>Ga0209491_10001732_pt1 | contig 41142 bp, 36 predicted proteins | sample BON02_FD_187213 | JGI IMG/M metagenome (GOLD analysis project Ga0209491, IMG submission 187213) | Freshwater microbial communities from Lake Bonney liftoff mats and glacier meltwater in Antarctica - BON-02 (SPAdes) (version 2) | ecosystem: Environmental > Aquatic > Freshwater > Ice > Glacier... | reverse complement strand
TCCGCGCCCGTCTATCCCTCGATGGTATCGAGCCAGTAATCCCTGCACGCTCCAACCGCACTGAGCCCATTGCGTATGATGTAATTAAATACAAACAGCGGAATCGCGTCGAAAGGTTCTTCAACAAACTCAAGCAGTTTCGCCGTATCGCGACTCGATACGAGAAACGCGCTTTCACCTTTCTAGCCATGATTCATATCGTCTCCGCTTTCATTTCGGCTCGGAATTAGTAAACAGCTCCTAGGGGCTTCGGATGCAGGGATGTTGGATGTGGATTCGACCGATCGGGAAGTTGTTTTGCTGGTGGCGAAGCAAATTGGACTGCCTCCACATCCCGTGCCGAATCGCGAGGAAATGTTGGCAACCGGAAAAGACTTGGAGAAAAAACTCGGAGTCGTGGTGCGACCGTTGTTGGAGAGTGGTCCTTGGTTGGAAGTAAATGCGCGATTGTTGGCGAAGAATTTTGGGGACGAGCAACTCGCCCAACTCGCACCGATTGCCGCGGACGTGCATCGCTTTGATATCGGAGGGACGGCGGTCACGGACGCAGGGTTAAATCGCATAAGGCGTAGGGACCACCGCACAACGGTGCTTGGGGCTTGTTCATCAGGAGTCAGGCTGTCGGCTTCGCGACATCCTAACTCTCAGGGTTGGACTCGATGGCAGGCATGAAGCAGTTGCGGCAATTTAGGCTGGATCGCACGGCGGTCACCGATGCCGGACTCAACCACCTGGTGGGATTACGCCGACTCGAATCGCTCAATCGGCACACGACGGCGGTGGCCGACACCGGTATCGAGACTCTGGTGAATTTACCAAAATTGCGCCGCCTTTTCGTGCGGCAAACGGAGGTCACTAAAGAAGCGATCCGGACTCTGGCGGAAGAGCTGAAAGACCGACGCAAATTAGATCGTTATCAGATGGAGCTGAGGTCGTTGGAGCGGAAAATTGCAGCCGAAACCTTTGCCCCAGATTTTGGAATAGAGCCCGTGCCGGAACCGATGCCTGAAGAATCAGTTATCGAGTAGTTTTCGGAAGCGAAACCAATTGATTGGCAGCTTGGTGTTTCGGAGTCGTTTAAACCGGCCGAGGGCAAACTTTGCTCTATTGGTGCCATAAGGGAGTTCAGCTTTATCTTTTACGCTTCCTGAATCTCGAAAGGCGCAAAGTGCAAAGTTTGACTCTTTTGGATGGCGCGACGGCCGTGTCCGGCACGGAGAAAAAGCGGTAACGTCAGGCGTATATTACTGTCTCGGGGAAGCTAATGCCAACTCGGATCCCGCGTTGGCGTTTCCCCATCCGGCTGACGGAAATTCCGTCTCCTTGGGTTCCCTCTTTCAGAAATTACAACGACACTGGAACGTGCGCTTGCCATTCTTGAAAATTGAGACTGAAACCTTACTTGTTGGCATTCCTTATCTACGCCCCTCGCTCGATGTTTCTTGGGCCCGGCTTGGCCGCGCTCTCGGCCGTTTTGCTACTTTAGAGTGTCTTGGCATCGTTGTCGCCGACCTGACCTTACCCGAACTGTCCTCACTCTCCCGAACCTCGCTCAAAATGAAATATACCCTAAACGTCAATGGCGCGTCCCATGTGGTGGACCTAGCATCGGATACCCCGATTCTGTGGGTGCTCCGTGATCACCTAGACCTCGTCGGCACAAAGTTTGGCTGCGGAGTCGGCCAGTGCGGCGCGTGTACCATCCACCTCAACGGGGTGCCGAGTCGCTCCTGCATGACCCCGGTCTCGACCGTCGGCCGGATGCGGATTACGACCATCGAAGGTCTTGCGGCTAACGCGGAGAAACTTCATCCGGTCCAACAAGCGTGGTGCGAACTGGACGTCGCCCAATGTGGCTATTGCCAGAGTGGCCAGATCATGACTGCGGCCGCACTGCTCGAGGACAATCCACGCCCGAATGATGAGGACATCGATGGCGCGATGGCGGGCAATCTCTGTCGCTGTGCGACGTACATGCGCATTCGCAGCGGCATTAAACGTGCAGTGGAACTCGCGAGCGGCGCGAAGGAGGCCACGCAATGAACGCCTCCACCCTTTCAGCTCCGGTCAATCGCCGCGACTTCCTCAAGCTCACCGGTCTCGTTGGCGGTGGTTTCGCCCTCGCGTTTTGTATTCGTTCCGGACCGGCGTTGGCAGCGGCCGACGGGGCCATGGGCAACTTTGAACCGAACGCCTTTATTCGGATTTCGCCCACGGGCGCGGTCACGATCGTTTCGAAACAGCCGGAAATGGGTCAGGGGGTGAAGACCTCGCTCCCGATGATCATCGCGGAGCAACTCGAAGTGCCATGGAAAGAAATCAAGATCGAGCAGGGCGACTTCGATCAGGAGAAGTATGGTGGGCAAAGTGCTGGCGGCAGTAACTCGACGCCGAGCAACTACGATAATTTTCATCTGCTCGGCGCGACGGCGCGCACGATGCTCGTGACGGCGGCCGCCCAAACGTGGGGCGTCTCCCCGAGCGAGTGCCGCGCGGAAAACGCCGCGGTTCACCATATCTCCGGCAAGACGCTGAAGTACGGTCAGCTCGTCGCCAAGGCTTCGGCGCTGGCGGTGCCAGCCAAGGAGCAGGTCACGCTCAAGGATCCGAAGGACTTCAAGCTGCTCGGCCAACGCATTTCGCAGGTCGACAGCCGCACCATCGCCACGGGCGGGCCGCTGTTCGGCATCGACATAAAGTTGCCGGGAATGGTTTACGCCGTTTACGAAAAATGTCCGGCGTTCGGCGGCAAAGTCGTGAGCGCCAATCTCGATCACATCAAACGGCTCCCCGGGGTGAAGGATGCCTTCATCATCGAAGGCCGTGGCAGTGTGAAAGAACTGGTGCCGGGCGTTGCGATCATCGCTGACTCCACGTGGGCCGCGTTCAGCGCCCGCCGGCAATTGAAGGTGACCTGGGACGAAGGCAAGGTGGCCGAGGAAAGCTGGGATACATTTGTCGCCCAAGCGCGCGCCGAAGCCGGAAAAGCCGGAGCGACGCTATTGCGCAAGGATGGCGATCCCGATGCGGCGCTCAAGAGTGCAACGAAGACGGTGGAAGCAGAGTACCTGTATCCGTTTATCTCACATTCCAACCTCGAGCCCCAGAACACCACCGCGCATTGGCGGGACGGCGTGATGGAGCTTTGGACCCCGGCGCAGATTCCAGGACGGGCCGCCGAAGTCCTGACCCGCCTGCTCGGCATTCCTGCCGAAAAGATTATCATGCATCTGACCCGCGCGGGCGGTGGTTTTGGCCGCCGCATCAGTGCGGATTACGTCGTGGAAACGGCCGCCATCGCGCAGAAGGTTAACGCGCCCGTGAAACTCACGTGGAGCCGTGAGGACGATCTAAAGCACGATCATTATCGCCCCGGCGGGCTGCACTTCCTCAAGGGGGGCGTCGACGCGCAAGGCAAGCCCGTGGCCTGGAAGAATCACTTCTTCACCTTTGGTGAGGGCGGATCTCCCGGCAGCGGCGGTTCCCTCCATCGCGACGAACTGCCGGCGCGGTGCATTCCGAACTTCCAATCCGAACAGACGATGATCAGCACGGGCTGGCCGATGGGGCCGTGGCGCGCTCCGGGCAGCTGCGTGTTTGGTTGGGTGTTCAACAGTTTCGTGGACGAGATGGCGCACGCTGCTGGCCGCGATCCTTATCAGTTTCACCTCGAGATGCTCGGGAATGAAAAAATGCTGCCTGCAGAAGGCCGCGGCAGTAGAGAGTATAATCTCGAGCGGCTACGCAACGTGATGAAATTCACGGCGGAAAAGGCGGGTTTGGGCAAAAAGAAATTCGCCAAAGGCCAAGGTGCCGGCATCGGCTACTACTTCAGCCATCGCGGCTATTTCGCGCAAGTGGCGGAAGTCACCGTGAGCAAGAATGGTCTACTCAAGGTGGATCGCGTCGTGTGTGGCTGTGATATCGGTGCGCAAGTCGTCAATCTCAGCGGTGCGGAGAATCAGGTAGAAGGCTCCGTGATCGATGGCTTGGGCGCGCTCATGACCCAGGAGCTCAACATCGAACGCGGTCGTGTGGTGCAGAGTAACTTCCACGATTATCCGCTGATTCGCATCACGGATGCGCCGACCAAGATCGAGACGCACTTCCTGAAGACGAATTACCCGACCACGGGCCTCGGAGAACCGGCGCTACCGCCGGTGGCTGGTGCCGTCTGTAACGCGATCTTCGCGGCAACCGGCAAGCGCGCCCGCCAGATGCCGCTCTCCCGGGTTGACCTGAGCTGGACCTGAGCCGCGAGCGCCGGGGCTCCGGGTCTTCCGACCCGGCCCCCCTTCTGTCTGTCCGCCGTGGTCTGCAACGGGGTCATGTCGGAGACATTGTCTTAGGGACCGTGGTTGGGTGAGATGCCTGCAAAGAGTAGCCATCGAAGTTCTCGTGTGACAATGTGACGACACGACCCCGTCGGGTTGCCTCAATGTGACGACATGACCCCGTCGGTTTGCCGTCCGCGGATCAATCGGGCCGGGGCCCGGGCGCGAAAACGAAGTCGGCACCGTAGGCTCCGTGGAGGCCGGCGTCCTGCCAGGTCCGGCCGAGGTCGTCGCTGCTGAAGGTGCCTTGTTCAAAGGTCGAAACCCAGAGGCGGCCCAGTTGAGACGGATCGAAGGCGAGCACGAAGATGCGGCGGTTGGGTAGTCCGGTGCTGCGGTCAACCCAGGTCCGGCCGCCGTCGGTCGAGACCCGCACGCCGGTGCCCCACCCCCCGGTGACCATGAGGGTCGGGTCGTGGGGCGCGAGGGCGGCGGCGTAGAGATGGGCGTTGGTGGGGTCGACGAGGGTCCAGGTCTCGCCGCGGTCGGCTGAGCGCCAAGCACCGTGGCCGAGTGTGGTGGCGAGTAGCAGGCTGGGTTTGGCGGGGCTTTGCACGATCTGCGTGACGGTGGTCTTGGGGAAGTCGAGTGGCTGCCACGTGTGCGCGGCGTCGGTGGAGACGTAAAGACCGTGCTCCAGGCCGAGCAGCACGCGGCCAGATTGGGTGCGATCAGCGACGAGGGTTTGGCAATAGAGCCGGTCGAGACCTTGCTGGGTAGGGACCCAGGTTTGCCCGCCATTTTCTGAGCGCAAGGGCCCCCACATGGTCGCGGCGTAGACCTGATCCGGGTTGCCGCTATCGAAGGTGATCGCTCGCACATCGGCGACTTGCCAGCCGGTCGTCTTGCGCCAAGTGCGTCCATCGTCGGCGGTGCGCACGATCCCGTCGGCCGAAGCGATGAGCTTCACCGCCGGGTTGGTGGGATGGCTCGCCATACTGGCCACCCCGAGAATACGTGGGCCGGTGTGGGTCCATGCCCCAGAGGGGAGGCGTTGAAAGAGGCCGGCATCGGACGGGGTGGCGGTGTTGCGCTGATTCCCGGTCATGGTGGCCGCCGCGTAAAGCGTCGGGCCGGCGTGGTGGTGCTGGACGAGGGCGACGGGGGTTTCCGGCGCGGGCGGTTGGGTCGTGTGGCCCCAAGGCACGTCGGTAAAATCGAGGTGTAGGGTTTCGTCGTCGTGGCGCAGGGTGAGTTGGCGGCTACCCACGTCGGACTGGCCGAAGGGACTGTCAAAGAGCGGCCAGCGGGAGGTATCGACGGGAGTGCCGTTGACGACCGGGCTGGCACCGTAGCGGGCTTCGAGGCGGGTGCCGTCGAGCGCGGTAAAGGTGGCGGTGGGATTTGGATCAAGGGAGAATTTCAGCGGCAGGCCCCGCACGGCGTCCATAAATTCCGAATACGTGGTAAAGTCGCGCACCGGGGCGACCTGCACAACGTAACCGTTGCGATCGGCCTCGCTCACGACGCAGCGATGACCCACGCCCCATTCGTCGAAGTCGCCGCTGACGAGGATACCGCCGGCGCCGCCGGCGAGGAAGCCGGTCCAGTCGTTGGCGCGCCACTCTCCGGCGACGAAAAGGCGGACCGCGATATAGACGGGGCCGCCTTGGGCGAAGATCCAGCCGGACTCGTCCTCTACGGTGTGCTCCAGGTCGCGAGAAAAGAAGAGGGTGATGTGCCGGAAGAGCGCGTCGGCGGGGATGTTCTGGAGCGCGATGAGGGCGGTGCCGCTTTGCATCACCTGCTCATAAGGCGAGCCGCCGGGGAGTTTATCGGGTGAATCGTAGTCGGCCTTGGAGCGAGTGATGAGATCGGTGACGACGTCGGGATCGACTGGAAAATACATACTGCCCTCGATCGCGGAGGCGTAGGGCTGAGAGCCGAAAAAGGACGGGCAGCGCATGATGGTGTTTTCGGTGCGCCAGATGAGGCCCCAGGTTTGTTGCTGGATGGGTTGAAGCAGTCCGCCCTGGGAGGACCCGAGAATGAAGTCTGGATCGACGTAGGTGGTTTTGGTGACCGGAACGGTGCGTCGATCGCCGACGACAAAGGACTCGGGGCCGGCGTGGCGCATGCGCCAGCGGGTGCGTTTACGCTCGAGTCCGACGTAAGGCGCGGCACGGGCACGGGCAATGCGTTCGAGGATGGGTGGCGGCGTGTAACCGGAGAGCGCGATGAGTTTGGCCCCGCGTTCGGGAAGCTCTTCGCGGAGCTGGTGGCGGGTGACTTGGCGCTCGCTGGGTTCGTAGGCACCGAGGCCAAAGAGAGACCAGCCGAGGGCGGCAGCCGCGGTGCGACCCGGGGCCATAATGTGGCGTGGGTAGACGCGGCTGTGAGCCCCGCCGTAGAGACCGTCGAGGGTTTCGACGGCGTAGTCGTAGAGGATATAATCGAGCATGCGCTTGGCGCGGTCGCGGAAGGCGGGCTCGTCGGCCCAGCCGGCGAGCATGGCGAGGCCAATGGCGTATTCTTCGATGTAGTTGGGAGAGTCATACTCGCCTTGGCCATGACTGGTGGAGACGTTGATCCAGTGGTTCAGGTAGTCGCGGGCCTCCGCCCGGTTCTCGGCGGAGCTGCGACCATTAAACCATTGGTCGGGGCCAGCCTCGGGGTAGGCTTGGGCGGCGAGGTAGAGACTGGCGTAGGAGAGCACCCAATGGTTTTCGGTGTCGCCGCGGCTGGGCCAGTAGGTGCGCCAGAGTTCGGCGATACGGGCGCGGTTGGGTTCGTCGAGGGTGTGGCGTCCGGCCATCATGACGCTCACGGTCGGGTAGACCCAAAACATGTCGCCGGAGGGCGGGCCGCCGTCGAGCTGAGCCAGGCGGGCGCACGCGGCGGGGAGGTTTTCGCCGCGCTCGAGGCAGGCCGCGATGTCGAATTTACTGCCCTGAGTGGGGTCGCCGGGCACGACGCATGCGACCGCTTCGCCCAAAATGAATTCGCGGCGTTCCTGGAAACGGCGCGAGATTGCAGCGTCGGAAAGATCGGGATTCGAGGGAGTCTGAGGAGCGGCGGATGCAGAAGAGGCCATAGAAAGGGATCTTCAATTTTAGGTCGATGGTGGCGACGAAAATGTGACGAGTATATTTGGTATCCCGCATTATAACAAAAAGTTATGAAATTTCATCACCAAGAGGGGAGGGGGCTTGTCAGTCTCGCTCAATCCAGTCTGGGGGGCGGTCGCCCTTAATTCGACGGGGGCATGTCGTTACATGTTATACGGAAGGCACTGGATGAATTGATTCAGATTTGGGGGGTGGCACGACAACGAGCGCGGATCGAATACCCAGGAGCGAGCTATCAGTTAATCAATCGTGGTCACTATGAATCGAATGTTTTCGCGACTCAGGGAGCGGCGAACTCGTTTCTAGAAACGTTGGGGAAGGCCGTGCAAAGGTATAATTGGGAATTTGGGGCCGATGTGGTGATGCGCAATCATTACCCTCTGGCGCTACGCGCCCCGTCGCCAAACCTGGCAGCGGGAATGCATTGGCTGAAGACAACGTTCGCCACGCGGTTTACCCGTCTGCGGGCACGGCGCGGGCACCTGTTCCAAGGTCGGTATCAGGTTATCCTACTCGAAAACGAAGGGGGGTGGGACACGGGTAGCTGATTATATCCATCTCAATTCTGTGAGGGCAGGAATCGTTCCTGCGCGATGGCGTATGCTTGCCTCGCCCGAACAGACCTATCTGCCGGGGATCGCCCCGTTCGCCAGGGGGCAGCACCCTTGAGTTCATCGCCATCGTTAAGCCCGCAGCTTCACCAAATTCAGAGAACGCCTATCCCTTCACTTCCTGCTCACCTTTTACACCGCAACCACTTGCGTTGCAGTAGCTCCTAGCATGGGATGCTGGTTTGGAACAATATAATTATGGGGCGCAGGTTGTGGGGCCCGAGACTGGTTGGTTCTTCAGGGTTGAGATGATATGAACCATATCGAAAAAAGGGTCGGGTTTAAACTCTGGAAGTTGACGGCGAGACGGTCCTCCGGATCAGGTCGGAATGGCGGTGAGTGAGTGATTCAATCTTACGTCAGTCGTACATTTACGGAGCCCGGTCTAAAAGAAAGCACCCCGTGACTAAGCGCCGTTCGGGTCAGGCTTTGTCGTCCAGTGGCACTGTTCCCTTTTGACCGCCCGCTCCGTTCATCGAACCAGCCTCGCCCCAGAGGACTCCGCATCCCTCTACAACCAATCCCAATTCATGCTCGCGATATGGGGCACCCGCGCGCCGTCTACCGGAAATGCCGCCGCACCAATAATCTCTTTGGCATAACGCTGCGCCGCATCCAGCGCGCCTTCAATCAGGCCGCCACTCGTCGGCGAACTTTCGCTCGAAATGAATTTCAACCGTCCGGCCCACGGCTCACCTAAGTCGGGTTTTAGTCCATACGGCGGATGATGCATCGGGGGTTCTTGATCCCGCGGTCCAGTCGTGAAGGACTCGGTCGACCAATCCCTGATAAACGCTTCCCGATAGCGACGGGCCTTCTCTCCATAGATACTCACGAGTTGCTCGGTCGCCATCCCGATCAATTCAGCCTCGCCGAGCTGAGCTCTTGTCCTCGCATCCAAGCCGACAAAACCAAACAAGCTATAGCCGTCGCCCGGATGAGGCGAAGCATCATGAATCTCGGCCAACGGCCCCCGCCGGCTCATGGTGGTGCCACACCAGCCCAGCTCCCGCCAGAACGGTTCGGCGTAGAGCGCGAAGAACTTGGCATGCCCCGCCATCCAGGTCGGGGTCGACTCCAAGAGCTGTTGGGTTGCGGGAGGGAGTTTAGGGCGATAGGCCAAGGCACCCGCCAAGCGTGGAGGAATCGCCAGCGCGACCTGCTGAGCCAAAACCTCCAGCTCACCCTGAGGCCCCTGCACCTCTGCGCGTATCCCGTCCGCTTGAATCTGCAAGCCCTGCAAAACATGCCCCAGCAGGAGGTTTTTGGCGGAAATTTCAGTCGCTAAGCGTTGGATTAGTGCCCCCATGCCTCCCCGAATGCGCAGGGCTCCCGCCATGGGGGAAGCCAGGGGGGATTCCTGCACGTGACCCTGCGCATCCTGCCAGAGCACCTTGCCGGTCGAGTACTGCTCAAACGATGGGATCTCGAATTTATCCAGCAAACTCGCGATTAAGGGCTGTCCCGGCCAAAACCAAGAAGGGCCCATATCACAAGCCCCTTTCCCTTGGGTCAAAATCCGTCCGCCCAGGCGATCTCGAGCCTCGATCAGGCAGACCTTTAGCCCCGCTTTCTGCAACTGCCAGGCTGCGGTGAGCCCACTTATTCCGCCACCAACGATTAAGATGTCTGTTTGCATAATGATTGAGCCGGGATGGAGGACAATGGGTGCAACTCACCATGGCGGGACACTAAAAAAGGGGTCGGTTTTGCGGCCGGTAGAAAGGGTTGAGGCAATTCGCCGAGGTAGCGTTCCTACCTACGTCGGCGGATTTTTTTTGAAGTTCCCGCAGTGGAATCTGTGATTGGCGAAGACACTGGAGGGTGAGAGCTGAAACTGGGTGAGTGCCATACGGGTTGATATTTTTTAGCGGAAGGATTGGGCAGGCAGAGGGAGAGGTGGCATGTTAATATCAAATAGCAGGATTGACCTACGCTGGCTACTTAAGATCAAATTCAATTTCTACTCTAACTTAGTATAATCTATATGGACTATAATTTGGTATTAAATCGTCCAGAGCCGATAGTCTCTGCAATTGAAGTTATTTCATTCACCAAAAAAATGGTGCTACAAACTGCAATTGATGAGTTGGTTGAGGGGCGCCACGTTTTGATAAAAGACTTTTACAGCAGTGGACTGCTCGTGCTGGGTGAACTTAAGCATTATGTCAGGAATCGCCACCCTGATGACTCCTATCAGGGACAGAGAAAGAGCCGGGCCGCATTTCGTGAACTTGCCAACAGGCTTTTACTGCAGGTAAAAGGTAATAAACTGATGGTTAGAAAAGCACCGGATATTGGTTGGCTCAAGCTTTTATATACTGATATTGATGAATTCCTAATTCCCTTTTCTCAAGTTCAAGGTCTGAATAGTGCATGGCAATGGTTTCAAAAAGGGATTTCTATACCCGTTTTGAAAGATAAAGTCTTTCCGTTTTACGGAACGTATTTTCCTACGCGGTTTGAGCATTTGGAAGTTTTCGAGAAATGGCTCAAAAAATATGACGGAAGTAGAGCCGCCGCCATAGATGTGGGAGTGGGGAGTGGGGTGATTACCTATCAGCTACTTAATCATGGCTTTGCCAAAGTCTATGCGACCGATTCAAATCCAAATGCCATTTACGGCATGAAAGAGGCCTTAGCTAAGAAAAACGTCACCTCGCAGGTGGAGTTGTGGCTGGGTGATTTGTTTGCCGGCGGTAATCTTCAGACGGATTTAATAGTGTTTAATCCCCCTTGGTTGCCTTTGGCCAATGATAATGAAGGCATTGATAAAGCAATCTATTATGATAAGGAATTGTTTCCTCGTTTTTTTGCTGAAGCGGCTAAGTATTTAAAGCCTGACGGTCGGCTGGTGCTATTGTTTTCAAACTTAGCGCAGGTGACTCAACTCACAAAAACCAATCCGATTGAAGAAGAAGTCGAGCATGGTGGCCGCTTTCGGAAAGATAGTCTTATTTGGTCAAACGTTAAAGCAGCTTCACCCAAAACACGTAGGAATCAAAACTGGCGTGAAGATGAGCGGGTCGAGTTATGGGTCCTGAAACTTATTTAGTGCTTAATTTAATGACGGAAGGCAACCCCAAGCGGGGCGGGCGACGATAGCACCAGTGGTCACCGTCTTTACCGCGACGATCTCGAATGGTTGTCGGCCGATAGTCGTGCGATACCCAGAACGACCCTAATCCACTCCGTCGAGGTTGAGTTGAATATCGGGTTTTGGCTGCTGCTCGAACCAACGAGGATCGACGATTTGGGTGCCGGGACGCTTGCGACTGCCGTGACGCACGAAGACTTGTTTGGCTTTGTCCCGCAGGTTGTGGCGCTGACGCAACTCGGTGAAGTGTCCGCGCGCGCTTCTCACTGCCTCTTGGTGATCGAGGACCGGCCGCGGGTAATCACGGCCAATCTGGCACTTTGAAGCCTGCTGCGCGGCGGTCGGCATCAACCATGGCTCATGGATAAAATGGGTCGTCACCTCGGCGAGCTCCGGCACCCATTCGCGAATGAAGATTCCGGCGGGATCTTGGTCCTGCGATTGTTTCACCGGTGAATACATTCGGAGGGTATTGATGCCGGTGGTGCCGCTTTGCATCTGGACCTGGGGCCAGTGGATCCCCGGCTCGTAGTCGGTGAAGCGCCGCGCCAGCACCAACCCGCTTTCTCGCCACGGCAGCCAAAGATCGTAGCTGGCAAACGACATCAACATCGCCCGCATTCGGAAGTTGATCCACCCCGTCTCGCGCAGACTGCGCATACACGCATCGATAAACGGATAACCGGTCAAACCATCCGCCCACGCTTGGAGGTGTTTGGTTTTTTCGGGGGGGGGTAATGCCGATTCCGCCGCAGTGCGCAACTGGTCCAACTCGGGGATAAACGCCCGAAACTCCACCGCTGGTTCAGACTCTAGTTTTTGCATGAAGTGGCAATGCCAGTGCAGGCGCGCGAGGAAGGCCCGCAGCGAACCGAGTTTGAAAGCGATCGGGGTCTTGACCCGACGAGCGTCTCGCAGCGCCTCCACCCGGGCCTCGGTCGTTTGGACAACTTCGCGCATCGAGATCGTGCCATACGCCAGTGGCACACTCAGACGCGAGCAAGCGGTCGCGGCGGACATTGGACTCGACATTTCGGACTGGTAGTTCGCCCCGCGGTATTCGAGGAACGACTGCAACGTGGCCAATGCTTCCTTTCGCCTCGCCGACTGCCGGCGGGGGCAGGATTCTCCGACGATTCCGAGGACCTCAGCGGTCGGCAGCTCCTCGCTCTCCGCCGCCGGGATGACTTGTTCCACCTCCTCCCTCAGTTCGTTCGACTGTGATAGGCGCGGGGATGCGATGGGGCGATGCATCAACTCCTGCCACCGCTGCGCCCAACCCTCGCGCCGTAGGAGCCGGCGGAATACGCCGTGTTGCAAAAATTCGGACCACTCCCCGCCCACCGTCTTCACCCAATTCGTCACGGCCCGGTCTCGCTCAAACGTGATGCGGTTACCGGTTTCCTGATGAGACCAAATCCGCAGGGTTCGCTCTTGGGGGCGCACGAGATCACGCAGTGCGTCGAGTGCGGGAACGACGTCTCCGTGGGTGATCAGCAAGGGCACGCCGATTTCTGCCAACGCCACCTTCAAGTCGGTCAGTGCCTCCGCGATGCATTCCCAATGCCGCGGGGCGAAATCCTCTGCGGCGATTACCTGCGGCTCGATCACATAAAGCCCCAATACCGGCCCGCCCGCGTCGAGGGCCGTTCTTAATGGCTCATGATCGGCCACCCGCAGATCACGTTTGAACCAGACTACATTAAAATTGCGGCACTGGGAATTCACCCGAGCACCAAACGCCAAACTCGACCGCTCGCAAGCTGTCGTCTCAACCTGAGGACAGGCGAGAGGGGGCGAGAGGGGGCGGGAGGGGCGGGAGGTCGTGCTCGGTGAACTATTTGCCCTGAAAGAGCGATTTACCGCGAAATAGGTGAGGGGGGATTCCATCTACTCGCCTATCACGACCTGAATGCACTCATTACAGGAGCCTGAGGTGGCCGGTCGGGGGAGGGGATCGGATGGGGCAACGCAGCCAAGATTCAAGTAATCTCCCCTTTGGACTACCCCGTTAGGCGACTCCCAGCCGGTGGACTCGCCCCAGATTCGTTGCCAGAGCAGGTTCAGGGTCGCATTGAAACTGTCGATCTCGGGCGGACTCTGGACGAGGGGGGCATTTTCCCCGGCCGCGAGGTCGAACTCCCACGCAAAAGGCCACGCTAGATCTTGCGGTAAATGACCAGGCGCCGGCGGAATCTCGCCGAACCGCAGGTCGACCACGGTGGCCTGGCCGGGCCCCGTTTTTACCACGGCCCACCAGCCTTGGGAGAACCAGTCCACCACGGCAAAGGACCGCGCATCCGCCACCGCCTGCACCGCTGCCGCGTTTCGAGGCACCAGCCGAAAGGAGACCGGCGTATCCTCGGCATCGAACCACGACCAATAACCAATCAAAAACCCCTCATCCGTTTCGATCAGATGACGCCAAAGAATGGTGTTAAACGCCGCGGCTGAGGTGAGTTCGCGCGTGGCCGTGATGCCCTGCTCGCGGCTCGCCTCTTCAAACGCTCTACCGGCCACCGCCTGCGAGAAGAAAGACCACCCCGCGTAGGCCGTCGCGAGGGCGAGTCCGAGCGTGTTGAGGAAAACCCTGCGTCGCTCAGATCGAAGGAAAGTGGCGCCGAGAATGCCCACCAGCAGCGGGACGGTGAAGAGCGGGTCGATGATGAACAGGTTGTTCGTGCCAAAACCGTGTCGCGAGAACGGTGCCAAAAGTTGGGTGCCATAAACGGTGAACACGTCGATGAGCACGTGCGTCGTGTAGATCCCAAAAACGCCCCACCAAGCCTGGCGGTTGGAGAGCTCCCGGGTATGCGGCAGTCGCCGCAAGAGCCACGCGGTGATCCAGGAGCCGAGGATTAAGAACCAAACCGAATGCGATTCTCCGCGATGCCAGTAGAGCCGCTGCACTTCGTCGAGCAGTGGATAGGCGATGATGTCCAGATCGGGCAACGTGCCCAAAGCGAGCCCGAGAGGCAGCGCCCTGCGACCTAGCGGCTTTGACCAGCAGGCATAGCCGACTGCGGCACCGAGGGCGGCTTGCGTAATGGAGTCCACGGGAAACTAAGGCAGGGAAAACCTCCTTTAGTCAAAAAGTAGGTCCGGAAGGGGACTGGCCAAGACAGGGCTTAATTTAGAATCAAGCCCCCAGCCGCTGACCAGGGACAAAAAACGAGGAGCCAAAAGCGACTTAAACTTGGTGGGTTGTCATTGAAAGGCCACTGCAATGGCGCCCGGAGCCCGCCCGATAATCTGGACACGAAACCCGGTTAATCGGGGGGACGAAATCGACCAGGTGTGGGAGCGACGAGACCGGCCAGTGGTCGTGAGTTATTGCGGCCGATTAGGCGGCGAGCGGGTAGCGCAGGTTGCGGGCAACGCGAACCTTGGTGGGCACTCGGTGGTAGGAGGGTTTAGGGCCGTAATCGTTGGTGAACATGGCGGAGACACCAATGAGACTGAAGATGCCGAAGGCGACCGTGCCGCCGAGACCGGCGAGCATTAGCGCAGGAGTGAGCGTGGCGGCGGCGATAAGAATGAGGGAAGTTTTCATGGGATAATTTCGTTAAGAGGTTGGCGGGTGAGTCCGGGGATTACTTTCGTTTGAAGGGAGGTAAACACCGGGTTGATTTGATAAAGGAGTGCCCGAACGAAAGGTTGAGGTGACAGAATTTCTCCAGAATCTTTGGCGCTATTTGCATCGAGGTCGTTGGTGGAGACCTGATTTTGAGGCGTCTGAAAGAGGGGCAGGCCAATGTTTCAGCCCCGGGACTGAAGCGGTTTGGCCCGCTATCCGGCTCCGCTCCGGGGTGAGCACCCGGCTGGGGGGGGGGCGGTGATCAGGAAAGTCCGGTGATCATGCCATTTTCATCGAGATCGATGCCGCAGGCGGAAGAGTTCTTCGGTAGGCCGGGCATCGTCATGATGTCACCGCAGATGACCACCACGAAGCCGGCAACCCGCACTGAGGCGGACTTCACGAACGTGGAGCGTGTGGCCGTCGGCAAGGCCTACGGCAGAGGCGTCGGTTGAGAAGGAGAACTGGGTTTTGGCGATACAGACCGGCAGGTTACCAAAGCCCTGGGCTTCCAGCTTTGCGATTTGGCGCTTAATCGTGGCGTCTCCGGTGACGGAACCGGCACCATAGATTTTGGTCGCGATGGTTCTGATTTTTTCCCAAAGCGGCATCTCGTCCGGATAGAGATAGCGGAAGTTGCACGGGGAATTCTCGATGGCATCAACGACGGCTTCGGCCAGCGGGACGGCCCCTTGACCGCCATCGGCCCAATGGGTGGCGGGCACGATTTGGATGCCGTATTTTTCGGCCGCTGCGGTCACCAGAGCGAGTTCCCCCGGGGGGGGGGCGCTGTTGAACCGGTTGAGGGCGACGACGCAGGGGAATCCGAAATGGGTGCGCAGATTGTCAACGTGGCGGCGGAGGTTCTCCAAGCCGCGACGGACAGCGTCCGGATTGGGGTTCCGCGAGGGCTGTGGGGGCGGCGCCTCCGTGATAGCGCAGGGCGGGCATGGTGGCGACTCCCACCGCGGCGGACGGGGTGAGCCCGGCCTGGCGGCACTTGATATCACAGAATTTTTCCGCCGCCAGGTCGGCGTCGAAGCCGGCTTCGGTGACAACGTAGTCGGCGAGTTTCAAGGCGGTTTTGGTTGCGACCACGGAGTTGCAACCATGGGCGATGTTGGCGAAGGGGCCGCCGTGAATGATGGCGGGGTTGTTCTCCACCGTTTGCACGAGGTTGGGCAAAAACGCGTCTTTGAGCAGCACCGCCATGGCTCCGGCTACCCCTAATTCCGTCGCCCGGACTAGATCGCGGGAGCGAGTTTCACCGATGACAATGCGGTTGAAGCGGGCCTTGAGATCGGCCATGGATTCGGCCAGACAGAAAATCGCCATGACTTCGCTGGCGGGAACGATATCGAAGCCGGACTCCCGGGGGAAGCCGTTGGCCGGGCCACCGAGGGAAAGGGGGATCGAGCGCAGCGCGCGGTCGTTCATATCGACGACTCTTCGCCATGAGACGCGGCGCAGGTCGATGCACTTCTCATTGCTGTGATGGATGTGGTTGTCGATGATCGCGGCCAGTAGGTTATGGGCTGCGCCGACGGCGTGAAAGTCTCCGGTGAAGTGGAGGTTGATATCCTCCATGGGGATGACTTGGGAGCGCCCGCCGCCGGCGGCTCCGCCTTTCATGCCAAAGCAGGGGCCGAGCGAGGGTTCGCGCAGGCAGACGATTGATCGCTTGCCGATTTTGCACAAGGCGTCGTTCAGTGTGACGCTGGTGGTGGTTTTGCCGCCGCCGGCGGGAGGAGGGCTCATGGCGATCACGAGGATGAGTTTGCCGTCTGGTTTGTCCTTAAGCCCAGCGATGAAACGGGAGGAAATCTTCGCTTTGTGGCGGCCATAGCATTCAAGAATGTCCTCAGGTATCCCGAGGCCTTGGCCTATTTCAGTGATAGGTTTCAGCGTAGCTTTGCGGGCAATCTCCAGGTCGTGGTTCGCCTGCAGGTTGACTCTGGCTTCCGGGTTCCGGAATTCAAGGTTCTCGGCGACCCGAAGTGGGCAGGCATTGTAGTTGAGCGGAGTGAGATTCCCCTGTTTGTATCTGGGCATGTCCCGTCAGCCCAGAATCGAATTTGAAGGTGAGTGCTCTCACGAGATCAACCGGGGTAATTATCGTGCCAATGTTTTCAAAAGTGAGGGGCGAAGCAGGCTCTTTTGAAGGCTCTGGGTGAAACGGCGGAGAAGCTAGACTGGAAGATCCGTGCTTGGGTTATCATGATCAACCCGCTGCCATGGGGCACTCGAAACGCCGCAGGGGGATTCGGTCGAAGGGATGAAGCTCTGGCAGGGAACCTTTGCCCCCACTTCAATCGACTTCGAAAACAACGGTGACCAACCGTTGGTCGGCCGAGCAGTTGAATAGGGGTGAACTTCACGAAGTGAGTCGCCGAGTTAACGCTTGGCAGCGGAAACCGGCTCAAAAATTCGAGCAATTAATTGCTTTAACTCCAAACGACAAAGCCTGACCTATCACCTGACATGCCGACGAATTCCGATCTCCGAGTGGCCGTTATAACCGGTCGCCACCCCTACGACATTGTAAACTTTAATCAGCTCCTTCGTTCGCTCGAGGGAATAGACGCTTACACCCAGTCGCTCGAGGAATTCGCCGTCGAGTTCACGAAAGAAAATCTCGGACAATACGACGCCTTCGTCTTCTTCAATTACCATCGCGACCCGTTGCCTGACGACGAGCAAGCTCCTTGGCATGAGGGGAGAAAACGCGCCGCGCTTGAGCATATCGCGAATACCGAACAAGGGCTCGTTTTCCTCCACCACGGACTCCTCTGTTGGCCCGACAATCCCCGGTGGGACGAACTCATTGGCATGAAGCATCGCGATTCTTTCGGAGTAAAATTTGGCCAGACCCTTAACATCTCTGTTCTCAATCGCGACCATCCTATTACGGCGGGCCTTTCCAACTGGGTAATGATCGACGAAACCTATTCCCTTGGCGCGCCCGATGAAACCGTCGACCTCCTCCTCGCCACTGACCATCCTCTCAGCATGCCTTATCTGGCGTGGACGAAACAGAAAGACGAAAAACGTATCTTCAACCTTCAGTCTGGTCACGACGAGCAAACTTGGCGAAATCCGAACTTTAAGACCGTCCTAGAAAGAGGGATACACTGGTCGGCTAATCGATGCTAGCTTTTGTGACCAGGTCTCGCACGCTCAAAGCCCGAGAGGGTCAGTCCCATGGGGGCATGTCGTCCAAAGTAGACAAAGCCTAGCTCCTGATTTCTTTAGATCAGGACTTAGCCTTGTGGCCCAAAGGCATCAGTTTCCACTCCGGTGCGGGGGTGACACCCGCAGTCCCAGAGAATCCGACTTTAAGGCCAAGGCGCTAAGACCAAGAATGAGAGTTTTTGTTTCAAACCTTAGCGAGCTTTGCCTCCCTGCGCCGTTGCGTTTTTAAAGTTTTCTTGCTCAAGCGATTGGGATGAGTCCTCCAGGCGCAGCACGGTGACCCCATCAGAAAGTCCAAATTATTTGGGCTTTGTTGCGGGAACCATCAACCCACCGATTGGGAGGCGGCGGGGAAGGGGGCATGCCCGAGAGGTGCGGCCCAAATAGAGCCCTTGCTGGTCTCAGCGAGAGTCCTCCATTAACCCGTGCGTCACGTTGGGCGGCAGCGGCTGTTCGCGGTCCGAAATACAGGACTCGACCCGACCGTCCCGCGCGAGCCTGAAACGCAATAACTGCGGGGTGACGGCAGGGTAGGCATCCGGCATGATCGTCCACTCTTTCCCGGCCCAGTCGAGCCGTCCCTCGAAGGGGCCATCGAACTCTAGAGTGATGGTTTCTTTCGTCGAAATGATCGTGATCAGCGCGGCATTCGATACGATGATACGGCTGACTTCGCCACCGATCCGCCGCACCCACCAACCCGAGTCGTCGACGATCTTTTCATGATGGTCGGGCCCGTCGGCCATCCGCCAAGTGAAACGATCCACCTAGCCAGGTGTACTTTCGATCTCGCTGGAAAATTGCGACGCGTTGTCTTCGAGCACCCGCACTTGCGCCTGCCGAGCCCGTGGCTCAATCGAGGGCGTGAGGTTGCCCAGCCCCTCCCTAGCCTGGTCAGCTGCTCCCTCAATCCTGATAGGGTGTCATCAGCCCGGGCATCACGTCGGGTTCAGGCGGCTGCGTTGATCGGAACAGACGACGCGACCCGACCTTCCCGGGACGAAAACGCGCGGGTATCAGGTCGTCATAATGGCAATAAAGAGACTTCTGCAACGGGCGACCTTCGAGGAAGATTTCGGGCCATGTGAGCTGACCCCGCTTTCGCGCCCGGTCGTGATTTGATCGCGAGAGAAGGTATTAATTAGACGAACACGGAAGGCGGGGCGGAGGTCGCCGGCTTAAGCACGGCGCAATGAGCGGAGGGGCAGGAGGGGCAGAGACGGATGGCTCCGCAGCCGGTCCCTCCCTGGGGCAATTAACTCAGCCAGTCGTCGTGACCTGATGGGGGGGGGCGCGCGCGGACCGCTACGATTCGTAGCGGAGGCCGAGTTGCCTTGCCAGTGCTCTAAGATCTTCTGGCACGGGAGCCTCGTAGACCTTTTGCGGGAGCAGTGGATTCTCAGGAAGGCTGAGGCGATAGGCATGCAGGGCTTGGCGGGGGTGTCGCGTGCAAGGCGGCGACCGATACCATTCTTCACCCACCAGTGAATGACCGAGATGCGCCAAGTGGATACGGATTTGATGGGTGCGTCCGGTAAACAGGCGGGCGCGGAGGAGGCTATAGCCATCGCTTCGATCAAGCACCTGGAATTCGGTGCGGGCGTTCTTACCTAGCGAATGCACCCCCAGGCTTCCGCGCTCATTTTTACCGATGGGCTGATCAACTTCGATCGATTCCCACGCGGGTGCGCCGTGAACGATAGCCATGTAATCCTTGTAGGTGTCAGGTTGGCTCCAAAGGACTTTGATCGGTTGCACCCAGTCATGGTGGGGGGTGAAGAAGCACAGTCCAGAGGTGTCGGCGTCGAGTTGATGAAGGGCCCACACCATGCCGCCATGATGGCGCATCAGGTGAAACTGGATACAATCGTCGTCGGCTAAGTTACGCCCTGTGGTGGGCCATCCGGGTGGCTTGTTGAGTACATAGAGATCCGGTGTCTTCGACAGGATATAGGGCTCAATATTGAGTGAGCGCATGCTACTTAATATTGTTGATGCTGCCACGGAGTGACGCAAGCAGGCGATGCCGGTGATACCGGCAGTGCGGGTATCGTTTTACTTGGAAAAACGGGGTGGGCTCGCGGCGGTGCCAACACCTGGAACTCCGCCGTGGCGTTGTGGCCCGGCCACGACGGGAGATGGCGATGGTTGGGGCTGTGGGCTCTGGCTTCGGTTTGGCGGATGATATCAATCTGCATGGAATCGCTCGTTTGAAACGGATCAATTTTCCTGAATCTTTGGGATTTGTAATTGAAGGCGAAAGTCATAGGTTTGCGGACATGTTATCGCTGAAATCATGGGCTTCAGTTCTCGGCTTGGCTCTGCCAACCCTCCACGCCGAGCAACTCACCGTCTTATTGGGGACATTTAGCGGCGGATCTAGCGAGGGTATTTATGCGGTGCAAATGGACACCGAAAATGGCGACTTGTCCGAAGCCTCACTGGTCGCGGAATTGACCGATCCAGGTTTTCTGGCCCGCCATCCTAAGTTACCAGTGGTCTATGCCGTGCTGTGCGAGAAAGGTGCCTCGGGAACGCAAGTCGGCGGAATTGTGGCTTTCGCCGTTGATTGGAGCACGGGTGAACTCACCGAACTCAATCGACGTATAACGAAAGGGGGGGTATTTGCTCATCTGACCGTTGATCCAGCTGGTCGTCGAGTGATCGCGGCAAGTTACCGTGGCGGTCATATCACCGCTTGGTTACTCGATGAGGATGGTCGGCTTGGTGCGGGCGGTGAGCTACTCAACCAGACGGGAGCATTGGGTCCAAATGCGAAACGACAGGATGGGCCGCATCCGCACTCCGTAACGGTGTCGCCTGATGGGCGTTTCGCTTGGGTAGCCGATCTTGGACTTGACCGCGTTTTTGCTTACGACCTCAGCGGGGCGGCTCCAAGTCTGCGTCCGTATTTGAACGGCGACGCCGTGACCCACGCGGGAGCCGGTCCCCGCCACACTAAATTTTCGCCGGATGGGAAGTCGTTTTATGTGCTCAATGAATTGGATGCATCGGTTACCCTGTTTCGTTACGATGCGGCGGCAGGCACGATGGAGGAGGGGCAACAGCTTTCGATGTTACCGTCGGATTATGACGGTGAGGTTTCGGCTTCGGAAATTCGCATCCACCCCAACGGTCGGTTTGTCTACGCCGCTCATCGAGGGGACAGCACCATTGTGATCTTCTCCCGCGATCCGCGCTCCGGACAATTGACCCGCCAAGGCGCCGTGCCGACGGGCGGTAAGACTCCGCGCAATTTTGCGCTTAGTCCGGATGGCGCGTGGTTGATCGCGGCCAACCAAAACTCGGACACGCTCACCACGTTCAGAGTCGATACAGAAACCGGCGCCCTCACCCCCACCGGTAAATCGACCGCGGTGCCCCACGCGGTCTGCGTAGTGTTCGAGCCAAGATGAATTCCGATGAAGGGGGTCATGTCGTGAATTGTTAATTATTGCTTGGAAACGGTGATTACGATTAATTGCGGGTTATGGCTCGCCGTGCACGAATTGAATACCCAGGAGCGATTTATCATGTGATAAACCGGGGCAACTATCGATCGGACGTATTTGGCTCAGCCGGTGCAGCCGAGGCGTTTGTCAAAGTGCTGGAGGAAGCGGTGGGGATGTTTGGTTGGCGACTGGGCGCCTACGCAGTGATGCGAAATCATTTTCATCTGGCGGTGCAGACACCGGAACCGAACTTAGCAGCTGGTATGCAGTGGTTACAGGTGACTTTCGCGGCGAGATTCAATCGACTGCGCGCAGAGACGGGGCACTTGTTCCAAGGGCGTTATAAGGCGATTCTTTTGCAGAATGAAGGGGTTTGGGCGAGGGTGGCGAATTACATCCATTTAAATCCGGTGCGGGCGGGAATCGTGACGCTGGATCTGGTCATGGATTTCCGCTGGAGCAGCTGGTCGAGATTCGCTAATAATCGACGCTTTAAGGGGTTAGACCCACAGCCGTGGCTGGCTACGTTGGGCTTGGAAGACGGCGAAACGGGTTGGCGGGATTACGCGACCCAGTTGCGGGGAAAATTGGAAGACGACAGCGCACGCGTCGATGAGGAGCGAAGCGTGTTATCTTCAGGCTGGGCGGTCGGATCGAATGAGTGGAAAATCGCCTTGATCCAGAATCTGCCTTCGAGGGAACCGAGTGGGCTCAGGGCGGAGTATGTAGAACCCAAAGATGCCATGCGACTGCGGTGGCAGGCTAAGTTGGAGGAGCATCTGCGGGATGCCGAACGAACTCAGGCTGAGATTGAAAGCGCGGGGAAGGGGGCGGATTGGAAGGTGGAGATCGCTTTGCGCCTGCAGCAGGAGTTGGGGGCGTCGGTTGTTTGGTTAGCTGAGACGCTGAGCCTAGGGAAACCTGCATCCGCACGGGTCTATTTGTATCGGGCGCGTCGGAATAAATTCACAATTCACGACATGACCCCTTCTAAGCGGCCCGAGAGCGGAGGGGGATCGGAGAGTGGGGATAGCGATGCACCTGCAGTTGGAACTGGGATCTTTGGTCGGGTGATTACCTGACTCGAATAACCGGTGTTGACGTCGGTGTATTTGTATCGGGCTTGCCGGAAATTCACAATTCACGACATGACCCCGTGAGGGCGTTTCGGGCTTGCCGGAAATTCACAATTCACGACATGACCCCGTGAGGGCGTTACGACATGACCCCGTGAGGGCGTTCCCCGTGAGGGCGTTACCCCGTGAGGGCGTTACGACATGACCCCGTGAGGGCGTTCTGGGGGGGGCGTGGCGTTTACGAATGCCTGAATTTCTGAACGGATATGGTCGCAGAAGGCGGCGGGGGAGTATTGGAGCCCGCGCGGTCGCGCTTTTTGATGGAGCTCCGATTGAAGGTCGGGAGACGCGACAAGGTCACTCATTTTTTGGGCTCCTGCTGCGACGTCGTCGTAGATTTGACGATTGTCGTCTAGGATGCCGGGCGGGCCGCCGGAATTGTGAGAAAAGACGATGCAGCCGGCGGTCATCATTTCAGCGATGGCGATGCCGAAGTGTTCGTCGAGCATCGCGTGAAGGCCATATCGACTGCGGCCCACTAGATCTTGTAGCTTATCGCGTTCGAGATTTTCGTGCCACTCGATCCATTCCTGCCCGGCACAATGGGCGAGAATTTGTTGCTGTTCGTCGGCTTCGGCATCCCAAAACCCAACAAATGCCAACCGGAGATTTTTCGCACCGTTGGCGCGGGCTTTTTTGACAATGTCGGCAGCTATAGTCAGGCGTTTGAGCAGGTTCCAGCGTCCCAAGCAGACGACGCGATTTTCTCGCTCGGCCCACGGTAGACCGGGGTTAAACGGGGGCACGGGGGGATGCACCACGGTGGAGCTTTGACCGGTGGCATCACGAAGACTGTTCGCGGTCCACTGGGAGTTGGTGAGGAAACGATGGTGGAGTGGAGTCCTGGGGAGGGTCGATCCTGAGCCCACCCACCATGACAACTGTTGGCTCGCCTCCCATATTTTCCTTCGGATCCACGACCACTCCGGGGGAGATTGAGTGACGCGAAGCACCCCTGGCCAGTGGATATATTGGATGCCTGCTTTGGGTAGAAATACTTCGTTGAATGTGCTCACCCAAATCGTGGGGTGACATCGTTTTTCCAGCCGCTGAAGATCTCCCATGGTCGTGGCGTTTCGCAGTAACTGGGCACGTCCTGGCCAAATCGATTGGATGAATTTCGCTCGCCGCGAAAGCCCTGGAATCACCGCGGGAGGATGGGCTGAAAGGTTGGTGCCGTAGCGAGCATCGACGCGCTGAAAATCAGGCTGTTTGTCGCACCACAGGATCGGGTCATAATCTTCCTGAAGGACTTGCAGCGTCCAAGCTGCGACCATTTCTGCCCCGCCGAAATCGGTGAAGAGAGGATGGTAAAGCACGGCTTTTTTTCGGGGGGGCAGGGCGCTCAAGGGGCGATTTATGCAGGGCTGCTGAACACCGCAACCCCAATAGCCCGGTGGGACAATGGGATTGAAAACATCACTTGTTAAATTAAGAAGGCACCTTGAGTGCTGGTGCCGATGGAAGTTTTACGGAAGTCGTTTCGTTTTCATTCTGCATTAATCGGCAGATCAGTCCTTTCGTCACTATTGCTCCATAGTTGGATTTTCTATGTTAAAACGTCTCTATCACTACCATCAAAAACTGCCGCTTTATCTCGCGTGTCGGGCATCTCCGTGGCTGAAGGTTTTGGCGGCACCCTATCTTTACTTTCGCTGTGTGCCTCACCAGCAGGATGCCCCGGTGATTGTTTTCACCATGGGTAAGGTCGGCTCGATGACGCTGTGGCGGTCGCTGTTGGACGCGGGGGTGTTTTTCAGATCCAGATCCATCATCTGCGTCGTTCACCCGCTCGCTATCCCGACGTGGAACGAAATATCAGGAGTGCAGCGGAATTTAGGCGAAGGACGTATTTACCGTGGTTGCTGCGGTTTGCTCGAGTGCGTATCGTCACGGCCGTTCGAGAACCGATTAGTCGGCTCATTTCTCTTTACCTCTATTCCTATGCCAAACGTTTTGGAGTCGAGATTGAGACTCTCTCTCTACAGGTTTTGCTCGATGACTTTCCGCGGGTTTTTGAAAATGATTACACTCACGCGTTGGTTCCGGGATGTTTTCTGACTACGGAGATCAAGGCGGGCTTGGGTATTGATATTTACCAGCATGACTTTTCGCAAAACCGAGGGGCCGCGATCATCGAGCGGAGGCGAGTTTCGCTGCTCATTATGAAGCTGGAGATTACAGATGATCAGAAATCTGCTGCCTTGAGCACGTGGATCGGGCGCAAGGTCGAGATCAACCGTCAAAACACGGCTCGTGATGTTGGTTATGACGCTATCTACGGTGAGTTTAAGCGGCGGGTGCGCATTCCCTACCGTTACGCCGAGGCGATTTATCAATCGGCCTACATGAAACATTTCTATACGCCGGAAGAGCGGGTCAAGTTTTGGCAGCGCTGGGAACCTCAGTTGGATCGTTCGCTCGTTCTGCCGGAATGGGTTGAGCAGCAGCTCCAAACCTATCATTCCTCGATTGACTAATTCTCCATGTTTAAGCGTCTCATCCACTACTACCGGAAACTCCCTTTGTACCTCGCTTATCGAGCGACGCCGTGGACGGCTGCGCTGTGGGCCCCCTACCTCTACCTCCGACGTATCCCTCAATACCAAGACGCGCCATTGATCATTTTCACCATGGGGAAAGTGGGCACGAAATCGCTTTGGCGATCCTTACTCCATGCGGGGGTCTACTTCATTAAGACGACGCACTATTACCATCGGGTAACGGGAGGATAATATCCCTACCGGGAGCCAGTGATTGCCCAAAACGAATCATGCCAGCAGTTGGGAGCACAAGTTGTATTACCCCTGGCTTTTTAAACGACCACTGGTCCGGGTGATCACGATGGTGCGCGAGCCCATTGGCAGGCTCGTGTCCCTCTACCTTTTTTCTACACCATGCGCTTTGGGGTGAAGATTGAAGACGTCCCATTGCAGACGCTACTCGACAATTTCATGCGACTCTTCGAGCAGGAATTTGAACACCCCTTGGTGCCCGGTTATTTCATGGCGGTGGAGCTGAACAAAAATATGGGGATCGATGTTTACGAGGAGCCATTCTCTCAAGAAAACGGCGCCAGCGTCATCGAGGAGAAAAACATTTCTCTGCTGACGATGAAACTTGAGATTTCAGATGAGCGAAAAGCCACTGCCTTGGCCCATTGGATGGGGCGACCCATCGACATCATCCGATGGAACACTGCGGAGTCGGAAGGCTACGGGGCAGTCTATGGTGAATTCAAACGGCGCGTGCAGATTCCTTATCGCTACGCCGAAGCCTTGTATCAGTCCGCCTACATGCAGCACTTTTACACGGCCGAGGAGCGGACACATTTCTGGAATCGTTGGGAGCCGCAGTTGAATCGCGCGCTCGTGGTGCCGGATTGGATTGAGGAACAGTTACAGGCCTATCATCCGCCGGTTGATACCTAGGCGGTCGACTCTCGATGCTCGAGGGGCAACGGTGTTCGCCGGGGTTTGGCCGCAGAAGCAGAGCTCGCCGGCTGAAGCAGGGCGTAACGGTGGCAGGCAGGCGGGCGGTCAACCAACGCTCAATTGGAGCGGGTATCGAGAGGCAATGCGTCGATTATGAAGTTGAAGGTTCGTGCGGGCGGGGGGGGCTTGGAGGATCACGTTGACCAGAAAATCGGAGTGCTCCGATGTCATGGCATCGAGGTGGGAGGCGGCCGGATGGTGGACGGGCACGCGGTGCTGACTCAGATAGTTCCAGATGCTGATTAACGGCGGTAGGGTTTCGTTGGTGGTGATCAAGGTGACGGGCAGGTTGCAGGGGCGCAGCCGGGCCAACTCGGAGAGGGCCGCAAAGCGGTCGGGAACAAGTGATGCCGGCGACGCTGGGGTGCCGTCTCCCGTTGGAGACGTGTGGTGCTTTGGGGGGGGGGCGGCAGAGTCCGACCACGGAGGCGAGGCGGTGGAGTTGGCGACGGGGGTGGGCTGGATTGAGGAGGTCGGTCCACTTAGCTTGATGGCGTAGATACATCGGGAGTAGGCGAATCATGAGGTGGGTCTGTATTCTCACGTGGTAGATCCAAGGGAGATTGCCGGGTTCGGAATCGATGATCAGAACCGACCTAACGGCGGCCCCGCGACGGCGAAGTTCGGTGGCCAGGGCGAAGGCAAACAGTCCGCCAAGTGAGAACCCGCCGATGTGGTAGGGACCGTCCGGTTGATGTCGTTGCAGCAGATCGGCGTAGTGAGAGATTAGGGCATCGAACGAGTCGGGTTCGGCGTCGTCGCGCAGGTAGTTTTGAATTCCGAAAACGGAGAAGTGATCATTGAGCCGACGGACCAATTGCACGAAATGGAACAGGTGGCCGCCCCAGCCGTGCACGAAAAACAGAGTCGGCTTCCGCTTGGTTTCATTTAAGGGAACGATGTGAACTCCGGTGGTGTGCCGGTCGTGAAGGCGTTGGGCGCCGTAGTCAAAGACGGCGGAATCCTCAAAAGTCATATTCGACTTGGACGCCAATCCTTGCTCCCAAACGGGGACATTGCTGCAGCCACCACTGAAGAGGGTTAGGGAAATGGTGACGAAGGAGAGGGGGGAGATAGGCACAAGGGTGCCCTCGTAGGCCGGGGCCAACGGGTCTAAAGTTAATAGGTTGGGAGGGGGTGGGGGGAACGGGGGGAGCTGGACCCAGTACGCGGCGGAACCGCTTTCCGATTTGAGTCATTCGCCGGAACTTAATTCCCGTGGCGCCGCACATTTTTTGTTAAATTTTCTCAAGGCAAAACCGTCACTTAATAGCTGTATTAGGATAGTCGCTACGAAAGCAACGTGATGCTCCATCGAAATGAGTTTCGTGTTTGATAGGCGATGATTGGGGATTGGCGCAGAGATCGATTTAGGTCACAGACTTCATCGAGAATGCGCAGCAATCACGGAGCCAACGAAACGTCAGTCTTTGATGGGGCAAAAGAAACCGATTTAAGAAGGCACGGTTTGAGTCGGGCACGACGGGGTAACAGTGCGGTGCTGCGGTTCGTTCTATTGCTCCTTTCTGGAATAGTCGCGGCAGCGGAACCGTTGGTGGTGGCGTTCGGCGATTCGGTAACGGCACCGAGGGAGGGGATTGTGGTCTATGCGGAGTTGTTGGGCGATGAGTTGAAGTTCGAGGGACGACAGGTTCGCGTGAGCAACAAAGGGATGGGGGGGCACACTACGGCGATGGGGCTGGCGCGGTTTGAGGAAGACGTGATCGCAGCTAACCCGGATGTGGTGGTGATCATGTTTGGAATTAATGATGCGGCGGTGGATGTTTGGAAAACTCCGCCGGCGGTTGAGCCACGAGTCAGTCTCGCCAAATACCGGGTGAACCTGGTGGTGATGATTCGCATGGTGAAGGAGCGGGGAGCTCGGGTGGTTCTGATGACTTCGAATCCGATTCACTGGATCGAGAAGACGAAGGAAATGTATGGACGGCCACCGTATGATCCTGAGGCGGTGGATGGATTTAATGGGCTGTTGCGCAACTACGTGGCGGCCGCGCGGGAGGTTGCCATGATCGAAGAAATTGGACTGGTCGATGTGTTCGCGGCGTTTGAGGAATATGACGCGAATTCGGGGCTAGCGGTCGGTTCACTCACCCCAGATGGGATGCATCCGGGAAATGCGGGCCAGCGGTTGATCGCGGATCTGTTGATCGCCCATCTGCGGGCGGTGGATGAGCGGTTTGAATAGCCTATTACGGATAAGTTCCTCATCGATGTTTCGTCTCATGAAAACTCGATTCAGCTTTATCATGAAGGTCGCCCTGATCGGGCTTGCTTTCGGGGGATTAAACGCGGCGCAAGCCGGAGTGAATCAGCTCACGCAAACGCCGCTTTGGGAAAGTGGCACCGGGGGTTATGACACTTACCGGATTCCGGCTTTGGTGGTAACGAGTGAGGGGACGGTGTTGGCGTTTTGTGAAGGACGCAAAACGGGGCGAGGGGACGCGGGGGACATTGATCTTTTGATGCGGCGATCAACTGATAACGGCGTGAGTTGGTCGGAGCAACAAGTGGTGTGGAATGATGAGGGCAACACCTGTGGGAACCCGAGCCCCGTGATCGATCAGCGGACCGGAGTAATTTGGTTGTTCTCGACCTGGAATCGTGGGGATGACCACGAGCGGCAGATTATCGATCAAACCAGTCAGGATACTCGACGCGTGTTTGTCCTTTCTTCTCCCGACGATGGTGTCAGCTGGTCGGCTCCGCGGGATCTTACGGCGACGGTGAAATCGCTCGATTGGACTTGGTATGCCACGGGCCCGGGCAGTGGGCTACAGTTGACCCAGGGACCGCACGCGGGGCGCTTGATGATTGCGTGCGATCACATTGAGGCGGGAACCCAGCACTACTACTCTCACGTCATTTTCAGCGATGATCACGGTGCGACTTGGGAACTTGGAGGATCAACGCCGCAGCATCAGGTCAATGAGGGCGAAGTCGTGGAGCTTCCCGGGGGGCGACTGCTGCTCAACATGCGCAATTACGATCGCACGAAACACCGGCGCCAAGTCGCCTACAGCGACGACGGCGGGCAAACCTGGACCAATCAACAGTTCGACCCGACGCTCATTGAGCCGATCTGTCAGGCGAGTTTACAGCGTTATGCATGGGCTGATTCCGAGGCGGGCAGTGTGTTGCTCTTTTCCAATCCTGCTAGCACGGACTCCCGGACCAACCTGACGGTGCGGGCGAGTTTTGACGAAGGGCGGAGTTGGCCGGTTCAGCACAGGCTGCACCCGGGGCCGAGTGCTTACTCGGACCTCGCGGTGTTCGCGGACGATTCGATTGGCTGCCTCTATGAACGAGGCGCGGAGAGTCCGTATGAATCTATTGTGCTCGCGCGTTTTGCGCTGACGTTACTCGCGCCGTAGCGGGGGCGAAGGCGACCTGGAGGTTGAATCACCGGGCGGCACAATCCCACCAAAACGAAATGGCCGTGATCGGTAGACTGCCTTAGCGGGGAGTCGTTTAGTCGGAGGGACTTTTTATGAAGATTCTTGGGCAGTTTAGGTGCTCTCCGAGGCTAATCAGCGGGTTTCGACTCCAGGAAGCCGCGGGCATGATTCTGGCGAAACGGCGTGGTCCGATTCTGAACTTCTTTCTCCAATAGGATTATAGCGATCAAGGCATCGTGAAGATGGGCCTGATCGAGAACGCGGCGCCGCGAGAGCAGGGGCAGAACCATGGCACCATTCCGGCGCTGGCTTTCGCTTATCCGGGGTCCTCCCTACGTGACGATTATCCGGAACGGATCGAACTGGACGCGTGGTACCCGTCGATTGATCGTCTATTTGCGCCTTACGCCGACGGCAGTTGGAAACCGTGGCGGAAGGGGAGATAACCTATTTGGGATTGGGTGCCACGCGCGGCGGCAACGGGTATTTTCCCGCCGTGGATCCGTCCGACGAAGCGCCACTTTAGGAAAAGTGGCTGCGCCGGATGCCGGGAGCGGTGAAGGCGATCGCGATTGATCCGTCCACCGACACGGTTCTAGCGGGGTAACTCCCTTGGGGAGGTGGTGGTGTTTGATTTCTCCGGCGAACCGATGAGTCGGCTGGCGTTTTCCGCGGAAGTGCAATCGATTTTCCGGTTGATACAAGATTGTGGGGGGCTTGCCGACGGGGGGCTCACTGGCTGACCCGCGAGGTGGATGGTGCGGCGCAGAGCCAAGCGGGTTGGAAAGCGAGGGTTCATTGGGATCGCGTCGCTGTAACAGAAAGTGGTCTGCTCATTCCGACGGCTGATCCGGTCCTCCACCGGCCGAAAAGCTAATTATTTTTCCAAAAATCAAAGATGATCGAAAACACTGTAGAAATTAAAATTGGTATCGTCGGCTTGGATTCGAGTCACGCGGTGCAGTATGCGATGTTGCTCCATGATGAGGCTCATTCGCACCATGTATCCGGTGGGCGGATCGTGGCGGCTTACGCGGGTGGTTCCGACGATTGGGAGCTGAGTCATGGTCGCGTGCCTGGGTTTCGCGAGCAGATGGCGTGCGAGTTTGCGGTGCCGATCTATGAGACGATTGCGGAAGTCGTCGCGGCGTCCCATGCGATCATGGTTTTGTCGATCGATGGTCGCGTTCACTTAGAGCAATTCGAAGCGATCGTCGCGGCGGGTAAACCGGTCTACATCGATAAGCCGCTCACCGCCACCGTGGCCGATGCGCGGCGACTCGCCGAGTTGGCGGAGCAATACTCGACGCGAGTTTTCTCCGCTTCGGTTTGGCGCTATGCGGTTGGGTTGCGCGAAGCATTGGCCGCGTTGGGCGGACCCGCGCGTCACATGTCGTTGCACGGCCAGTGGCCGGAGCATCCGGGGCTCCATGGTTGGTCCTGGTATGGCATCCACCAAGTCGAAATGCTGTATGCCGCGTTGGGTTCAGGGTGTCGGCGAGTGTCCTGCGTTCGGGATGGGGCGGCGGAAGTGATCACCGGTTTTTGGAGCGACGGACGCATTGGCGCAGTCGCGACCAATCACGACGAAGACCTCAAGTATGGTGGCTGGGTCGCGGATGCGGAAAAGACGCAGCCGATCGCGGTGTGCGATTCGATGCATGATCGTTACGCAGCGTTTCTGCGTGGGGCATTGGCCTTCTATCGCGGCGGGGCGGCCCCGGTGGCACTCGCGGAGACGGTGGAGACGATCGCGTTCATGGAATCGGCGATGCGCAGTCGGGAGCAGCAGGGCGTTTTGGTCGATCTACCCGGAGGCGCGGCATTAAGCGGGTCTTGATTGTCACCAGCGAATTTGAATGGGCTCATTTTCCCCGGCGGGTTCGATGAGTGGCTGGCGAGTTAGGCGGGTGAATGCCGCTTTCACGACTCTTCGGATGCAGCTGGCTTTGGGCGGATGCTTGCGGAGTAGGCGCCTGAAATCGTCGTCGGCGCCCGGGACGTGCCACCGTTACCGTGGTCTTCGGTGAAAGGGGAGGGGCAGGGTGGAGTATTTCAGCCTCAGACAGGTTCGGCGAAGAAACAGCTCTCCCTGCGCATCGGCGTGCGGGTTTGGGGTTCAGTCATCGGGGAGGGGGACCTCGATCGGATATTAAGTTGCCGACTGCGCCTTGCACCTGACACCAGTGCGCTCAGGCGTAACAATGCAGGGGAAAAGAGTCACCGAGAGTGAAGTGATGGGAGTTGAATGAAAAGAAACCAATCCAGAGGCGAGCACGCGCTCCACCAAGCGGTGACCGAAGTAATCAAGTTCAAGCGCGCGGGCCGGTTTATTTTAAATCGAGTTTACGGATCAGAAACTGAGCCCACTACGCGGGCACGGCGACGTTCCGGTCGTTTTTGAAATCAAGCGGTTGGCGCGAGGCTCCGGCCAAAGCGTAGCCGCATCCGGTATCGACCTCGAACAACGCCCTCACCGCGCTGAGCAAAGCGCTCGGGTTCTTGCAAGGACTGTTGGGCGGGGCCAAGAAGATGCTACCATGGAATGTTGATAAAGTAACGACATGACACGTTGGGGGATGTGGCCCCATTAGGGGTGCCGTCCAATCAAGGTCGTTTCGAAGTTTAGGGAACAGAGTTTAAGTGAATCAAAATTGACCCCTTCGAACGAACGCGAAACCATTGAGCTCATGAAATGGCTGATTCGGATAATTCCCCTTTGCATCGTAATCATGACAAGTGGTCAAAGTGGCCCGAAGCTTGATCGCCTCCTGCAGGAGTTTTTGGCCGCTAATCCCCATGCCGACTATAACGCGGATGGTGTTTTGACCGAACCGGAAGCGGCGAAATACCGCAAGATGGCGACCTACATTTCGAAGCAGGCGGTTCACTTGGACGGGATGCCCGAACGGAAACTCGCCGATCATTCCTACGGCCCCAACTGGCGAAACACGCTGGATTTTTGGCAGGCTGAGTCTGATCAACCCACCCCAGTGCTACTTATTTTTCATCCCGGTGGATTTGTCGGTGGAGATAAATCTCTCTACTACGGCTCCCCCTTGGTCATGGCCTGTTTAGAGAATGGAATATCTGTGGTATTAGCCAATTATCGTTATGTGACGCAGGCGCCGTTTCCGGCGTCCCACCATGATGCGGCCCGAGTGATCCAATACGTGCGCCACCATGCGACCGCATGGGGAATTGACCCGGAACGGGTGGCGATGTCGGGGGCGAGTGCGGGTGGGAATATGTCCGTGTGGCTGGCGGTTCGGGATGACTTGGCGGACCCCGACAGCGACGACCCGATACTGCGCGAGTCAACGCGTCTCACGACGATCATTGGGTTTAACTCTCAAACCAGTAACGATCCCTTTTTTATCTGGGAAAACATTTACCTGGGTAATGATGCGCATAGTTCCACTTACCAATTCTACGGCGTGGATATGATGCCGATAGACGATTTGAAAGCAGAGCTCCTAACGCCTCGACTCCGGAAGGTGGCTTATGAAGCCACGGCCTTAAATCACATTTCAAAAGATGATCCGCCCGTCTTTCTCATTCACCCGGAAAGCCTGAGTGAATGGGATGGTAAGCCGCTGCCGGTTGGCACCGCGCAGTCAAAATACGCGCATCACATTGCCTTCGGAAAGCACTTCAAGGACCACTACGAGAGCCAGGGACTGGAATGCAAATTGAGGGGGATAAAAGAGACCTCGGTGGAGGAGCAGCTGGCTTGGCTGCAAAAATGGTTTGAGCCTGCGCAAAGCCTTTAATCGGGATCAGACGGCCAACGCCTCGGGGGAAGAACCGGAAGTGACGGTATGCTGATAGCGGCGTGGCAGGTTTGATGGCGTGAATGCACTGGCCTTGACCCCACCGGAGTCGTCAAAAATTGAATCGGTAGTATAGAAGCCGCTCAACCCGAGTGAGCGCGATCGGTCACTCCCAGTTTAAAAGACATCGAGCCATGAAAATTACCCCACTCTTTACCCTGCTGCTGGTAAACGTCTGCAGCCTCGTTGGTGCGGCCGATCCCGTGCGGCCCAATATTCTTTTGTGCATCGCCGATGATGCTTCGATGAAAAGCTTCGGGGCGTATGGTGACACGTTTATCCGGACGCCGGCCATCGACCAGCTTTCGCGAGAAGGAGCGGTGTTTGAAAATGCATATAACGGAAACCCGAAGTGTGCGCCGGCTCGGGCTAGTTTGGTTACGGGTAGGTTCAGTTGGCAGTTGAAGGAAGCCGCCAATCACTGGCCAAAGTTCCCGCAGGAGTTCGTCTTTTATCCGCACCTCTTGATGGCCAAAGGATACCACGTTGGATTCACGGGCAAAGGCTGGGGGCCGGGGGTTTATCAGACTGAGCACAACCCCGCCGGTCCGGTTTACAACGATCTTACCACGAAGCCGCCCTACGACGGGATCAACAAGATCGATTACGCCGGAAATTTCGCCGCCTTTTTGGAGGGGAAAGAAGCCGACCAGCCGTTCTGCTTTTGGCTGGGGGTAAAGGAGCCGCACCGGGGTTATGAGGAGGACTCGTGGAAGAAGGCGCAGCGTGATCTCGGCGAGGTCACCGTTCCCGGATTCTATCCCGACAACGCCATCGTCCGCGGAGACCTGCTTGATTACGGTTTGGAAGTAGAATGGTATGACCGGCATGTGGGACTGGCGGTCGAGGAGCTCAAACGGCGAGGTCTGTTGGAGAATACGCTGATCATCGTGACTTCGGATCACGGTATGCCTTTTCCCCGGGTAAAGGGGCAAATTTATGAGGAAGGGTTTCGAGTCCCGTTTATTGTTTATTGGCAGGGCGTGGTCGAGCCGGGCCGGGTGATTACAGATTTTGTGAGTTTCCCGGACGTCGCGCCGACTCTCATGGAAGCAGTGGGTTTTAAACCGCATGCTCAAATGACGGGTAACAGTTTCCTGCCTTTGATCAGGTCGAAAGCATCCGGCCGCATTGATTCCGCTCGCGACCATGTGTTGCTGGGCAAGGAGCGCCATGATACCGGGCGAGCAGGTGAAGACGGGACGGACTTGGGCTATCCGGTCCGGGCGATTCGGACGGACGAGTTTCTCTACGTCTCCAATTTCAAATCCGAGCGTTGGCCGGTGGGAAACCCGGAGTATGGCTGGAAAAATACCGATGATTCTCCGACCAAGGAATTTCTGACGACGCTCGATCCCGACACGTCGGATTATCGCTATTATGCCATGAACTTTGGCAAGCGACCAGACGAAGAGCTCTACCGCATCCAGGACGATCCTGATTGTCTCAATAATCTCGCGAAAAACCCGGCCTATGCGGCCACCAAATCGCTCCTGCGCGATCAAATGGTGGCCGAGCTGACCGCGCAGGGAGATCCTCGTATGTTAGGACAGGGTGATGTCTTTGATCGCTACATTCACGAAGGCAGGTCGTTTGATTACGAGACCGGCAAATCGGGTGGTCTCAAGCATCCTAAACAACCTTAGCCCCAAACGCTGAAATAGCGGCCATGCCCTTAATGCCTGAATCCAACTCAGTGGCTTTCAGCATGAGAAGTGACTGCTCCCAATTGCGACGAGGGTTTATTATTTTGGAAATCTACCGATAGGGTAATTTTTCGCCACAGATTACCCGGATAAATACCGGATACCGATCGCCATGCCACGGCCATTTATCCAGATCGAATCCGTGAAAATTTGCTCTGCAATTGCCCATCCTGGGTGCTCACTTGCTCCCTTGCCGCCTGATAGGCACACGTAACCGGTCACTTCGTTCACTGCGGGGCGGGTTACCAGGTGACTCACCATCTACGCGTCACCGCGCTCTGGGTGGTTAAAGTCTAAAAGCTGATGCCAAGGCCATCTCGAATGGGGAAAAATTTCAAACGACGCGTGAGTTTTATCTCACGTCGCTGGAGCCAAGAGTCGACGAAATTGGGGTCGACCGCTGGGAGGGAGAGTCGCGGGTTGAAACGGACGAAGTTTTTGAAGTTTTACTCGAGGAGGCGGATGCGACTGCTGCCGCTTTCTTTCGATCGGATTCTACGCGACGGTAGATTGAGCTCGCGGTCAGCGATGACTCGTTCGATGCCCGGCAGGAGCCTGAAATGTTTCTCGCCGCGGCAGACGCCGAAGAGGTGACGGCACTCAATATCCGCTGCCGATTGGCTCTCGCGATTAAGTGGGAGATTTCGGGGCCGGTGAAGCGGCTAGGACGGTTCAATTCGTTCCAGCCCGATCCCCGAACCTTGGGCGAGACGGCGAGTTCGTTGAAAGAGCAGGTGACCTCCGATAGCCCGAAATCGGAGGGTGCGCGCACCTAGGCGTTGGCGGTAGAAGAGGATGTTGGCTTGATCATGGAGGGACGGGGTGCCCCAGCTCTTTTGCATGGCAGATTATCCTTCATTGGGGCGTCGGCATCGCGAGGGGGGCGGGCGGTGTGCTCAATATGCCAACGCCGTGCATGCCCTCGCTTGGGCGGGAGGACTGGAATCCCGGCTACGCAATACCCCGCATTACGTGCCCGGGGAAGTGCGTGGTGAGTATCGCACGCCCGGGTTAATCGATACCATGCTGCAGGTCGCAGTGACCCACAATCATGGTAATCGTACGGTGCTGGACCGGGTCGATGATGAAGTCTTTTCGATTGGCCTTCACCCCTGGGAGCGACTGTCTTGATTGAGGGGAATGTTTCGGAATTCGAAACGGATAATTCACGTGGTAGTGGCGCCGAGAACCCAGCGATTTTAAGCAAGACCAGGGTGATTCATTTCGGTCACATACCGGATGATCCTTTAATTCAACAGCGGGGAATTGAGCGCAACGAATTTGGTTTTCCGACTTCGCAGAGTGGATTGTGGGGATACATTGAGGTCCCGTTTGGGTGCCCCGTCGAAGCGGATGATCTGCTCATATCGACGACTGGCATGATTGGGTCGGAGGGGCGCGTTTCGGTCACGCGGCACCCAGCCCTGAAGCCTCGGTTGGTGGTGGGCCTTAGCCGTAACAATGAAGATTCGGGAACTACCCGCGGCTTTCGAACGTTGGAGGTCGGAACGTAGAGGTCTTGATCGTTGTCTGACGGGCGGCCCGACGGGATAAAGTCCGAAGTAGACAATTTACGTTGGCGGATAACAGGTCAGGATTTGCGGAATGAATGACCGAAATTTTAAGGGATGGCTGATCGCGTTGGGCATAAGCGTCGCCGGTGGAGCGGCGGCGGCCCCGGAATTATGGACGATTGAGAGTCGCTTCGATTGGATCGAAAGCTGCGCCACGGTGAGAGATGTATTGATTGAGGATGATCAAGCGCGTTCGCAGGAGGGGCAGAGTCGATTCACCAGCACCGTGAAATTCTTCGCCGAAAAGCGTTCGGTGAGTTCGATTACGTTCAAACAAACCACGGCTTGGGACAACTGGAGGGAGGTGCCGAACGTCGGGACGGAGGAGATGAGCAATGCACTGGTTTTTCTACCGGTTAAGGACGGCGAGTATTACATGCTCGGACGGCACAGCGAATATCAACGCAAGCGCCAGCGAAACCCGGATGGCAGCCGTGGGCCCGTTGTCGAGTCGGCCTATTCGGCCGAGGATTTGGAGGCGCTGGGCGGTTATCATGCCTGGCATAGCACCGACATGAAAACGTGGACGCATGGTGGTCCGGTTTCGACCTTTCAGGATGGAGCGTGGATGACGACCGCGGAGTATGCCGACGGGAAGTTCTACCTCTACTATGATCGGCCAAATGACCAGGATCCGCACCTGTGGGTGGATGATAATCTCACCGACGGGAAACTGGGCATTTGTTACGGCCGAGTGCTGGACGATCCGACGGAGGGTTCGGATGCGGGGGTGTTTCGGGACGAAGATGGCAGCTTCAACATGATCTACGAGAATTGGGACTACAATAACGCGCAGACGCATTCGTGGGACGCGCCCGTGGCGGGACTGGCGAAGAGCCCGGATGGAATCCAACCGTTTGTGATCCAAGACCATTTTGTGGTGGATGAGCGCACGACGCCAACGGGGCAGATCGGCACCTATAATCACCCGAACATTGATGGACCCGTGGAGTATGCGATCCACACGCCGGAGCAGAACGCCTACGGTGATTGGACGGCCATCAAGGTGGGGGGGCAGTATTATCTTTTCTGCGACTACGATCCGGTGGGCAGGCCGATCAGAGTAGGCCGTTTCACGAGCGGTAGCTTGACCGAAAAATTTGAGTTCGTGGGTGAATTTGGTGACGGGCATCCCGACCCCAGTGTAGGCTTTGCGGAGGGGCAGTTTTATCTCATCCAACAACGCGGTGACATCGACTTCGTTAGTCCCGGACCGTGGGTGGGTGGGGTGCAGGCGCGCGTCGGGGTGGACACTGCAGGCAACGGCGAGATCGATCAGTGGACGGAGTGGCGTGACGTCAAGGAGAGCTACACTAAGAAGCCGGGATTCGCGCGTACCGTAGATACGGCACCGGCGAGACTGGACGTGAGTTCGTTACCCGCCGGTCACGGATTTGCATTTGAATACCGCACCCGTGAGGTCGCGGACCAAGCGGTTAATGTGGTGATGGAGAGCGTGGAGTTGGTCTTCGAGTAGTCGGCCATGGGGGGGGAAGTGATCGATTCGGCTTCACGCAACAGGAACGGCTCGTGGCAAAGACCCGCTTCTGAATCAGACGGGTCTAAAACGCTAGCCGTTGGCGCTATTCCGGCGGACGTTCTCGAGCACCTCGTAGAGGTCGCCCAGTCCCAGTGTAATGTGAGCCTTAATCTGTTCCAAGGTTTCATGGTAGCTACTGGACGCTCGGCCTCCGACCACGATACCTACGTTGCTCGGGAGTAGGCGCCGCAACATCTGAAGTTGGCCGGCCAGCTCGGCATCGTCGGGGGGGTGAACGACGCTCAATGCCACAATTTTGGCTCCGGTGCGAAAGGCCGCTCCGGCGATTTCGGCGGCGGGCAGGCTGGCTCCAAGATGAATCACTTGCCAGCCGGCTGAGTTGGCCGCCGCCGCGGTGATGACCGCTCCGACTTCGTGAAGCTGGCCAGTTGGAGTCACGGTAATGATGACGGGAGCTCGCGGAGAAGCGGCATAGGAATTGAGTTGTCCGAGGAGGTAGGTTTTCAGAACGGAGGACGCGAAGTGCTCGTAGGATGCGGAGAGCTCGCCCTCACGCCATAGTTGCCCGAGGAGTTGAACCAACGGCACGACGATTTTGATCAACATGCCTTGGTGGCCTCGAGTCACCGTGGCTTGATCCAAAACTCGCGCCAACATCGCGGCGTCCAGCGCTTTGATTGCCGCCAAGGCATCGTCGACTTCCACGAGTTGTCCCGCGTCAGCTGGGGCCGCGTTATCGGACGCCTCGCGGGCCGACGGCACCGATTCATTTCGGGCCGCCGATTCCGGGGAGAGTTCGCGCAACGTCGGCGTCGACAGCGAAGCAACTTGGCTGATTCGGTGTCCTGCCTGAGTGCAGAGGAAGAGCAGGCGAAGTCGTTCAACTTGCTCGTCGGAGTAGAGCCGGCGGTTGGTGTCCGTGCGCTCGGGCGAGATCGCCCCGTAGCGTTTTTCCCACATGCGCATCAAGTGCGTCGATGCGCCGCTTTGTTTCGATGCCATTTTTACGGAGTAGCGAATTTTTTCCACGTTAAAAGTGAGACAGGAAGAAGGTGGAATGAGTCTCCGTCGAGATCAATAGAGAGAAAAGAACATAAGTATAATTAAAGCAAACGATTAGGGGTTTTATTAAAAAATTAGACAAAAATAAGTCAGGCTACTTGCGAATTCAATAACCTTAGACATTAGGTGAACAGCCTTCGATTAGAACTTACCCAACTTAAACTCAAAAAATGAAAAACCTGCCTGCATACCTCTTCGCCGCGACGCTCTTGGCCGCTCCCGTTTTCGCTGACGGTCACTTGGCTTCTAAGCCCGTTGAGGTCACAAATCTTTCTACCCGCGGCATGACTGGATCTGGCGACGCCACCATGATCACCGGGATCGTCGTGAGCGGAGAACCGGTCGACTACGTTTCGGTTCTCCTCCGGGGCGTGGGACCTTCCCTGGCCGACTTTGGCGTATCCAACCCAGCCGATGACACGCGGCTTAGCCTCTTTAAGGGATCTGACCTGATAGCTTCCAACGACGATTGGGCCACGGGGGGGCAGTCATATGCAATTCGTGCTTCCGGCTTCGCGCCCACGGCAGCGGCTGAGGGCGCGTTGATGGCCAACCTGATACCGGGATTGTATACGGTGCATTTGGGTAGTGCGGCCGCTGGAATCGGATTGTCCGAAGCCTACTTCATCGAAGAGAAGTCGGTCCCCGCCAACTTGATCGCCTCCGAAGGTTTCACCACCCTCGTTGCCGCGGTTCAAGCTGCAGGTTTACTCGATACCCTACTGGGCCCAGGCCCCTACACGCTCTTCGCTCCGACCGACGAAGCCTTTGGCAAGTTGCCGGCGGGCACAGTTGAAGGGCTACTGAACGACATTCCGGCGCTTACCAACATTCTGCTCTATCACGTCGTAATGGGCCGTGAGATCATGGCGGCCGATGTCTCAAACAATCCGCTGGTGATGGCTAACGGCAACGTAGCGAGTCTTTCCGTCGACAGCGGCGCGATGATCGACAATGCCAACATCATAGAGGTTGATTGGATGGGCACCAACGGAACGATTCACGTGATCGACGAGGTCATCTTGCCGGCGGCCGCGCCTAGCGGTCAGACGATCGTGGGGAATCTTGCAGCGCAGGGTAACTTTACGACCTTGGTTGCGGCAGTGACTGCCGCTGGACTTGTCGATACGCTCAATGGAGCCGGACCGTTCACGCTCTTCGCGCCAACCGATGCCGCCTTTGCAAAGCTTCCTGAAGGAACGGTAGCGGGTCTGCTGAATGATATTCCTACGCTCACCGACATCTTACTCTATCATGTCGTCTCGGGTTTGAAAGTGGAATCATCCATGGTCACGGCGGGTCCGGTGGTGATGGCAAATGGAGATAACGCCACGCTTTCAACCGACGGCGGGGTGAAAATCAATGACGCCAATGTCACGGGGGTGGATTGGCAGAGCTCCAACGGAGTTATCCACATCATCGACTCGGTGATTCTACCTCCAAACTAGTCTTTTTCGGAACTGTAATCCGAGTTTTAACGCGCGGATCGGTGCAGACCGGTCCGCGTTTTTATGGGTGGATTGAGGGCACGTCGGAGACCTCGGATTGAACCGGTCAATTTGTGATGGACTGGAGCCGGGCCGAGCTGGCGAGAAACACGCGATGGCTACGCGTCTCTGGCGCAGGAGCAGGCGTTTTTTGAGACCTTGGGTTCTCTGAAATTACCCGGTTTGACTCTGCCGAAGATCGAAAAGATCACGACGGAATTTGAGGCGGTGGTGCCGCAGTCAGGGCGGGCGCATGATGGCAGTGATCGCGTCTCAATTCCTCATTGCCGGAATCGCCGACCGGAGTTGGTCGCGTTGCGCGATCATCCGGGAGTTCTGGCTTCCAGCCGTAATTTACTGGGGGGGGGCTCTAGGGGGAGTGACGGGAATTATTTCACCGGCGAAACCACCGGGCACCGCGATTCGGAGATGCCGGGGCATGCGTTGGTTAAAATGGCGTTTTATCTCGAGCCCGTGAACCTAAAAACGGCAGTTGGAAGTTAGCCCGAGGCGGCGGAGCGTCGGGAAAGACAGGGAGAAGAGGGGAGAGGCGGCGGTGCGCAGGCCCGATCAAGCCGGGGCGGGCAACGCCGGCGGGGCCG
>Ga0209491_10001730_pt1 | contig 41165 bp, 31 predicted proteins | sample BON02_FD_187213 | JGI IMG/M metagenome (GOLD analysis project Ga0209491, IMG submission 187213) | Freshwater microbial communities from Lake Bonney liftoff mats and glacier meltwater in Antarctica - BON-02 (SPAdes) (version 2) | ecosystem: Environmental > Aquatic > Freshwater > Ice > Glacier... | reverse complement strand
TGCCCCTGCCCCTGCCCCTGCCCAATTCTTATGTTTTCAGCACTCATGTGTTTTTCTTATGTTTCTGTACATGTTATTTTTTTGTGTGGCATTCCGCGCAAATAATGTTTGTTGCGACGATCCACCACCAACCAGTACATGCGGAACGTGGGTTTTTTTTTTAAAATGTTCTTGTGAGAGTACACTCAGATACAAGTGCGGAGTCTCACTACTTCATAATAAATGCCGCCGTCTTTCGAGTCCGACATCTTGCCGATATTGATGCACCAGTTGGTTTATCACAATCCTTTACAGTCTCCCGAAAATCATGGTTGTGGTGGTATCGGTATCGGTAGTGGGGACATCAGTAGTCTGTTGTTGACGTCCCGCGCTTGCCGAGACACATTCCTTCCTGTGAAGAAGCGTCTTCTGCGCAAATGCCTCGATCGGGAACTACCAGGCTTCATGCAGTCGCATGAATGCCTGCATCAAGAGGGCGAAGAATTTCCCATCCTTCTCCAGAGCTACATCACGGTTCCGAACTTGGTTAGGTGTGTTCGCTCGATCCTTCACGCTGCTCGCTGGAATGCCCTGCATGTGATTAACACAAAAGCTTCAGCAGCAGCATTTATAACAAATGATGTCACTAACTATAATTTGATTCGCTGTCTGTCTTGGTATGACCCATGGTCGGGCTCTACCGCCGAGGTATGTATGGACGACGACGTGTTCCGGATGCTTGCTCGCTCGACTCTCTATGGAGCGACCTGGAGAAGAGGGTGGCATCGAGACGTCGTCTCGCAGGTTCCGGTTGAGATATTGTGCTCTCGCGCTTTAAACACAATCATATACTCGTCCATTGTGCTCTCGTACGCAATGGAACTTTACGAAAAGGTCCAATTCGCAGGAGACTGGACAGCCGTCATTCCACCACATGCAAATATACATGACTGCGATCAAACTATCGGTGAGCTATTTCAAATTCCACAGGGACCCTCAGAGGGGGGTCATGAGGATCCTGAGGGCCCTGAGGGTCCTGATGTTCCTGATGTTCCTGATGTTCCTGATGTTCCTGAGGTTGATTACTTGTATACTCGAAACGTAGACTTTCGCTTGCATGCGACGTACGCTATGTTCTCCTTCGTGGGTGCTTCTTGTTCGAACGCTCGTATGGGGTGGGGTGGAGCTTACGGAAGCTATATAGTGCGCACTTTGCAGGGGCAACTTATGGGGTCTTGGCGCATGCCATGGAACGACCGTAACGCGCGCATGTATCGCCGGGTGATGCGGTTGCTAGACACCGTGTACGACGTGCTTGCGCGACCCTTTGGTCCACCTCCAATCATGATAGCTATCTTAGTTCAAGGGGGCGCCGAGAATCATGCGTGGAACGTTGATGCTGAAGAATGAGGGAAGGAAATGTGATTGCTGCCGCAGATCATTTCATTGACCGACAACGACGACGACAGTATCGCGACAACATTAGGCCACAGTCCGGTGTGGCCGTACTCAGAGACGTTTCATTTATATTTTATGTCGAGTGTAATTTTAACTCTCTTTAAAAAAATATGTTACAGAATTCAAATAGTCATTCAGCAAGGATGTCTTCTTCGTCTCAGCAGAAGAAGCAGAGACCGACACCTGTCAAAGGATATATATTTCGATTTGACAACACACAAAGTTATTCCTTACCCATGTGCATAGAACAAAGTGTGGCTGTTTTGAATAAACTCGAAGACGATATAAAATGGAAATTTAATGATGGAAAAATTATATCAACTCGTGACGAAGTAACTTCCACTTTTGAAATTGCTACCGCTACCGAACACGAAAATATTAATTTCGAGATTGCATTGGTGTTTGTTCAATCCATCGTTGATATACTGACGCATTTTTACATATCCGATAAGAGTACACAAGATAGATCAAATGTTAAAACGCAAATCAACACACTTATAGAGAAAGTGTTCGGGAAGAAAAAGAGGTGGCAAGATCGGAAGCGAGAAGGCGAGAAGGCGAAGGAGCAGGAGCTGGCACAGGCGAACGCGAAGATGGCGCAGGAGCATGAGCAGGCACGGGTACGGTCGGAGAATGAGCAGGCACGGGTACGGGCGGAGAAGGAGCAGGCACGGGTACGGGCGGAGAATGAGCAGGCACGGGTACGGGCCGAGAAGGAGCAGGCACGGGTACGGGTCGAGCATGAGCAGGAGCAGGCACGGGTAAGGGAGCAGGAGCAGAAGCAGGCGCAGCTGTATAAAACACGAAAAAATGATGAACTGAAGAAGCAAAGTGAGTTGGTCACGAAACTTGCTAAACTCGATGATTCACGAGACAGATGTTCTAAACAACAAATATTATTTAATACACAAAATAATTTGACATCTAATGAAATTGAAGCCATAATAACAAATTATACAACCAAATACGATTGGATGAAAGATAAAAATATATCAAATATATCAAATATATCAAATACATCAAATACACCAGATCAATATAATGGAATATTAATAATGATGGTGCTATATAATTTGATGATGAACCAACCACATATAGAAATCATTATGTCACTAACAAAAGATAAACGCGATACGCTCTTAAATGGTGATCTCGTAGTTTATAAAAAATATCTATATTATGACTATGAGTCAAACAAAACAAATTTACAATTCGTGACTGAATTGTATTTCAACTTAAATTGCACCACTGGACGCCAATGTGATATTACGACTATTGATAATTCATGTAATAGTTTCAAAACCTGGTTGAACACGCTAGACAAATCTATGTTTATACATTGTTTTAGCGATGATATTATTCCAAAAGAATTAGCAAATTACGTTACCCAACCGAAATTGCTTACATACATAAGATTCAGAGGTGATGAATATGGTAATATGTCAAACAGTGATAAGTTCGAGAAAAAAATCGAAAATAACAGTAAATATTTGTTTATAAAATTAAATTATATGCTTAATACTTATGTTTCTGGACCATTTACGAACATTTTCTTTGAAGAAGATAGCAACGATGATGTTGCTAACAAGTGTACGGAAATATTAAAATTACTTAATAATAAAGAATCAGTGTTTGTCGTTGGGTATGGATCGAGTGGTGCAGGCAAGACGTCAACATTGATTAACTATAGATATAAAGATAGTAAAGGGGATCGTCAATCAGAACATGGAATATTGTTAAATATAATTAAAAAAATAGATAATGTATCAACCGTAACAATGGAAATTTTCGAAGATTACTATGGTACTTTTAAAAATGTAACAACAGAGTTACAAAAACAATTGACATTTCAGCGAAAAAGTAGTAATGCGGATTACACTCTTTCTAAGGGTTCGATTCTGAATACAGAAAACATTCCAAACAAATTAGGAGAATGTATAATTTTTTTTATTGACGAACCTAAGCGACGGCGAATTGCTGCTACTACAAATAACAAACAAAGTTCTCGAAGCCATGTGATCGTCAAATTGACGTTTACTTTCAATAATACATCTGGAATTGGAACTGGAACTGCTATAATGTATATAGCAGATTACGCAGGTGTCGAAAATATATTTCAATGCAATGATGTAGGAGAACTCGTGAAATTCGCTAACATAAAAAGTAATAGGGTTAACGATGACAGTTTCTTTTACGATAAAGAAGCAAATAATGAAGACATGCAAATCTGTAATAAAAATGGATCCTCATACAACATTACAAAGAATGTAAAGAATGAAGAAGTAATTTTACCGTCAAAACGTGCAGATATAGACAAGAAAATTGTAAACAATTCTATCTGGGAAAATTATACTACCAATTGTTTTCTTAACCCATTTGATTACAATAAAGAAAATACCAAACTCGATGTATTTAATAAGAATATTGATGAATTCATACATAAGCAATCTACTATTGAAACAAATGCAATTCAGATAGAAAACAAAAATCAAGTGAGACAAACATATTACGAAAGCAGTCAAGCAGATTTAAGTACATTTGTAAATGAACTTAAAAACATAAATACAAATTATTTCAAAGTATCGTCAAGCGAAACTAATACTTATCATATTTATTATAATTTGGCACATACTCCTTTTGTAAATACCTCATCTACCGTGAAAGATGAATTAGTACAAATACAAGTAATAAACGATTATCATAATGCATTGATTAAAAAATATCCACCTTTATATTCTTATGAAGTAAATAAAGTAGAGATTACAATCGAATCTAATAAAAAATACTCATACATGAAATTGAAAAATAGAAGTGTAACAATTAAAAATAACAATGTGGAAATTACTTTCAAGTCTGACGGTACTAAATTTATTCCAATAGATGCAAGGGGCGCAAAACGGTTAGCATCATATTATAACATCAGTTACAGAAATACTACAAATAGTGTAATAGAATTTCGTGAAATATATAGTACATTTGAGATAAATGTAATACCTTTTAAAGAAATACATGTACAATTATCAAATAATACCAAAATAGATAATGAATGGAAAAAAAAATCGGAAGCCTTGAAGTCTTTGTATAATTATTACAAATATTGTACACAACGACTTCAAGATATTAAAGGAGTTTGCAAATGTCGAGCCGGTGAGGGTATACACATAAATAACTCTATAGAAAAAATGCGTAACCATATATTCAAACTCTTGTCAGGTGACAGAAACAATTTCTCAAAGACACTAACATATTCTAGGTGCACATCTGGATTATTACCGCCTTTAGTAATAAACCCGATAAAAGAAACACCTTCATCTGAAGATGATGATGACGTTAAAAATGCTATGAGAATGGCAGTGGGTGATGATAAAGTGAATGTCGTTGTGTTTGGTATTTTCAACAATTCTCCAGAACAAGACATTAAGACGTTATATGTTGATATTAACAATCTAAAATATTGGTATTATTGCTATTGTATAACAGATATTTATAAATTACGAAAAGAAATAATACCGAATGTTCTCAAAGGTATTTTGAAAGATTATAGTGATGAAACAACTATTTTAAAAAATATTAAACAAGAGATAGATAAAATAAAAGGGATGGGCAAAGAACTAAACACATATCAGAAAAAAATTCTAAAAAATATAAAAGATTTTATTGCCCAATATGATCGTAAAAATACTTTATCATTGGAAAATGTAAAAAATATAATAGAGATGATTCAACGTGAAAACAACACCAGTCCCATCGGAACACTGGAGTTCATGGACCACATGTCGAAGATGAACCCTGAAATAATGCCTTTTTGTAACACGGACCAAGATGTCATTGATTATGACAACATTTTTAAAAAAAAGGGAGTAAATAATAGAGTGCAATAAGTTTACCATCTAATGGGCCGATTTTTTTTAATTTATAATCAGGATTTAGAGCCTTCCGAACGACTCTCTAGCTTGAGACATGAGCACAAAGGAATCACAATTCCGCTCCATACCATGTTTCGTAACCAGTCAAGTTATCTTTCCTCAAGCGCTTGGTGCATGAACTCCGCCAGGTGTTCCTTTGGTAGATAGGGCCACGGTTTGTGGAACCCGAACGGTTTGGAACCCTTGGATGAAGAAATGCGTTGTTCCATGGCGAACCTTTCGCCTACTTCCGTTGGGCATCCGCGTCCGATAGCGGCGAACGAGCGCGCGAAGAAAACGTCCTCCGGCTCAGGTTGAAGGTTGAAATTGAACAGGCGACCACCAACACCACCACTCATTCTATCAGTATTATTAGATTCGGTCACGTTTAGGCACGCATCCACGCGTCGCAGGGAAAGACCGCCGTTACCTACGAGGGTGGGCACAAGACGCTTCAGTTCCGCGTTTGCAGGAGCGTCTGCCCACGGCGCGCCCACGTAGTCCTGCGCCATCAGTACCTCGTCTTCTTCGATGCCAGGGCGCACAATCATTCCGTCATCCTGGACGAACAAAGCCATGTCGCCCACCGCGACCTCCTTCAGACGTCTCCAAAAGGCAGCGTCCTTCAGAAGGCTGCTGTACTTCTCGATGCTGAAAGGCAGCTGTCCGGGAAGAGGCGGGGCGTAAGAGAGGCTCTCCATTACCACCGTGACCAGCTCCACCCCTCCTGGGAGAAGCGACGGGGGGAGCGAGCGTTGCACGAACCGCTCATTCTCAGGAGCACAAAAGACGACCACACGCGGCCACCTACGTACATCAAGATTGTCCAGTGTCACGAGGACGGACAACATGCTCCACACGTTAGGGCGGTTGTCCACAACGACCAAACTTCCTATAATCGGCTTATGATGATCCTCGAGATGACTAGCAACCGGTTTCAGAAGATTTCGGTTGTGAACATACCGAAGTACGAAGTCGTGTAGAGGAACTGCGTTCGGTTTCGCTGGGTCCAGAGGCGCGCGCGCGTATCGCATCACGAGGTCCGCTTGCATAGTACTCAATATGTCGGGCGGTTGAGCAGTATTCGTTTTATTCCACACCGGGAAAATCAGACAGTTGTTTTTCCTCAGCGCGTCTGAAGCAGCATCGTACGATGAGTCAATGTCGACACATACGATCGCGTTTTGTACTTGATTTGATGGCGACGATGATGATGACGGTGATATGACGAAAGGAACGATTTCGAGACGCAGTTTTCCAGATCGTCTCGTGGCTACGGAGATGACAGCTTCGGCGGCTTTCAAGAAAGCATCTGTATCGTTTGTCGGGAGCTCGACGATGATCCGGTCGTAGATGGCCAAAGGACATGTCGAAAGGAATATCTTCCACGGCATGCATGCATTTCTGATACAGTGGCAGTGCTTGTCCATGAAATCACCAAGCGACCATGTGGATGTTGTTGTTGTTGTTGTTGTTGTTCTACTAGGGGTAGATGTAACGAAAATGGCTCCTCCTGCGTCTGTGCGCCATAGGTAGCCGTTGAGACAGATCCCGTGCGAGAGCGCCTCTATGCACGACCATCCGATATTGCGTGCGTCCGTCGTATCCTCTGCTGATGAAACGTACATGTCGGATACGGGATCGAGTACTCCAAGATTTAGCGTCTTGATGACTTCTCGAGTCCTCGACGCGTAGTTGCGCACGTCCATCATTACTCCTCTTATGGCGGAAACCGTATCGGTATTATCGCTGCACCAATCTTCGAATACTTCGAGTGTCGCTGGCGCCTCTTCTACGTACACCTTCACTATTGCGTCAAGGAGGGGTGTGTCTTTCTCCTTGAACGCCTCTAGCAGCTCGCTAGACCTCGGGAAAAGACAGTGGCGCCAAACGATCTTCTCGAGGAGGGCTCTCTTGCAGTCCCTCTCGGATGCACGGAGACGCGCATGCGTTTGTAGGAAGCAGGTGGTCATCTTGTCTACCATTCCCTTACGCGTTGTGGGTTCCTGCACTCTGGTTAGCGGGAGACATTCGACGAGACTTCCCTGTATTGCGTCATCGACATTGAGCTTTCTCTCTTTCAGCAGACTATTAAAGATGGTGTACGTCCATCGTGACGGCGGAGCTCCTGTGACCTCCGCCCATGCCGTGTGAAAAGAGAGGTTCTCTATTAGGCTGTTGTGCGCGAGGATGGAGCTCGCGCGTACAGCCTGATCGACTTGCACATCTTGTGTCAATGCGGTAAGTCTCGTGTGGTCGCCTTCCAATATGTCGAAAACATCTCTCAACAGGAAATCCATTGTATACCCAACCCTTATTTGTTTTGTTTTGTGATATCTCTTTATGCCAAGTTTTCCAAGGTTTATCATGGAATTGTGATTCATCGGGAATATCTCAATCTATTTCCAAGGCTCTAAATTCTGAATAGAACAATCCGCCGGGATGAAGACATTGAGTTGAGTGTAAAGCCATACAATATTTACATAACTAACATATGTTTATTGAGATTATTTGACCCACCATATCCCTCGATACCCGGTTCGGTCATCGTCCGTCATGTACTCGCGTGAGACGGGTCACTCATTGATCGACCGGTACTTTGCTTCTGACGGAGATGGCGCCCAGCTTGTGAAGCACCAGACGCATTCCTTCAACGACTTTGTATCCTCGAAATTGGATTGTGTGATCAACGGGATGAACCCCATCGAGGTCGGTGACACATATTGCACTAGCATGCGTCAGTTCAAGAGTGTTCTGAGCATCAGCTTCACGTCCCCCTGTCTTGCTCTACCGATGATTTGTGAGAAGGACGGGATGTCGAAAGTTATGTACCCTAACGACGCGCGCATGCGCAACATGACGTACTCGTCTTCTCTTACTGTTGATGCGAACGTGGAGGTGCGCACATGGAACGATGACGTGGGCGAGTACATCGTTAACTCGAAGCGCGTTACTGGAGTGAGTCTTGGACGCATTCCCCTCATGGTTCGCAGTCGGTACTGCATGCTCTCCAAGCAGACTACGCCTGCGCCCTATGACGAGTGCCGTTACGACTACGGCGGCTACTTTGTGGTCAACGGCAACGAGAAGGTCGTCATTAGCCAGGACCGCATCTCCGAGAACCGGACTTACGTGTTCACTAACACGACGAAGACTTCCTCGTGCTATTCCCACACCGCCGAGGTGCGTTCCGTGAACCACGCCAAGTTCATAGCCCCTAAGACCACGCTGCTAAAGCTCTCGAAGAAATCGGATCAGTTCGGTGTCTGCATCCGCGCGAACGTTCACCACGTGCGCGCTGAGGTTCCAGTCTTTGTGCTCTTCCGAGCACTAGGAGTGCTCACCGACAAGGACATCGTGCGCTTCATCGTACGAGACGAGGAGGATGCTGACTTTGAACGCATCGCCAATAGCCTAGCAGGATGCATCGACGAGGCCACGGAAGTGCGCACCCAGAAGCAGGCGTGGGACTTTCTAGCACAGTTTGTGCAGTCTTCGTACAACAATTACAACTATTCGAAACCCAACAGAGCCGGAAACGGAACCTCTGAAGTAGTAAATGACGCATCAGTGAGCGGCGGAGGATCATCTTCTGAGGGACTCAGAGATGCATCAGTGAACGGAGGAGGATGTAGTTCCGTTCCTGTTGTAGTTCCTGTTGTGCCCACTCAAGTCCCTAGGGAGGGTTATCAACACAGTTTCATTCAGAGCATTCTGACGAAAGACGTCCTCCCGCACGTCGGCACTTGCTTCAATCGCAAGGCATTGTACCTGGGGTACATGGTGAACAAGCTCCTTCGTTGCAGCATGGGTCTTTTGCCTCAAGACGACCGCGACTCGTACGTTAACAAGCGTTTGGATACTCCCGGCGTTCTATTGGCGAATTTGTTCCGCCAGTACTACTGCAAGATGGTCAAGGAGCTGCGTTCGAGTCTCCAGAGTCTGATGAAGGGTAACTACCGCGCGACGCGCGTGATCAACACGATAACGCGCCCATACTTATTAAAGGTAGTCAAGGGGTCGATCATCGAGTCTGGACTCAAGTACGCTTTATCGACCGGCAACTGGGGAATAAAGACGACTAGAGTGCGCCAGGGAGTCGCGCAGGTCCTGAACCGCCTGACCTTCATCGCGACCCTCTCTCATCTCAGGCGCGTGAACACTGCGATCGAGAAGACCGGAAAGCTGGTGATGCCTCGCAAGCTTCATCCCACGCAGTGGGGCATGGCGTGCCCTTCCGAGACACCTGAGGGAACGTCTGTGGGCCTGGTCAAGAACCTCGCGCTCCTCGCCAACGTCACGATCTTCGTGCCACCCGGCATCGTGCTCGAGTCCCTCTTATCACTGGGCATGCTCCCGTTCGATTCGTCATCGCTCCCAGAGCAGTTGTTCGAAGGAGGTGCGGCGATGGTCATGCTGAACGGGGACATCGTGGGTGCTCACTCGACACCGAACGTCCTCTTCTGTGCGTTGAAACGTATGAAGCGCACAGGACTGCTAGGGATGCAGACGTCCGTTTGTTGGCACAACTCTAGAAACGAGATCGTTTTGTGCACGGAGGGAGGTCGGTTTTGTCGTCCCATGCTGGTAGTGGATTTGGATACGCAGCTCCTTCTCCCCGAGGTGTTCGATCCTGGTGCATCGTGGCAGGATCTGGTTGTATGCGGTGCAATCGAGTACCTTGATGTGGAGGAGAGTGACGGTGCGATGATTGCATTGTACCCTGCTAAGGATCTGCAGCCAGGTGTGAGCCGCTTTACGCACGCGGAGATCGACCCTAGCTCCATTTTGGGCGTGGTGGCTGGTAGCATCCCCTTCTCCGACCACAACCAGGCCCCCCGAAACACGTACCAGTCCGCCATGGGAAAGCAGGCCGTCGGCGTCTTCGCGACGACCTTCCGTCACCGTCTGGACACTATGTCGCTCTTCTTGAACTACCCTCAGGAGCCTCTTGTCTCTACTCACACTGCGAAGCTAGTGAACTGCGACAAGCTGCCTTGTGGAATCAACACGATCGTCGCTATCGCGTGCTTCACAGGTTTCAACCAGGAGGACTCTGTGATCATGTCCCGCTCTGCTGTGGACCGCGGCTTCTTCTCGACCACTCTTTACCGGACGTTCCGTGAGCAGAACACTAAGAACCACTCGACCGGAGAAGAGGAGTTCTTTTGCCGACCGAACTCTTTGACTACGCGTAACATGAAACCGTACAACTACGACCTTCTGGACGAGAGTGGGTTCGTTCCTGAGGGAACCTCGGTGGAAGCCGGTGACGTGATCATCGGCAAGTGCATGCCTCAGAAGCAGGGTGGCGTTTTTGTCAACAAGGACGCGAGTGTCGCTTTGAGGAGCAACGAGTCCGGTGTGATCGACAGGAACTGCCATGGCGACAGATTCTTCACCAACACGACAGGCGACGGGTACACGTTCGCAAAGGTCCGATTGCGAACGGACCGCGTCCCCACCGTTGGGGACAAGGTGTCTTCGAGGCACGGTCAGAAGGGGACCATCGGGATGCTCTACAGCGAGGAGGACATGCCCTTCACCGAGAACGGGATCGTGCCATCTATCATCATGAACCCTCACGCTATCCCCTCTCGCATGACCATCGGGCAGCTTATGGAGGCTCTGGAGAGCAAGGTATGTGGACTCGCGGGGCGCCGGCATGGGGACGCTTCCCCATTCAACGGCCGCACCGTCGAGGACATCGCCGACGAGTTGGAAGCCCTTGGTATGCGTCGGTACGGTGACGAGATCATGTACAATCCGCGGACTGGCGAGCGAATCTCGACACCCATTTTCGTGTGTCCTACGTACTACCAGCGCCTGAAGCACATGGTCGCTGACAAGATTCACTGTCTGACATCGGACCACGAAGTTCTCACCTCTGAGGGTTGGGTTCACATAAGGAAGCTCCGCTTGGAGCACAAGCTTGCATCGTTGCGTTTGGGGGATGGTCAGATCGAGTATTGCGCCCCGGAGGAGCTGTACGGCTACCCCACGTACAACGGCCCTCTGTACCACGTGACGTCTCCCACGACGGACATCGTCGTTACTCCGGAACACAGGTTGTGTGTGCAGTCGGTGGGTACCGTTGGCCAGTCCTCGACAGAGCTTATTTCGTGCAGCCAGCTCGTGTCTCACGGATACCTTTCTCGGTGCGAGAGTCCTATGAAGCACGTCCAGAGAGGTACCTGGGTGGGAAGCGACTTGGAAGAAATTTGTTGCGATGACGACATCTTCCACGAGGCATCGGAGTTCATCTTGCACAATGAGCCGATTCGGAAGGAGTTCTTATTTCGGTACTCGACAGGGACGTGCCGCCGCCTGCTTATGCTGGTGTTCTCAGGTACACTCGAGATTGAGATGAGTTCTCAGGAGAAGGTTGACAGTCTTATGCACCTTGCACTCCACGCCGGTGAGATTGTTGTGGTGGACCCTTGTGGCATCAGCGGGTTCGTTGCACGCCTGGTGATGTCGTCGATGTCTACGAGCAGCAACGTGTCATTTGAGACTCCTCAGCCCTTATCTGTTGGGGCACCTGACAAGTGCGACTTCATTGCCGAAGGAAGCATCGTGGGTTCGAATGGAGTTTACTGCGTTCGCATGCCTCGGAACGAGACCTTCTTCGTTCGTCGCAACGGTCGCGCTGTGTGGACGGGTAACTCTCGTGCTGCAAACGGTCCTGTGGTGCTGCTGACGCGCCAGCCTGCCGAGGGTCGAGCTCGTGATGGCGGTCTACGTTTAGGGGAGATGGAGATGGAGTGTCTCTGGGCACACGGAACGATGGGGTTCCTGAAGGAGCGGTTCATGGAGTGCTCTGACAACTACCGTGTTTTCGTCTGCAAGTGCTGTGGCATGATGGCTCACGCTAACCCTGAGAGCAACCTGTTCTACTGCAAGTCTTGCAAGAATCTGACTGAGTTCAACGAGCTGAGGATTCCGTACGCAAGCAAGCTGCTTGTCCAGGAGGTCGAGACGATGGCCATCGCCACTCGATTCGTCACGGACGCGTAGATCTTTAATATTGGGTTTTCAGATATACCGTATCGTATTGGAACTGATATCGGGGAACGTAAAAGCATGGACAATTATTATTTTCTTTCCGGTCGATTAGATTTGTAATACAGTCGGAGACGAAAGCCATCCCCATTATTTGTAAGCAAGTGAATGCAGTAATGGATCAGAAATCGTGTCTCCTGTATGATACAGTAGTTCTCAAATAAAGTGGGACACACCTTATAATCATCCAGACTGCAGATCGTTGCGTTTGGGCAACGTTGGGGGGGGTGCAGCATGTTGAAGAGGTTCTCGAAGATATTCCGAGTAGCCTCTTTGGTAAAACGTTCAACCGTCTGTGTCCCCATATCAGTATCAGGGGGTGTTGGGGTTGGGTGGTGGATGGTTTTGGGGTTGGGTGGTGGATGTCTTTGGATGGTTTTGGGGTGGTGGAGGTCTTAGGCGTTGGGTGGGTGGTGGAGGTCTTAGACGTTGGGTGGGTGGTGGAGGTCTTAGGCGTTGGGTGGGTGGTGGAGGTCTTAGGCGTTGGGTGGGTGGTGGAGGTCTTAGGCGTTGGGTGGGTGGTGGAGTTAGACGTTGGGTGGGTGGTGGAGGTCTTAGGCGTTGGGTGGGTGGATGTCCTTGGGGGTTGGGTGTGTGGATGTCCTTGGGGGTTGGGTGGTGGATGGTTTTGGATGGTTGTTGGGATGAATTCAGTTGATTTGTTTGGTTTCCATGTACAAAATCTGTTGTAATCTTGTCATTTGATATGTTTAACTGTTCTTTTTGTAGATGAGTTCGGATAACATGTACATCTATTGGATATTTATTTTGTTCTTTTATTAATGTTAGAATACTTTTTGGATTGTCTAATATTTTTTCATCATAATTTAGTTCTTCGCTACCTTTCTTAAATTTTAAAACATTATAATTTCTTTTTCCATTTATAAACGGAACGTTTTCAACGTAGAACTCAATAAAGTCTTCTTTCCTCGTATTTTCGTTTATTTCGAAACTAAATACTTCTTCTTTTCGAGTTTGTTGTTGTATTTTGGGGGTGGATTTATTTTGGGTTTGTTGGTTGGTGGATGTATTTGAGTTTTGTTGGTTGGTGTCATTTGATATTTTTAACTGTTCTTTTGTATATGAGTTCGAAGATATAACATGTACATCTATTGGATATTTTTTTTGATCTTTTATTAAGTTTATAATACTTTTTGGATTGTCTAATATTTTTTCATCATAATTTAGTTCTTCGCTACTAGTATGATATTTTATTACCTTTTGAACTTGGGATGAATTAGGTACATTTTTGTCATTTGATAGTTTTAATACTTTTGGGGATGAATTAAGGGGTTTCTGTTTAATACCTCTCATTGTCAATTGAGTCGGGACTAGGATTGTTTTATTCGATTTAGCGTTTTTGTCAGTTGATGCTATGTTAATTTGAACACCTGGTACATCAGTATTGTGATTTGAATTACTTCTTGTTACGAGACGGTTTGTGTTTTTCGTGGTGGATGTAACCGGTGAAAAGGTGTTTGAGTTATCGTTTGGGGTGTTGAAGATGTCATGCCCTGTCATGCGCACGATTCTATCAAACATTTCGATAGCTGTGCGCAAATCATCCGAATCATCAGTGATCTTTGTATTGAGTATAAGGGAAGATAGTGTCGTTGCCACGACGATATTCATACTGGACGGAAGTGTCTCTTCAAGCGTTTTATTAGTTTCAGCACTCAAATCACCCGTCCTTAATTCTGTTCTGTCTTCGTTCGTTTGTTTAACAATTTCGTTAACGGACTTCACTAGATCATCGAGGTTAATTTTGGGACGATCACCTTCATTGAAATCGGTGCCTATATCATCGATCAGTTTCCTGATTCGATTGTTGAATTCGGTGGCAACATTATCCATGGTATCCGACTTGCTTGGTTGTTGTGTGTTACTACCGGAATTATTAGTAACAATGTTCCATATTTTGGTACCCACAGCCTTGCTGATTTCTTGGATGTAGTAGTACGCGTACATGACGGAGGCCATTGGTGGGAACAATGTGTGTTTGGATTTGTCAGTTACAAAGAACTCAAGTGTCTTGCAATCTTTTAGGGTTGCAATATAGAAACAACACTTGATGAATACATCATTCTCATGATTAACGATCTCTATCTTCGTGGAATCAATTTTGTCAGGCCAGCGAGAGGCTATGCGTCGCACGTACTTCAAGATAGACGCGGACAGATTTTCCACGCTCGCAGGGGAAGCGATGTCCGTGAAAACGACCTGGCGACCGTCAGCAGACTCGGTTACAAATGAAGATGATTGCGATATTCGAGACTGCGAAGACATACCTGATTTATACGATATCTCTGATTGAGATCGTGATAATTGAGATGATATTCCTGATTGAGATCGTGATAATTGAGATGAAACGCTTAATAATGGGGGCATCAAAATGGAAATAGAATGATGTTCTTCAGAATCACCTGCCCCTCCAGTGAGAAGAGTGCGATACTTAGAACCGATTATTTCGTACACAAGCATTTCAAGTGATAATGTGTTGTTGTCGCGGTGGCATTTAGTTTTAGAATTAACAAGGACGATCGCCATTACGAGTGTCAACGCACGCACCGCAACCTCTTCCAACTCACGTGGAAGCTTAGATACGCATCCCACAAGCCATTTCGGACGCATAATGACGCGTTCGGAACCCAATTGATCAAACCACCTCAAGTGTTCGTTCACACGCCGAGCTACAATAACATGCCTGGCAAATGATGACGATGAGGAGGATGCTAAAGACGATGCTGTTCTACGCAATGCGGTCGCTACACGGTCTGGGCTGATATGTACAACGACGTTCTCAATCAACAAGTGAATCAGCCAAAGCCCCACCAATGCTCTTACGTTCAGGGAGGTTCCCTTGGACAGAAACTCCAAAACGGTGACCACATCAGAAGCACCAGATACGTCTATTTCGAAGTTATTGCACGATATCTTGCTCTGACCATTGGCCCTCGCATCCATGGCTACCGCTTCTGACCTAAGAAATACGGCGCCCATGCAGGCGAACGTATTTATTTTTCTATGTTTTCTTGTGGATTTGTGCAGGGACAGAGACGACATGATATCAAGCAGGCTTTTACACATGGCTTTATTGCCTCCATTTGATCTATTTATATTTCGTCCGATCCAAGTGCATAATACATCACATGAATCGTCTTGTTTAACTCCACCATTTGGCATGTCGAGGGTTGCTTTACAATGGAACGTGTTTTTTTTCATCTTCAAGAGTTCTTCAACGTTTCCTCAGGCGGCGCAGTCGTGTGCGTGTTAGCGACGGCGCAGCACCTGTAGGGGGCGTACATGCCCACATCCGGAGAGAAGCGCACGATGCGAACCAAATGGCCAGGACGCAGATCTAGGTACCGTGCCATCGGGTCAGAGCACGCGATAATCGGAAAGTGGTACCTCGACTTGACTCGGTATCGTGCGACGAGTTGCTCAATCACGTTCTCGTCGCGGATGGGTTCGTGGCGGGGCACCAACTCGTGACGAGAGATGTTGAACTGCAGTTCGGAGAGACAGAAAAACTGCACGTGGCGACGAATGCTCTCATCTAGACCCCTCCGACTTGTGCTCAATACCTTCTCGCGAGTCACCAAAATAACCTCTCGAATGTTGTTGCCTCCACCACGTTGTTGATGCTGATTCTGACTGTCGCCACCACCCATCTTGGTGGTATAAGAGTCCGCTTCGGACAACGCCTTTTCATTAATATCGTTGTTGTCATTCTCGGTGTCTCCTCCTTCCTCCATAATGACGTCATCTTCTTCGATATCCCCCACAAAATCCTCATCTTCATCTTCATCATCGTTCCGTCTGGCAACTGCCGCGTCCTTCCCTACATTATTTTCGAGGGGGGCGAGGAGTTTCCTCACGTCGGGGAGCTTGAACGTTTGATTGAGACTGTAGATGACACGGTAGCCGCAGTCTCCTGGAAGGTCGACGTGGAAGACGCCCCCCGATGATGGGGTGACGGCTCTGGCGTGCAGGTCGAGCGCGATCGGGGCGGTCTCCTCAATGGGTAACGTCTCCCCTCTGTCGACGAGCATCTCGCATATTACCGTGAAGCTCTTGCGGACCTGTTTGTCCAACATTTTTGTTATTAATAAATTCTGTAGTTATTTGCTTTACACTCGCTCACATTTTAGGCACCACTTTCGAATTGTCAGTGTTTCTGAGGCATAATGTTTTTGCCACGAAACCAGCCAGCATCGTTAGGATGTTGTCTGGGACGAACTCGTACGTGTCTTCGAACGTCTCCTTATTCACAATATAATATCCGACACCGTCCGTTTCCTGGACGACGTAGTCTCCTGCGTTCACTACCATTTGCGATTGAGAGCGTGAGCTACTGAACGCAAGCGTTTGCGATGTGTACACGGCGGCTCGGCGTATCCCAGGCCTGACCGTCAACGTGGACCCCACGATGTCGTACAGCTTGAGTGCCTTGGTAATGGTGACGTTGTACCGGTCCGATTTGGGATTGCAGATCACCACAACGGCAACGACACCTTCATCGGGGACCATCATGGACGCAATCGTGAACGTCATGCTCTGCAATTCATCGCGTGTGCGGACAAACTTGTACCTCAATCGTTTCTTCTCCACATCACGGAATTTAAGGTCGTCCATTCTGATGAGGTTGCAACATGTTCAACGTATTTTTAAACATTTATACTGTATTTTAAATGAAGCGTGGTGCGGTTGCAAGAGGATTCGGAAAAAAAAAAGAAATAAGATATAACGCATGAATGCAGCTTCCATTGAAGAAGTTCGACATTACGGATATCCGCCATGACAAGGTGATTGTATTGATAGGAAAGAGAGAGACCGGCAAGTCCTTCCTAGTGCGAGATATTCTCTTTCACAACCGAGCAATCCCTATCGGGACCGTCATTTCGCCTACAGAGGAGTCCAACAAGTTCTACGGCAACATGATTCCGCACATGTTTATCCACGACGAGTTCTCTCCGGATATCATCGATAAAGTGATAAAGCGACAAAAGTTGTTAGCTCGGAAGGTAGACAAACAAATACAGGTGTACGGTTCATCCAATATAGACACGCGCGCTTTCTTGATTCTGGACGACTGTCTTTTTGACAAGACGTGGGCAAGCGACACGGGCATCCGCTATCTGTTCATGAACGGTCGTCACCTCCCTATCATGTTCATGATCACGATGCAACATCCGATGGGCATCCCCCCTAATCTTCGAACGAACATCGACTACGTATTCATCCTTCGTGAGAACGTCGTCTCCAACCGAAAACGTATCTACGATAATTACGCGGGCATGTTCCCATCGTTCGACATGTTTTGCCAAGTCATGGACCAGTGCACCGAGAACTACGAGTGCCTTGTGATCAACAACAATGTGCAATCGAACAAACTTGAGGACCAGGTTTTTTGGTACAAGGCCGAGCCACATGACCAATTCAAACTCGGGTCAAAGGAGGTGTGGGAACTCGCTAGAAGGACCAAACAAAAGTGGGACGATGGTGAAGATTCGGATGAAGAGGGGGGAGACTCGAAGAAACAGTATGACAAACGAACTTATTTACAAGGAAAGGGGGGGAAACAACAAACACAAATTAGTGTCAAGAAAACCATGTCCTGATACACGTGTCCTGATGGGTTATTGGACAATCTCCCACGTGATGTTCGGGTTTCTGCTGATCCAGTTCCAAGCCCACGGTTTGTCTGAGCTGGCTTCGATAATATCCCACGTTATGTTGGGTTTTTTGCTAATCATAAGCCAATCCCATAGTTTGTCTGGGTTGGCTTGTACAATATCATTTACATGAACAGAATCTCGTCTCCGTTCTTCGTGGCGTTGTCCTCTTTCTGTTCCTCCTCCTCCTCCTCCTCATCATCATCAGAGTTCTTCTTCTTGACGTTGTTTTCGTTGAGGTACAGGTCATCATCGGTGGGCATGAACGCGTAGCCGTCGAGGTTGGCAGGCATGATCATGCGCAGCTGGCAGACCTTCCACGTGACACCGAAGGATTTGTTCAGTCCCACGGACCAGATCGACTGAAGATGGATGATGGCGGACACGCGAGCACCCTTGCCACGCTTAGGGCTCCCGAGGATCTCATTGAGGTCGAGAGGCTCGCGATCGCCTCCGTACACAGGGAACCGGAAATCGCCATCTACGAAGGGGAGGTTCAGCTTAAAGTTGGGAGGGTACATCGTCGACAACTCGCCGGTATCTTTGTCCTTGCTGTACCGGATCGATGGGGTGAACATGTCGGCCACCACATCACGAGAGGGGTACTTCTTCTTGAACCACGCGGTAGAGTTCTCCAATGCATTGTCGATCACGTGCTCAGAAATGCGCTCCAGCATGTCGAAAAAATCCTGGACGCCCTGGTTTGTGTCCCGTCCAGCGAAGGACATTTGCAATGTGTGCTTGTCAGGTAGCCCCCGCTCTCCGGGCCACACGCTGATACCGAACGGCAGAGACATCATGGGCGTCTGTACAATCAGGTTCCGGTTGTTATAATTGATGAAGATACTGCGACCTCCGTTGTCTAGCTGCTTCGGAGCACTAAAGGTGATCTTGCTCACGTCAACATCGCAAGGGAAGGTGACGTCGCTCGCGACAGACTTGGACGTAGTAGTCATTGGTATAGGGGAAATTAGGATGGGGTGGTGGGTCAACAAGAAATGAGAGGAACAAAGCTGATACCTAACACATATCGGATCCTCTTTATACTTGTTTTAGTGTGCCATTTTTATTTTTTCTTGTTTTTTGTACCGCGAACTTTCTTGGCTTTGGGGGGCATGGAATTATGTGGTTGTTGTTGAGGCGGTGTATTATTGGGTTTTTGAGGTGTATTCTGTGTTTGTTGTTGAGACGGCGTATTACGGGGTTTTTGAGGTGTCTTCTGTGGTTGTTGTTGAGGCGGTGTATTATTGGGTTTTTGAGGTGTATTCTGTGTTTGTTGTTGAGACGGCGTATTACGGGGTTTTTGAGGTGTCTTCGGTGGTTGTTGTTGAGGCGGTGTATTATTGGGTTTTTGAGGTGTATTCTGTGTTTGTTGTTGAGACGGCGTATTACGGGGTTTTTGAGGTGTCTTCTGTGGTTGTTGTTGAGGCGGTGTATTATTGGGTTTTTGAGGTGTATTCTGTGTTTGTTGTTGAGACGGCGTATTATCGGGTTGTTGATGTTTACGCGTGTGATTTCGGTGTTTCGGTCCGCCCGTATTGGTTTCGCTGAGATTAACGATGTCCCTCAAACTCTTCAATAGATCGAATTTGAACACCTTGTTATGGAGGTGCTGGAGCGATGGGTTCAACAGTGTTGTCAATCGTATCTGGAATATGGCAGGCTCGTACTGGTTGTTAATGTCGGTGAAGATCGTGTAAAACAGGTTATCGAAGTCTTTGAGCATGAGTATTCTGGCAGAGGTATTGTTGTATTTACGAATGGAGCGCACCGACTTGTACTTCATAGGCGACATTTTGCTACACTCGACTGCAGTCGTGTCACCAGCAATGTCGTATGTGATCGTTAACATGTGTATAGCGATAGCTTCCATCTCTTGTGCGTACTTCGCTTGATCCTCAGAACACTTGAGCAGTCGATTGTCCCCCAACGACATTACGTACATGTAGTTCCTGGCGTTCCTGGATTTTAAGAAGCTAGAGAACCCTTCGCGACAGTGATCGATGTAGTGACCACCGTTAATCAACTCGTTCATCAAGAAAAATCGATCAAGCACGCTCCCTGGATCAAACTTGAGCTCCGGCTCAGAGCTCCTGTAGTACTGTCCAGATAGGGATACATATTTTATGAAAGAGCTTATCTTATGGTCGGTTCCATCGGGATTCAGTAGCTTGTTCATTACTATGCTGTAGATCATGTAGGAAACTATGTGGAAGGCTCCGGCAATCGTGTCTCGGTGTTTTACACTGTCCAACCCGTCCAGCAACTCCTTATCATTAATTCCTATAATGGTCTTGTAAATCCACGTATTCGAATCGTCACGTTTGGCGACAATTACATTGGTTGTCTTGTCCTCGCTAATGCGAGCTATCTGATTGAATAACGGAGCAACGCTAAGCGCTAGATATCTTTTCAATATGTCCAAGTGACTGAGTCGGTGTTCGTTATCGATCATCAAGACGCTCATGTACGCTGGTAAGTTATGTTCGATGAGACGCTGTTGGATTACCAGTCCGAAAAACAGTTGGCGCATTTGGTTTCCTGCGCCGTGGTTGGGGCGCGGTACACCTTTGCCGCTCGAAAACATTGACCACATTGACGGGTATGGCTTGTTGGAGAAATTGTCAAAAACGAAATGCGCACACGACGTGATGAAGGTTTTTATTGGAGTTGAGGAGGACACGATTTCTTCATTATTCAGTCCAACAACGCTTCTAGATGCATCGTCTAAGTACGTGTTGTTCAGATCTATGGATCCGTAGTGTTTCAATACATTGGGGTATCCGATACCCTTCAGTTTCTTATATTCATAGTTCTCCTTGATAAGCATTTAGGTTCACCCAGTGCGCAAATTATTGGTATACATTTGTTCTTCAAATTAAATGATGTACCATTAATTGTTACACTCAGACCGGTATATTGCAGTATATTGAATCAATTCAAATTCTCTATGTGCAACTTGGACAGACGGTCGATTGTTGTACACATGTACACATTGCTGCAAAGTTTGAGTAGAGTGGCTATACTTGCGAATGCAAGCCACATTACAGTATCGATGTGGATCTCAAACCCCACTACAAAAGTTTACAAACGGAATAAACCTACAAAATCGGATGTGGTCATACACTCGACGGAATACTAAAATGAAACCGCTAAGCGACCATTCTTAACGCCAATTTTCTAACGGCGATTTCGTACATTTATTTCCATCTGATATATGTTTCATTTTACTGTTCCGCCGACTGTAGAGTTCTTAAAGGCGTCATTAAAAATATATCCATTCGCATCTCTTGCTGTTCTTCGTCATAATATCAGCCCCGCGGAATCACTATACCGCTCACAAAGACCATGTTTCGCAACCAGTCACAATCCGCCGGGAGGCAGGAACACCCATTATTTGTAATGCTGCCACACACCCAACTTGTCCAATGAAAATGAATCTATCGGTTGACCTCCAGTGGGATGTAGACCTCGTTCACCGCCGGGTCAATCGGGTAGAACATGCCGTGGCGCCTGTACCTTGAAAACTTCAGGATTCCCACATGATTCTTCTCGATGCGCAGAGGCATTCGCAGAAGCCGGTAGATCATTCTTCTCAATGAGTACACGAACCCGTTGAGCGAACGAATGTATCCTTCGTAGTCGCTGCGTCCCATGCAGAGGCTCGTGATCTGCTTCATCTCAAAAGGAGTCAGAGGCGCGTGCATCTCATTGTCAGAGAGAAACTGTTGTTTTTTGACGAAGGTACGTCTCAGTACGTCCCAGCACGCGCTTGTTCTTGTAGTATCATTGATTACTCCCATGCGTTCGTGCATGACGAGCGACTCTGCTGCGAAGAGACCGTCGAGTCGGCCTGCGGCGATGCGGTTACTGGTTCCTACATTACGGGTGCACTTCTCCCCGTATCGGAGCATTTGCGTCCGTCGGTGTCCAGGGACCGCGCTATTGAATCCCTTGAACACGTACTTCATAACGCGGTTCAGGCCACCGATTCCCCAAAAATCGAGTTCCACGAAGAACATGGTGCTGCGCACCGCCTCGATGAACGTCGGGGCACAGAGGACCTCCAGAGCGTCGGATGTAGGGTTGTAAGAGATGGCGACCCTGGACGGTGCGATGTCAAAGTTGAGGATAAGTGTGGCGATGTCCTCGATCATGCTCATGATGACCTGGATGACGAGGGGGGCTCCCACCACACTGACGATGTTCATGGCGTGTCGAGTCCTGATGATTTTTCCGGCGTTTAGCCTCTCGATTTCTGCGACCATGCTCTCGGCCTCTGCCTCGTCATCCATGCCCACAAGGAAGATGTCGTAGTCCCTATGTGTCTTCTCCATTCCAGTGACGACATGGCCGAGCGCGGCTCCTCCTGCGAGCACTAGTTTTCCGGCACCCAGTCGCAACAACGCCAGCACCTCCGGTGGGAGGGACTTGTGCAGTTGCTTTGACATCTCTGCTACCGTGAGACTTTCGTCCATCACTGATGGCTCGGAGATCGAGCTTGGACGCGATAGAGCTTGGGCGCGACCGAGCTTGGAGTCGATGCCGCCGAAGAGCCAATTGATGTTTCGGGAGCTCGTGCATTCTGGTGGACACGTCCGCAGGATCGGGGACACGTCGTCGAGATTTACCAGGCACGCGTTCCTTGTGGTAGCGTTGTCACTCGTCCGACATTTCCACTCCAGTGCCATGGCGTCCCACATGTTATTGTTCTGACACAAGATGTCCTGGCTACCATTGACAGCTTCGAGGAGTCGTTGCAACCTGTCCTGGCGCAAACCGAGCATGTCGGCCTCCACGCACAAGCGCCTGAAACAATTGTCCATCATGCGACTGAAACAATTGTCCATCATGCGACTGAAACAATCGTCCACACTGACACTGTCATTCATAATGAACTTGTCGTCGTCATTCAGAATGAAACGGTTGAACATGAACATGATGTCTGATCGCGAGTGTGTATTGGCAGTCTTTGACACGGCATTGTAGATGTTGATGAAGCTGGAGCGTGTGCATGGAGCCGGGACGGGAATGGGTTCCGATTCAGGTTCCGATTCGGAGTCAGGAATGTGGTCAGGTTCCGATTCTGAGTCAGGAATGTGGTCAGGAATGTGGTCAAGACTGCGGTCAGGACTGCGGTTAGGAATGTGGTCAGGACTGCGTTCAGGAATGTGGTCATTTAGAGAGATGTAGCACATGTCAAGCTGATCATCCAGCAGGGGCTCGAAGTAGGAGAATAGGCGTAGCACCTTGCTGTTTGAAGGAATCTTTAACGTTTCTCCGTTGTGGAATTGCAGCGTGACGAAGGTTGTCTTCTTGTTGCTCGCCTCTTCTGCCGCCTTCATCTTCTCCTTGCACGATGTCGCAACGTATTTCAGGATCTCGTCTGGGATGTGCACGAGTGCGTTCTTCAGTTTTTTGCAGTGTTCGATTGTGTTATCGCATGGATGCAGGATGCGTGCATAGGCGAGGGGGCGGATCCATTTTTTGCCTTTACTTGGAGCGATGACCACGAACCCCGATGTTCCTGTTGCTGCGACGCTCTTGAAGTCCACTCCTGGGATGCGTTGTGCTGGTCCGTCGTAGTATTCTTCCTCTTCGGCGAGTGCAGATCGGAGGAACCAATAGTGTCTGCCGGCTCGGGTTATCTCGGTGGGGACGTGGTTCAGAATCGGGAAGATTTCCTCGAGGTGCTTCACTAGATTCTCGTTGTCCACGTCAACGACACAAAGCTGTCTAAGAAGCACTCCTGCATCCATGTGGTTCTGGTGCTTAGACACGAAGGTGTCGTGATCGCCCCATTCCCAAACGTTGTCCTTGTGCTGAAACTTGGGTTTCTTATCGATTGCTGGCATCAAGACATCTGAGAATAGACGTGTTCTCAGGAACTCTGCAGTGTCCGAAAAAACTCTCATGGTGGTAATCTACGAAACTGTATTCTCGTTTACACCATTAAAAGCTGTTATTGAATTGGAGTTGATTTTCCCCCTTCTTGGAGACTAGCTTCATGTGTTCAAGTGGAACGGGTAGAGTGGACGAGTCGTGCACGTATTGGCGGTACATGTTTGCTTCCTTTATGATTTGCGGGACGCAGAAGTTGAGCACCAATTGGTTTAGGTCTCTCACTTGTTCTAGGATGACTGCTTGGTTTCCCTCCCTATTATAGGAGTCTGTCAGGAATACGGAGCGCATGACGAACACTAGTTGATCTTCTGACTGGCGGCCTATCACGAGCTTTCGATCCGAGTCTACCCAAACGCGGTAGCGGATCGCTTGGTGCATAGCGCCCAAATTGGCGTCGCTGAAGAACACGTTAGCTACACTGGAAGGTTGGAAGGACACCATGCGCGACCGCGCGTTATTGGATTCCCTTTGTGGATAGCCCTGTTGGTTGTTGGTTTTTACATCACGCATGATGGGGGGGGGGGTAGGAAGCATTGTGACGGACGAGCTTCTTACTATTTTTACATGTTTTATAAAAAAAAGGCGCGTGTGACACGATGCGTAAAAAAAGCCGCATCATGAAAGAACACCTTTCCAAAACTCAAAAATGTTGGGCGTGATTTTCGCATGCTTCGCGGCAATTTCATGCGTGATCGTGTGCTTCGTGATGAGTGCTATCCATCCCATGAAATTGGGGAAAAAAGGAATGCCACTCTGGATGGGAAAGATGATCCCTGTCCTAAATGAAAAGTACAAAGCGGCAACATCACCAGATAATACCCCCAAGACCCCACAGTCCACTAAAGCGGATTCCTCCACTGCAATAAATGACAATTCTCAAGAAACAAATACCGCCAATAATGCCAACCCAACAAATACACCTGCCAATACCAATCAATCATCCGCCAATACCAATCAATCATCCGCCAATACCAATCAATCACCCGCCAATACCATTCAATCATCCGCCAATACCGATCAACCACCCGCCAATGCCAATCATCAAGCCAATCAAACAAATACATCTGCTAATCCTAATGCCAACCCAACAAATACATCTGCCAATGAAAATCAACCAAGTAGACCTCCTAATGCCAACCAAACAAATACATCTGCCAATGAAAATCAACCAAGTAACCCTCCTAATGCCAAACAAACAAATACATCTGCCAATGAAAATCAACCAACTACACCTGTCAATGTCAATCAACCAACTATTGATTATAAAGAACAAAATGCCACTGTAATCAAATAAAACGCAAATGCCACTTTACCCCCCACCGATTTACCGTTGATTTTAAGCTGCCCGTATATCCTCGAACCTATGAATTTCTTATTACACATCCGGGGGTCAAAGAGACGTTGGTTGCCTGGAGTCCGGATCGTGCCATTATCCGCCCATCGACGGAGGACGGTCCGGGAGACACCAAGGGCATCGGAGGCCTTGTCAATTTTACATTCTGATATTTAGTACATAATGGGCGTTCCTGCCTCCCGGCCGATTTCGAAACATAGTATGGAGCGGATTTGTGATTCCTTGGTGCTGATGTCTCAAGCCAGCGAGTCGTTCAGGAGGCTCTAAATCCTGATTAGAAATTTAAAAAAATCGGCCGGGAGGCAGGAACGCCCATTATGTACTAAATATCAGAATATGTCATGAAAATTCCTTATACACTGTTTACTTATTTTCAGAAAGCAAACAAGTCAACTGTTGCAATTAAGGCTGTATAATTTGAATATCCCATGAAACCTGCTACAGGTCCGGGGTTCACTACTACTGTTTAATTTTTTAGTTTAAAGCGTTATCTGCATTGGAAAAGTGTCTTCAGTTCATCATCATCACAATGAGCGTTTCTTCATACCAAGTTGCGTTTCCAGAGACCTTTCCATCATCGTGTACCATATCGACCATTCATACAGCGGATGGTAGTTCCGAGGTCGTTGTTCGTTTTGGCGACATCCTTTGGGATTTGGTTGACGCCGTGTGCAAGCTTCAGACGTACGACGACATATGCAGGACTCCTGAGTTCCTTCACATCTCGTCTGTGTTCAGCGCTCATCCGCACGCGCGATACGGCCTGTCCCTGTCGTCCTTGATGGAGGATAACTTTGACAAGACGGCCATCTCATGGCATTGCCTTGAGAGCAGTGGTGGAACGTACCTTCCCGATGAGGACACGGTGGTGTTCCCCACATTCGAAAACTTTTTCGGAGGCGTGTTGGAGCTGGTGGAGGAGATTGCTAAGCACTCGTGTAATGCGAGCACTCAGGAGCGCTTAGTGGTGTTCCAGAGATTCTTCGAAAAGGCTTGCGGAGTCGTGGACGTGAACGACATGTCTGACCTCCTTGGCGAGTTCAGTATTGGATGTACTCGTGACTACTAAAGGGCGGCGTCTTCATTGTGTGCATTTTTGTTTTGGAGACTCCGGTGGGGATGCACATGGAATTGGTGTCAGAGTTGCGCAATGTGTTGATGTACTCTACAGGGAGTTCTGGAACATTGTTCCCTGGCCGGATGCCCCCGCCTGGGAAAAGGTATATCGCCTCCTCGGGGGGTACGTGCATGCTCTGTAGGCTATTGTAGATCATGTTGACTGTCTCCGGTCGCACTGGCTTGTTTGCCCACGGGGCTCCTTTGATGAACGGTTTGCCGGTGTACAGACCGCCGTTTAAGGCGCGTGGCGGGATCTCGGAGTACTTTGCGGAAAGTGCTCCAGAATCTGGCCCCAACAGGACACTGGGTTTGTAATGGACTTGGTAGTCGTCGATGGATCGACTCATTGTTACGGACTCTTCTTGTATTGAGGACATAAAAAAAAGTGTAAAGGAATGGCGATTAATGATTGATTACTATAACTTTAAGATGATCGTCCCAGTTCGTTGCTTCACATGTGGCAAGGTCGTTGCAGACAAGTGGCGTGCTTACACACGTATGGTCGACGAGGACAAGACCTTGACGGACGAGGAGCGTGGGAAAATTCTTGATACATTGGGCATCAAGCGCATATGTTGCCGGACTGTCATGCTAACAACTGTAGACATGATGTTTGTTTTGTGATACAAGTGCGTTCTTTCACAAATCCATTTTATTTCAGAGGGTGTAAATCTCCCGACGTCCTCTTTGCCACCCCCCCTCCCAATGATTTGCGACTACATAAGGAACTCCGCCTCTTACGAAACGTGTTGTATGCGTATCTTCTCATCCCTGATGGACCGTGCCAAAGATGATGCTGTGCTGTATGCTGATGAGCGCCATGTCCTCGGTTTTTTCCAGAAAAATCTTGCGTACACCGTCCAGTCCGGTTTCAAACATTTTTTGAGTGATGATGACACTAGCTACACCAACACAGACCGCGATGTGTTGTTGGATGTGTGCAATCACGTAGCAAGAATCGTGTACACAAGACCGCATATACTCTACGAAGGTAAAGGATTGAGCCCGGTCGAAGCGGCAGAGAATCGGAAGATACTACGTCAAGAAATAATGGCATCTCTGCAAAACATACATACGACGACGACTCTGCAGAAACATATGTCTATGATATCCGAAGCATCCGAGAATTGTGTAAATGAAGATGTGGAAATAGATAACGATATGGAAGTAGATAACGATATGGAAGTAGATGACTATGTGGAAGTAAATGACGAGGTGGAAGAAGATGACGATGTGGAAGAAGATGACGATGTGGAAGAAGATGACGATGTGGAAGTAGATGACGAGGTGGATGTAGATGACGAGGTGGAGGTAGATGACGAGGTGGAAGTAGATGACGAGGCGGAAGTAGATGACGATGTTTCTGGTGATGATGATTCCGATGATTCTTCACGTACCCCTGACCGGCCATGTTGGCGGATGTGTGATTTCGATGAGGACTGCAATCATCATGTTGATGATTATGCGATGTCCGTGTCTCCTCCTCATCCTTCATCTTCCAAGGAAGAAGACGCTATAGAGGAAGTTGACGATGAGGAGTTGATACGTATCGATGAAGAGCACTCCCATCGCATGCGTGCGAATGTGGAACGTCAGTGTTTGGAAGAGATCCTCGGATGAGGGATTACATAAAAAAATCGAGCGCGTAATGCACTCTACGCACACGAGGTGATCGCAGGGAAGTGCGAGCGCTGCAACATGATTGTTTAGGCAGCAAGGACATCTTGGAGCAACTGGATGCAACGAGAGATGACATGTGACGAACAACTGTTGCAAGATCCCACGCCATTGGCTACACTCGAACCCGCACTTCTACAGTTGGCGGAACAGTAAAACGACATCGCCGTTAAGAATGGCGCTGACTTGGGTGTAATGGGCGTTCCAGCCTCCCGGCCGATTTTCACTGGTTGCAAAACATGGTCTGGAGCGGAATTGTGATTCCTCGGTGCTGATATCTCAAGCTAGCGAGTCGTTCCAGAGGCTCTAAATCCTGATTAGAAATTTAAAAAAATCGGCCGGGAGACAGGAACGCCCATTGTGTGTTAAAAACTTCTGTGTTTACGAACATCCTACTTTATTTAAGAACAACTCTATTATAAACGTTTAACATGGCATTGGTGTCTCCGTCTGCAGGTGTTAACGTTACTTCTCTATCAATTTTGATTTTTATTTGTTTGTTGGCGGCCATCCTTCCTTCAGTTGTTGATATTCGTGTTCGTGGCAAACGTGATGTTGAGATGTATCTGAGCGACGACGTGATGACAAAGCTCAAGAGCGATAAGAGTAATGCGTATAACGAGTCAGGGATTCGTTTTTTTTACTCTGACGGGAGCTCTTTCCCTAAAAACTCGGTGTACTTCCGTCCGTCGGATGGGGACATCGTGTGCAATTTTTCCCGTGATTCCGTGAAGAAGGTTGCTAACTGTCCTTCCGAATTCAAATTAGAGGATGTTACGGTAATTGACATGCGGACGCAGTTCACAGACCCTCGATACGAGTGTTCTACAATGATGTCTCCTAACGTGAGTCGAGACCTGCGAAACAACATGGACGCGCGCGTGCGTGTGCTTCTAGGCGAGTACGAGTTTGCAAAGACGTGTTTGACATTGGAGACTCTTGTTTTGGACGCATCTATTCCTACGTACACTGTGCTTCTGGACCGCCGCGCCTTTTCCACCAAGTTGTTTTTCCTCTTGCGCCCCATCTTCGTCCGGGGCCCGGGGTGTGCTCCCATGCGCACTCGCACGATAAGCATGTACGACTCTCATGATCCGAATAGTGTTTCCCAAACCAACATCCCTGTAGTATTTGAGGAAGTGTCAGACACCCGCATCCTAGGTGGCAATCCCGGGGATTTCGTGGACATTGGCGCTGTCCTTAGGAATATGCGAACGACGGCTGTCAAGTACGGCTCGAAGCGTGTTAACATTCCCATGGTCATGTATTACCTCAACTTTGTGCAGGACGTTCCTGTCGAGTCTCTCAAATACACAAACGTGGTTACCGCGTTCATCACGCGCACCACCTTGAACGCTCAGGTGCGTTTGACAGACAGCGTCGACCTGACTGTCAACGTCGGTTCCGTGAATGTCAACATTAATAATGCCAGCCGCCCGTTTGAGGTTGATCGCGTGCGCGATAGCTCGTTAGTTGTGGTGACCTTCACGACATCTCTTATCATCATGGCGTCCATGGACTCAGTGTCGGGGCGTGTGCAGGTGCTGCAGATCGGCGGCATACCTGTGATGCGCATGTCAACCGAAGCACTGACCAAGGTGGAGCGTTTGTTCCCTCCAATGAACAACATGTACCCTTACACGAACAAGAGCATCCCCAATCTCGCGGACCTAGCTTTGCGATTAAATGCAGTGACTCCTTGATGCACATTAATGTAATCCATGTCCAACGCATTCGCAAAAAAAACTGCAAAAAAAAATACTGATCCTTTATACTGCTCTCAGAAGAGAACGACAATCTTATGTCTGGTAATCAAGCGTCATTCAATGGTTCCTCGGAGTGGGAACGTTTCTCTAGAGTTGCTGCTAACCCGTCAGGTGGCTCCGACGGGCGATGGAAGGTCTACGCCCTCGTGTTCCTCATCATGCTGGCCGTGTACATCGGACTGCTATTTTGGTGGCGCAAGCGAAAGACAAAGAGTTGCGAGACGTTCAGCGAGGGTGAAACTCGTTCGAATGACGAATGCATCGAAGATAATGATGACGCCTGCAGAGACGATTGGAGTGATGGGGAATGCGGGCACGAACACGAAAAACCCAATCAAACCAAAAAAGAAGTCAATGCCGATGCCAATGGAACGGATAAGGTGAAGGAGAAGGAGAAGGAGAAAAATAAGGTTGACGATAGTTGCGATATCGATAGTTCTGGTACACACTCTGGTTCAGACTCGTGTTCAGACTCTGGTTCAGACTCTGGTTCGGACACTGATTCAGACACTAACTTTGATTCGTCTGACGTTTATGCCAAGCGGATGTGCACAATGAACGCCTTTTGGCGCGTGTTCAATCGTCGTGCAACGTCTGATGAAATATCTAAATACTCCAAACTGAAGTGCGAAGATGACATCAACAACGCTGTCGATAGAATTGAATATGGGAAATGTACGCAGACTGGTGCAACACTCATTGATACGGTTGATACTACGTCCGACCTGTTGAAAAAACAAGCCGTACGCGAATTGGACCCGGACTTGGACTCTGACTCGGACTTGAAATTAGACAACAATATCGAAACAAACAAAAAGAAACTCTTAGATACAAGACGCCCACAACCGAGAATCCGAGGAACTTCCAACCATCCTAATACTGCTCCAAAACATCCTAATACTGATCCAAAACATCCTAATACTGCTCCAAAACATCCTAATACTGATCCAAAACATCCTAATACTGATCCAAAACATCCTAATACTGCTCCAAAACATCCTAATACTGCTCCAAAACATCCTAATACTGATCCAAGCAAAGACATCCCTTCATCAGTTATTAGTGCGGTTGGTAATGGTGGCTGCGTCGACGCTTGGTATTCTGGGGCGTCTTACTCTGGATCTCTCTCTCCATATGTGCCCCACGAGAGTGCAGCAGCCGGTCTTGATGATGACTCTGTGACTTCCAGGTTGTTGCGGGGGTTGCGTGTCCCCCCTTCTTCTAATTATTCCTGTAACGAAACGGGTCGTAACCGGCCACCTGTTGTTGTGTTATCTAGCGGGGATGATGGAATCGATAGCGCAAATGGGTTTAATGGCATAACTGAAGCGTCAATCGCAAAGTGTGGTGGCAGCTCAATTGTTGGAGGCTTCAAAACATACGAGGGGGGTAAGAATAAGAAGGTTGGTAATAATACTACGTCTAATAGTCGAAAAGTGTCTGGACGCCGTGATTCTGGGCATTCCAGAAACCCTAATAATAGAGATTCCTCTGATATTGATCGGCAGAATGTCTTGATGTCCAAGTTGGATGCTATTTCACAAAATGTTAATGATGTCAAGAACGTGTGTGGAGAAATATTCAACTGAAATATTCAATCGAACGGTGCTCAATCTACGCGAGCCATACTATTTTACGGATGACCAGCCAAAACAACATGGTACCGATGATTATGTACAAGAGGATCTCGACAAATTCAGGCGAAAAAAAACGTTGTGTCTGTCCACCTACGTATGACATGAACTGAATGGTGGCGTGGAGACATATCATACGCGCTATGTCGAAAAACAAGGGGCGGTACTCCTCGCCAAGTGTATCGGATACATTGATCGTGAATAGTGCCTCCTCATTTCCTCCTCCGCCGTACAACCATTGCCATTCCGGGTTGCCAGAGATTCTCCTAGATTCTGGTCGTTCCGAGGATGATGGGGCGCAACTCTTATTCTTCTCCATATCATCATGTTGTTCAAACATTTCATTGGCAGCGGGTGACATTGATCGCTGCTCTTCTGCATTGGGTGTGGGTGCAAAAGACACCGATTTAGGATGGTCTTTTTTTTTCCTGCGGGGGGGGCGACTACTACTCAATGATGCGACGACGGGGTGTGGGTCCGTACCAGCCATGTCGTGAATCTTTGTAAGAGCCGAATATTTTTTTGTTTAGTGGAACCCGCGCGCATTGATTCTGGATTGAATGAAAGAAAAAAGTGTTCTGTTTCAACATGTGAAATGGCATGCAACTGCGATCGTACAGGTATCAGTAGCATCGGAAACGGATTCAGATTCGGATTTGAGAGTGTCTTATTTTATTGTTTTCTCTTCGGAATCGTCATCGTGTTCGTTGTAGCGCTATACCTTTGCTCAGGAGGGGGGGGAGGTGCAGAGAATTTTGACCAACAAAGGAGGGACGAGATTCAACAACAGTCGCCCGCAGTGTCGAAGGTGATGACGAAACTCGGAAAGATCCAGGCATGCAGCACAGCTCGCCAGATGTGTGGCGCACGCGACGGATACTTCGAAGGCGACCTCCTAGTGGGGAGGAACACCGGTGTCGGAGGGGACCTAAAGGTATTAGGAAGCATCCAGGACGTGACGGACCTCTCGGTGTTGCGCACACTTTCTGTTAACGGGATGGCAAATATTAATAACATATCGGTGTCCTCTAACCTCTCTGCAAAAAGTAGCAACGCAATGTTGGGGAGGATGGTCTCAATGGACGACGTGCATTTGCGAGGAAATCTAAAATCGACAGGATCCAATACCAGATTCGAGTCCGACGCGGTGGTGCAGGGAAGGCTTACAAACAAGGGTGTCACGAGGATTGACGGTGATGTCCGAGTAGGACTTGGACTGGGTGCCATCAACGTCAGGGGGGACACGCCGATCGCGTTTAGAGGGGACGTTTTTACAAAGAAGGATCAGTTAGTTGGTGGCGATGCTGTTGTATGGGGTGATGTTATCGTCGGCAGGCGCACGATCGTTGGGAAGGGCAATGTCACACGACGCGATCAGATAGTGTTGGGGAATCACTTAATAGCAGGGGACGCGAATGTGGGTAGGAGCGCTAGGGTTAGGAAGAACGCGCATGTCGGCGGTAATGTGTCTGTCTCCAATAACGTGGTGGTAGGGAGCCAAGCCGTTGTGCAGGGTGCTCTGAAAATCCCTCACGGGTCCCTGGTCGTCACCGAACCAGGGGTGGATGAGATAAAGAGCAAGGGTTCGCAGATGCGTGTGAAGAGGAACGGTGGACAGGGTTACACGATATTCGGAAACAATGGTGCGAACTCCATCGCGGGTCCCTTAGTTATCAATGGCAAACTTTGCACAGGCACCTCTTGTCTTGACGTGAACAACGTATCTCGTTTGTTGAGATTGGAGAGCTTTCTCAACGGCCGGCTCGACGACCTTGTCAGGAAGAGTGATTCCGGTTTTGGTAGTTTGTCAAAACAAACCGTAAATGTGTTAAGTTCTCTCGATAAGAGGTTTGGTGATCACGATGCTGTTAAGAAATCAACCTTCGGGAAACTGGATAACGATGATGCTGACGCGAAACTCCGCATTGATAAAATTAACACGCTCTATGACTCGGATACCCTCCACATCGATGCCGTCAATCAGGAGGACAATATGCAAGATGTTCGTCTCGAGCGCCTTGAGGCTGCTTTCAATGTATTGCAGAACAAGACTCTAAACGCAATGAATACTGCAGTGACCACGTCATGTTGTCCTCCTAAAAAAGTTTGATTTTAATGTATTTAAATTCAAAAACGTTGATGCCCCAAACTGTATGTTTATCGTTCTGCTTATCATTGTGTTGATTGTGTGCGCAACCATTGCAGGTGTTCGAATTAAGGGGGAGGAACGCTTTGAAGGTGGTGGTTCCTCAGCAACGCCGACGCAACAAATATCTGCGCCGAACAAAAAGGTCGATACTCCGTTCGGTGCAATACGCGTATGCGGTCCCGACCAACAGATGTGCACCTCGCCCGACGGGTACTACGCTGGCAAACTGGTCGTCGGCGAGAACGCCGAAATTACGGGGGACTTGCGCATCCGCGGGAACATCAGCGAGGTAGCCAACGCGTCCGTCTTGCGCGCACTGAACGTTAACGGTATGGCGAATTTGCCTAGGACGAGAGTGGGAGGTTCATTGGTTGTTAGCGGGACCACGGATATCGGACGACTAGATGTTGCGAACGGTGCACGAGTGGCAGGCGAGCTATCGGTGGACGGGCGGACTGTGGTGAAAGGTAATGCCGTAGTTGGGGGGAATGTGCGTGCTATGCAGGAGTTAGACGCGATGGGGGGTATGCGAGTCGGCCGGGGGTTGTCGGTGGACGGCAACGCTGTTCTTAGTGGGTCGACTGTTACTGGAAGGAGCTCGTTGACCCAAGGAGACTGGGGTGTCATGGGAACCACCGTGTTGCGCGGTAATCTGATCACTGCCAAGGACCACCTCGTGGCTGGAGGTAGTCACGTTGGTCGAGATCAGCTTCTGGGGAAGCGGATGGTTTTAGGGAAGAGCCTAATCGTGCATGGTCCTGACATGAATATCGGTGGTAACTTCAGCGCCAACAAGGATCTCAACGTGCATGGGTCGAGTGGACTTACCGTGCGCGGCATCGATGGCGTTGCCGGCGGATCGGTTGTTCTGGGTGATTTGGGAAAATCACAGAAGGGTGTTCACTTGAAACGCGATGACGGTACATGGACTTCTTTTGGGGTGAACAAAGCCAACGTCATAGGCGGTCGGACGAACGTATACGGAGACGTTTGTTGGAACTCAGATAAGGTGTGTATGGATGGGTCAGTTGTTGACGGTCTCCTTCAGTTGGATAAGACTATGGGTAGTAAGATAACAGGAACCCAGACGGATAAAACTAAACAGTTGGCACACTTTACTAGCGAGACGAATAAAAAGTACGCTCAGATGTTTCAAATGATTAAAGAGCACACTGCGGAATATTATGAGAGGGTGAGACAATTTGTAATTAAGGATAAAGCCATTGCATCCGGTATCCAATCCATTCGGAACCGGGAGGAACGAAAGAATAATTACATACAGCGTGTTGAAAATCACAACATTACGCAAGATGATCGTCTGAAACGTCTGGAGAATATGATAAGCAATTTGGAGGGATCGATGTACGATACATTGAATCGGTCAACCAAACCTGTTTGTGTAACAGCAGAGGAAGAGGCAAAAGCAAAGGCAGAGGCAAAGGCACAGGCGTACTACCGAAGGCAGAATTTGGAAATACAGAAGAGATACAGAATAAAATATAATTAGGTAGATGGATATCAAACAGTTTATAACAAAGCTCGAGGTTAAGGCAGGCAAAATGAACCAATCTTAAAATGCTGAAATACGGGATGGCGGTCCATTTTGTAGGACCATCCACCATCTGTCGCCTCTTTGTTTAAATTTACTGGTCCACCGACTGTAGAGCGACTCATGTTCGTAAACAAATAATTTTATAAAGGCGATATCGTACATTTATTTCCATCCGATATTATGTTTCATTTACTGTTCCACTGATTGTAGTCCAACAAAATGATATTATTAACGCAGCTAGTCATTCTCATTATTTTTCTGACTCTGATCCTCCTAGTGTTCATTGGACCACCCAGCTCCTACATTTTTGACTGGTTGACCATGGCGGTCGTTATTCTGATTATATTTGTTAACATAATGCAAAGAAATGAAAGGGACAAACCACTTGAACCCGTGTCGCCACCCACCGACGTCATGGATCAGGATGGAGGAGGCGATAAAAATCTTCTTCTCGAGTCATTCGGAAACGAAAGCAGCGGAGATGCCGACATGTTAGGCAAGTATATGAACTTATTGCAAAGTACAGTTACTGCATTGCCAAATAACGCCAAATCCCCAAAGTTTGCAGAAACTTCCCAATCCCCTCATTCCAGGAAAGTAAATATAATTCCGGTGCAGGAGGCCTTGCCCGAATCGATCCTCGCAAATCTGACACTTTTCGTAAGCACCAATCGTGTGAATACCGAGGATGTCATGGTGTGGAAGAACCTCGCATCATCGACCTCTGAGAAGGGCTGTTTGGTCGACGGGTCCGTCGTCTCCCCGGATCTAAGGTTCAACCGCAAACCCACGTTCCTCGATAACGACAAAAATCGCCCTGCATTCCATCTCGGAACGGGGACCTCTCTGACCGGACCTCCGTCCCACCAACTAGGAATAGATGGCAACCGAAGCTTCGGCATCTTCTTCGTTGCACGGATGACGTTGCCGAATCATACCGTGGAATCTTCTACTAAGGCCTTCCAAATATTCGCCAACACGTCGTCGAACAACGCCATGACACTCATGTTTCTACCCGAACCTCAGGTCGTAGGAGTGCGCATGGGCTCCGGTGATGTAATTTTGGGCGACTCAAAGGATACCCTGCGAAAGCCGATTTACCCGGATCAGTTTTACCTGTGGATGGTCTCTAAGTCCTACTCCGAATTGGAGGTAACGGCAGTCAATCTTGAGAACCACAGGCTAGAACCTATCACCATGCTAAGGGCCACGTTGCCTCCCATGAAAGAGCAACTAATTCTGAGCAATTTGCCGATCACCATCAACTCGGACTACATGTGGAACGCAGGGCTCATGGCCTTTGGAATTTCTTCTATGAAGTTCTACACCAAGGATGTCTTAGACCTCGCCCAACACTATCGCGACGTCTTCATGGACATGGACCCTGAGGTGCTCGCTTTCAAGAAAAAAATCAGAGCGCTCACCGACAAGGTGGATGCAACAAAGGAGTGTCCCTACAACAAAGAAACTTGCTTAGCGTGCGAGGGCGCTGTCATAGATTGGAACACACCGGATTGGTACCTAGGAGATGTGCATCCAAGGTGTCTACGTGCTATCGCGAGCTTCTGTAGCGCCAACCCCAATCATAAACGATGCTTCTGCTGGGCTCCTTCTAAAATCAAAGACAAAGACAGCGCATGCCGCAAGTACCGCTCAATTTTCGATGGATCCTCACCGGAGGACATCCCGAAGTGCCCAAGTACGGCTCCAAAGAGGATGGTGGTGACCGCAACACCAAAGAAACCCACAAAAATGCAACCGGTGACTCTATGCCCACCACCACCACCACCCAATTCGCCCAACCATGAATGCAGGTGTAAGCTTTGTAAAAGGGTCAATGAAATGAAGGGAAATTCCGCTAAGGGCGAACGAAATCCTCCGCCTCTAATTCACATAAACTCGAATGGAAAATGTTGTGGCAAAGTAGATTCTCCTCCAATTCACAAAAACTCGAATGGAAAATGTGGTGACAAAGTAGATTCTCCGCCTCCAATTCACAAAAACTCGAATGGAAAATGTGGTGACAAAGTAGATTCTCCGCCTCCAATTCACACAACATCATGCAAGTGCAAGATATGCAAAAAAGTAAAGGAAATGAAGAATGACCGACATTAATGTCACCTTTATTATCATGGCACTGAATTTTTGTCCATAAATGGGCGTTCCTGCCTCCCGGCCGATTTTGACTGGTTGCGATACATGGTATGGAGCGGAATTGTGATTAGAAATTTAAAAAAATCGGCCGGGAGGCAGGAACGCCCATTATTTATCAACATATCTCACAGTAACTTCCATTGCACTAACTTTGTCGTTTATTCCACCAAAATTGTAACTGTATTGGTTAGTCGCATATACTGTAATGTCGTTAGAGGTAGGGTTATTATCTTCGGGTGGATTTGCGAACAATTTAACTGATACGGACACACCTTCTTCGGGTTCGAGAGTGATACTTGAGGCTCTATCCTCCAAAAAACCCCATTTACTGTCATCTTTAATCCTTATTAGGTAAGGAGTGTTGCTTACCTTGTAAACATCCCAAGCCATTCCACCTGTGCTGTTATGATTTTCCCACAAAGAAACCTTGGCTGTTTTCGGCTCCGCACCTTTCTTCTTATCGCATGCGTTGGTTGCAGAGTCCTTCAAGATGTTAAACGCCCTCAATTCAACCCTCTTCAGAAGTGCCTCTAGACGAGTCAACCGCGACTCCTGGACCTTGTTCTTGTTGTCTACGCGTACGATTGCCAACTTCTGAAGCTCTTGTTTTTCCCCATGGGATGTCAGATCGGATCTAGCTCTTCTGTCAAATTCACCCAGATTCTTGGTATCACTAGAGAAAACGTTCTCGTGACTCGACATATCATTGCTCGCACGGACGAACAACGAATTCGCACCCGACGTCCGAAGTTCTCGGTCATTTCGAATCACCCTCTCCGCATTAGAAATACTAGTACTCATCAAGTTCTCTAGATTCAAAAGGTCTACGATTTTAGGCTCGTTCAGACATAAATTGTTTCCCCCTCCCCAGCAAATGTCACCCTGCAACATTGTGTCGCCATCGATGACATTGTGTTTGTCCACGCAAAACGAAGTCGTTTTCCCATTCAATCGACGCACGTGCACACCCCGTGTATCGGGAGGAGTGGCTCCCTTTCTGGCGCCCAGTAACACAGATCCACCAGTAACGTACACCGACCCACCTGGTCCGATCAATGAGACGTTTCCCTTCAAGTTCGCACCCTGCGACACGTTCAAATCACCGCCGATGGATACGTTCGTCAACACATCCATGTTGTCTGCTACGTCAAGATTACGTCCAACCATAGTCGAACCTGCAACCACTCCACTCCCGGCAACAATATGATCTTTTCCGGTACCGAGGTTCTTTCCCACTAACATGTCACCCATCGCACCTGCAGATCCAATTGTGTACAAATCATCTTCGTGCATACAAGATTTGTTCAAAAAAACATCTCCTTTGACATGAAACGTCTTTCCAACGCGAACACCATTGTTCACATCGACTCCCTTCATCCCTCTCATATCCCCATGCACTTCCGCATCTCCTTTCATATTGACATGCTTGTCCACAGCGAGCGTGCCACCAACATGCGTATCACCCTCGACAGTCATCTTCTGTACAGTCGCGTCGCCAATGACCCGTAAATCTTCACCACTACGCAGGTTCACGCTTTCAAGCTTCGCCATGCCATTAACATTGAGAGCGCGCAAGACCGACATATCCTGCACCTCCTTGATGCTCCCATTTATGTTTATGTTCCCTGTGACTCCCATGTTCTCCCCCACGATCAAGTTTCCGGCGTAGTATCCGTCTCGCGTTCCACAAAGCGTGTTTACGGAACCGCACGCGCGCACGGACCCCATTGGCGTCATGATCGTCGAAATCGGAGCACCCGACACCATCTCCATCGCCATCCTCTCATCTTTAGAGCCGCTACTACTGCGAATGGCCCCCAGCGCGTCGGAGTTCGTCGCATCAAAACTCTCCCTCCCCCAACCACCACTATGCAAATACATATTGTAAGCGACCCCAAGCAGCAATACAAGTAAGAAGAAGACGAAGATGAACAACGATGCCGGACGCCGCATCACTTTTACATTTGTTTTCAAATTAAATGACACCGCCCTAATAAATAATTTTTGGACACCCATTTCATTTTACTGTTCCACCGTTCACACATCAGTGGACACCGCTTCATCATCTTCCTTGTAGATCGGAGTCCTCATTTTATAATTCCCGAACCCTAGCTTTGATAGTATCGTATCCGATGTGGAAAAAGGTCCCTTGTTATATATCGATTTCACGTCCGATATGTTGATGGCGTAGTTGAATATGTCGAACTTCGTGATGTACCCCTTCAGCCCTGCGCTACCCGCCATGCTTCCTATAGAGAGGTCCCCGGAGTGCGGAATGATTATGGGCTTAATGTTAGGTTTCTGCATGTCTAGGACGTTCTCGATCGTGTATAGTTCTCCGTCCATCAGGATGGTCATGATGTTATCCTTGACGATGAGCGCGAACTGTACCCAACGCTGCAGAGGTACGTACTCGACCGTAGCGTTCAGGAATTGGGACTTATGGTCCCGGACAGCTCCTAGGTTTGCATTCGTGTTAGATACATTGGTTCGTACGGAGAAATGCAGAGAATTGGTCTTTGCGTCCATGTACACGATGGGGGACGCACTTCCATAGCTCATGTCAAATCCACGTGTGAAGATCAGCTTTGGCAATGATGTTACGTCGAATGAGCTTGTGTACAGCCAGAAACTGTATGTGAACTCGATGCCGTTCTTTGATGAAGGGATCTTGGTCGAGCTGTACACGAACGGCTTTGACAAACTCCCGCCCGCGTACAACTTGAACGGTTTTTTTAGTATTTCTTGGCTGATGAGGTTCTTGCGTGCGATGCGGCGAGCGATGTAGATCAACAGTAGAATGGTTAGTATAATGATCAAAATACCCATTAGTATCATCTTGTTCGCTTGGGTTCCGTAGAGACCGGACTTCACATGGGACATCATCATCCCAATGTTCCATGCCATAGGATCGGCCTTGCTAACATTCGGATCGGCCTTGCTAACCTTCGGTCTCTGTTGAGAATTTGACATTCGGTGTATTTATTAACAGAATAATAACATGAAACATTTTTCTTAAACGATGAATATTGGGGCTTTTCTCGGAACACGATAATTCCAAAACGTTGCCCGAGCACAACACAGTTCATAAAAAAAATGTCCCAGTTTATTTAAGAACAAATCTGTCGCAGTAGCATGTCCTCCTCGTCGTATAGCGAGACATCATCTTTTGATAGTCACACAGGTTACCTACTGTTGCCTTTTACTCAGGCGTCTGCGTGTCACAATTCCACGCGGTGGAACTTCGCAAGTGACAACGCATTCGAAACCCCTGCCCCCTTCACCAAGCAATTTGGTGGTCCGGGTGCGTCTATGAAGCATTCTCAGAACGACGTCGTGATGTCCGATGGGCGCCAGTTCACCGACTACCGTCCCCACGACGTCACTCAACTACAGGGGCGTAAGGCGATGTCCTCCACACAAGAGTTCCGACAGATGCGGCTTCGCGAAGGTGAGGCCATTCGAGAGAAGGAGCGCTTATCGGCGCATAGAAACGTTTCGGCCACCTGCAAGTTCGGTCCTAATGATATCGGGACTATGGTCCCTGAGCAAGACGTTTTCGTATGCAACAAGATCGGTTGCGAGCGCGTGGACACGCCTTACTCATGTTTGGGTATCGGGACGGGGCGTCGAGGAGGATAAGATTTTTTAAATTTTTATTTTAAGGGCTGCTACATCCTTGTTGAATGCGCGACACCTCCTTGCACGTTCGCCAGTGCATCGTGGGTATGGGGTTCACGAAATTATTGGGATCGTACTCTGCATCCCCTGAGCACC
>Ga0209491_10001727_pt1 | contig 41200 bp, 34 predicted proteins | sample BON02_FD_187213 | JGI IMG/M metagenome (GOLD analysis project Ga0209491, IMG submission 187213) | Freshwater microbial communities from Lake Bonney liftoff mats and glacier meltwater in Antarctica - BON-02 (SPAdes) (version 2) | ecosystem: Environmental > Aquatic > Freshwater > Ice > Glacier... | reverse complement strand
GCTCCGGGTGTTCGGGACCGCCGGGTCAGAGGCCGGCCGGGCGGTGGTCCGGAAAGCTGGTGCGGACGAGGTCTTCGACCATTCCGATCCGAATCATTTCCAGGCGATTGACGAGGCCACCAAGGGCCATGGAGTGGACCTGATTTTAGAAATGCTGGCCAACGTCAACCTCGATGGCGACTTGCGCCTGGTGGCAAAATTTGGACGCATTGTGGTGGTTGGAAACCGGGGGCGAATCGAAATCAATCCCCGCGATGCCATGCTCCGCGAAGCCGACATCCGCGGGATGCTCACCGGACATGCTTCCGAGGCCGACCGCATCGCCATCCATCAGGGCCTCGGGCAGGCCTTAGAAAAAGGGCAGCTCGACCCGCTCATGGGCGGCGAATTTCCACTCGCGCAAGCCGCCGCCGCCCACGAGGCCGTCATGGCTCCCGCCTCGATGGGAAAGATTGTCCTCACCACCTGATGACGCCCAAGCCGTTCATACTTCATCACTCATACTTCATAATTCTCTTCAGTATCCTAAAGCGATCCGGCTCCCATTGTCGGCGGGCAACCCAGCCTTCTTGAAGCGAGCCTGGGCTCTTTCGATATCGTACTCCACGCGTCGATGGATCAAAATGCGCTTCTTCTCATCATAGAGTACATAACACGCCCGGGGGTCTCCATCCCGCGGTTGCCCGACGCTGCCGACATTGACGGCATGCCGGTGGACCTGATCGAGTTGCATGACACCTTCCGACGCGTCGAAGCAGGCGATGGCCTTTCCGGTTTGTTCCCAAATCACCGGCACATGCGTATGCCCTTGAAAACTGATCGAGGTGGATTGAACCGAAAAATGGTCGCGGACCAAATCTTCATCGTGAAGATAGTGGAATTCCGGCGGTTCAAACAAGGACCCGTGAGACAGAGTGATCGGGCCGAGGTTGACGGAGACCGGCAATTCGCGCAGCCACTGGATTCTCGAGGCCGGCAATTGCTCCAGGGCCAATCGGAGCGGCTTACCTATGGTTTCACGGAAGGCATTCGCAGGCAGCTGATTGATCATTAAAAGCATGGCTTCGTGGTTGCCAAGGATGGTGGTAGCACAAACTTCCATCACCCGCTCCACACACTGCCCGGGAGCCGGACCGTAACCGACCACATCCCCGAGACAGAGCAGTCCGGAATAGGGCCATTTTTCAACATCCTTCAGCACCGCATCCAAAGCATCAATATTCCCGTGAATATCACTAAAGATCACAAAGTAATTGGGTTTGAGGTGGGCCGTCATAAAGAGGAAAATCGAAGAAATTGTCAGTTCTGGCCGCGGCCGGAAAGAGACCGTCTTGTCAGACGAACGGTAACCGTGTCAATTGAGGATTCACGCTTCATGTCTGATCTTTCATCCACTGCCATCATCCGGGCCCGCGGCGTGACGAAACGCTTTGGAGATTTTGCCGCACTGCAGGATTTTGATCTTGAACTCAACCGGGGCGACTGCGTCGGTCTGCTCGGACCCAACGGAGCTGGAAAATCGACATTGATCGGTTGCCTCCATGGGGTCGTGCGGCGGACGGCGGGAACCTTGGAAATTTTTGGTCTCGATCCCAACACGGACGCCCGACGGATCAAACAACACCTCGGGGTCGTGCCCCAAGAAAACGCTCTCGATGAAGGACTCACGGTGCAGGAAAATATGGAACTTTACGCTCGCTTCGGCGGTCTCACCCGAGCAACGGCTCGGACCCGGATCGCCGAGTTGCTTGCACACATGTCCCTCGAGCACAAGCGAGCCGCCACCATCAAGACCCTTTCCGGCGGTATGAAGCGCCGCCTCACCTTTGTCCGCGCCCTCCTGGCCGACCCCGAACTCCTCATCCTGGACGAACCCACTACGGGGCTCGATCCGGCCGTTCGCCATTTGCTCTGGGAAAAAGTTCACGCCTTTCGGCGGTCTGGTCGAACGGTTCTCGTCACCACCCACTACATGCACGAGGCGGAGATTCTCTGCGACCGCATTGTCATCCTCGACCGTGGCGCAGTCGTGGGTCGCGGGGCTCCGCGGGAATTGATTGCCCGGGAGACCCCGGGATTCGTCGGAGTCTTCCCCAACCAGGCCGCCAAGGCCCTCCGTCCACACTTGTTGCCCACCTGGAGGGACTTTCCCCAAGGCGACCACATCTGCATCCGCACCCCCCACCTGGAAGATCTGCTCACCCTCCAAAAATCCGTCGGCACCCAGGCCCTGCAATTGCGCCCCGCAAACCTCGAAGACGTTTATCTCAAACTCACCGGAAGGGAACTTGGCCATGACGAATAAGGTCCCCCACACCCTCGAACTGGCCTGGTGTGTCGTCGTGCGCAATTGGGTCGTCTATCGGAAGGACTTCCTCGCCAATATCTCCCCCACCCTCGCCGATCCCGCGCTCATGCTGGTGGCGCTCGGAATGGGGCTCTCCCCCTTTGTCGGACAAATTTCCGGCCTCAGCTATGCGCAATATCTGGCCCCAGGCATGGTCGCCACGACCGTCTTATTTTCGTCATTTTTTGAGAGCAGCTATGGATTCTATGTCCGGATGACCTATGAGTCGGTCTTCAAAGCCATGCTCACCACGCCTATCGGGGTAAAGGAAGTCGTCCTCGGGGAATTCTTTTGGGGTGCCATCCGCACGGCGATGATGGGCGGTGTGGTCGGCTTGGTTTTGCTCGTCCTGGGACTTTTGCCCCGCCCACAAGCGGTCTTCTTCTTTCCTTTCATCGCCGGTTTGCTCTCCATCCCCCTGAGCGCCATCGGGCTTCTCGCCTCGGCGCTGGTCCGAAACATCAACCAATTCCAAACCGTCTATTCGTTTTTGATCGCTCCCATTTTCTACCTCTCCGGGATCTTTTTTCCCCTTGATGGTCACCCGGTCATCGCCACCGTGGCGCAAATCTCCCCCTTTACACATGGTGTCCGCCTGCTGCAAATAGCCACTTGGGGCCACGCGACGACGACTGAGATTCTCTATCATCTGGGCGTGCTGGTGGTTGCCAGCCTCGTGCTGGGGATGTGGGCCAACCGCAGGATTTGCCAAAAGCTCACCAACTGACTCCAAAACACGGTTTGCATTTCCCAAGGCGACTTGCGAAGACATCCCTCCTCCTGCCTCAATTATCTTCTTAGATTGATCCGTTTGCTCTGAACCCATGGCTCCTTATCTGATTGTCATCCTTGCTGCCCTCTCGATGCTGGGAGCGCTCTCCATTGATGCCTACTTGCCGGCCTTGCCTGCCATCGCGGAACAATTTTCGGCCACCTCGCATGCGGTTCAGCTCTCGCTCACCGCATACGTCTTTGCGTTTGCGGTCATGACCCTGTTTCACGGCACCTTATCGGATTCCCTCGGGCGCCGTCCCATCATCCTCGTTTCCCTCGTCTGTTACCTTCTTGCCACCCTGGGGGTCGCTTTTTCCAACTCCCTCGAAATGCTCATCGGACTTCGTCTCCTTCAGGGGCTTTCCGCCGGGGGCGGTGCCGTGGTGGCGCGGGCCATTGTCGCGGATCTCCTCTCCGGGCGCCGGGCCCACCGGGCCATGTCGGCCATCAATGTCGTTTTCGGACTTGCTCCGGCGATCGCTCCCATCTTGGGCGGGTGGCTGTTGTTCGCCTTCGGCTGGCGCTCCATCTTCATCGCCATCGCCGTTTTCACCGTCATCCTCTTGATCGCATGTTTCTTTTTTCTCGCGGAAAGTCTGCCTCCCGAAAAACGACTGCCGTTTCACCTCCGAACGGTCCTGGGCAATTACTGGACCGTCGGCAGCCATGGATACTTTGTCCTCCGCTCCGCCAGCACCGCCCTCGCCTTTTCAGGGATCATGATTTACGTCTCAGCCGCCCCGAATTACGTCCTCAATATCCTCGGCCTGACGGTGACCGATTTTGGCTGGCTCTTTCTCCCCTTGGTCGGAGGCATGATCATCGGATCCTTTCTGGCCGGATGGCTGAGCCACCGGATGAAAACCCCGCTCGTCATCAGCCTCGCCTTCGCCATCATGTTGGTCTCGGCTCTGGCGAATATCGCCACGTCCCTTTGGCTGACTCCCCACCTGCCTTGGGTCGTCATTCCCCTCATAACCTATTCCCTGGGTTCGGCTCTGGGCACCCCCGCCATGAGCATGATCTCGTTGGAAATGTTTCCCCGTTTTCGGGGGATGGCCGCCTCTCTCCAGACCTTCGCGTTCATGATGCTCTTTACCATCATCTCGGGTCTCATTGTCCCGCACCTCTTTGACAGTCCGGTCAAACTCGCCATTGGAAATGCCATCGGGGCCCTTCTTAGCGTTCTCTGCTGGATGGCGGCCTCAGGATGCCGAAAACCCGAAAAAATCAGCAACCACCGTCTCAAAGTTGAGCCTCCGGGAGCAAGGCAAGATCCTGAAGGTAACGCGATCGACGCTGGATGACCTGCCGGTGAAAGCAAGCGAAGAAGACAGGAGAATTATGAGAATCATGGACGAGATCGATATGAAGGATCCCTGCGCGGTGATGGATTATCCTTCGCCATTGAGGAAGCCGCTACCGCGGTTGGCGGTGGCATTCGCGGTATGTGTTGGGCTCGGCATAAAAAATGGCACATCAGAACCGACACTTTGTGACTCTTGTGGGCCATTGGGGTCAGTGGGCCATTGGGGTCAGGGTGCAAAAATCAAAAACTTCCATCAGACATCGACTTTCCCGCCACGCTTCGCCGAGCCTTTTTTCAGATCCAGAGTTCGCAACCGCTGACTCACATTCGCCGCATTCTTCAATTGCAGCCGCTCCGCCAGCCAGCCGTTGGTTACAACCGTCCCTTTACGTAACTCAACCGCCAGCAGCAGCTTACGTTGATAAGAACTCTTCATGCTTTCAAGATCCCGTTCGCTAAGATTCATCTTCTCCAGACAGGCTTGAAGAATTTTTTCCGCCTCGTTCAGGTTGTGTGCCTTCCGCTCATTTGCTGAACGATAGCCCCGTGAGCGTTGCCTTCTGAGGATTTTGTTCCCGATTTTCAGCATCTTCTCCGAAAACGCTTGAGTCCCCCAATACCAACCTCTCCTTAAATGGCTGCACCTCGCATCCACTTCTTCCGGCAGGAGAGGAACCCCGCATCGTTCAATTTCCTTCTCCTCCATGGCCTGTCGATCCAACCTCTCCACCAACTTTCGGCGACCCGTCACGGTATCTGGAATCTCCAGAATCTTCAGTCCCTCCTCGCAAGCCATCCACTTGGCCCGCTTTCCAGGTGCCAACGCATAGCCTCCGGCCAAGCTGCTCCAGCGATGGTCCAAAACACTTTGCCCTGCGCTTAAGTCCACGATTCCAGCCCTCACCGGATTCAAATGAATATAATCCAACAAGGTCTCGTAGTATTGCGGTTGTTCACCTTCGACCAAAATCGACTTATAGCGGTCTCCGAAGAGTCGCCCCCACTCCCGATGCCGGACATTGAATCTTCGCGTGTACGTGTTCTGAAACCAACTCATCCCCGCTACCAGATTCGCCTCCGGCGTCTCCAAAAAGAGATGGTAGTGATTCCCCATCAACACCCACGCATGCACCCGCCATCCCGTCGGTACACAAACCTCCCCCAACGCTCCAAGAAAGAAACGCCTATCGTCATCATTCACAAAGATCGCCTGCCGTCGATTCCCTCTGGCCATCACATGGTAATACGCCCCCTCAAATTCGATTCGGATGCTCCGTGCCATTCCTCTCTCTATTCACTCCACTGGATTCCGTCAATTTTTGATTTTTGCACCCTGACCCCATTTCCACGTTGAAATTCAACTTCTCCAGGAGCACGGTTTCTCCGTATCCGGCCGAAAGGTCCTGAACTTCGATGACAGCTTCTTCGCTCATTAAAACCCGATCATATAATAAACCACCGCAAAGACTGCATCCACCACCACAATCAGGAAAATCGCGCTGACGACGGAACTGGTCGTGGAAACGCCCACCGCACTAGCCCCATTCTTGGTTTGCAAACCCCGGAGGCACCCGATCCCCGCCACGAGAGCCCCAAAGACAAACCCTTTGATCAATCCCGCTAACACGTCGTTCACTCCCACCGCAGACGTCAGCTGCTGCCAGAGCGCCACGGTCGGAAATCCCCGAGCCACCATGACGACGAAACCTCCCGCCACCCCAAGCAGGTCGGCATAGACGATCAACAAGGGCGTCACCATGATCCCGGCCAAAACCCGGGGAGCTACTAGAAAACGCATCGGATCAAGTCCCATGGTGGTGAGGGCATCAATTTCCTCATTCACCTTCATCGTCCCAATCTCGGCCGCAAAAGCCGATCCACTCCGACCCGCCAGAACGATGGCGGTCATGATGGGTCCCAATTCCCGAACCATGGCGAGGCCAACCAGATTCACTACGAAAATATCGACTCCAAATTGTTGCAAGGGAGGCGCCGCCTGGAACGCCATGATCAATCCGGTGAGGAAGGAAATCATCCCCACCACCACGAGCGCTTGCACGCCCGCACGTTCAAAAATCGCCCAGACGTCATTCCACCGGATTCGATTCGCGCGATTGCCCCTCAGGCTCAAAAAGACCACGGTCATCTGACCCAGAAAGGTAATTTGGTCACGGACGTCCCGAAAGAAATCCCACCCGACGCGTCCCACCGCTTCCAAAGGAGAATCAGAAGGGCGCTCTTTCGTCTTTCGCTCTCCTTCTTCTCCGGCGAAAAGCTCAAACACCTTAGCAATCTCCGAACGCAATCCTTCGATTCGACCACCGCGTCGTTGCAATTCGTACAACAAAGCCGATCCCGCTCCGTCACAATATTCCACCTCGGAGGCATCGACGACTGTCTCACCATCAACGACAGCCTCGACCGCTTCGTTCCAAATCGCGCCGACGCTGTCCGAATCCAGGCGTCCAGAAAATTGGAGACGGGTTTTCTCTCCCGTCTGGGTCATCTGAAAAATTTTCCCCGTCTCCGCCATGCTGCCATCCCTACCGTGCCCGCCGGTCTTCGTCGAGCTTCAGAAGCTGACCAGACAACCGGATGCCTATTTGTGATATTTTTTTCGTAGCAGATTCATAAATGCTGGCACCTTCAAACACACCCGATACAGTGGCCGCATGAATCGCGGACTCGTATTCGTTGCGGCCACCTTCCTCGCGGTCGCCCTCCTCGGCGCGGAAGAACCGGAAAAGATCCCCTATAAACAAACCGGCACCCCTCCGAGAGATCTCCCGGATGAGACGATCGTGGTTCCCTTGCCGTCTCCTAAAACCGTTGCTTTTCAGAATTATCAGGAGACTCTTAAAAATTGGCGGTCGGCGAAAAAACGCCTCCACGCGCTCGTGGTGGCAGGGAAAACGATGCAACGCGATCCCTCGGTGGAGAAAAATGCCGTCGCCATGATCTCGCTCATGACAATTGAAAAGACCAAGGAGGTCGAATTTCTGCGTTCTCAACTGGCTCTCATGTTGGTCACCGCGAAACTGGAAGACCCCACTCTTCCCAGTGTGGAGCGCGAAGAGATCGTCAAGAGCTCCTGGTAGGCGACAGGATCGGCCCTCATTGAGCCGGAATTGAGAATCCCCTTCGGGTCGGTGCATTTTTTTGCAAAAAATGCAAAGGGCAACGGTCAAGGCGCGCAAAGGGATCGCATCTTTATTTTTGTTATTTGATTTGTGTTCCCGTTTGATTTTGCAACCGTTTTCACCCACCGACGGACTTGGGGATTTTGTTCTAAATCATCAATCCGCGAGTACAACCGTTGCCAGAATAAAGATACGACCCCTCTGCTATGAGATCTGATAAATCCGGGCGGCAACCTGCCGCCCATCGGACCCGGTCCATGGCCGACGTTTTATCCAACCATGACGAAATTGTAACCTTGTCGGCATTGTCGGAAGAGCCCGAAATCAGATGCTTCATCGGTACAACGCCACGTTGACACCCACAGCAGGCTCTTCCATGCCTAAAAATCACTCATACTCTATCCCACTCCTAAGACCAGGCCGAATCGCTCTAATTCTGTTGCTGGCATGTTGTGGCCTCGTTCAGGCGGAAGACATGCTTGTGGTGGATTTTCCCATCCGAGCGCCGGTTGGTGCCGTCCCGGAACGACTGGAAGGCCCGCCCCGTCAAGTGGTCGCGCCAGATGGAACCGGATATGCCGAATTTTCTCTTCTCCCGATTCGGGAGGATTTCGACCTCCTCGTGACGGTGATTTTCCGGGAAGATCAAGAGAAAGGTCCCTCGCTCTTTTGGATCGGTGACACCCCCTCGCGACAAGTCAATCTCTCCGACGATTTGGCGGAGGGGGTTCGCGGCTACAATCAACGCTCGGTGATGATTCCGAAAGAGGTCTCCTCGATGGCGGGCAAGCTGATCGTGCATGGGGATCAGCCCAAGATTCTGCGCGTTCGGCTGGATTGGGCTCCCGCCCGGAAGGTTTATGCTACCACCGACCAGAGGCCAGTTACCTTCATCATGAGTGACAGGCTTTTGCAAAACACCGATCTGACAGGACAGCGCCCGCTCGGACTTCCGGATATCTGGTTCGGACGCATCCTAGAGGCTTCCCTGCAAGAGGAACCGGAATCCCTTTCGGAAAACCTCGAATTTGTTGTACCGATTGAGCAGCCAGTGGCTCAGGGCCTCTTTTCGGCCAAGTTTCTGGGCCTGCCCTTGGATCAAGCGGTTGAAGTATGGATCAATGGCACCAAGATCGGAAACTTGCAGCCCTTTTTGCCCGCACTTTCAGATCCTGGATATCTCAGCGATGAATCCGGAAATCCCGTGTATGCGGGCTGGCGAACGGGGGCCCTTCATATGGCTCCGGATCTCTTAAAGGCCGGAGAGAATTCCATCGTCATCGTGGCTCCCGACGGAGAGGTATTTCTTCGGGATGCCGTGCTCCAGTTGCGCGCCTCCGGGGAAGTGGGATCTGCCGAAAGTGACAAAAATGACGTTACGGCCTCTCTCGATATCTTATGAAATCCTTGTCTTATTCTTTAGCCAACCGACGCCGGACCGCGCCAGGATTCCGAAAAGCAGATGCGTACACGCTTTTTGAAATCATGCTCGTCCTTGGCATCATTGCGGTGCTGGTGGGGTCAGCGATTTACCTTCTGGTTGGAAACGTGGATGTGGCCAAAGAACAACGGGTCGATACGGACATTCAGGCCATCACGACCCAATTGAAGGTTTACGAAATGCAAAATTACACCTTTCCCAGTACGGAGCAGGGGTTGCAGGCCTTGGTGGCTCGGCCGACGAGCGAGCCCCTGCCGCGGAAGTGGCGCCAAATGATGCAATCCGTTCCGCTCGATCCCTGGGGCACAGAATATCTTTATGAAAATCCAGGAAAAAGGAATCCCCAAGGTTTTGACCTCCATTCCTTGGGTCCAGATCGCAAACCGGGTCAGGATGACTTGCCGCAGCAGTAATTTTTCCCACGGACAGCGGGCATACACTTTTCTGGAGGTGGCCCTGGCTCTGGGCATCATCGTGGTCGTCTTTGTCACGATCGTGCCGGTGATTTCGGCCGGCGCTCGGGAGCGGCGTCTCCAGGACACCATGACGGCCATGGGCGAGGTGGTCCGGGACCGCCGGATGGAAGCCGAGAAAATCGGTCAGGAACAAATGCTGATTGTGCGGCCCAAAGGTCTTGCGCTCCGGGAAAAGGATCAGCTTGTTTTGAAAGCTACCGTTCCGCCCGGAGTCCGACTTTCTGTCCGCTATCCCCAAGGAAAATGGACCCCGGCCGAAGGGCAGGAATGGCGCATCTTCTCCTGTGGTTTGGTGGCTCCGGCCAGCCTCCGCCTCCAAGAGGGAACGGCGTGGATCGAAACCGACTTTGATTTTCTCACCGGTGCCCCTTCGGCCGAACGCTATTCGTTTTAGACCGCCATGTCCAATCTTCCAATTTCTGCCACGCGGCCATCAGACCAGGAAAACCATTCCGCCCGGGCGCATCTCCAAAAAGTGAAATTGCCAGCGAAACACAAGGGTCTGCCCGCTCTAGTGGGAGGGTCGCCCGCGTTCCCAGGGACCGTTTGCAATGATCGGAGATGCGCCCCTTCCGACCCCACCGGCTTCACCTTGATTGAAGTTCTCACCGCGATGGGGATGTTTTGTTTCGCCGTTCTCGGGCTTCTCTACGCGCTCAATGTCACTCTCGAAGCCTCCCGGGACGTGGACCGGCAAAAGGTGGTCCGCGGGGAACTCGAGAACCGTCTCGCCCGGTTGTCCCTGCCCCCGCTGAAAGAATTTTCCGCCACCATTGATGAAGATGGGGTCCAATATATCGAAGAAATCCGCCGTGAAACGGTGAAGACCGAAGACCTCAATCTTCATCCGGGATATTGGCGGATCCAGGTTTTGGCGGCTTGGAAAGTCGGGACCGAACCTCAACAATGGGATGTGTCCCATCTCATCTGGAGCCCGTGATGTCGCCCTTTAATCCCGACCACCACTCTCCCCGCTCCGCAGGCGTTGGGGTCCGGGGATTCACTCTTCTGGAGGTTCTTCTTTCGGTCAGTATCTTCCTCCTTCTCGCAGGTGGGATCTTCACCGCCGTGACCGTGACAACCAAGGCCTCGGCCGAAGTGGCGCTGGTGCGGAGGGAGACCGAACGGTTCGATGCCTTGCAACGATTCCTTCGGCAGGTTTTCTCCAATCTGCCGGCGTCCACCCAATTGGAACTGCGCGTCCGCCAGGTGCCCTCGCTCGGTCGGGCAGTGGAGGTCTTGATTGCCCCAGCCCCGGAATTTGCCAATTTTTCCGCTCCGACCGAACAGGCTGGTGATCTGGCCCTCGGGGCAATTCCGGACGGAACGGGAGCCCTCACTTTTTCCCTGACCAATTTCACCGGAACCCTCTCCACGACCGAACGGGACCGACAACTCGAAAACGCTTCGTGGATCCCTCTGCTTCCTGGAGTGACCGATTTTCGCTGGCGATTCGCCGGCACGGAAACCTCAGGGCTTCAGGAAACTTGGGAACCCGCCAATGGTCGGCCGGCGCTAGCCGATTTGGTCGTCACGATGACCGACGGCACCAAAAAACACTGGCAGTTTCTGATTCCGGAGCTTGCCCGCCCCACCAGTGAAACAAGCGCCCAGCCATGAAAACTCGGTGCCACCTTCTTGGCCGCCGGCAGCGCGGGGCCGCTTTGTTGCTAACCCTTTGGTGCATTGCCATCGTCGCGGCGACTGTGGTTTTAACCGCGCGGATGGTGGACTCCGACGTCGAGGGAGAAAGCACGCGCTCCCGGCGTTTCCAGGCCCGCGAACTCGCGCTCACCGGCATCGCCCATGGCTCCAACCCCAGCCTCAAACGGAACAGTCCGCTCTTTCATCAACGCCCGGAGACCGGTGGAGAATTACTCGTGCGCGTCACCAGCGAAAATGCCCGCCTCAACATCAATCTCCTTCTGCGCCAGCCTGGCCGGTTGACATTGAAGCAACTTTTTCAGATCTGGGGGATGCCGGAAGAGGAGGCCCGCATCGCCATCGATTCCCTGATCGACTGGACCGATGGAGACGAGCTTCGTCAACTCAACGGGGCGGAGCGGGAAAACCTTCTCGACCAGCGCCAATACTCCCTGCCAGAGAACCGGGACTTTCAATCCGTGGCTGAGATGCGCCGAGTGCGAGGAATGGACGCCGTCGCCCGACGCCAGCCAGATTGGAAGGAATTCTTCTCGGTTTTCAGCGGGGAACAGGTTGATATCCAAGATGTCTCCCCTGACATCCTCCGCGCCTTGGGCGGATTCTCCCTCGATCAGACTTCGACCTTGCTGGCCTTGCGCAATGGCCCGGACGACCTGCCGGGAACCCCCGATGATCACAAAATTGAGACCTTGGATGAAATTATCCAGTATCTGGGACTCAGCGAAGCGCAGACGGAATCTTTGCGAACAAATTTTCAGGTGGGTGCGGAACCCATCCGGATCGAAAGCACGGCGACCCTCGGCGGCACCCGGTATTATATTGCGACCGTGGTCAACCGCCGCCGGGAGAAACCGGTCAGCTTAAGTTGGGAGGAACGATGAAAAATCCGCCCGCTCATGAATTGATTCGCCTTTGGGGTGCCACCTGGGAGGCGTGGGAACTTTCCCGAGGCCCCAACCCGCAGTCCCGTCTGCTTGGACCCGCGGCTGGCCGCAACGCCTCCGCCAAAATCCGCATCCTCGCCCTGCCGACCCGACTGGTCATAGCCGCTCCTCTTTGGGTCGATTCGACCGACCCGGAAGTCATTCGAACCTCCATCGAATTGGAGCTGGAGGTGCGAGGACTCCTCCCTCGCAAAAAATCCGCTGATGCCGTTATGTCACGCTCGCTGGAAGCTGACGGCAAAACCCTCGTGATCGGCGCCATTTTTCCGGTTGAACCTCCCAAGCCTTATCACGAGGAAATTTTTGCCAATTACGAAGCGAGTCCCTTTCTCATCGATCCGGTCGAAGACGGGGTCGCTTTATGGCGGGAGGGAAATGATCTCGTGGCCGTCTTCGCACGAGGAATGCGGGTGGTCTCTTGGGCCACCATGGACTGGCCAGCCCGTTCCGACGAGGTTACCGCTTGGCTAGAAATGGTGCTTTTGCAACTCACCGCCACCAGAGTTTTGGAAAGCCGACCCCGTCGGGTGGTGATCGACGCCTCTCTGGGCGACGGAAACCTGACGTCCCTCCTCGCCGACGTTCCCCAGGAAACCTCCCATTTTTCCCCGTCTTTCACTCAGACGGATTTCCGCTGGAAACCCGAGCTGGCCAGACAGCGGGAAGACAAAGCCGACGCCACCCGGAAGATCCGTCGTGTGGCCTTGGCCCTCGCCGCCCTCTATCTGATCTTCGTGCTCGCCGCCGGCCTGCACCTTGGATGGCTCCAATGGAAATCCCGGCAGGTCCGAGATCGGATCACCACACTCGAATCCGCCTCCGCAGAATTTCAGCCCACCGTGCGGGAATGGCGACATATCGGACCCGGTGCGGAGACCGACTATTTTCCTATTGAGATCCTCCATCGCGTCGTTCGCAATATGCCACCTAGCGGGATCCGCCTCACCATCTACGATCTGGCCAGCGGTCACGTCACGATCGAAGGAGAAGCAACTTCCGCCTCTTTGGCTTCTCAATTTTTTACCGCCGTTTCCCATGATGAGGATTTGCAGGTGATGAACTGGCAAATGCCGACTCCCACTCTTCTCCCGAGCAGCGCGGCGCGATTTCAACTCACTGGCCTCATCCCATGAGAAAGCCCAATCCTAACGAAAGCCGACTCCTCGCCATCTTCGGCGGGATGATCTTCCTTCTTCTTAATATCGTTGCCGTCCGCGGGTATTTGACCTGGCAACACTCCCTTGCCGCTCAGGTCGGGCAACTCGAAGAAACCGCCGCCGGATTCGAGTCGCTCCTCAAGGAACGGCCCCACTGGGAAGCCCGCAAGCAATGGATCCAGGAACACCCGCTCGAACTGCATCCGGGCCAGGAAGCGGAGACCCAATTCGCGGAGGAAATTCAAAAAACGCTGACGGAAAATGGTCTCAACATCGACGCGCAACAAATGAAGGAACCGCTACGGGCCGGCCAGATTGTGGAAGCCCAAATGGAATTCAGCGTCAGAGGTCGACTCGAGCAAGTCATTCGCTGGTCCAACCAGATCCAACAACCCGGCAATCATATCGTCATCCAATCCCTAACTCTCCGCCCCCTAACTCTCCGCCGTCCGGATGGAAGCGAAGACTTAACCGCTCAAGTGCTGGTCGGAAAACTTTTTCGCGTCGCTGGAGGCGAGCCCACCCCATGAAGGTTCTCACCACCCATCTCGTTTGTCTTCTGACGGCACTGACCGGGCCCGGCGGGCCGCTGTCGGCGGCAGAGCCGGCAGGAGACAATACCTTTGATCCCGCCACCGTGCCCGTGGAACGCTACCGCGGCATGTGGGAAAAATCGCCCTTTGTCGCCGAGACTTCCGCCGCTCCGAAGTCCGGGGGACTAGCGGAACGGTATGTCCTCGCCGGAATGGCCTCGATTCAGAATGAACCCGTGATTTTTGTATTGGATCGCCAGTCGCTTTCCCGATTGGTGGTCACCCGGACGCCCAATCCGGACGGTCTCGCTCTGGTTTCTTTGGATGACGGATCCGCCCCCAAATTAGCCAGGGTCACCATACGTTTGGGAGACGAACAAGGCGTCATTCGCTACGACCCCGCAGCTTTGGATAGTGTCAATCAGGCTCAAACCGCTGCCACCACCGTCCCAGTGCCCTCCGAAACCGCCCAAGCCGCCACCGAAGGAAAGACGCCCCCGCCCCGCGGGTCGCGTATCATCATCCGAAAAAAGAAAATTAACCTTTCCAACTAACTTCATGAATATCCGATTCCTTTGCACCTTCCTCTTTCTCCTCATTGCTCTGACCGCCGAGACCCCCGGCCGGGAGCCCGAGACTTCTCCCCAAGGCACCGTGTCGCTCCAATTTCCCAACAACCCGGTCACGGATATCGCAACATTTTATGAGATGCTGACCAAGAAACGGCTCATCCGAGACTCCAACCTCGCCGGGCCCAATCTCTCCATTGTTGTTCCCGGTCCGCTTTCCAATGAGGAAGCCTCCTCGCTCATTGAAGCCTCTCTCCTTCTCAACGGCTACACGCTTGTGCCAGTGGATGCCAAAACATCCAAGTTACTCGGCACCACCAAACAGGCAAAAAGCGAATCCCTCCCCCTCTATGCCCGTGCCGAGGAACTGCCGGCCAGCGACCAAGTGGTCAGCTTTTTCATGCCGTTCCGATTCCTCTCCAGCAAAGATGCGGCCAATATCTTCTCCACCTATATCACCATCCGCCCCTACGGATCCATCGTTCCTGCACCCAATGTCAACGCCCTCATCATCACGGAAAACGTCCCGCTCATCCGACGGTTGATCAGCCTCAAGGAAATGATTGACGTGCCCGGAGCTCAGTCTTCCACTGAATTCTTTTCTTTGAAACGCGCCGACGCGGAAAAAGTGGCCGAGATTCTGGGGATGATCTTCGAAGGCAAACCGGGCGACGGCACGAAGCCATCACCCGCACCGGCCAAAGAAGGCGAAGTCCCCCTTCCTCCCAATCTGAGCAAACTTCCCGTCCAGGTCGTTGCCGACACCCGCACCAATCGCGTCATGGTCATCGCGCCCGAACAGGACATGCCCTACATCCGCCAGCTTGTTGCCAATCTCGACGTCAGCGCACCATTTGAAGAGCCCTTCGAACGCCCCTTGCGCTTCGTGGCGGCCGGCGAGGTTCTTCCGGTTCTGGCCAATTTGCTGACGGACGGGGAAGACAAAGCAGCAACCCCCGGAACGACAGATTCCGCTTCTTCTTCGTCAGCAAGCAACACCTTGGCCGATAGTTCCCCGAACTCGAGTTCCCTTCAAGGCAGCGGGGGCGGCCGTTCCAAGCCTGACCGCTTGCGCGACCCCGCCCAGAACACCGCCCCGCTTTCCGTCATTGTCGGCAACTCCCGGATCATCGCCGATCGCAGTTCCAACAAAATCATCGTGATCGGCCCGCCTGAAAGCCGGGCCAAGGCCGCGCGGGTTCTGGACATGCTGGACCAACGCCCGAAGCAAATTTACCTAGCCACGGTCATCGGGCAACTCGCCTTGGGCGAGGGAGAGAATGCCGGGATTCAATATCCCGGTTCCGTCACAGGTTCGGTCTATATCAGCGGCGGCAACGGCAATGGTTCCTCCGTCTCGGCCTCTAAAAGCAGCGACAACAGCAAGCCAGGAACGGATATTTTGCCCGGGACCACCCAATTGATGAACACCGCCATCAACATCATCGGCGGATCCATGTCCGGACTCTCCATCTACGGCGTCATCGCCGACTCCATCGACGTCACCGTCAATGCCCTTCAGTCCACCAATCGCTTCAAAGTCATTTCCCGACCCGTCATCTACACGGCCAACAACAAAAAAGCGGTCATCAGTTCCGGCCAGCAGGTCCCCATTCCCGAAAGCAGTCTGACATCCTCCCTGGCAGTGGGAAACCAAGGAACCTCCATTGCCTCCAACATCCAATACAAGGATGTGGTTTTAAAATTGGAAGTCATCCCCCTGATCAACTCCAAGAACGAGGTGACCCTCACGATCGCGCAGCAAAATGACAACATTCAGGAAACGGTCCAGATCTCCAACAATCAGGTTCCCGTCATTGGCACCCAGGAACTCCTCACCACCGTGACGGTCCCCAACCGCCATACGGTGGTCCTGGGCGGCCTGATCACCGAAGAGGAACGGACCATAAAAACCGGTCTGCCCTTTCTCAGTGATATTCCCGGCTTGGGCTACCTCTTTGGATCCAAGGAAAAAAACACCGTCCGGCGCGAACTCATCATTATGATCCAGCCGTTTATCATCGAAAACGATGAACAACTCTCCGAAGCCAACATGATCGAGCGGGCCAATTCCAGCTTTCACGAAAACCTCTTCGAGGAGCAACTCCCGGTCATGAAGGCCGTCCTCCCCGATGGCCCGCAGGAGAAGTTGCCGGTCTCCACCAAAACCTCCGTACCTGCCTGGCAGGGGGAACCCGCCACCGCCCGACCATGATCGACTTGCTCCTCCATTCCGGACGCGAAATCGGCTTCCAAGACCTCGCCACCCTGCGCGCCCATGCCGAAGAGGCACTCCAGCTCCAGCAGTCGCCCCTTCGAGCCATTTTGGAACTCCCCTCCCTGCCGGAAAAAGAATTCCTCCAGGCGATAATTGGAAATATGAATATCGAGTGGTTTGAGCCTGCGCTTTTACCCGAGACCTCGTTCTTCGAGAAGTTTCCCGCCCGGCTTGCCCTCCGTCACCATCTGGTTCCCGTTGCGCGTTCCGAACAGTCGCTCACCCTCGCCGGGTACGATCCCTTTGACACCACCGCACAGGCGGTCGTGCGACAGCAATTTCCCGACCGTCGGATCCAGTTTGTCATCTCGACCCGAAAATTCATTCTCGCCACCCTGCGCGAACGATACGGAGTCGGAGCGGAGACCTTTGAAGAACTGCTCGAAGGGCGCGACGACGAATCCCACCACGGCGAACCGGTCGAAGAAATCAACGTCCTTGATGGCGAAGATGCGGAAGCTTCAGTCATGAAGTTTGTCAACCAGATCATCCGTGAGGCCCTCAACGAAGAGGCCACCGATATTCATGTGGAACCTCTCGGAACCGACCTGCGCATCCGCTACCGCATCGACGGAATTCTCCACGAAATTCCCATTCCCCAAAATATTAAGGTCCTCCAGGCCTCCGTGCTCTCCCGGCTGAAGATCATGGCCAATCTCGATATTGCCGAACGGCGCATTCCTCAGGATGGCCGTATTAGTTTGGAGCTTTCCGGCAAACCCATCGACGTCCGGGTGGCCACCATCCCCTCGATCACCGGCGAAACCATCAGCCTGCGACTTCTCGGTCAGGAGACCTTTGATTTTTCACGACTCGGTCTCGATCCAACCTCGGAATCCACCGTCAAAGGTTTTCTTGGCATGCCCAATGGCATCGTCCTCGTGACCGGCCCGACCGGATGCGGGAAATCGACCAGTCTGTACACCTTTCTCTCCTCTCTCAACACCCGGGAACGGCGCATCGTCACGATCGAGGATCCGGTCGAACACAAACTTCCCGGGGTCATTCAAATTGCCATCCGCCCCGAAATCAATTTGACTTTCGCTAATGCCCTCCGCAGCGTCCTTCGCGGGGACCCTAATGTCATCATGGTCGGGGAAATGCGGGATCTGGAAACCGCCGAGATCGCGGTACGGGCCGCCCTCACCGGGCACTTAGTTTTCAGCACCCTCCACACTAACGACTCCGTCGGGGGGATCACCCGTCTGATGGACATGGGAGTCGAACCCTTCCTCATCGGCACTTCGGTCCGCGCCTTTATCGCCCAGCGTCTCGTCCGACGCCTCTGTCCCCAATGCAAAGAGCCCACCGCCCCCAGTGCCTTTCTTTTGCGGGAAGCCGGATTTGCTCCCGACGCCGGTACGGTTATTTTTAGTCCCAAGGGTTGCGACGCCTGCCGCCAGACCGGATACCGCGGCCGCACCGCGCTCTATGAGATCTGCACCGTCAGTGCGGACATGCAGGAACTCATCCAACACAAAGCCTCCTCCAAAGTCCTCCGCCGCCAAGCGCACACGGAGGGAATGCTCACCCTCCGCGACTACGGCTGGAAGCGAGTCAGCGAAGGAACCACCTCCATCGAGGAAGTCCTCAGGGTCACCGCGGCCAACGCCGAAAATTCCAGCGACTAAGTCATGGGAAGCTTTCTATTTAAGGCCACCTCGGCCAAGGGCGAACTCGAAGACGGGGTCATCGAAGCCCGGTCCAAAGCCGAGGCCTATCGCCATCTGGTCGCCCGGCGGCTTCGTCCGGTCTCCCTTCTTCCCCGGGATGGCGCCACCCCGAACTCCGGCCCCGATCCAGCGGCCTCCGCGCCCGCCAATTTCCAAGGCCGCATCTCGTCCAATGATCTCCTGCTTTTCACCGAGGAATTGGCCGAGTTGCTCGAGTCCGGCCTGCAGCTGGAGCCCGCCCTCAAGATCATCGAATCCCGGAAAGAAGCCGCCGTCCTCCGGCAGGTCTCCGCCGCCCTCCGCCAGCGGGTGCGGGACGGCTCCAGCTTTTCCGCCGCCCTCCGGCATGGAGGCGGCTTTTCCGAACTCTTTTGCAGCATGATCGCCGCCGGCGAAACCGCCGGAGCCCTCCCCAGCATCCTCCGCCGTCAGGCCGACTACCTCACCATGGTCATCGAACTGCGTCGCAAAATCAGTGCCGCGCTCATTTATCCCAGCATCGTCTTTACCGCCGGCATCGTCCTGCTTTTCATCTTCATGATGTTTCTCCTCCCGCAACTGACCGTTTTGCTCAGCAAGACCGGACAGAAACTTCCCTTCATGACCCGTCTGCTCATCGCGGTGAGTGAATTCTTCGGACACTATTGGTGGTTGGTCGGGCTGGTGTTGATCGGTTTGGGATTCGCCTTCTGGGCCTGGCGGCGCACCACGGAAGGGCAATTGACCTGGGACCGCATTTCCCTCGGCATCCCGGTCATCGGCGAGGTGGTATCCTGTAAATTCCTCGCGGAATTTTGTCAGACCCTGGCCACCCTTTCGCTTAATGGCGTCACCCTGCTCAACGGACTGACCCTTTTCCAACGGGCGACCGCTAATGTCTATCTCAAGAGTCTCCTCGTCAAACTCGTGGAACGCGTGGCCGAAGGGGCCCCTCTTTCCAGCGCCCTCCGCAACTCGCCATTTTTTCCCGGGGTCCTCTGCGACATCGTCACCGTGGGCGAACAAAGTGGCAATTTGGCCATCGCGCTCCAACGGGGTGCCAAACGTTACGACCGGGAATTCGCCGCCAAAATTCAAAAACTGACCGCCCTGATTCAGCCCCTGACGATTCTCGTCGTCGCCCTCTTTGTCGGACTCGTCGCCTATTCCATGATCACCGGCATTCTCACTTCCGTTTCGGGGCTTCGTTCCCGATAATTCCATGATCGCCTGTTCTGACACCATTTTTCTTCGCTGCTTCGTTCTGGCTTTGCTGGGCGCCGGCATGTGGACGGACCTCGCCGCACAATCCACCCGGGAAGATTTGCTCTTCACCCTCCGCAGTGCCGTCAAAACCGGCAATGCGGCGGCCCTGGCCAAATGTTTCAACTTCGCAGGAGCGGATGTCAGCGTCACCCAGCCGATTGATCGCACCATTGAAGCCATCGCCGGTTGGAGCAACGCCATCGTCAGCGTATCCGGCCGCTCCGGCCAGGGACCTTTGGAAATCGAACGCGGGGGCGAAACTCTAACCCTCAATGGAGATTGGACTTTTCAGATTCACATCCACCGCGGTCCCCCTCCCAGCAAAGGATTTGTCTTTCCCGCCGGTCGGACGCCGTCCGGAGAATACCGGATCCTCCTCACGGTGGAAAAGTCGCCCTAAATTTTAGCGACAACCGCGAGCTTGGGACCCTTCCCCTTTCCGAGTTTGGCAAAGAATTCCTTATCCCGGGGTTTCTTACGTTGAAGGATGCTCATCCGTCGGCGCCGGTCTTCGCCGGAAAGAGGCACTTTTTTTTCGGTCGTGGTGGCATTCATAAGTTTTCCGGAGCAAACCGCTGCCAGAAGGAGCTGTCCATTCCCGCTCCGTCACAATATTGTCATGATGGCGGGACTCCCCAGGCCTACCCGCCAAAAAATGGTCGCAGCTCTGGGCGGTCCACATACCTCCGCAAGGCCGGGTCGTTGACCAAATAGTCAAACGCATCGATAGAAAGGGCATCTTGACACCGGCGGAGCAGGCTCGCGGCGAGGTCAAAATCCCCTCGGCGCATGGCCGAATACGCGGCAGGAAAAAGCCGGGCCGCATCCGCACTGGCCGGGACCTCGCTGGGCAGGTCGCCAACGGGCGTTTCTTCGATTTCCATGAACGCAAGCGTCACCTCCATCACCAAATGACTGTCAATGGGGTTGAGCCGAGCTTGGGCCGCACGGATCTCCGCCTTCGCTTCCTCCGTCTTGCCCTGATAACGCAGCAAAGTGGCGAGTTCGAAGTGGGGATAAGGATTGGCCCCATCGGCAATCATGGCCTGCCGAAGGAGCGCCTCCGAACGCATTTTGGGGTCACCCATAGACGTCATTGAGGGATCAGCGGCTTTTTGGGTTTCCAAGACCGACTGAAGAGCGAGCGCATCCGAGATTCGCTCCCGTTTGGCAATCGTTTCGCTCACTTTCCGCTCGGCCAGGGTGATGTCGCCGTTTTGCATGGCCGCAAGCGCGACTAAATAACTCAGAGAAGCCACCCCATGTGGAAGTTCCTCCAGCTTTTGCAGTCGCTTCAAAGCGTCCGCGACCTCGCCCTTCCGCAATTGGAAAAGCGCCTCATTCAATTCTTTGGCCACCTCCGGCGAAACTTCCATCTTGCTTCTGGTGGCGGCATCCTCCGCAAGTTGCAGGCCATTCGCCACTCCGCGCTGGTAGCTCCAACGACTAAACGTCCAGGAAAAGAGGAAAACCAAAAGCAGAAGGACGGCCCCCGCCGGCAGGAGTGGCACTTTCCTGCGGGAAAGCTTCTTGTAATACACCGGAACCCGTCTGAACAGGGCTCTCCAGGTCAGGTTCTTCTTCGGGGGCTTGGTTTTGACGGCATCTTCGACGGGCTCTTTGACCGACTCCTCCACTGGTTCCTTGACGGACTCGACTTTCGCTTCCGGCGGGGTCGCGGCTTTTTCCTCCTTCCTGAGGGGAATCATTTTCTTCGGCCCCCGCCCGGGGAAAGGCGTCTTGCCCAGTTTGATCCTCGCCGTCGCGGGAATTTTTTCCTCCGGGGAGTCCTTCTCGGTTTCGTCCTCCTCTTCAGGCATTTTTGCCGCGATGGATCGGGGCCGAATCTTGGATGATTTATCGTGTTTTTGGGACATGTCGTTGGGACTCCATACGTTATGTATCGGCCTTCAAAATTGGGAGTAATTTTTCCCCGTATCCGGTTACGAAAATGTCACAAGGTATCCCTTCCTTCAGAGTCATCGACAACTAGAAAGGAACCCGAGGTGGAAATCGCCGAGAGTTCTTCCATTCGGAGCTCCGAAGGTGACCGCATCAACCGCAGAAAAACCCAAACAACAAAAAATAGAAAAATACAATGACCACAACAAAAAAACTACTCCTCGGTCTGATCGCCGTTGGAATGGCCGCAGCCACGCCCACGAGGGCGGCGCTCGTGACCACCCAAGGCGATTTGCTCTTGAGTTTTTACACTGTCAACGGCGCGTCAGTCGGACCCATTGCCTATACCATTAATTTGGGACAAGGTGTTGACTTCTTCGATGGCTCAACGGCCAGCGGAATCATCGTCAACATCAATACAGATCTGGTGGCTGCTTTCGGAGCCAGTTGGTGGGACAACACGGAACTGAAAATGGCCCTCGTGGGCGGTTTCAGTTCGACCGCCAATCCGACAGCGCCGGATGCAGCTCGAACCATTTATGCAGGTGCCAAGTTGGCAACCTACAATCCGGGAACTTCGACCCCAGCCAAAGCGGCCTCGACACTCAATCACAACACTTGGGCGACAAACGTCTCAAGTTTCAGTGATTCGCAGAACGGCAAAGCCGCCAATGGCGCGGTCGCAAGCAATTCCGCGATTATGGTCACGGCCACAGATCGGAGTGATGTGACGAACTTCGTGCCACCGGTAGCATCAGGCACGTTTTTTGGCATCGGAACCGATCCGACCACCGGCTTCGCCGCTGGCAACATTGGTTCTTCCCAAGAAGCTGCTCTCGACCTCTGGAAAGCAGACAAGGCCACTTGGTCCGCTCCGCAGTGGGGAGGCACCTTCAGCATAGATAGCCCCGGCAACGTCTCCTACTCGGCCGTTCCCGAACCTTCGACCGTGACCATGCTTGGTCTCGCCGCAATCCTTGGCAGCGGACTCCTTCGCCGCCGCTCTAGAAAACAAAGCTAATTAACTCCTTAAAAACACAAAAAATATGAAAAAACTCCTTACAGTTCTCGCATTGACGGTCTTGGCCGCGATGGGAGCCCATGCCCAAACGATTGTCAATCTCGGCGGTTCCACCGCCGGACGGACAGCCGTTCACAACAACATCCTCGCGTTGCTCACCGGTGAGACCTACGCCTATGATGGGACCTCCTCGGCCGCCAAGGCCACTCGGGCCATCTACCACGGCACCTACAACGGCCAAGCCTACATCATCCGCACCTTCTGGTCCGGCTCGGTGAACGGCATCACCCCGGTAGTTGCCGGAACCCAGTTGGATCAGTTCATCGACACTTCGGTGCTGGGAACCTCCGGTGGAGAAAACATCGTGAGTCCGACCTTGGCTCCCGCCTCGGCGAATACAGTGCAACAAGTCGGATTTTCCGATATTTTTGCATCGACGGTGAACGAAACTCCAGCCGATGTGGAAGACGAAGTCGGTGTGATTACCTTCAAGTGGTATGCCAACAAGGGCAGCACCGGGATCACCAACATCACTCCAGGCTTGGTGCGGTTTATCTACGGTTCCTCGGAAGCGTTGCTCTCCCAGTTCACTGGGAATCCATCAGACAACGGAATCTCCGTGTTCCCGCTGGGCCGCAACAATTCGTCCGGAACCCGTGGCACCGCCATGGCGGAGAGCGGATACGGCAACGTGGTTGCAGTTGACCAATACACCGCGACCGCCTCCGGCGGGGTCGTCACCGCGCTCACTCCTTCTGGAAACGACGGTTCCAGCAGCGGAAGCGGCGTGAAAAACGCCCTCAATGCCACCTATGGAGGAGGCGTTCTCATCGGATATGTGGGCGCATCAGACTTCGCTGTTGACGGCGTAGAACTGACATGGAACGGCGTTGCTTACAGCGCACAAGCCATCCAAGAGGGCGAATACTCCTTCTGGGGTTATCTCCATATGAACCGGATGAACTCCCTCACTGGTGTGGGATTGTCCTTCTACAATGGGCTCAATACTTCCATCGAAGCCACTCCGATGGATGATGGTCTGTTGCAAAGAAGCACGATGAATGTTGCCCGCGACGCGGACGGCGCTCCCATCTATCCTCTCTAATCCGAAACCCGAACTCCTAACACTGTGAGCCAGTGCGGGTCCCAACCCCGCACTGGCTCTTTTTATCTTCCCACTGCGACCATGAAAATTCTTCCGAGCCTCTTTCTAGCCATCGCCGGAATCTGCGGGGTTGTCATCATCTGGCAACTGAAGCAACCGTCCGCGACGACGGCTCCAACGTCAACTTCCGACAAATTCACGAAAAACGGCACAGGTTCTCCACGCGAACGAGCTTCGGCCCGAAACTTGCCCTCCGACAGGCTCGTCCGTTCAGACGAAGCAAACGTCCCTCCTTCCCGCCAATCGATTCCCGCTTTGACCATGCGGACAAATACGGTAGCAGCCAACCTCAACTCCCACACTCGAATTTCCAACCAGACTTCAGAGAACCTCCCTCCTGTCGCGCCCAGGACTTCGTCCAGCGTCGGTCTGTCAACCCCCTCCGGCATTTCATCTGCGGCTCCAACCGCCAGGTCTTCCCAGTCAACTTCCCCCGGCCCGGCCTCCCTGGCCCGATATGAGGAGGTTACAGAATATTCCCAACCTCCTCTTGCTTACAGCATCCCCGCCGACCGCTCCAAGGGCCTTCCGCCTGTGGAGCAATCGGCCTTGAAAGTCGCCCAGGAATCCTTCGACAAACGCCTCTCGGAATACGGCCCCTTGGATCCTTCGTCGGAGGAATATTTTTATGCGTACCGGGAGTCCTCCCAGGCCAGCGATGATTTCCTCCGCGCCTACCTTGGATGGGATCGGTATATGTCGCTCAGCACCGAAGCACTCCAACAGACGACGGACCAACTTGCTGGAGCACGCAGTAGTGCTACCCCTTGATCTTACGATGCTATCGGCCTCCGGACGGCAAACGATACCCGTCGAGATCCGGATTGAGATGGAGGGCCGCGCGGCGGTAATTTCTGGCCCGTTCACGCCGGCCGAGGGCTTCGTAGGCTCGCGCGAGATCCCATTTGACGAAGGCATTTCGTGGCTCGATTTGCTCGCATTGGATGAGAAAGGGAATCGCCTCCGCCGGGCGATCCGCGAGGAGGAGTGAAGCCCCGGCCGCGGAGGTGACTTCCGTGTTTTCGGGATAACGACCCGCCGCTTCTTTCAAGAGGTCAAGGCCGGCTTCAAGGTCTCCACCTTTGATCCGGAGCGTGGAGTTGGAAATATAGGCCCGAGGATCTCCAAACCGGGTTCGCATGGCTTGGCCCAAAAACTCGGCGGCTTCTGCGGCCCGGCCCTGGTCTATGGTGACGGTGCCCAAATTGGTCAGGATAATGGGGTCCTTGGGCTCCAGGGCCGAGGCCTGGCGAAAATGCTCTTCGGCTTGGCGAAGTTTGCCACGCCCGGAAAGAATCGTGCCCAAAATATTGTGGGCTAATGAGGTGTTGGGAAACTTAGCCAATTGGTCACGCCAAAGCTTTTCGTGCGAGGCATGGACGCCGGCCCAGGACCAGGAAAGCATTGCCAAGATCGCGATCAATCCCGTGCCAACCAGAGGCAGTCGTCGGGAAAGGGCCGGAAGGGGCTGGCTGAGACTGGCGCATCCACACACCACCGTGGCAATCAAGGCCGGAAGGGCCACCACGCTGGCCTTCGCGGCCAGAGCCAAAACAAAAAACCCCATGGCCGCCCAATAATTTTTGGAATGGCCTGAATCCGTCCAGTTCACAAAGGCATGGAAGGCGGGAATCGCGAAAGCCATAGCGAGAAGGTTTTTTCGTTCGGCAATCCAGGCGACGGATTCGACATTGACGGGATGGACGGCAAAAATGGCAGCCGCCCACCAGGCCCCCCGGAAGCCCCATGGCCACCAACAATCGCCACAGGAGCAGGGCACAGGTGGCATGCAAAAGAATATTAGCCACCCGATAAGGCGCGGGATGATCTCCCCACAGTCGCCATTCCACCCAGAACGAGGTCGTGGTGAGAGGAAAGTAGTCGGGATGGGAATTCGGAGGAGCGACCCAGGCCTTCCACCATCCTCCGGGATCTTGGATGATCTCGCTCTCGGTCACGCTGGTATTGTCATCCCAAAGAAATTCGCCCTGCCAAGAGGGAAGGTAAATCGCTGCGGCTAAGAGGAAGAGGAGGGCCCCCGCCCGGAGAGAGAAAGATTTCGCCGGACGAACCGATGGGGCGAGCCGACTTTTCCGGAGGGAGCTTATTCTTCGCCGCCATAACCAAGAACTTCAACAACAATGATGGAAGGCGCCTCGTCGGGAGTCGGCTGCGGCCGCGCCTGATTGGCCACCTGGTTGGCTGCGGACGAAGCGGCTCCGCTGGCATTCGAGGCCGACGTGAGTCCAGCGATATTGGGCGCAGCCACGACCGCTGCGGCCGGCACACCGACAGACGCTCCACCGGCAGAGATATTGTCGGCATTCAAGACGGCGGCTGCGGCGATGTTGAGGTTTCCGCTGGCCCGGATCCCAGCATCGCCGGCATCCACAGTCCCCACCGGCGCGATGAGATCGACATCGCCTGGCTCAACGCCCGCCACCGTGCTGAGAACGCCGATTCCACCGCCAGTGGCAAGACCGGAAAGATCCGTTTCCACCGTGGCGGTTTGGGGATCAATCAAAACGCGGGTCGGAGGAGCCGTGGCCACGGTTTTGGAGGCGGCCCCGGCGGCGATATCTCCCGCAGAAGACCAGATGACGATATTCCCACCCCGGAGAGTGAAGATGCGACCATTGCCGATTTCCACATCTCCGTCGGTGATGACCGAAATGCCGCCCCCATATTCGGTGACAATACCGGAAGGAGCGGCTGTCACGGGGGTATTGCTGACGAGCTTGAGCCCGTCCGTGCCAGCAAAGTTCTCAATCGTCGGTCGCAAGGCAACGACGGAGCCGGCATCTTGAGCCAGACTCAGTGATCCTCCGGGAGCAACGGCCACAATTTGCCCTCCATTTTTGGTCCGGACATCGCGGGCGCGAATCAAAATATCTCCTCCTCCACTCGACTTTCCAAAAAGGCTGGCGAGGGCATCATATCCAACCGAATAGTCGCTAGTCTTTGTGGCATCCCGTCCGGTGTCGCGCAAAATGAGACTGAGGAGACGAAGAGCAAGCTGGGCCTGCGCGCCGTCGGAAAGTCCGTCCCGATCAACCGGCACCCCGCCCTCCGTCAACTCGCTGCCGTATTCGTCAAAATATTCATCCAGAAAAGCGTCTACCTCGAGAATGGAATTCCCCAGACCCGCCGACTCGCCGATTCCAGCGGCCAGGTAGATGTCCGCGCCGGCAAAGGGAAGATAGGGATTTCTCGCATTACCGATGCTGGTGATGCCCACCCCAAGATCGCTGCCGATAACCGCCCCGGTGCCAAGATCGAGGTCCCGACCAGCGAGAACCTGAAGGGAGCCGGGACCCGCGATCTGCAAATCACCCGGTAGAGCGGATTCGCCCAAAGCCAACAGGTTGCCACTCGAATTGGCCGCCTGCCGGGAGACCGTATTAGGATTATTGGGGATAAGGTCCCGACCGGCCGATACAAAGGAAATGTCATCGGCGGTGACATTTTGTAGATAGAAGGCCACATCTGAGATGTCATTGCCGGCGGTGATTTGAGTGGCTTTGGGAGAATAGAGAGTCAGGCCGGTGATGTCCCCGGCAACTGCATAGAGACGCACCGGTTCGGTGTCCCCCTTATGCAGAACTCCGGGGGCATGAAGCGTCTGTTTGGTTTGGGACAAACCATAGAACCCGGAATAAGAGCCGGATTCATCGAAGGCCGCCGCAAAAATATCAAGAACATCCCCACTCGTCTGAGCGAACACCTGGGCGGTCGGCAGATCCCCATTGGGCGGTCGGGAGAAGTCCCTCGCCTGGGTGGAGAAATAGTCGATGGCAGAAGCAATCCCCGGCAACGCATTGGGATTGGTGTCCGAGACATTTACGGTGGAAGCGGTCCAAATCGCGGTTTGGGCTCCGCTGACCACCGTCGAAGACAACCCGGTGGCACTGAGGCCGAAAATATTCCCTGCGGCGACCATCTTCAACCCACCCGTGGCGGAGGGGAAAAGGGTCACGTCGCCGGAAAGCTGAATCGAGCCGGAGAGCGCGGAAACTCCGAGATTAGGGGCCATGATGCCAAACACCTCCGCAAACGGGGTCGTGCTGGTTTCAGAAAGTCTTAGCCAGGGTTGAGTATTGGAGGCCCGCCCGGAATTGTTGGCCTGCGTGCTGAAGGTATTTTGTCGATCCATCCATAGGCCTAAGATGGGCTGCGAAGTGTTGGACGATGGCAAAGTGGCTTCAAGGCGAAGAGTCACATCGCCTCCCAGCGAAGTGGCATTCAAATAACTCTCGGCTCCGTAGGTATTGAAATAGGTTTTATACCAATATTTGTTGCCAATGCCTTGGGGCAGAAGGAAGGGATTGGCCACCGGGCCCAGGAGCACATTCCCACGGGCAGAAACATCAAATCCTCCCTTCCCCACAAAGAAGGTGGTCGGAAGCCAGGTACTGCTGTCGAGAAGTTGGGGATTATTCAGATTCGAAGATGATCCAACAATGCCCAAAGAGATTGATCGAGTCTGGTTGGTGGTGATCTCGCCGCCAGCTTTGAGGGTTCCCTGTCCGCGTTCGACATAATAGACGCCTCCGGTGATATCTTTTCCGGCCACCAGCGAGATGTCGCCGCCGCCCAATTCCAGAATCAGCGAAGAATCAGCCACCCCTCGCGGCGCGCGGGCATTGGTCGGCGCGACCGCATCGATATTACGAATGTCGCGACCGGCGGTGATCGAGATATTTCCTCCACCAAGAGTTCCAATCCCTTCAAAGAAGTTGGTGTAGTCGATCCACCAGGTGGTGGACGAAGAGGGATCATCAACATAGCGCGAACCCGAGGTGGTGAATTTCACACCCGAACGTCCGTATTCCCCGGTCTCGGGATCAATGAAACTTCTGCGATAGAGCCAGTTCATGGGAAGTTGACGGGACGAATCATCAATGAGGCCACTAGCATTGCGAGTCAATCGCGCCACATCGCTGCCGGCGGTGATCGAGATGTTCCCGCCTGCCATCGAGTATTGCGCCTTGGTGATCAGTTGTTGTCTGCCCGGGAGGTAGTTGTCACTCACCGTGGTCGGACCGCTATCAGGCACCAAATGAGGAATCTCAAAATCGCCAGGCGCATAGACAGAGCTTTCGGAAGCCAAGCGCGTTCCGGCGGTATAGATCACGGCAAATTGGTTAAGGAGTTGGACGTCGGTGGCGGCGGCAATGGAGATGTTTCCGGATCCGGTGCGGATAGCCTGATAGCGGCTAGCGACATAGTCGGGGGTGAAGGCACTATTGCCCCCGGAGACGGAGGCGTTGCCATAGTCCCGTCCCAATTTCAGCGATCCGGCCACTCCGGTGGCGGCAAAATTTGCCGAAGAGGTATCCGCACCCGCGGTGAGCCGATACGACCAAGTTTGAGCGTTGACCGGCAGCAGAGGATTGTAAGCCATGAGCGGAGAGGCCCAGAGGCTGCTGCCGCCGGTAAATCCGTCACTGAGACTTCCTTCAAAAATAAGATCTCGTGCCGCCCGAATGGTGAGAACACCCGGAGCCGACCGAGGACCAAATCGATAAGTGGCCAAATTCCAATCCGACGGCAAGGTAAGCGATCCGGTCGTGTTAACGATTTCCGTGCCGGGGACAATCACCAGACGGCCATCCAGCGTCATATTATTAGCGAGCAAAGTCGCCGTCATCGACCCCGGAGTCGCCAGGGTTCCGATCTGCCCGCCAAAAGTGTTTCCATTGGCTTGGATCGCCGACCGGATGGCCGTGGTGATCTGACTCCCCGCAGGATTGCTAAGATTGGTCACCCGGAATCCTTCGACCAGAATCGCGGAAGCATCTTCAATCGCCCCATCTAGGGGAGCCAAAAGCAAATTATTGGAAGAGGCGGTCTGCGGAGCGCGCAGGTGCAGGGTGCCGGTGAATTTTCCAGAGAAGGCACTCGTTCCCGGTCCGGCCAAATCATGAGACATGACCGAAAGGTCAATCTTCGAGCCCGCTTCCACCGCAAGGACCCCGGTGCCGGCGACTCCATGCAAACTCGTACCCGCCTCGAGAACGACCGCGCCACCTTTGCCAGCATGGTCGAAGTCCATCCCTTCAACCGTGAGGAGGGCACCATTGCCAATGGTCAGACCCTCATGGGCGGCGAGGTGGATGCTGCCGCCGGTGGCCCCACTGGCGTCAATGGTTCCGGTGAGATCGAGGCGGCCCTGGTCCACAAAAAGTGAGAAGGAACGAGCGGTGGCGTTCCCCGCCATGGCGACATCTCCGGTCCGAATGCGAAAGGCCCGGGATTCAAAAAATCCGCCATCATCAAGGATGACGTTAAACAAATCGATGCCGTTGATTCCTCCAGCGTCGAGGAGATCCGCCACGAATCGTCCACCCGCTCCTCCCGCGCCCGCGGTTCCCCGGAGCGGCCCAGACAAAACAAGATTCCCGGAGGGAGCGGATACGAGAATCTCCCCCGCATCGCCTCCACCGGCAGGAGCGGAAACATCGATTCCACCGGAGAGAATGGAAACATCCCCGCCCACGGCCGAAAGAACGACCTCTCCGCCATCCGTATAGCTGGTGATATCAAAGAACGGGAGAGCTCGACCCGAGACATCGATCAACCCTCCAATGGTCACATCCCCGGCCGTCGCAAAAACATTGACGCTTCCGCTGGGCAGAATGATGTCGGCATTGACCGTCGTATTCTGTCCCGTAAAGCTGTAGGTGGCTCCCAGGCCGGAATCAAAGACCCCCGAAGTTCCCGGGTCCGTAATCGTCAAATCGCCCGACGCGGTGAGGAATTGGCGGGCCCCCGAAGCGGCCGCTACGACGGGCACATCCGCCGTGAGGTTTCCCTGGGTGGAAAGACCGCCGACTCCCGTTCCATAAATTCCCCCCGGAGCGAAAATATCCAAATCCGAGAACCCGGAAACCTCAACCGCATTGTCGCCAATTCGAAGGGTGGTCACATCCAGAACGAGAGCTCCGGGGAGCAAGGCCCCCGAACCGGGATTGATCGCTCCCTGCGAATTGTCGAGCAAGAGATCTCCCGCCGCGATGCGAATATCCAATCCCCCGGTATTGAAGCCTCGAATGGCCCCCGTGCTCAGAGCGAGGCTCGCTGGGTCCCCAAAGGGCACATCTCCGTGGCCGTAAAAATCGAGCGAGGAATAGCTCAGCAAATTCAATTGCCCGGCGCTGGAGAGGCTTTCCAAAGCGGATCCTTCCAAAACAAGTCCAAACGCCGGATTCGCGGCACCGGGATCATCGAGCAAGATGCTGATCCGGCCGCTGTTGAGGTTTACTTCCTGAGCGAGAAGCAAGGCGGTGGGGGACAGGTTGGTATCATAGGTCGAGTCAAGTGTGAGACTCGCGCCGGAAAGAACGGCATTCTCGCCAATATTGAGTGCAACCCCCGGGGTATTTGCAAATCCGGTCCGGAGGATCGAAGCGCCCGTCCGTCCGCTCACTCGTACCAAGGCTCCATCTCCAACAATTTGATAAGTGGTCGCGGGTTGGGTCAGGCCTCCTGAGGACACGACCCTGGCACCATCAGCAAGAGTGACGAATGAAGTGCCCGCAAGGATGACTTCGGGGCTGGAAAAGGTCGTTCCGCGAGTGTCCACGGTGATACCCGAACTGCGAACGGCGAGGGCGTCGCCAGCCCGGCTTCCACCGATCAGGAGGCTTTCGATCCCCCAAGAGGAAAGGAGGGCCGCGTTGAGCTCGACGCTGCCCGGGGTGGGATTGGCTCCTCCCCCGGTGATGGAGATGGTTCCAGGCACGGAAATGTCCGCCATGCCTCCCCGCCCGCCAGCCGCGGCCGAGGCGAGAACGCGTCCGGAAAGACTCAAATTCGCTGCGGAAAAGAACTGAACCTTTCCGGCATCGGCCGGAAGGCGCTGCGGGTCCTGTTCGCGAGCCACCGCCGCGGCCCTGAGAAAGTCATTCGCATAAAAATCCTCATACTCGGATTGTTCACGAACAGACTCATGGGACAGGACCCGGAAGGTTGTCGAAGTGGCGGGAATACCCATGGAGGGAGTGAGGCGGTTGGATATCTTGCCCCCCACCAGATAGGTGCCATTTTCCAGTGCGATACTTCCCGGCACCATCTTGCGAAAACGCGCCAGCGGATCGCCGGACGCCACATTGCCGTCATCAAAAGTTTCCACCAGGACGGCTCCGGGCAAGAGGGCATAGCGGGCCGGAAGGAGCGTGTAGGTTCCCGCAGGCAGTGCCGCACTTCCCTTAAGCGTGATCTGGTCTCCCACTTGAAGCTTGGAATTGGCGTACCCGGGATCTCCGGCGATCTGATCCGCAGTGGTGTTGAAGGGGGCATAGGGCGCATAGTTGAACCCGTAGTTCGGAAGAATTGCGAAGGCGTTTTCGTTCGCCAGAATATCATCAAATCCTCCCAACCCCTGAACCCAACGGTAGGCATAAAGATCCCCTCCTCCGCGAATATCAATTGTTGATCCCGAAGCCGTGACAATGTTCTGGCCGGCTAGCGAGATTCCCTTCGGGGTCAATCCGGCCAGGGTCACGTCAAATCCAGTGGGATCGAGCCAGACCAGACCGTCCGGGCTTTTTCCAAATGGAATGAGAAGTCCTTCTCCGGTCGTCGGATCCACGGCGGAGACCGAAGTGACGCTATTCCCGGTGAGGGTGAGCCGCGAAGTGACCGGGGTCGCAAGAGAGCCGGGTCCGACCACATCATTTTCCGGTTCGTCGAGGATTCCATCCCAGCCCAGCGTGATATTTCCGAGCGGGGCCCGCAGAGTGCCCCCTTGTTCGATGATCGACGCCATGAGGCGAAGACTTCCCCCGGCTGAAAGTGGCAGCGGACGCGTTCCGCCTCCTTCGACAACGATGCTTCCGGGAGCCGAGGTCAAGGTGTTGTCATAGACAAAAATATCAAAATTCGCCGCCGTGGTCGGATAGACTTGCCCGGCGTTCAAGCGGAGATTTCCCGCCATGACAAAGGTGCCATTGCCTCTAATATCACCTCCCGGGGCGGAAAACTGCGCTTCGGAGATGCCTTGGAGAACGAGCGTTCCGACATCGATTAGTTGAGCATTCAACTGAAGATTGCCCGGGCCCGAAGTGGGCACGGGATGATATTCCGAGGGAACGCCGGCAATATCGGTCTGAATGAATAGAGACAGCTGCTGATCGGGAAGAAGAGGTAACGGAAACTTTTGGCCGACCCGAATGTAGGGAGCCGTCAGCTTGACGGGAGAATCGGCTTCGACGACACCGCCATCCGCGAGGAGAATCGCGCGATCTGCCTGGATCGAGACCGGTCCCCGGAATCGCACATTCCCGCCAAGTTCAAGAGCGGAGAATCCCCCGCGAACAAAGGTATCGACAGAAAACAATCCACCGCCCTTCACCAGCGAGCCGGTGGCATCAAACCCAGCTTGACCGATGCCATTTCCTCCACCGGCCAGCGAGTTGCCACTTTGATGCACGGTCAAATTGCTATCGGCCGAAGTACTGGCTTCGTTGAGAGCCACATACCGTCCGGAGGAAATGGATAAAAAACCACCCAATGCCGTGGGACCACCAGGATTGCCGAGCAAAGTGGCGTCAGAAAGCAGGAGTTCCGAACCATGGAGAGAGATGCTGCCTCCGTTGCTTTCGACCCAGGTACGAATGGTCTGCAGTGAATAAAGCGGCGCATTGACACCACTATTGGCAGGCACCCAAGGAGTCTCAATCACCCCAAGCTCGCCTGGGGTGAAATCCAGACTATCGGTCGCTCCTGAAACATCGAGGACCGCTCCGGCCTCGGCCAGGATATTCCCGGAGATCTCAATCGATCCCCCCGGCAAAACATATCCCCTTCGGCGTCCAAACGGATCCGGCAAGAGAACGCTGGTTCCGGCCGCACTGAGACGAGCCGTCGGCGCGAGATAAACCGTTGGCAGAGCGGTCGGGCCCTTGGTCACTTCCGGAAAAGCGTCCGCTCCCGCAATGACAATCCGGCCACCAGGCGTTTCAATCGTTCCGGCCACTGAAACCGTTTCACCCAGAAGCTGAACTTCCCCACCCGGGTCAGTGGTGATCCTTGTCCCCGCGGCCATCACGAGATCGCCCCGCACGATGGGGAGACTGGTCAGACTATCGACCGCACCCGTGGCCGCAAAGGTGAGGCTGACGGGATCGCGCAACCCAACAGGTTTGAGGACCGGCCGGAACGCGGAATTTCCTCCACGGGCAAAAGGAACGGCCACCGCACTCGTCACAATCGGGGCCAGAATTGTCCCTTCGGAAATCCGAACGCCAGGAATGGTCTTTCCCGAGGCCGCATCAAGGGCTCCGATTCCGGTGATCTCAAACCGGGAGAATCCGCCCTGATTGAAAAAATCCGGCTGAAGCAACAGCGAGCCCTCAGGCACCACTCCCCCACCCACCCGGACCAAAGCCGCTTTCAGAGAAAGCGATCCTCCGGAAGCTCCCGAGAATCCCGAGAGCTGTCCGTCGAGGTGAAGTTCGCCTCCGAGAATTCCCTTCAGGTTGGGATCCTGACCCGCGAGGAGGGCAATGGCCCCGGCATTTCCATAAGCGTATTTTCCGTCGGCCCCATAGGCAATCCCCCCGGACACATCCACGTGACTGCCTTCCAACAGATCCACGGTGTAGGCTTCGAAGGTGACAGAACCGCCCTCCTTGGCAATGGGAGCCGTGCTGCCGATTTGTCCCGTCGGCCGGTCGTCGTGAATTTGACCGGCCGCGCGAACCAAGGCCCCTTGGGCGAGGCGAATGATTCCCCGTTGCGGATTGGGTGGCGGCAGGACGTCGCCGGCGGCCGCATTTAAGAAGCCCGCGAGATAGGGAGAAAATGTCGCGGCGACAAAATTGATATTTCCTCCCGGAGCCAAGATGTCCCCATTAATGAAAATATTTGCCCCGGTGAAATCCAGCTCCCCACCGACCGGAACCCGCAGGGTGGTGCCATTGGTAATCACAATATCGCCATCCCCGTTCCGAATCAGCAGAGACCCAAATCGATCATCGTCCAAGAGCGATGGGCTCAGCGAGACTTCCGCCACCCGATCAGCAGGCAGTGCGGGAGCGCTGTCATCGGCGGCAAAACTAAAGCCGGGACTCGTCGCTGAGCGAGTTCCCTCTTGGAAGATAATCTTCGGAGGAGTCGGAGAAATCAGTCCAAACTTATTCACCGCTCTGGCAGGATCATTGTTCTGGGCCTCGAACCTCAGTTCCAATCGCCCGGCCTGAGGCAGGGAACTCGAGACCAACGAATCCCGCATTTGCCGGGGTCCAATGATCCGGCCCGCCCGGAGATCCCCATCAATGGCCATGGACGGAGCCGAAATCACGATGGTGCCGGCATTGGCACCGGCGATATATTCCCTCTGGTTATAAGCACCCAGAGGAGCCAGCGGACTGGCAAAAGTCTTAGAAATTCCCCACTTTTGGGAGGTCGCCGTGGACATGCCATCATAGATTCCATCGTAGATTCGATCCGGCGTGGCGTTCTCGATCTCGATAAGATAACGCCCAAGTTTGAGTCGGGTGGTTTGAACCATTCCGCCTTCGTTGCGAACATATCCTCCGGAAGCATCAATGGTGGAACCATTCCGGACGACGACACTGCCCCCGGCCCGCAAGGCGACATCGCCTCCTTCCAAGGTCAGTTGTCCCACATTCCGCTCAATCAGATTCAGGTATCCGGACGCGTCGCCCAAGGGGGTTCCCACCCACTCGTTGCCATAGTAATTTCCCCGACGACGCAGATCCAAAGTGAGGTTGACCGCGCGCAGGTTGGCCGAGCGCTGCAACGGGGAATCCGCCAGTTCCGAACCCCGCAATTGAAGAGTTATGATGTGATCCGCGAGAGGAATGAAAACATCCGTGGAACCCGAAACGTCGATCAGCGTGTTGTCATCGAGGAAGATTTGCCCGCCCGAGTACACAAAGGTCGAGCGAGGCGTGGTTGCGGAGGGTTCGAAGACCCATTGGCCAGCTTGGAATTCCACCTTCGCATTAGGGGCCAGCAACATCGAGCCGGGACTCATGTGAACCGTTTTTCCCTGGATATTCACGGCGGAGCGAAGAGGCAAGCTGGAGGCGGCGATGGTCTTGAGAGAATCCCATTCCGGCAGAATCCGCATCACACTGTCGGCACCGAGATCGACGAGCCCAGTGCTTCGCGAAAGGAAGGGTCCGCCGAGCCCGGGTTGGGTGGGATTAAATGCCACGTTCGGCACGGCATCATAACTAGCGATCAGATCGATTCTTCCGTTCAGATCCACCGATGTGCTGCTGTCCACGATGCCATTTTGCAAAACGTGGCGCCCAGTCATGAAAAGATTACCCCGGTAGCTTTCGATCAACCCGGTATTTTTCGCCGTCCCTCCACTAATACCCAATCCGGCGTCGGCCACGGCTCCCACATAAACATCCAAGCCCCGGAGGCTGGGGTCGCTCGTGCTGTGGGCTTCGATGCCGACCTGAAGGCCCGCCGCGAGGATGGTCTGTCCGGCCGGGGTGGAAATCAGGCCGTCATTGCGAACATTGGCCCCGGCCAGTATGACCCGGCCTCCGTAGCCCTCCGCCGAAACCGGACTGGTCAATGAGGCTCCGCGTTCCACCACCACGTCTCCCACCGGACCACTGGGGTTAAACCCATCGAAGCCATCTGAGGGCAGAGCCGAGAATAGAAACTCCACATTGCCGGATTCCTGATTCAAAAGCCCCCGCTCCACCAGATTGTCATTAATAGGCAGCGACGAGGCCACGAAGGTGCGGGTGTTGACCTGGCTGCCCGCGCCGAAAATAATGCCATTTCGGTTCAGAATGTACACTTGTCCCTCGGCTCTGATGGAACCAAGGATCTTCGAGGGCACGCCACTTGGATCGAAGACCTTATTGAAGGCGATCCATTTGCCGGCATCGGTCTTCCCCGCGCTTTGGTCAAACCGCACAGTGGTATTGCGGCCGACATTGAAAGTCTCCCAATGGAGGATAGCCTGCGATTCGGTTTGTTTGATCGTAACCGTGTTGCCATTCTGAGTCGGAGCATTGGCCCCGTCCCAACGGGCATTTAGCCCGGTGGCCCGCTGGAGTCCGTTGGGCACGAGACCCTCCGGCACCACCAGCGCGGAGGCCGCCCCTTGCTGCATCCGACGCACGGCCGCAATCGCTTGGGTCGTCCGGGCCAAACGACCCTGGGCTCTGGTCTTGGACGCATCGGCCGCTTCGGCACCCGCATTGGCGCGGGCGGCGGCGTTACTACGGCTCGAACCCGCAGTGGCGCCACCCCGCAAAATGTCTCCCGCCTGCCCGGTTGGACCCAGCACCACCCCGGCCACCAAGAGGACGACAATCCGCAAAGACGCGCACCCCATGGGGCGTGAGCTTGTCGATGATTGCGGGGCCGCCATGAAATAGAGCCTCAGGGTTGCGCGGGCTTCAACAGCTGCGTCAGGGCCAGTTCATTCACCGCCATGGAAGTTTGCCGCTGAAGTTTGGCCAGATAGGTTTCGCGATTGAGACGGGTCCGTTCCGCCCGAAGAAGCCGAACCAATTCCGGCTGCACTTCCTCCTGCGTGGCTGGCCGAGATTCTTTGATCGCGAGCATCTTGATGAGATACCAACCGTCACCGAGCTGGATGGGTTCGCTCACCGCATTTTTGGTTAAAGTGCGCACTTGGGAACGGATTTCCGGCTGAAGAGAAGATTCCGCCAACCATCCAATTTCTCCGCCTCTGGCAGCGGATTCCGGCTCGTCACTTTCGGCTTTGGCAAGGGCGGAAAAATCCGCGCCGGATTGATGGGCTTTCCGGGAGATTTCTTCCGCCCGTTTCTTATTCTTCTCCAGTGACGACGGATCGGAACCGCCTGGAGCCACGAAGATTTGGGCCAGTTGAAATTGCTGGGGCAAAACCAACCGTTCCTTTTTGGATTCGAAGGTCTTTTTCACTTCAGCTTCGTCGGGATACCCGTCCGGCAATTTTGTCACGGTTTGGAGATAGCTCTCCACCACCACACCTTGGCGGGCCCGCTCCAGGCGTTCGATTACCTCGGGTTGTTTGTCCCAGCCCGCCGCCAGCGCTTCCTTGAAAAGCACTTGCTGAAGGATGAGGGCCCGCACCGCCTGACTCAGAAGAGCGGGATCTTTCTCCAAGGCCTCGCGGTCGGTGGGACTGAGCGTGTCCAAATAGGCGCGAATTTTTTCCGGTGGGAATTCCTCGCCGTTGGCCATGGCGACGGCTCCGGAGGCTGCGGACAGCCTGGAAACCGCAAGAACGCCTGTGGCGACAAGACAGAGGATACGACGATGGGTGGTGTGGGCGGATAGGATCATTGTTTTTTGATGCGTTGGTCTGCGAGTTTGTCCTGGTCATTTTGAATCAGGTTTTGAAATTTGACCTGGGTTGTTCCCACGAAGGGTTCCCTGGCCAGGATCGCATCCCCAAGGCCGAATTTTTCGTAGCGGTCGAGGATTTCCATCCCAACTTGATACATTTTGATATTCCGGATTTTCTGATCCTGAACTTGGCGTTCCAGCTCGATGCTCTTGGCCTGAAACTTAGCTCGTTCGAGTTCCTTTTTTTGCGCCAATGTGGTCACTTCGCCGTAGGACTTCTTCCATGTTTCAATCGCCGCCTGAAAGCCAACCAAGACGATTCTTTGTTCGTCCATTTTCGCTTCCAATTCGGCGATCATGTTGGTCGAGGTATTGCGATCGGCCAGGGCCTGCTTGTTGAGGGTGGCAACCTGGCTTTCCAGCTTTTTGACTTTCAGTTCGCTGGTGACTTCGGTGGTTTGCAGCGCCGCCACCTGACTCTGAGCATCACGCAATTGGAGCATGGTGGTGCGGAGGGCATCACGCAGACGCCCGGCCACTTCTACCTCCTCGTCTGCGGCCCGGAGGGGAACCACCCCGAGAAGAAGAGGGACCACCAGAAGCCATCGGACAGTTGATTTTGATCGAACAAACATGACCGGACAGTCCACGCCATCTCATGGAGTTCATCAAGAGGCCCTTCATGACAAAATCGACACACAAATTTTCTTGAACCGCTACACATCTCCCGTGACGGCAAGTGAAGCGTACTCCTATCGTAGCTGGAGGGCGGTTATCATACCGGCACCACGAGCCCTTCCGCCTCAGCAAGTTTCTTCTGATTGGCGTCGAAGGTGAGAAATTCCTTCGCGCCCATCATCAGGGCAGCGGCCACATGGAGTATGTCGAAGCCGCGATGCCCGCCAGTGAGTGTGTGACTAGAGGAAAGTCGAGTCGCTTCATCCAACACATCGGCGAGATTGCAAACTGTCAACAGGAGGCGTCCCCGTCGGGTGGCCGCCTGGAACTGGGACCAATATAACGCGGCTTCACCCGACTTGATTGTTTTTCGGAACTCAGCAAAACGCAGCGCATTTCCCAGCTCAAACGAATTGTAGGGACTGAGCGTCATCGGCAACGTGGCCGCAGCCGCCCACTGCACCGCCTTCGGGGAATTCCCATCATTCCCATAAAATGAAAAGAGAAAACTGGTGTCCGCGCAGATCACCATTGCCCGCCCGCCTCCGCAATGAGTGTCGCAGCCGCTGCGGCCGTCAGCTGAGTTTCCCGGCTGCGGTCTCTCTTTACCTCTGGACTGTCCGCCCAGCCGACCGAAGCCGTCCCCTGCCGGCTGGGAGGAAGAAGCCTTGCGACCAGCAACCCCTTCTGAGTGATTTGAACTTCTTCGCCAGCGGCCACCCAACGCAAAAGGTTGGTATAGTGGTTGCGGAGATCACGAACGGTTGCGGTCCTCATATGTAGCACAAATTTGTCCACACCACCTCAATGTCAAGTCCTGAATCTTCCCTACGGGCGCATCTCTGATGGCATGAAGTCATGCAGCAACCGGCGCTGGGCAAACCGAATTGAATGATCCAATGTCCCTAGCGGAACCCGTGAGTGCCTGCAACACGCACGAGTAGCCGAAGGTCCAAAGGTTCGAACTTAACGATGAGCTCACTGCTCCCATCTCTGATTGAACCCTGGCGGAAAGCACCATCGTGGGGCGCAAGACCCCGAATGCCTGACTGCAACCTTCCGACCGTGGATCAAAATGATTCGGCTGCCCGCGCCGGTTGCCTCTTCCCTTAACCGGGCCAAACGAGAAAAACCATGACAAAAAAATACATCCTAAAAAACACAACCAAAACACGTCCCAAGAAAGCGGGAGAGGTGGAGACATATCTGGCTCCGCGTCCCCCCTCCAAAGGGAAAATTATCGGGCTGGACTGCCACCCGGATACCTTCACCGCAGCGGTCTTCGTGGGGCAGACCCCTCACGATGCGAAGAAGATCAGTAGCCGCGAGAACCTGGGATTGGAGGCCCTGCTGGAATGGGCGGGGCGGGAATTTGGCCCCAAGGACATCTTCCTGCTGGAGGCCGGCTCCAACAGCTTTGAGGTCTGCAAACGACTCGGGGCCCAAGGCCTGAATGCTTGCGTGCTGGAAAGCTGCCATGTGGGCAAGCACGCCAAGACCTACGCCGACAACGACAAGATGGCCGCCGCACGGATCGCGCTTGTCTATCTGGCCGGAAACGCCCCGTGCGTCTGGGTACCCGATGAGCAAAGCCGTGAACGTCGCGAGTTACTGCACGCCTACAACAAAGCGGTCGCCGAACATACTGCGGCGACCAACGGGCTGAAAGCCTACCTCAACGGACATGGTGTGCGGCTCTCCAAGCGCAATCCCGAAACGCAGGAGACCCGAACGTGGGTCCTCAAGCAGGACGAATGGTCAGGTTTGCAAAAGCAGATCCTGACCGAACACTTCGATAACATTGTCCATTGCAAAGAGCGGCGCAAACGCCTCTACCGGCTCATTGGGCAGGAAATGACGGGGGACATGATGATGTTGCGTTGCATGAAACTGCTTGGCGTGGGAATCGTCAGCGCGTTCGGATTGCTGGCGGTGATTGGAGACATCCGGCGTTTCCACCGTCCAGAGCAACTGGTGGCCTACATCGGTCTCAATCCCGGTCAGCGTAAGAGCGGCACGGGCAAAGATATTCGACTCGGAGTGGGCAAGCGTGGACGTGGTGACATTCGCAATTTGCTCATCCAGGGAGCTCAGGCCGTGCTGCGAATGGGGAAACACAGCCCGCTAGGCCAATGGGGCTGGAAGCTGTTTGCGCGCAAAGGCAACCGGAATGTGGCCGTCGCCGCAATCGCGCGCAAAATGCTGGTTCAAGTCTGGCATCTGCTCCAAGGCAATCCAACCGCCACATTGGAAAGTGCCAAAACCTTCACCGCCAAACTCCAGAAACTGGCCGTCGTGCTGGGAACCTCTCTGCGCACCCAGCTCAACCTTGGAAACTCAGTGGCGCAATGCGTGAGCATGTTGCGCCAAAGAAGCCTGGGGACTGAGCCCTGTCCAGTCTCATGAACCGCTGTCTGCCGCCAATACAACGGACCAGTTTGATGGGGGCTATGCGCCCCCAAACCCCGCACCGCTCGCCGCGGCGGCATTTGGGGGGAACAGTATGAAGACCTGTCTGCGACAGGTGAATCAGAACAAAAAGCCAAAATATCCAAACTTTTTTCTTGCATGACTACATGCCCGAT
>Ga0209491_10001725_pt1 | contig 41209 bp, 26 predicted proteins | sample BON02_FD_187213 | JGI IMG/M metagenome (GOLD analysis project Ga0209491, IMG submission 187213) | Freshwater microbial communities from Lake Bonney liftoff mats and glacier meltwater in Antarctica - BON-02 (SPAdes) (version 2) | ecosystem: Environmental > Aquatic > Freshwater > Ice > Glacier... | reverse complement strand
GCGAAGACACCCAACCCTGCGATAATGGAATCCAATCGAAACATTTCTCTCATCACTTTTCTCCAGTTGTTTTGAAAACGTCCACGAGAAATTGAACCACGACAAGAACTATAGCCCCCCCCCCCCTGTATCGTTCAAGAGCTAGGGGCAGTTTGGGATAAATAATCAATAACTATTTTAATAAACCATTTTAATGGAGAGCATGATGCAGCGCGTATTGTTTACTAGCACCTCGCTGCATTGGTTGGCAGCGATCGCTGTCGTCGCCGTGTTTTCTGCTGCGTTCCGCAAGAAGCGGCAACCCATCATCAGCGGCGCGATGTTGACCATCTCCGCATTGTTGACTTTGATGATCGCTGGTCGATCATTGTGGATGTCAGGTGCTAATCTGCCGCCGATCTCTATCTACAGTTACCCGCTAATGTTTGGCATCGCGGGAGTCGTTTGCGTGCTGTTGATCGTCTTGCGTTTATCCCGCGAACTCACGCGGCAGCCACACCGTCTCGAAGTGGTGGCGGCCTTTGTGCTGACGATCGTTCCAGCAGTCGTTCTCGGCAAGCTGGATGCGTGGTTGGCCGGATCGTCGTTTGCTACCAAAGCGACAATCGTTTTCGATCAGGGCGATCAGATTGCACTGAATGGATTACTGCTCGGTGGTTTGCTTGGTGTTGCCGTGCATTGTCGCTGCTTTCAGATCCGACTGCTGCCATTTCTCGACATCATCGCCCCGCCAATCATGATTGGAATTGCCATCGTGCGAGTCGGCTGTTTTCTGGCAGGCTGTTGCTTCGGCGGTCCCTGCTCAAGTGTTTTGGCGGTTGAGTTTCCTGCTGACTCCGCCGCGTTCCAAGCTCTGGCCCATACGGAAATGATACGTGCCGCCAACAACTACACCGTGGGGCTGCATCCCACTCAACTGTACAGCGTTGTCAGTTGTCTGGCGATCGGATTTCTGGGCTGGTTTTCATACGCAAAGCGAACGGGAGACGGCTGGATATTCTTCACCACGGCGATGGGCTACGCGATCACACGCGGGTGCATCGACCATCTACGCATGGATAAACCGACTGTCGTGCAGAGTGGTCTAACCGTGGCACAACTGCAGTGCTTACTGCTGCTGATTGCCAGCATGGTACTCATGATGCGGCTAGACCCGCGTCGTCAAAGTCTACAGCGGGCTGCCCCGAAGTGACGTTTTGTGGTGGTTGGGCAGCGGATGACGGAACAATGGGCGGTTCGTCTGTTGGTGTCGCGAGGCAAGCCACTGGGCGACGAAGCGTGGGGGATTGAATAATCACAGGGATTCAGGCGTCGTTGATTTCGCCTTGCACTTTCAGGGTGCTTTGCAACATGGTTTTCAGATATTCAGTCACTCCGAATATGTACCGCAGATCGTCGATTTCGCATCTCGGCTACATAAAAAAGGCCGGACCCGTTTGATCTGTCTGAAAGATTTTCCCCACTATCGTCAGAAAACACTTGCCCCAGTGTTTGATAAAGACTACGGTATGGCATGGTTTACCCGCGGATTGCTACCGGTTTCTACCGGTTTCTACCGGTAACCCGCGGGTAACCCGCCGGTAACCCGCCGGTAACCTTCCGACGTCAAAGTTGCATGTTTCGAAGGGCGACATTGTCGCCTTAGACAGGCCACTTTTCAACTTTTAACAAAGTTCTGGTCGCCTCGGAGAATGTACAGAACGGATGTTGTCTGATCTTTTGAAGTAATTAAACACGATTGAGTAATCGTTTCATGTGGTTTCTTTGAAATCACCGAACGATGAGGCTAGCTAAGAATATGAGGCGAAATCGACTTAAAAGAAGTGCTCTAACGCTTGTGTGGGTATTGGTTTGCGCCAGCATCTCGAGTGTGGCTTGGGCTGGCGTTGTGTTGGGCTCGGCTGAGACCTTTGCAGTTCTCGGCTACTCAACCGTGACTAACGCCGGGCTGACAACCCTTGTGGGTGACCTCGGCTCGTCCGAGGGGGCCGGTATCACGGGCTTCTATGCAACGAACTTGAACAGTGGCCCGGGAACTTTCACCGGTACGTCGTACGAGGCCAATCCCTACGCAAAGCAGGCCCGTGCAGACGCAGCGACTGCCTCCAACTATCTCAATAGCCTCACAGCCACGGAGACTCTGTCAGGCAAAAATCTGGGCGGGCTCACACTGACACCTGGTGTTTACCTGTACGACACGTCGGCCGCACTGACGGGAAATCTCATCCTCGACGGCGCGGGAGACTACGTCTTCAAGATCGGGAGTACGCTCACCGCTGCACCGAACTCATCAATCAGTTTTATCAATGGAGCCAACCCTTATAGCGACGTCTTCTGGAATGTGGGCAGCTCTGCCACGCTGCAATACGGCACGACATTTGGCGGAACCATTATCTCCACCGCGAGCAACACCCTGGGTGCCGGTGCCAGTGTGGCCGGCCGGGTTATCGCCCTTGGTGGTGCTGTCACGCTCGATAACAACAACATCGTCTCAGCTGCCTCACCTGCCTCACCTGCCGTCCCCGAGCCCTCGACGCTGCTTTTCATGATGGCTGTGGGTGGGCTGGCGATGGTCCGACGTCGCCGAACAGTTTGGCTATGGATGACAAGTAAAAGGTGAGAGTTTAGTCCATTTTCGAGGTTGTGACTTGCTTGGCGTCGCTCGAGCTGTTGTGCTTTTGACGGTTGCCATGCGACTTGGTGTTGGTGATTCTTGTGGCGAAACATAGTCGATGATACTGCCTTGTTCGTTGACCGCGCAGCAGCGAAGGGACTTTCAACCAGTCCGATTGAAAGCTTGCCTGTCGTGGTCGACGCTGCCAATTGCCTCGAAGACTTTTGAAATGCTGCGTCAAAGAAGGCGGTGTCAGTCTCGGTTGTACGACGGTTGCAGACCTCGCGCCGTACAACTTTCGCAGCACGCGATCAGGCGGACGCGTAAACAACTCGCGCCACGGACAAAATGAGGTGGCCCCTAAACCAGCTGCATCTTACGAAGCCGCCCTTTGGTGATGAAGTATGGACCGAGAAAACAGCTAAGAGGAATGGGCTTGAGTCGACGATGCGACCTCAGGGAAGGCCAAAGAAGCTTGTCTGAAATGTCAATTCAGTCCCTGCCACGAATGGCACTGCCGTTTGGTATCAAAGGGTTTACGTCATGCAGCGGCGTTCAGTTTGTGGCGAAGTTCGTGGCTGGGTTTCTGCATCAGTGCGAGCACCTTGGGTCTGCGTTTGTTGACTTGCGGTTCGGTGCGGCCATCTCGCTGGCCGATCGGCACGGACTGTGCCAGAGTGGCCAGTTCCGACGTGACACCGACCACCGCGCATAGAAGCCAGTTGGTTGCCAGAAGTTGCATCGTCGTCGTGAAACTCACTGATCTCGGATCGCGGTCGGACACAGCGCAGCTCTGCAGCATTTTCACCCTGATCAGATTGTAAGCCAGCAGGCAACTCCATAATTCTGTGCGAACCATCACTGGCGTTTTTGCACGCAGAATGTCTATGTTCAACGAACATTTGATCGCCCGAATAGCGAGTTCAACCAGCCACCGACTTTCAAAAATCGATCGAATCCAGTTGCCGGAATATTGCTCGTCATCTGTCATTGTGGTGGTCACTGTGAATTGACTCGGACGGAAGCCCTTGCGGTTGACGTTCACGTCAATCAGACGAAGTTCAAGCGTTGCCGGTTGCTGTTTGTATTCTTCTTTGCTCATCCACGATGGACGACTGGAAGAGTCCATGTCACCAGGCGTTCTTCTTCACGAAGACGAATCGCATCGGCCGGGTTGTCTTCACGCTGGTGATGATTTTTCATCACCAGCGTAAACGCCTCGCTGTCGGCAGGCGGCGATCAGCCAGTACGTGCACAGATAACAGTCGGCCACCAGAATGTCGCCTGGTAGCAGCACGTTCAGAAGTCGGCGCATCAAGGCCGTTTCGCCCGTTCCCTTGCCGCTGTACGGTCCATAAGCCACGTCAAACAGCAGGCCCGTGTACAGCAAAGTCAGCGTCACGTACCGTAGGATGGGACAGCCGAGTTCTGCTTTCTGAACGGGATTCTGAGGATACTCGTCCTGGTTTTTCGGCGTGTCTTCGGCCGTGATCGTGGACCCGTCCAGCAACAACACACGACCACCATTCGCATGTGCGCGGACCTCCGGGATGACGCGTGGAGATAGGTTCACAGCCGGGTCTTCATCGACGACCGTGTGACTCACCCCGGCTTCGGCGTCGTCAGCGATCTGACGTGTGATGTCACGCACGACCTCGAAAGGAATTTTCTGCCGAGCGCGACAGTAGGCTGCCGCGGTGGTGGCGACATCGGCAGGTTACTGACCATGTGAGTTTCTTCTTTCGGTCAAAAATGACCGCAACTTCCACGGCAATTTCCAATGCTTTGAAACCACTTCTAACGTGTGGCGTGCAGTTTTCGGACCTGAGCGGATGAAAGTGGTTCGTGCCAGATACAGACTTCGTCGATGATTCCGTCCATGAATTCGTCGGTTGAGGAATGGCCGATGTGCATCTGGCGGCCGACCGTCATCAGCTGCGGTGTGCCTTGAAACGGAATGCGTCTTTTTAGATCACCGTCCAGATACAGCTGGCACTGCTGAGCCTCGTGATCGATGACGTACACGATGTGGTACCAGCGATCGAGTTCCAGTTTACCACCATTGCCGTTTGATCCGGTGTCTTCGGCATAGAAGTTGACCTTTGTCTCGAGCCACTGCTGTCCATCGCCAATATCGCCATGGACTTTGGCAGCGTTCACTTTCATATCGAAGGTACATTCTCCGCCAAACCGCGTTCCCAGAATGCCGGAAAACGTTGGCGGACGAGTGAGCTTTACCCAGGCGGAGACCGCAAACGTGGACACTTCGAAAGCTTTAGAGTGCTCAATTGCGATGTGATTTCCGCTGGCTCTGTCAAACAATCTCGCACCGCCGATTCGCCCTGCGGCCGGCTGCGCACCAACAATTATGCCGTGATGATTGCCGACGGAATCCTGCGCGAGGTCACCCTCTGTTTCGTCGAGTTTCCAGTGGGCGATCGGTTTTGGAATGGAAACCTCGCGTGGCTGCCCGGTGGCGTGCAGCACGACGAAGTCGACCAGATCTTCGCAGTGGAAAAAGCCGTGCCACATGTTGTGCCCCTGACCGGGCGCGACAACGACCTCCATCTGCCCACCGAGTTCTCTGTACCTGCTGGCGACCTGGCCGGTGTTTTCCTGAAACGGCACCACTTTGTCGACGTCTCCGTGGATGTGAAAAATCGGCACCTTCGCCGCGGCCAATGGGGCCAGCCGTTCGACGGGATTATGTTGCGACAGAACGGCTGTTAATTCGTCGGCCGTCATGTCATAGGCTGTACACGCTGCGGCAAGTCCTGGATAGGTGCGCAAATCACAGACCGGATAGATACCGGCAATGCACCGCACTTTCTCCGGGTGCTCGGCTGCCCAATTGTACAGCATTAATCCGCCTCGACTGCGTGGCAGCAGACAGGCTTTCGGCGCGAAGCCGGGAGCCCCTGTGACCAGATTCTGATACAGAGCCTCAAAGGTGGCCCGACCAGCCGGGCTGCCGTGTGATTCGTCCACATCGACACCGGCGATGGCGATGCCCGCATTGAGAAAGTGGTCGATCATCCAGCCTTCTTGCGCTTCGTTGGGCAATTGCCTGTCGAATGTGGGAGCGTACATGATCCACGGCTGCGGCTGACGGCGTTTTTCTGCTTCAGGAAGAATCATAAAGGCCGGGCGGCCTGCTACTTCAAAACGCTGCCACGGGAACCTCTCGGCGTGAGCGGATACAGGCAGGAAGAGCGGCAGGAACATGACGAGCTGGTAGATTCGCATAATTGGCAGGCTTCTGGACGGCGGAAGAAGATGGCTTGTTAACTTAAATTCAGTGAACCTTTGTTGCAACGTGCATGTTGCGAGATGCATGGCGGTGAGTGGGCGAATGGGTATTCGCGTGTCAGTGTAACTGGCGAGCGGAGTCTGTTGTTTTTCTGAAGAAACGGTGGCGGTGCTTTCGCACATTCGTCCGGATGTTCGATATTGAAATTGGCTGTCAGGCCGGGGTGTTCGCCGATGAAGTTTCTCAGTTCGTCTGCAGAAAACTTTCACTTAAAATCACGGACCGAATCAGTTGGCTGAGTCGGAAGTCGGCATCCTGTGTCTGGCTGATGATCTCATCCACCGCCAGTGCATCCGGCGGACCGAGTTCCCTGGCCAGAGCGAATCTCAGCAGGTGTTCCGTGAAGGCTTTGGCGAAGCGGCGGTTTTCATGGACCAGCGACTGCTTAAAACTGACCGCATCGCCGAAGTCATGTTTTCGCATCAGCGTACCGCTGGCATCGACGGTTCGGCCATTGTCATACTGATCGCGCCACCGACCGGTGATGTCAAAGTTCTCGAGGGCAAAACCCAGCGGGTCGAGCTTGGTGTGGCACCCGGCGCAGGATGGGTTTTCGCGGTGAGCGGCGAACTGTTCCCGGATGGTCAGATCTTTGTCAGCCGAGTCCTCATTAAGCGGTGGCACGTCGTTAGGCGGCGGATCCGGTGGGTCGTTGAAGATGACTTCGATCACCCAGACACCTCGAGCGACCGGATGAGTTCGCCGGGGCCCGGACGTCATGCTTAGCATCGCCGCATTGGTGATGATGCCTCCGTAGCGAGGATCTTTGGTCGCTACACGCCGAAACGTACGCGAACGCAGCTGTGTCTTCAGATTGTTCTCAAAGCTAAGTTCCACCGTTTGTCGGACTTCATCCACGCTTCGGCTGGCTGGCACCTGTGTTAATGCAGTTTCGGCCTGAGCAAGAGCGGAATTCAGTGCTGCGAACTGATCCTGCTGTTGTGGCGTCAGGGCGGCTGCAAGTTCTGTGTCTGAAATGAATGAGCTATGTCCACTGGTGGAAGCCGCCACTTCTTCAGCCGTCAGGGCACGATCATACAGCCGCGCTTGATCGATGCTGACCGACAGAAACCGGTTACCTTCGGCCGGCAGATGTCGCAGGCCAAACAGGACGGATGACTGTGCCTGCGGAAAGGTGGCCTGCCCTTTGCGGAACGGTTTTCCGTACAGCGTTCCATTGCGATACAGCGTCGTCGTGCCGTCTTCTGCATAGACCATCGCCAGGTGCAAAATTTCGTCCGCGACGGTCTCGGCTGTGGACTCGGGGAAATCTTCCGTGCGGCTGAACCCGTTGCTACCGGAAATCCAGTGTCGCTGCATCCGTTCGCCGATCACAATCGTATCGAATAGCCCACCCGGTCCCTGAATGCCCATCAATCCGCCACCACGCTGATCCGGATTATTCAGCTGGAACCAGACTTCCAGAGTCTTCGCCTTTAGATCAATCGGCAGTGGCTGACTTTGCAGGTACGCCTGATCCAGAAGGATTCTTCCGTCGCGAAACGTAATCTCGCCGTGAGCCGTCAGGTCCAGCCCGCGAATCGTTTCCGTCAGACCGTCGTTGAATTCCCATGCGGCAAACGGCTTGAGGTCCACGGGTGCTTCTGTTTGCGTCCCATCGCTTCGGGCTTCCAGCAGTCTTTTGCGAACAGGGTCCAGCAGCGCAGTGCGGCGGGCCTGAGTTGCAATGATGGTGGCCTGCAGAATCTGTCGCTGCTGTTCATTCCGGTGGTTCTCGGCGACGATCTGTTGCGCATCGACGGCTGGTGGTTGCAGGTCGGTGGTGTACCACGTCTGCAAAAATTCACTGTGATAGCTGAACGGTGGAGCGATCAGTTCGCCAACCGGGCGATCTTCTACAAACACTGCGTCAAATAACAGCAGCGGTTCCAACACCATTTGCAGGCTGGCCGGTGCTTTTTGATCGAAGCTGAAGTATTTATTGATGCCGGGATCGGGAGTCGCTGCGAGTAGGTTTTCCAACTGCATCCATTGCGTGGGAAACGTGTCCAGAAAACGTTCGATTTTCGGATCTGCCAGCATTCGCACGATGGTTCGCTCCAGAACATCCGGACGCAACAACTCGCCGCGTTCGGCCAGCGCCAACAGTTCATCATCCGGGCAGCTGCCCCACAGAAAATAAGACATCCGGGCAGCCAGTTCCAGCTGGTGAATTTGGTCGGCCGTGACCGGTCTTCGGTACAGAAACAGGGGCGACGACAGCACGGCCGAAGCCACTTTTTTCATGGTGTCCGTAAAGGACAGCCCCTGTTGCAGTTTGCCGGTCGCGTATGCTGTGTAGCGATCCAGCGTTTTCTGATCGACCGGTCCGCGAAACGCGATTCGCAGAAAGCGTGCCAGCCGGCTGCTAATCACTGCTTTGCGGTCCGCGTTGTCCGCTGGTGCTTTGAAGAATTCGTCCCAGATGCCGACCGTCTGTTCGTTGAAGTCGGAACTTTCGACAATGGACACACTGAGTCGCAGAAAAGCATCCAGCAGCAGCGGAGAGAGCGTCAGCTGATTTGCCTGATTGTCGAACCCATGTTCGGCTCGCAGATCTTTCGGAAAGGGCTTCACATCCTGCAGACCAGGTTGAGGATTCAGTGCCTGTGAGACCACTTCAATGGATTCCGGCATTTGTCGGGGCAGCGGCTGTTCGGTCAATCTCTGTAGATAATTGTCGTGCCGCGTCATGAGTTTTTCGGGCAGTGCAAACACATCCCGATTAAGCTGAAACAGATCACGCACCGTGTTGTTGTATTGTAGTCGATTCAACCGCCGCAGCGGTGCACGTGTTTGAGTTAAGTGAAGGCTGGCTTCGTGCAACATACCTTTCAGCACGACGACTGCTTTCGTACGCGTGGTTTCATCCAGCGATTCTTCGCCATCTGGAGGCATCGCACCGGTGTCGATGGCTTCCAGGGTCCGCAGAATCAGTTCCGGCTGTTCCAGCAATTGCGTCTCAGACATGACGCTGTCAAAGCGGACGTCCGCATTCACGTCTTCGCTGCCATGACATTTCACACATTTCTGAGCGAACAACGGTTTCAGAATCTGCTCAAAATTATCAGCCTGCGCAATGGTCGGCCTGCTGACGACAACCAGCAGCACACAGAAGGCACGAATCAGAAAATTCCAGGTTATCACTCAGGTTTCTCCCACGCTGTTGCAGTTGTATTCGCCGCGATCAGGTCCACAGATCGGACACGACGCCGGTGCTGTCTGCATAGGAATCGATTTCGAGGCCCATCAGCTGCGCGACGGTCAGCCACAGATTGGAATTCAGCGTGCCGCTTTCCATTTTAATGAAGCGACCCTGCTTGATCTGATTCTGAGCTCGCCCGGCGACGATCATCGGTAAGTCATAGTATTGATGCGTGGCTCCGTCACCCAGACCGGCTCCGTAAGCGATCAATGAGTTATCCAGCATGCAGCTGCCGTCAGATTCACGGATGTCCTTCATACGCTGAATCAGGTACGCATATTGCTGCATGTGAAAAATGTCGATCTTCTGCAGGTCTTTGTAACCGTCACCTTTCTGATTGTGAGTCATGTTGTGATGCTGCACTGGCTGATCAAAGACGCCTTCGTACATCAATGTGGCGTCCCAGCGTTCCGGGCCCAGCATAAAAGTGCAGACGTTAGTGATGCCCATCTGAAAGGCCAGCAGCATCAGGTCCATCTGCAGGCGGATATACTGGCCGCGCGGCAACACTTCGTTTTTGGGAATCTGCACGTCCACATCGGACAGCAGCTGATCCATTTTCTGAATTCGTAACTCAATGTCGCGAATCATCTGCATAAATTCGCCCATGGTGTGCCGGTCGTCGCGGCCGAGTTTCTTTGACAGTGTGTTGGCATCGGCCAGCACCAGATCGGTCACTTCCGCAATGTGATGGCGATAGCTGTCACGCAAAAACAGTCGGTCGTACAGTTTCTGAGGCTCTCGAATGGATGGAGCCATTTTCCCGGGCCCGTACCACGAAATATTGTCGAACTCGATGGGTTCCTTCGGCGCGGTGAATCCGTTGCAGCTGATTTCCAGTGTGTTGAAAATGGTTGAGTGACCTACCGCATCGCCAATCACCTGATCCAGACTGCGTCCGTTAGGATGCACAATGCCCTGCTCCGTCGCCTGTGCAGGTGACAGGCTGGTCAGATAGCAGGAAGCTCCCTGAGCATGCACGTCCTGTCCGTTTTTGTAGGTCCGATCCAGTCCTGTAATCAGCGTTACATCGTTGGTGTGATCCGCCAGCGGCTGCATCGTGGACGTCAGTTCGAGCGGATAGGAGCCATGTTTGTTCTGCCGCCTTCGCTCATTTTTCGTTTGATCGGCATTGAACCCGCCGATGAAATCCGGCAGGTCCGCATTTTCTTCGCCCGGAAAAAAACAGCGGCGAACGATGCCATTGGGCATATACATGATGACCAGTTTTTTATCCGGTCTGGTGCCGGCACGCACATCCCGAGCGGCCTTGGCCAGCGAAGGCAGAAATGGCAATGCCAGCATGGCACCGTTGCCACGTAAGAACGTTCTTCTGGAATGTCTCATCGATCATCTCCCTGCTGCTGCTGCTGCTGCTGCTGCTGCGTTGGACTGCTGTCCATAGGCTGTGTACTGTGCCGGATTGTATTCAGTTTCGCCACTCAACGCCTCATTGCGATCTTCCCCGGCCCCAATGGGGACTGTTGAAGTATTCGACACTGAACGATTTCGAGTCATTTTGCGATTGTGAATTGATGCCTCTCGTCGATTTCGTGACATCAATTCGGGAAAAATGACCATGAAATTCAAATCCCAGATCCCGGTTTCGACTACTTCAACAGTTCCAATGCCGGCAGGTGATTTCAAGTAGAACTTTCCATGGGCAGCGAAAACACGATACTCATGATGCCCATTCAGGTCATCGTCAGCCACGACAATTCCGCGGGCGGTCGCTGTTCGGGATGTAGCCGCAGCAGCCACAAGTCGAGAAGTTTCGGGCTGAATTGACCGCCTGTGACAGACGCACGGCCGATGATTCGCCGAGAAACTGTGTCCGTTGGCTAAAGTATATTTTCACCTGCTGCCGGCATGCGGAACTGTTTCGCCTGCTGTTCGATCTCTGTGGCGTCGCAACTGAGTCCCCCCTCAGCCAGCGAAGACGTTGATTGAGGCTCTGGCAACTGAATCGCCTCCACTTGCGGTGCGGGGCTCGATAGTGTCGGTCCCGCTTGACGCTCGATCATTCGCACCGGAACACCGTCAGGAAACACCATCTCGTGTGATTCATCCGGTAACTCGATGTTCGCATCCTGAAATGCCTTTTTTGTCAGTCGAATCAAAGCCGAGCGAACTTTTAGCCAGCTGTGTTGTTTGCCATCGATCCAACAGTAGATCCGCAGATTTACTGTTGATGCGCCCAATCCGTCGACCAGAACCAAGGGTTCCGGGTATTTGAGTACTGCCGGGTGCTTGCGAAGTACCTGCATCGCGATTTCCTGCGCCCGGGCAATCGAAGCGTCGTAGCCAATCCCGATCATAAAGTCCTCGCGACAATTGGGATTGCTCGTGTAATTCCGAATCGTATTCTTAAAAACGATCGCGTTTGGAATCTGTACGTGATTGCCTTCGAGGTTCATAAGGATCGTGGTGCGTGCGGTTAGTTTCTGGACATAGCTAAGGATTCCGTTGATATCAACCAGTTCGCCGTCATTAAACGGCTTCTGCAGGCTCAGGTAAATGCTTGCCAGAAAGTTCTCGGTAATATCCTTAAAAGCGATACCCAGCGCCAGGCCGATCAGGCCGGTACCGCTTAACAGCGTCAATGCTAATTGAGTTAGCCCGGAAACCCGCAGAACCAGATAAACGACAACCAAGAAAACCAGCATCCCCATACTGCCTGCTGCGGCTTGACGCAGCAGATCACTGTTAAGCGAACTCGGTTAAGCGAACTCGGTTAAGCGAACTCGGTTAAGCGAACTCGGTTAAGCGAACTCGGTTAAGCGAACTCGGTTAAGCGAACTCGGTTAAGCGAACTCGGCAAAATCCAGTGAGCGATGCTGGAGACAAATCTGGACGACAGTCACGCGATTGGCAGCACGACCAGTGCGAAAACATGAGTCGGTAAGCCGTTGCATAGCGAACGACTCAGATCGCTTAGCTGGCCCTGCAACACGCTGAAGTCCCCGGCTGGTTCATTGACTTCGATGCGATTGACGACTGCCACGACGTTTCGCGTGTTGTGGGCCAGATCACCCGCCCAGGTCTTCAACGTATCTCCTGTTGTCCGGCCGTTCAAAAAGACAACTCCAGCCTTAACCGTCACCTTGCGGGGCACCGAACCACTGCGTCGCGTTCCGTTGATAGGTGCGGCCGGCTGAGTGTGCCTGAGGCCATCAGTTGTCGCTTCGCTCCAGCATGCCGCCGATCATCGTGACCATTCGTCGGTTAGTCTCTTCGTCTTTTACTGCGAAACGCACAGATCGCTTCCACCAGACTCGGATTGGTCGGGGTACGTGTCGCGCAGAAACAGTTTCTGATGCTGACATCGCAGTAAAAACTGAGCCTTAGGCATTAACGAGACGGGAAGCTCGGTCAGAAACAAAATTTGCTAATCCGGGATGAATTTCAAAACTGAACACTGAAAGTTTCTGTTCAAGCCAAATTCGCTGTCGGTGTGTTTCGGCAATCCGGTCGGCATAATACTCGGGTTCCTGCAGCGCCTGCGTGGCCGCAATCTGCGTGGCCGCAATCTGACTGGCCGCAATCTGACTGGCCGCCGCGGCTTAGCGTCGGCAGTTTGTTGCAGGCCAGGCAATACTTCGCCGAGCATGAAAATTATCCCGGATGTTGAATATTTGTCTGATGGTGTTTTCTTATGGATCGTTAAACACTCGCGTAACAACAGTTCGGTCTTACTCCAGGCACGCGTCGTCAGTAACGGCGGGTGAGCTTGCTGACGATCCATTCGATGAGTTGTGAACTGTTTTGCGCAGCGAGTTACTGGCAGTGATTCGCGACGAAACCGGTTCAGTCATGATGTCAGGATTCAGCAGACTCTTCGTTCAGGAGTTCGTCGAGACGCTCTTTCGCTGATTGGATCTTCGCCTTGAGTCGTTTTCGTGCATCGCCTTCGGCTGGCTCGGCCTCGGCTTCCAACTGCTTGATTTCGGCTTTGAGTGTTTCGCGAGCGGTTTCCAGCTGTTCAGCTTCGTTAGCCTTATTGAACATCAGTTCCTCGGGAGAACTTTGTTGTCTGGCTTCTACGGCAAGCCGATCAGGATGAGAGATAAACTTCAATCCCTCCGACAGGACACGCTGGTTCTTGAAGTTTGGTGAGACGATTTCACTTCCCGCGCCGTACAGATTTTCGACGACCGCCCGACGAAAGAGCTGCCTTTATGGGCGGGATGATCTTGAATGATGGACCTTCACGGCCGGACTCACGAAGCAGCGGCCAACATTGACAGGCAGCCTGCTCCGGAAAAGATCAGGGGATCCGGTGATCGGTGATGTAGACACTTGCTCATGGCAACCGGTTTGATGGACAATTGTGCGATGAAAAATAATCTAAAAATCGGCACCATCGGTGAGGAGCGGTTTGTTGTCACTGAGCAGCATCTCATTGATTTTGCTCATGACGGCATGCCTCCCATACTTTGTACACCGTGGCTGGTGTGGTTTCTGGAACATGCGGCTCGCAATGCCGTTCTGCCGATGCTCGAACCGGGCGAGAGTACGGTCGGAGTGATGGTTAGCGTGGAACATACGGCCGCCACTCCGCCTGGCGCAGAAGTTGTCTGTCGCGCGAAAGTGATTTACACGGACGGGTCATCGATTTCTTTTCAGTTGGAAGCGCACGACCAACACGAACGCATTGCGATCGGGACACACAAACTTCAGGTGATCGACGCAGCTCGTCTTGCCCGAAAAGTGCAACGCAAGATCCAGACATAGAGTCACTCACAAGAACCGTGTCCGGTTATGTTTCGTGGGAAACAGACCTCCGTTTTTAAAGTGTGTTATTCACGACCACGATGTCATTCGCGGTCGTCAGATTCCAGTGATTGAAAGCCAGGCTGTCATGAGACCATCGTCGACCACGCGGCTGATTTTCGTTCTGGCGACTGTGTGGCTCCTGCCGTCGGCGCTGCCTGCTTCTTCTCGGCTTCCGAACGTCGTCTTTTTTCTGGTCGATGATCTGGGTTGGCGCGACCTCGGATGCTATGGCAGTGACTTTTACGAAACCCCGAACATCGACAGTCTGGCTGCCAGGAGTGTGAAGTTCACTCAGGCTTATGCCGCCTGCCACGTCTGTTCGCCGACTCGCGCCAGTCTCATGACCGGAAAGTATCCTGCCCGTTTGCACCTGACCGACTGGCTGACCGGTCGCAGGGAGTTTTCTTTTCAGAAGCTGACGAATGCTGCGATGACTCAGCACCTGCCGCTTAAGGAAGTCACGATTGCGGAAACGCTGCAGCAGCACGGTTATCGCACGGCGCACATCGGAAAATGGCATCTGGGAGAAGATCCGTTTGGTCCGCTGCAGCAGGGATTCGATGTGCAGGTTCCCCGCTGGAACCTCGGTTGGCCGAAAGCCGGCTATTATGCTCCGTTTAAATTCGATGGCCTGAGTGACAAACCCGGCCAGTATCTGACCGATCGACTGACTGATGTAGCTGAGGAATTTATTGAAGCCAATCGCAGCCAGCCTTTTTTTCTGTACCTGTCGCACTTTGCTGTCCACGATCCGATTCAGGGGCGTGCTGACCTGGTTGCGAAATACCAGGAGAAGCTGCAGAGGATGCCACCGTTTGTGGCTCCGCCGTTTATTCTGGAAGGCAACCCCGATACTGATCGGCCATTGACGGACGCAGATCTGGTGGCGCGTTTGAACAGACCGGCATGGTCAGGCTTTAAGGTGCTTCCGGAACGCACCGTTAAGATTAAGCAGCAGCAGGACAATGTTCAGTTTGCGGCCATGATCGAAGCGATGGACGAAAGTCTGGGACGCATTATCGACAGGCTGACCGAAACGGGACTGGCGGAGAATACGATCATTATTTTTTCTTCTGATAACGGCGGCATGTCGGCCGCGAACTTTGGCCGACCCACTCGAGTCGTGGCCCGAGATCAGCTGGATGTTGCTTTTTCCACATCGAATCTGCCCCTGCGAGGCGCCAAAGGATGGCTGTACGAAGGCGGCATTCGTGTGCCTCTGCTGATTTACCGGCCAGGAGAAGCACATCGCGCGCAGGAATGCAATGTGCCGGTCATCAGTACCGATATCTATCCCACGATTCTGGAGTTGGCCGGGTTGCCACAGCAGCCGGAGCAACACGCCGATGGTCGCAGTATGGTGCCGCTGTTAAATGGGGCCATGCACTTTGATCGGGAGGCCCTCTACTGGCATTTTCCTCATTACAGCAATCACGGCATGCAAAGCCCCGGTGGTGCCGTTCGCGCCGGCGATTACAAGCTGCTGGAATATTTCGAAAACAACACCGTGCAGCTGTTTAATCTCCGCGAGGACATCGGCGAACGGCAGGACGTGTCTCGGGTGGAACCTGAGAAGGCCGCCGAACTGCGATCCCTGCTGCACGCCTGGCGCAAACGCGTGTCAGCTTGGATGCCGCGGCCGAATTTAGATTACGTGCCCGCAGAATAGGGGGCGAGTCAATAAACGCCGCCCGGGCAATCGGCCAGAAAACACAAATGAACGAGCGGCGGCAGGAACATGCGCGAGGCTTCCGATAGGTGTTCCTCGCTAACGTCGCTCTCTTGCAGGACACGGCCGTTGTGCCGGTGGCGTCCGTGTAGGATAGGAATTCTGACTGAAAGTTTAAGGGCGTTCCTGCTGTTGCTGTTATTCCGGATCGGTTCCCAGCCAGTGACAGGCGTTGGCCAGCACCTGAATGACTTCCCGTTGTTTGTAAACGGGAAAGGTTTCATGGCCCGGTCGAAAGTAGAACACTTTGCCCTGACCGATGTTCCAGACCATGCCGCTGCGGAATCGTTCGCCAAGTTCCCAGGTCTCCTCAAAGACGACTTCATCGGGAGCCGGCACGTGGAACGGTTCGTTGTACATTTCCGTCTGCTTGACAGCGAATGTTGCGGGCAGGTCTTTGGCGATCGGATGTTGAGGTAACTTCACCGTGATCGTTCCCGGCAGACCATCCGGCCGATAATCGGGAAAGCAGCACCATGGCAGGTGGACCAGACCGTGAAACTCTGTCTGGCTTTTCCTGTAGCCGAAATACGCGGGTGTCAGCGTGCTGCCGTGCATCGGCACCGTGTACGGTCGGGGGGGATCGACGGTTTCGATCGTGAGTTTTGCAGTGCCCGCCTGTTGCTGCAGATGACGGCGACCGTCCTGCAGACTTCTCCAGTTCATGGCAGTGACAAACGGCTTGGCCCAGTGAGCGGAATGCAGCGCGATCAGATCCAGATCGCCGGCAAGGACGTGATCAAGAACTCGTTGAGCGTTGTCGTCGGTAACATCGCGCTGCCGGACATGCCCCCACCAGACGATGACGTCTGCCCATTCCAGATTGGTCACGGAAAGGCCCTGCTCCGGATCATCAATCGCGACCGACCGGAATTCCAGGCTCGGCGACGAGGCCGTCAACTGAGTTACGATCTCGTTGCCCAGAAAGTTGTCATAGGCTTCAGCCTGACGTGGCTGACGTTCGTCCCACACCAACACATGAATGGGCTTCGCATCCGGCAGGCTGTTGGATTCTTCTGCGCTGGCGGATATCGCCAGAGATGACGCCACAGCGAGAAGCAGTGAGCTGACGATGGTAGTTCTGATCTGCATGGGACAAACCTGTGGGGAGTAGTGTCTGAGGGAAAACGATGCGCGCCGGTTAGTGAACATCATTGCGAATGGGGTCGAGTGCGGATAGCGTTGCAGGCGAAGTCCGCGGTGTCGAGCCTTCCGCCGTAATCTGTCGCAGTTGTGGTCCGCAGTCGTTGTCGACGAGACCGTGGATTGGTGCCACGTCGCCTGGTTTTTGAGGGCTCACCGCATTGGGCTCCGTGCTGACGAAAGTCGTCTGTGGGGTTGGAACTCAGGGGACGACCACTCAATTTTTCAACAGTCTGGTGAACTGGTACGAAGCGTCCGCGCCTGAGTCCGGTCACCGCTGGAAATTCACAAGCAGACGTCCGGGTGTTCAGCGGACTCTGGCTCAGCCGACTTTAAAAGTCAGTCTCTCTGGTGCCGAAATGCCGAACTTGTTGCTGTTCTCGCGGTGAATTGGTAGGCTGGCGTCCCGCCCTGTTCAATTTCCCTCCGCCTGTTATGTAAGGCTTCGCATGAATTGCCAGCCATTTCGAATTCAGTGTCTGCTTGCGCTGCTGTCATGTTCGGCCACCGTTGCGGGGGCGGACATTGACTATCTCACGCAGATTAAACCTGTGCTGGCGGAGAAGTGTTATTCGTGCCATGGCGTGCTGAAACAGGAAGGCGGATTGCGTCTGGAAACTCTGGCCCTGATGACCCGCGGTGGCGACAGCGGGCCGGCGCTGGTTGTTGGCAACGCCACGGAAAGTCTGATCTTTGAACGCGTGACTGCTGATCATGATGTGCGCATGCCCCCCGCGGCAGACGGTGCGGCACTGCAGCCCGCACAGATCGAGTGGCTTCAAAAATGGATTAACCAGGGAGCGGTCACTCCCGACGAAGCAATTCCCAAAGGGCCGAGCGATCACTGGGCCTTTCAGCGTATTACCAGACCGGCCATCACGGCCACCGGTGGTGACAGCGATTCCGCAACAGTTAGGCTGAATCCGATCGACGTGCTGCTCAACGCCCGACTGCAGCAGCGTGGTCTGCAAGCGGTGCCAGCCGCGGAACGTTCGCTACGGATTCGCCGTTTGTACCTGGACCTGATCGGTTTGCCGCCGTCGCTGGAACAGCTGCATGACGAACGGCCGTGGGCCGAAATCGCCGACGAACTGCTGGCGAGTCCTCAGTACGGCGAACGTTGGGGCCGACACTGGATGGACGTGTGGCGGTATTCCGACTGGTACGGTCTGGGAGCTCAGTTGCGTAACAGCCAAAAGCACATCTGGCGCTGGCGCGACTGGATTGTGAATTCTCTGAATGCGGATAAAGGCTACGACCGCATGCTGCACGAAATGCTGGCCGGTGATGAGATCGCTCCGGAAGATCCCGCTGTGATTGCGGGCACCGGTTTTCTCGCGCGTAACTATTATCTGTTCAATCGGACGACGTGGCTGGACAGCACGGTCGAACACACGGGCAAGGCGTTTCTGGGACTCACGCTGAATTGCGCGAAGTGTCATGATCATAAGTACGATCCGATTACGCATGTTGACTATTACAGCTTTCGAGCCATCTTTGAGCCGCATCAGGTGCGTCTGGATCCTGTGCCGGGAGTCACTGATTTCGAAGTCGACGGACTGCCGCGCGTGTTCGACGATCACCTGGACGTGGAAACGTTTCTGCACCTGCGCGGTGATCCGCTGAATCCGGACAGGGAGACAAAGATTGTGCCTCGCGTGCCCGCATTACTGGCTGGCTTTCAACCGGAAGTGCAGTCGATCCCGTTGCCGCCCACGGCCTATGCTCCGAGTCTTCGTGATTATGTGCAGCGGGACTTTCGGCAGGCTGCGGAAGCAAAAATTGCTGCAGCCGAAAAAGAACTTTCGGCCGCCAACGTCACTCTGGCGCAGCACCTGCAGGCCACATCAACCGCTTCTGCCACGCGCGCAACGGACGTTGGCAGTGCGTTGCTGTTTGAAGACGACTTTTCGGCCGCCAATCCGGAAGCCTGGGAGATCGTGGGGGCCGACTGGCAGTTCAAAGACGGAGCCCTGTTCCGAACGTCGGCGACTCGTGCCGCTGAATTCGTGCGGTTCCGCCAGCCCATGCCGCGTGACTTCGAAGTCAGCTGCCGCTACACAACGACGGGTGGCCCCACGTACAGGTCTGTGACATTTCGTTTTGATGAATCCGCTGATCTGAAGTACGCGAACTATGTGTACTCGAGTGCTCATGCACCGGCCCCGAAAGTCCAGGTGGCGTATTCGCGGGACGGTAACAGCGTGTATCCGGTGGAAGGCATGGCCGCCCGGCCGATCACTGTGGGACAAACTTATGAACTGCGGTTTGCCGTGCGTGATCGACTGATCAATGTATGGCTCGACGATGAATTTGTGCTGGCCTATCAGTTGCCTGATCGTCGGCCGGCTGGCCGGCTGACGCTGCAGGCCTTCGACGCCACCGTCGCCTACGACTGGATTAAAATTCGTTCATTGCCGACCGACACACCGCTTGTAGCCGCAAAGAACACTGCGTCGCCTGCGCTGGATCCGGCGACGGCCGTGAAAACGGCGGCCGCTAAACTCCACGCTGACCGGGTGCGTCTTGATGCACTGAACGCCGTGCTGGCGGCGGACGGTGCGAAGTATCGCCATGCCGCTGCCGCTGAAGTCGTCGAAACAGCGCAGCGGGCCGCCCAGCTCGATGCGTCCGCCTTACTTGCTCAGGCGGAATATGAACTGCTGGCCGCTGCAGGCGATGCTGGCAAAGTTAAATCCGCCACCGCGAAAGCCGCTGACGCTCGCAGGAATATGGCGGCGGCTGAACAAGGCACTGGCACGTATATTAGTCTGCGGGCGTCGTACAAAGCGCTGGAAGGTCCGGCTGATAAGGAATCCGATTATCCGCCCACCTATCCAGAAACCAGCACGGGCCGCCGTTTGTCGCTGGCTCGCTGGATGACGGATCGTGACAACCCACTGACGGCACGCGTAGCCGTCAATCACGTGTGGATGCGGCATTTTGGCGAACCGCTGGTGGAATCCGTGTTTGATTTCGGGTTGCGGGCGAAGCGTCCGGTGCATGCGGATGTGCTCGACTATCTGGCGGCTGAATTCATGGAATCCGGCTGGAGCTTCAAACGCCTGCATCGGCTGATCGTCACATCAGATGCCTATCAGCGAGAGACCTCGACTATTCACAGCGATCCGGCAACGCTGCTGGCCGATGCCGACAATACGCTGCACTGGCGGATGCATACCCGACGCATGGAAGCGCAGGTCGTGCGTGACAGTCTGCTGCAGCTGGCGGGAACGTTGGATCTGACCGTGGGTGGCCCGTCGCTGGATGTCGGCAATGGCAGCCAGCGACGCAGTCTGTACTACAAACATTCCCGTGATCAGCAGGATAAGTTTCTGACGATGTTTGACGATGCGGATCTGCTGCAGTGTTACCGCCGCAGTGACAGCATTGTGCCGCAGCAGGCTTTGGCGCTGGCCAACAGCGAACTGTCGATGTCGATGGCAGGACTGATCGCGACCCGCATTTCGCAGTCGCTGCCCACTGCGGACGCCGGGGCATTTGTGAATGCGGCCGTGGAAGAAATTCTGGGGCGTCTGCCAACCGACAGCGAGCAGGCTGAGTGTCTGCTGTTTTGTCAGCAGTTGCATGAATTACTGCAGAACGAAAAAGTTCAGGCCGCTGCCTCTGCGGCAGACGTCGATCGGGAAGCGAACGTACGCACACGACTGGTTCACAGTCTGCTGAATCACAATGATTTTATTTCGATCAGGTAGGCTGTGTTTGTTGGTTGAATTTTAGGGCAAGCCGCCTTGTTGTGAGGGAGTTAATCTGATGGACAGCATGAATCAAAATCTGAGTCGCCGCAAGTTATTGGGTGGCGGGCTGGGTTTCGGTACGCTGGCTCTGCAATCGATGCTGCAGTCGGAAGCATTAGGGGCGGATTTGGCGGCGGGGGGCTGGATGCCGCCGGATGGCCGGCCGAATTTTGCTCCCCAAGCCAAAAGCGTCATCTGGCTGTTTATGCGCGGTGGCGTGAGTCACATGGAGAGCTTTGATCCCAAGCCGGCGCTGACGCAATACGCCGGCAAGTCGATCGCCGAAACACCGTTTGCCGACGTCCAGAACCCCGAGCGACTTAAGAAAGTGCGCGTGGTGGTGGTGAACGATGCCAATGGTCAGCAGCGAAACAAAATCTATCCTCTGCAGGTGGGTTACAAAAAGTATGGTGAAAGCGGCATTGAACTGAGTGACTGGTTTCCACGGATCGGTTCGGTGATCGATGATATTTCGGTCATTCGATCGATGTGGACGACTGACGACAATCATGGAGCGCAGGTGCAGTTTCATTCCGGTCGCCACATGCTGGATCCACGCGTACCTACGATTGGTGCGTGGGTAAACTGGGGACTCGGGACACTGAACGAAAATCTGCCGCAGTTTATCAGCATGGGGCCACGCTTTTTCGATCGTCGCGATGGGCATTATCTGGGGCCAGCCTATGACTCTGTGGCCTTGAAAGTCGATCCCAAAAACCCGCTGGATTATGCGACTCCGGAACGGGCCATCAGTGCGGCAGAACAGCGACTCAGTTTTGATCTGGTGCACCGGCTGAACAGACTCACGGCGCAGCGCTATCCCGCGGATGCGGCTCTGGATGCGAGGATCAAGTCTTACGAACTGGCGTTTCGTATGCAGACGGCTGTTCCCGGCGTGATTGATTTTTCGGCGGAGACCGAAGCGACGAAGAACCTGTACGGGTTTGACCAGAAAGAAACGCGTCCGTTTGCGGAACAGCTTCTGGCCGCTCGACGTTTTGCCGAACAGGGCGTGCGTTTTATCCAGATTCAGCATGGCAGTGGCGCGGCGGGAGAATGGGATCAGCACTCGGGGCTGAAGGCGAAACATGCGGAGCTGGCGATGCAGGTGGATCGGCCGATTGCCGGTCTGATCACCGATCTGAAACAGCGCGGCCTGCTGGACGAAACACTGGTTGTGTTTGCGACCGAGTTCGGTCGCACGCCAGGTTCGCAGGGGGCCGATGGCCGCGACCATCATCCGCACGGGTTCAGTGTGTGGATGGCTGGCGGCGGTCTGAAAGGCGGGATTGCTCACGGTGCCACTGACGAAATCGGATTTCACGCTGTCGAAAATCCGCACTACGTAACGGATGTGCACGCCACAATTCTGAAGCAGCTGGGTCTGGATTCGCACCGCATGGAGATTCCCGGCCAGAAACGTCTGGAGCAGGACTTCGGGCATGCGATTGACGAAATTATTGCCTGAACCGACAGAAAGCGCAAAGTCCAGAAAGCCGTCTCAGCGGGTGGCCAGCTGAGGGGCGGTTGCTAAAATGCCGGCGTTGTCTGGCAGGACGAACCCGTTGCGGGGTCCTGTCGACGTTGGTATGTCTCACACAGAACCTGGAAAACACGAGGTCACATGATGACGGCTCAGATTAACTGGAGCTACCACCGCAGGGGCTGAACTTCCTGCACTCGCGCGCAGGAGTTTCTTGCGACTCACGACTTATCCACCAAAGAAGAAATTGACGCCAAGAAGCAGCGTCTGGGTGCAGACGAAGCGATCACTTTGCTGAACGGCATGACCCGGCTGGTTGTGGCCAAAGGTAAAAAGTTTACGGAGATTGATCTGATGAAGGATCGCCCGGAGGACGCGGCATTGGTGAAGCTGATGCTGGGGCCGACCGGCAACCTGCGAGCACCCACGATGAAGATTGGCAAATCGGTGCTGGTCGGATTTAACGAAGAAGCCTACGCGGCCTACATGCGATAGCCGCTGATTCTGGCTGTGGCTGGATTTCAGCAGAACTCGATCACCGGTTCGCAATGATCGATTTCAGTGGATAACGCGAAAGAGCCCAGCTTCCAAAGCGGATAGCCGGGCTCTTTTTATTGTTTTCCAACAGTGTTCTGTGTGCGACAGCGTTCGTATATTACGCAACGTTCGTTATGCCACAACACTGCCAGAAGCTATGCGAAACGACAGGCCGATTTAGACCATGTCCTTCAGGCCCTTCAGCGGCAGAATCTTGACAACGTTGCGAGCTGGCTTGGCTTTGAAGATTGTTTCTTCTTTGGTGAAAGGACTGATGCCCGTGCGTTCCTTGGTGGCTGGCTTGCGAACAACCTTGATTTTCATCAGGCCTGGAATATTGACAACTCCAGGGCCCTTCTTGCTCAGGTTCTTGCCAATCAGTTCGCCAAGTGAATCGATTAGATCACTGACCTGCTTGCGAGTCAAACCGTTTGATTCTGCGAGTACAGTCAACATTTCGGTTTTCGTCATGGGCTTGGCCGATGGGGCTGCTTCAGCTTTCTTTGCCATAGTGGCTTCCTTTCTTGATGGTCTTTTACGGGAAATGCGGCGGAAAAGTAGTGGTCGAGACTCTGTATGTCAACGGGCGGAAGCCTGTTTGAACCCTTTATTTGTAGCGTTTGCTGCGTCAGTAAGCCACGGACGGCGTGGATTCAGGCTTAATTTAAGCTGATAACAGCCCCGATTCTCAGCGCAAGCACGTCTGTTCTTCATTTGAGAATCAGAATCTGCAATGCCCCGCATTGACCGGAACCTACTGATTTGTCCCCTGACACTTTGTCGGCAGCACGTTTTCTGCAGGATCATGCGCCCAGAAGGCCATGGTCCACCATCAGGAACACTGCCGCGGCTCACTCCGTTTATCGAAAGACGGCCACTGTCAGTGTTGACGCCGGACCAATTCTGCTGTGACGGGCTGGCAACGGCAAACCGTTGTTGTTCCAACCCGCACTCTGCATCTGGACGTGCTGAGTGCGCAGATCCATTACCAGGGTTTTTTTCGAAGGAACGTCCGTGCCTTCACGGCGGAAATCCTCACGCTGCGGCGCAGTCCACAGGTGGGAAGTTGCACGTGCCACCGCGATTTTTGGCCGACCGTGTTGTCTGCGGACTGACAGCGACGAACGACGAGTTTCGCTTGATGAACGCTGCTGCCAAGAGACTCCAGGACCACGTGTTTTTGTCACGTTGCTCGCATGCGAGATCAGGATTTCCCGGGACGTCGGCGAATCCGGCGAACACCGAACCCGACCACACCGAGGCCGAACAGGCACAGAGCCGATGGTTCGGGAACACTCGCGGCTGACTGCAGGTTCCACCCGATGATGTCCAGTGCCTGGATATCCAGCGCTGTGACGAAGTTGGCTAAACCGGCCCGGGCAGATGTGGGGTCAAAAATTCCCAGTGCCAGATTGTCACGCCAGTGGCTGGCCTGACGGCCGTCACCTTTGTTTATTCCGCGCGAAAAATGATCGATTCCACCTACCAGTCCCCCGCCCGCTGTGGTTCCACCGTCAATCGAATAAAACTTTGCTCGGTTGTCGGCCGTCCAGTCAATGTCGGCACCGGCGGTTAAACTCTCAGCTGAAAATCTTGTGAAGTCCAGAGAATTCACATACGAAAATTCATCGTCATTAAAGACGCCACCAGCGTTGTTATCGAGGATGTCGACTCCACTGGTAAACCCCATGGCATGCCCGAGTTCGTGGATTGCCACACCGACAAAGTCAATCATTCCGATGCCAATTCCATCCGTGGGGTCGAAGTCCCAGCTGAACTGGTCGCTGAATCTAATGATGGCGTCTGCTCCTGCGGCGTTGCCCGCCAGCAGTCCCAGAGCTTTTTGATTAGCGGTCGTTAACCTTACGTTAGAATTGTTTGCTCCCAAGTCGTTGTCAACATAGGGTGTCTGGGACCCTCCAGTGGCTTCGGTTGTCTCATTAATGTACACCGAAAACGTAGAGCTGTTCGGAAGATTGGCTACCATGCTCAGGTCATCAGCGGATGTCACATCCGTGATCATTGCGGTTCTGAAATCCGCATAGCCCTGCAAAGTTCTCGTTGATTCTGCGCTGCCCAGAATCCCGGCGCCGAGAACCTCAAATCTAGCCGTGACGTTGACCGTAATATTGTCTGCAAAGATGTCTGACCAGTAATTCCCTGCCGCTGCGAATCCAGCATCGGCGTCAGCGTTACCCGTTGAGGAAATATTAAAAATCAGTCCACCGTGAACGGAAGGTCCTGCAGCGACACAGCACACGATCAGCAGAAGTCGAGTTGCCATATTGATTAATGTCCGAGAGTTCAGCGAACGGCCAAAGTGAAACGAACATTAGTTGACGGTTCCTGTACTCTCAACGAGCAAAAGTGAAATCCGGTCGTTTACTTCAATATATTTGCGGCCTAAACCTCTTAATATGTGATTTTAGCTTACCAGGGTTGGCCTTTGGTTTGGAGCGGGTGATCATCGCAGCAGCTCCGAAATCGGCTGCCGGTTTTCATCTACGAGATAGCGGGGTCGCCCTTGGAGATCTTCGATTTTGACTGTGTTGGCATCGATTCCCAGAGTCCCGTACAGGGTGGCAAAGACTTCCTGAATATGCACCGGTCGCTGGATCGGCTGGCCGCCGTCTTTGTCGGTTTCGCCAATGACCCGACCGCCCTTGATGCCGCCTCCGGCCAGCAGAATAGACTGAGTCTCGGCCCAGTGATCGCGGCCACCTTTGGCGTTGATGCGTGGTGTCCGGCCGAATTCGCCCAGGACCACCACGGCCGTCGTTTCCAGCAGTCCTCGATTTTCGAGATCCTGGAGAAACGTGGCCAGAGTGTGATCGAACACAGGCAGATATTTCTTCGCCAGCTGTTCCAGCGGACCTTCGCGGTTGGAGTGCCAGTCCCATGCGCCAAAAGCGACTGTGACGACCCGCACGCCGGCTTCAATCAGTCGGCGGGCCATCAGTAAGTGTTGCGGGCTTTGCGGAGCACCTCCGAAACTCGGATCAGTGGCCTGCCCTGTTCCGTAACGCTGCACGACGGCCGGGTCTTCCTGTGTCAGATCGAGCGCGTCAGCCAGCCGGCTGGACGTCAGCAAGCCAAACGCCTGTTTTTGAAACGCGTCCAGTCCCGATCGGCCGTTCATCTGCGTCTGCAGTCGTCCGAGTGATGCCAGCACGTGCCGACGATTGTTGAGCCGCGCGGCATCAATGCCATTCAGCACCAGATCGTCTTTAACGTCGCCTTCCAGAGTGAACGGCACATGGTCACTTCCGGAGTAGCCCGGCCATGACAGGTTTGAAGCCGGGTCGTGAACGCCACAGTTATTATATGGACGATGTCCCATTTTCGGAGCAGCATCGACATAGGGAATCATGCCGTCGGCGCTGGGGCCCTGCAGTTTGCTAACTGTGGATCCAAATGAGGGCCAGCCACCGGCTGGTTCGTTGTCGCCCGATCGTCCGCCCGGACGTCCCGTGTAGCACTGAAATGATTCATGGCGATTCTGCAGACCGACCACAGAACGGATGATGGAAAACTTATCGGACATGGCCGCCAGCTTTGGCAGCAGTTCGCAGATCTGCATGCCGGGGACCGCCGTGCTGATCGGTTGGAACGATCCTCGGATTTCCCGGGGCGCCTGTGGTTTGGGGTCGAAGGTTTCGTGCTGCGTGGGACCGCCTGGCAGGTAGATCATCACAACTGATTGCTGACGTCTGGCCGTGCCGCTCGATTCCGCTTTTAGCAGGCTGGGCAGTCCGAAGCCGGTTGTTCCCAGCACGCCCGCCTGCACGAAACTGCGCCGCGACAGTCCGTCACAAAAACGGCTGGAATGACGATTGGGAAATGTGAGCATACGGTTTCACCTCGTTGGCCAATTGATATATAACATTGTCACCGACCACGTGACAAAATGGAACTGCCAACCTGCATTTCACGTTTCCTTGCCGCTTCCTGATTTAACTTGCCCACCGAACGGCCGAACCGAAAAAGACGTTGACAGGCACTTTTTTGCGAAATTGTATTCTGCGATGTTGGGGAGACGGATGTCATAGCCAGCCGTGCGGAATCCTTCTATAGTCAAACTCTATGAAATCATGCTTCCGGATATTGTGGATGTCCCTGACAGCCGTTCTGTGGATGGGCTGGGTCAGCATGTCGACAGCGACTGCCGCAGAGGAACTGGACTTCTTCGAGAGCCGGATTCGTCCGATCCTGATTCAGCATTGTTATGAGTGCCATTCGTCGGCCTCGGACGAGGTCGGAGGCGGGCTGTTGCTTGATCATCGGGCCGGGTGGCAGGCCGGAGGCGATTCCGGGGTGGCCCTTGTGTCTGGCAGTCCGCAGGAGAGCCTGCTGATCAAGGCCCTGAAACAGGAATCATCAGAGATGCCTCCTGCGGGGAAGCTGCCGGATGATGTGATTGCCGATTTTGAACGGTGGATTCTCGGGGGCGCTGTGGATCCGCGTGACCAGCCGCTGTCGGCGGCTGAGGCGGCGGCTGAGTCATGGAGGTCCCGGCTTGCAGAACGCCGTCAGTGGTGGAGTCTGCAGCCTCCGAAATCAGTCGCTCCTCCAGAATTGAATGGTGAGCGTTGGTCGCGCGAACCCGTCGATCGGTTTGTATGGTCGGCCCTGCAGCAGGCGAGGCTTGGTCCGGCTGCACCGGCGGAGGCTGACGTTTTGTTGCGGCGACTGTCGTTTGTGCTGACGGGACTGCCGCCGACGTCGGAACAGGTGTTCGCATTTTCACCGGCATTTCACAAACACCCGGATCAGGCCCTGGAACAGCTTGTCGACGAATTACTGGACTCGCCGCACTTTGGTGAACGCATCGCGCGGCACTGGATGGATGTGGTTCGCTACACGGATACTTACGGTTACGAATGGGACATTCCGGCCCGGGGATCGTGGCAGTATCGGGACTACCTGATTCGAGCTTTCAATGCAGATGTTGGATTTGATCAGCTGGTGCGTGAGCAGATTGCCGGTGACCTGCTGGCCGAACCGCGAATCAACGTCCAGGAGCAGTTCAATGAAAGCCTGATTGGCCCGATGTTTTATCATCTCGGCGAGCACCGTCATGGCAGCAGTCTGGATTTTAACGGCATTCACCAGGAAATGATTAACAACAAAATTGACGCCTTCTCGAAAGCCTTCCTGGGGATGACGGTGGCCTGTGCGCGGTGCCACGATCACAAACTGGATGCGATCTCTCAGGCTGACTATTACGCACTGGCGGGCGTGTTTATGACGCCGCGCTGGACGGCACGGTCCATTGACGCACCGGGGAAACATGCTGCGGAAATCGCAGAGCTGAGACAGTTGCGCACGCAGATTCAGCAGCAGCTCGGTGAGTTCTGGACGGCCGCAGATGGACCTCTGTCGTCCGGGACAGATCTGCGGCAGTGGGCTTTCGCACATCGTGATTTATTTGCCACGGCCACGCCGGAACAGGTTGCCTTTCCGTTTCTGAAACTGGTCAGTCAGACGCAGGGGGTGGCCCCCGGAGATCTCAGTTCGTTGCCGCCTGAACTCGCCTCTGTTGATCACTCGGCATCAAAGATTTGGCAGCAGTTGGTGACATCGTGGAAGAGTGTGAACGCACAGCGTCAGAGTGCCAATGCGTCTGCTTTTACCTCGTTGTCCGCCTTCGTGAAACCTGGTTTTCCTGACGGCTGGGTTACGGAAGGAGACGGGATTCTGCATGGCTATGTTGTTAATGGCACACCGTTGATCAGCCTGGAGGGAGCCACATTGATCGCGTCGTTTCTGCCGCGAGGCTATCATACGCATGCACTTTCGTCGAAGCTTCCCGGTGCGGTGCGGTTGCCCGCCGCCGCACAGTTTTCTCAGTCACACGTCAGCGTGCAGCTGTCGGGTGGCGAATGGGCCGGATACCGTTCCATTCCTCAGAATGCGTTTTTGAGTGAAGGTCCGGCATTCTTTGATCCGCTGGCCGACCCGGTGTGGACTACGTTTTCCGCCACGCTTCTGAAAAACGGGGTGACACGTGTGCTCGCGGAAATTACCACGGCGTCACTTAATTCTAACTTTCCGCCTCGAACCGGCGTTGCTCGTTCGGGAAGCGTAACTCTGGCCGATCAGGATGAAGGTTATGACAAACGCAGCTGGCTGAGCATCACGGGGATTGTGGCACATGATGCGGGCGGCATTCCGCTGGACACCCTGCCGCAGTTTTCTGCCCTGTACGACACCGATACCGACTCGCTTCCCGCGACGGACGCAGAATACTGGCAGCGACTGTGCGACTGGCAACGTGGGGCTATTCGGCGCTGGGGCAAACAGGAATCTCAGCCAGGTGATGTGCCGCTGTTAAACTGGATGCTCACGACAGGATTGTTGTCGAACGACGCGTCATTGATTCCGCAGGCTGCTGAACTGGTGAAACAATATCGTCAGGCTGAGTCCCGCATCACGTTTCCCCGCACCGCCAACAGCATGGACGAGCGGGGAGTTTCGTCAGTGAACTATCGGCTGAATATTCGCGGAAACGTAGACGACGAGGGAGCCGCTGTTCCTCGCAACTTTCTGGAAGTCTTTCGTGGAAATCACGGTGTTGCAGAAGCTGCGGGCAGCGGGCGATTGGAACTGGCGGCCTATCTGAGTAGCCACGATAACCCACAGACGGCTCGTGTTTTTGTGAATCGCGTGTGGCAATGGATGTTTGGCACCGGCCTGGTGGCTACGCCCAGCGACTTCGGACAGCTGGGGGACCGGCCCTCGCATCCGGAACTGCTCGACTGGCTGGCGATTCAATTTATGAACGAAGGCTGGTCGACCAGGAAACTAATCCGACGACTGGCGCTGAGTGAGACGTTTCGGCAGTCCGGTTTGGTCGACCATGCAGCCGCGGAACGCGATCCCGAAAATCGCCTGCTGCATCATTACCCGACGCGGCGTCTGGAAGCCGAAGCGATTCGCGACAGCCTGCTGGCGGTGTCCGGCCGGCTCGATCGACAGCTTTATGGAAGACCGATTAACCCGCCGCGTGGATCCGAAGACACGACGAAGCGGTTATTCACGGGACCCCTCGACAGTCTGGGTCGCCGGTCGCTGTATATGGAAATGTCGATTATGGAACCGCCGAAGTTTTTGGTCGGCTTCAATCTGCCCGATTTGAAACTGCCGGTCGGGCGACGAGACGTGACCAATGTTCCCGCACAGGCTCTGATTCTGCTGAACGATCCTTTGGTGGTGCAACTGGCTGAATTCTGGGGCACGCGTCTGGTCGATGATGACAGTCCAGACTGTGAGCAGCGCGTGCGAACAATGTTCATTCGGGCATTGGGTCGCTTGCCTGGTGATCGTGAATTGAAACGATTGACTTCAGCCGTGCAGCGATTTGCAAAGACCGGTAGCGTAACAGCTGACAGCGTAATGACTGATAAGGCCGCCTGGTCCGAACTGGCTCACGTGTTTTTTAACACCAAAGAATTTATTTACTATCGGTAAACCATGAAGCAGACATCCATGCACTGCGGTTGTCCCGGCCGTCGCGAAACCACCACGTCTCGCCGTGGTTTCCTAAAAAATGCGTCGGCCGGTTTTGGCTGGCTTGCGCTGGGCGGCCTGCTGCACGATCCTGCGTTCGCTGGCGACCCACAATCGCTGACCACTCATCTTGTTCCTCGCGCCAAAAACGTCATTTTCTGTTTCATGGATGGTGGGCCCAGCCACGTCGACACATTCGATCCGAAGCCAATGCTGAAACAGCTGGAAGGCAAAGCGATTGGCGAAGACGCCGTATCGAAGCGATCGCAGTCTGCGGCGAGCCGCGTGTGGCTGGGCAGTCCCTGGGAATTTCGCCAGCGCGGCAATAGCGGTTTGTGGGTGAGTGACCTGTTTCCACGCATTGCCGAAGTTGCCGACGAACTTTGTGTGGTCCGGTCTATGCTGGGAGAACTTCCGCTGCATGGCCAGCAGAACCTGTTGCTGCATACCGGACGTATTGTGGGGCAGGCTCCGAGTCTCGGTGCCTGGGTGTCGTATGGTCTTGGCAGCGAGAATAAGAATCTTCCGGGATATGTGGTTCTGAATAACGACTGGGTTCCAAACGGTGGTCTGGAAAATTTCGGCAGTTCTTTTCTGCCGGCGTCTCATCAGGCAACTACGCTGCGGCCCACGGGAACGCCCGTCGATAATATTGCTGCTTCAGATTCTCCAGAACGGCAGCAGTTCAAACTGAACCTACTGCGAGAACAGGATCGGGAATTCGCATTGCGAACGGATGACACGGATGCGATTGAAAGCGCGATTGCCAATTACGAAACGGCGTTTCGTATGCAAAGCACGATTCCCGAGATTGCGGATATCAGCCACGAACCGCAGCACATTCAGCAGTTATATGGCATTGATTCTGCTGACGAGCATCAGCGTCTGTACGCGCTGCAGGCGTTGCGAGCCCGTCGACTGGTGGAAGCGGGCGTGCGGTTTGTTGAGATCACCTGCCCCAGTTTTGATGGCAATAACTCTCCGTGGGATCAGCATGGTTTGCTGAAGCAGAATCACGAGAAGAATGCCCGCGTGACGGAGCAATCGGTCGCCGCGTTGATTATTGACTTGAAACAACGCGGGCTGCTCGACGAAACCATAGTGGTCTGGGCGGGCGAAATGGGACGTACTCCGCACACGCCCAGCGTGACGCCGACCTGTGGCCGCGATCATCACGTGAACGGTTATTCAATCTTTATGGCGGGCGGCGGTTTTCGGTGCGGCATGGCGTTCGGTCGGACGGATGAATTCGGCAACTCCGTCGTCGAAAACCAGGTAGACATTCACGATATTCACGCCACCATTCTGCATCAGCTGGGCGTTGATCACGAACGTCTCACATTTCGGTATGGTGGTCGCGACCAGCGGCTGACGGATGTGCATGGCCGCGTGCTGCATGAAATTCTTGGTTAACCAGCCGGCAAAGCTGGCGCATGATTGTGTTCGGTACATCGGTGATTCCCGTTGCCTCCAGAATTCATAGAGAGCGAAGCGAGTCCGGATACGCCCGCGTGGCGTTCAAATCAGCGATCTTTGCTATCGATGAACTCGCAACAGGAACTCCAGGCACTTCGGTGCGGCGTGTCTGAGTTGGAAGACACCACCGTGGCGTCGGACGCGGTTCTGAGACAGTGCCGAGACGGGCTGATATTTTTTGATGACCGAAAACGATGGTGCCGACAGACAGCGTCATCGCTGTTCGTTAGGATTGGGAGTTGAAGTATTTGGAGTCGGCAGAATGCCGGAAAATCTGGGCACCAAGGTTAGAATAATGATTTCACAAAAGATTTTTGAATTGTGTTGCATCGTGGTCGTGTTTACCGTTCTGCCTGCGGCCGTATTGGCTCAGCAGTCACCGTATGATGTCTTTCCGGCGGCCGACCCGCCGTATTACCGCGTACGTTATGAAGCTTCGACTCAGCCAGGCGAGCTCAACTATTCGGTGAACTACACGATTTGGATTCCCGCGGGCGTACAGACACTGCGTGGCGTGGTTGTTCATCAGCACGGTTGTGGCGAGGGATCCTGCAAATCGGGGCTGACCGGAGCTTTCGACCTGCACTGGCAGGCGCTGGCGAAGAAGCACGACTGTGCCCTGCTGGCGCCTGCGTATGAGCAACCGAACCAGGCCGATTGTCAGATGTGGTGTGATCCGCGAAACGGATCGAGTGACGCGTTTCAAAAGTGTCTGGCTGATCTCGGCGTGAAATCCGGTCATCCCGAACTGGAAAGTGTGCCATGGGCGTTATGGGGACACAGTGGCGGCGGTCACTGGGCGGGCGGAATGGTGCTGCTGCATCCGGATCGCGTGGCTGCTGCATGGCTCCGTTCTGGCGTGCCTCTGTTGCAGCCGAACCCCGAACGGGCGACGATTAAATCTCACGTGCTGTCCGACGCAGCTCTGCGGGTTCCTGTGATGTGCAATCCAGGGACAAAGGAAGGTGTCACGGTGAAAGACGGTCGTTTTGCGGGTGTGTGGCCGGCCAATGAAGCCTTCTTTTCCGAGGTGCGATCGAAAGGTGGCCTGATCGGCGTGGCTGTGGATCCTCTGACAGCACATGAGTGCGGCAACCAACGTTACTTTGCCATTCCGTGGCTCGATGCGTGTCTCAGTGCGCGGCTGCCAAAAGTCAGCGGCGATCCCCTACATTCAATGCCGACCGATCAAGCCTGGCTGGCTCCGCGTGCCGGATTCGAAGCTGTTCCCGCCGCGGCTTATGCTGATGATCGCTTGCAGGCGGCGTGGCTGCCGAACGAAACGATCGCCAAAGCGTGGATGCAGTACGTCAAAGACACTGTTCTGACCGACCTGACGCCACCGCCTGCGCCGAAAGATCTGCGTGTGAGCGGCAACGAATTGACCTGGGTCGCCGAAGCCGATCTCGAAAGCGGACTGGCCGGTTTTATCATCGAACGTGACGGAAAGCTGCTCGCGAACGTGCCTGAGCAGGGCAAAAACCCCTTCGGTCGCCCGATATTTCAGAACCTGCAATACAGCGACACGCCGACCCAGCCGCTGGTGTCATTGCGTTTCACAGACACGCAGGCCGTACCCGACACCCGGCACAGTTACCGCGTGATTGCGATCAATACGGTGGGGATGAAGTCACCGCGTTCCGCAGAATCGTTCAGCGGAAAGTGATTGGCAGGCACACTCAGATGACGGTCGATAAGGTTTGCGCTGTCACGTCGTCTGGATGCGCTATTGAAAACTTAACGGGGCAACGACTGGCGGCCATGTGGCCGGCAACCGGCCACATGGCAATCACGACTGTGTTACCCGCTCAGGTTGCTAGTCAACGACCAGCGACCTGAGCGGAATCACGGCCAGTTCGGCACTGTTGTGATTGCCGCCGCGGCCGCCCGAATTGGAATAGCCGACGTAAAGTTTGTCGTTATGTTCGATGGCGTACGGATAAGACAAAGCGGCGCGCTCATTTGATTCACCGGGACCTTCCGCAAACACTGCGTGGCGAATGACGAAGATTTTCGAGAAGTCCTGCTGGCTCGGTCGGCTGACTGCAATCGTCAATGGCGATCGACGGCCTCGACTGTCGGCGGTCGTTGTGCAAACAAGGTAGCGCTGCCCGTTGCTGAGGATTCCGGAGCAGGGTTTGGAGGTCGCCATCGGCAGGTTGGTTTCTATAGACGGCGACCATGTGTTGCCGAAGTCTTCACTGATAGCTGCCAGCGCCAACGCCTGATCGCCGTAACGGGCAATGTTCACAACGTGCTGACCATCGACGATGATCGACGATTCGCCCCACATGTTTCCCACGCCGACACCGCGATCGATCACCACTCGTTTCCACTTCGTGAGGTCATCACCCTGGCTGATGGCGACGGCGGCGGGGTTGCCATGGCCGACAATGAAACCGGACATGATCCAGTTACCATTGCTTAATTGAACCGGCTCGGTCATCGGCCAAAAGCCGCCGTCGACAGCCACGCCGCGCGGCTGCCATAGATCAGTGCCTTCGTCCAGCGTGTAGGCGCGGGTGTGGACTCGCTGTCGAGTTCCATGGAATGCTCCGAGAAACGCCCACAGAGTATCGCCATGAGACAGGAACACGCCATGACTGACTGCCAGGTCATCTGCTGCTGTGCCGATATCCATTGTGCGGATTTCGGACCAGGTCTGGCCACCGTCTGCACTGACGCAATAACGGCCCTGCTCCGTGACCGTGTTTTCCTCGCCTTCGTTGTGACCGAACGATGCGTAGAGTTTTTGTTTGTGCCATGCCAAAGCGACTCCGTGCAGCCATTTGTAACCGTCGCGGTCGGGCTCCCATGTCTTAATTACATGGAAGTTAACGTCCTTGAGCACTTCCGCGTCGGCAGTTTTGGGAACAGTACCGGACCGATTCCACAGCATAAACTGCGGCGCTGGTTCCGGTACATTGTGGGTCGCTGTGATCGGTGTGTAGGCTGCTGCCATTTGCTCGGAACTCAGTGGACTGTCGAACAGACGCACCTCGTCGAGCGCGCCATACAGGTTCTGCCAGACACGACCATTGTCGTTGATTCCGCCCAGTGTCAGCGGCGCTTTCGTGTTGGGAATCGGCCGTGACAGCTCAATCTGTTGAGCGAGTTTTCCATTCACCCAAAGTTCTGCACTCGCCGGACGAACGACCACACCAATCAGATGCCAGTGCCCCGGTTGCGGAGGTGTTGGTGAATCCGCTGTCACCCATTTTCCCTGCGAGACATACAGCCGAAAGCGGTTGTCATGATCGATCATGACTCCCCATTGCCGTTGATTGAGCGAGTAGCGATTTTTGGCCGCAATCATCTGCTGCTGACCGTGCAGCCGATACGGGTTCACCCAGATCATCAGCGTGAAGCCCGAAATTCCGCCAGTGAGGTCCGTTGAATTCTGAGCAGTCAGTAGAGATTTTCCGTCAAACGTCAGGCTATTGCCCTCAACCCCGTCGGCAGGCGTGGGGTGTCCGTGCACCGTGAAGCCGGCAGGGGCAGACGAATGAAGTGGCCAGTGCCGGTTGTCGGCCACAGCAGAACTGAGCGCATTCACGAAGACGACGCCCAGTAAAGTCAGTGTTTGAATCATAATCCGGCTTGCATCCTGTCGCGGTGACATTCGGCCGCCGACATTATCTTGAAGTGCTTTGAATACGCACATGTGCTGTCACAACTGAAATGTAGTTCGCCGCGTGGCGATGATTGCGACATGGTTGGAAAATATCAAAACGAGTGCGATACCTCCAGGACGATGCAGACCTGAACAACTAGAATCAACAAGTCTCCGCAATACACTGCGGTTAGTGGCGACAGTTATGGAGTGGTTACGGAGAAAATTCATTATGGCACGAGACAATCGAATTCAGAGCCTACTTCTCGCTGCCTTTTTCATGGCTGGCCCAGCGGTGTGTGCGGACGAGCAGATTAAATTTGGACGCGATGTGCTACCGATTTTTTCCGACCGTTGTTTTCATTGTCACGGTCCGGATGAAACGCATCGCGAGGCGGACCTGCGTCTGGATCAGCGCGAAGATGCTGTCAGAGACCGCGACGGCGGTGCTGTGATTGTTCCCGGTGACCCGGCGGCGAGTACACTTCTTGAGCGTATCACCAGTGATGATCCCGATCTGCATATGCCTCCGCCTGCCGCTCATCGCAAACCGCTGAGTCTTACCGAAGTCGAAACCCTGCGACGATGGATTGCCGACGGGGCCGTGTGGGGGCGGCACTGGTCATTCGAACTGCCCGTCCGTCCGGAGGTGCCAGCGACGGCGCGGCATGCGATCGACTTCTTTGTGCGGCGTCGATTGCAGCCAATGGGACTTACTCTGGCCCCGCGAACCGAAAGCCACACGCTGATTCGCCGCCTGTCGTTCGATCTCACCGGACTTCCTCCTAAGCCGGATGAAGTCGAGGAGTTTGTAGCAGACAGTTCTCAGGAGGCCGTTGAACAGACCGTGGACCGCCTTTTGGCTTCGCCGCATTACGGTGAACGGATGACGATGTGGTGGCTGGATGCCGCTCGTTATTCCGACACCGATGGATATCAGCAGGATGCCACTCGCAGCAACTGGCCCTGGCGAGACTGGGTCATTCAGGCATTCAACGACAATCTGCGGTTCGACCAGTTCAGCATACAGCAGTTCGCGGGCGACCTACTGCCGGAAGCCACTTCCGAGTCAAAGCTGGCCACCTGCTTTCACCGCAATCACATGACTAATGGCGAAGGCGGACGCGATCCGGAAGAATCCCGTATCGATTATGTGATCGATCGAGTCAACACCACGGGCACGGTCTGGCTGGGGCTCACACTTGGCTGCAGCCAGTGTCACTCCCATAAGTTCGATCCGATTTCGCAGCAGGACTATTACAGCCTGTTTGCGTTCTTCAACAGTATCGATGAAGACGGCAAAGCGGGCGGCGGCGCGAAGCCGTACCTGAAGTATAAGTCCCGGTTCGCTGCGCGAGCTGTGACAGAAGCGCAGTCTGTGGCGGATGCGCGCAAACCCCGGCTGGACGCTGCACGCACGCGGGCAGAACAGGATTTTCAGTCATGGATGATGCGGCAGATCGCTGCTGTGCAACAGGGATTCGAACCGTGGCAGGTGTTGCAGGCCAACGTTCTGGAGTCAGCTGAAGGCAGTTTGCTGAGGCAGGAAGCTGACGGAAGTATTCAGGTCAGCGGTCCCAATCCGCGGCAGGACGATTATCGATTGATTGCGGCAACGTCGTTTCCGAGAATTACCGGCCTGCGGCTGGAAGTGCTGCCCCACCAGTCCCACACGGATGGCAAACTTTCCCGTGGCTACAGCGGCGAATTCATCCTCACTGACATCAAGTTACAGGTTCGTCGGAAAGGCGATAACCAACTTCGCGACATTGACATCAATGGCGCGATCGCCGATGCGGAAACAGCTGCCAAAGGCCGCCGGTATGGTAACGTCAAAGATACGCTGGATGACGATCCTCGCAACGGCTGGACCACCGCGTCCCATGATCCGACGATGCCGCATGTGGCCGTCTTTGCGCTGACCGAACCGCTGGTTCTGCAGGCCGACGAAGAACTAATCTTTGTTATGTTACAGCGTTCGACCGAGGGTGATGCCAGCATCGGACGGTTTCGTGTTTCAGTCACCGATCAGCCTGGTCCTGGCGTGCGATCACTGGAACCGATGCCGCTGGAACAGCTGGCGGCTGAGAACGAGCAGGATCCGGCGCAACTGGATGGCAAGCTTCGCAGTCGCCTGCTGGATCAGTTTCTTGCCGACCATGTGCCGTATCAACAGGCTAAGCTTGATTACGATCGAGCTGATCGGCAGCTGTCGGAAGTCCGGAAGGAAGCGGGGGATCGAAACGTGATGGTCCTGTCCGAACGCGGCGCACCAAGACAGACATTTGTGCTTGAACGTGGTGTCTGGGATAAACATGGTGAGCAGGTCCAGCGTGCTGTGCCCGCGGCGCTGCTGGCGTGGCCGGAACAGAAGACTCAGTCACGAATGGATCTGGCGCGCTGGCTTGTCGATCGCGATAATCCGCTGACGGCGCGCGTGATTGTCAATCAGCTCTGGCAACTGTGCTTTGAAGCGGGCCTGGTGCGAACTCCGGAAGACTTTGGTCTGCAGGGAGAATTTCCAACCCACCCTGATCTGCTCGATTGGCTGGCTGTCGAATTCATGGAAAGCGGCTGGGATCTGAAACACGTGCTGCGACTGATTGTGACCAGCGAAACCTACCAGCAAAGCAGCAATATGACGGCTGAGCAGTTTCAGCGGGATCCTGACAACCGAATGCTGGCGCGGGGGGCTCGCTTTCGGCTGCCGAGCTGGATGATTCGCGACGCTGCACTGCGTTCAGGCGGCCTGCTGAATCCGGCCATTGGCGGACCGCCGGTGATGCCCTATCAGCCGAATGGCGTTTGGGCTGAGATGTTCATGGGACGGTTTCAGTACATGCCAAGTCAGGGGCCTGCTCAGCATCGTCGCACTCTGTATGCTTTCTGGAGACGATCGGCTGCACCGACTTTTCTGTTTGATAGTGCTCAGCGACGGGTTTGTGAAGTCCGTCCCCGGCAGACAAATACGCCACTGCAGGCTCTGACGCTGCTGAACGATCTGACTCTGCTGGAAGCATCTCGCGAACTGGCGAAGTCAGCCGTTGCTCTGCACGTAGATGTCGAGTCACGGCTGACGTTTCTGATTCAATCCACTCTGTCACGGCCGCCGACCGCAACAGAAAGAGACGTCCTGCAACGCGAGTATCTGCAGGCTCGACATTACTATGAAGACGAACCCAGCGCGGCCGCGCTGCTGCTCGATTTCGGACAGCCGGAACTGCGTCCCGCGACAGATCTGATCGACGTTGCGGCCTCGATGATCGTGGCCAGTATGATCTACAACCTCGACGAGGCCCTGACCCATGAATAACTTACACCGGATGGTAAATCCACTTTGGCAGCGACTCGCCCGGCGCGCATTTCTGAATCGCGGTTGCGGCGTCAGCCTGGGAACCATGGCGCTGGGATTGCTGGAACACAACACGGCATCGGCCGTGGAACCGGCTGCTGCTGCGTTTGGTTTGTCCGAACTTCCACACCATCAACCACGGGCAAAAAACGTCATCTTCCTGACGCATTCGGGCGGACCATCACAGATTGAACTGTTCGACGACAAACCGGGACTGATTAAGTGGGCAGGCAAAGAGCTTCCCGAAAGCGTTCGTCAGGGCCAGCGGCTCACGACGATGACCGCGAATCAGCAGCAGCTCATTATGCCATCACGAACCCGGTTTCGCCGCTGCGGCCAAAGCGGCGCGACCATTGGCGAATGGCTTCCTCATCACGCGACCGTGGCAGACGATTTGTGTTTCATCAAGTCGATGCGCACGGATCAGATCAATCATGCACCGGCGATGACCAAATTTCTGACCGGGCATCAGTTGCCCGGTCGCCCCAGTCTGGGCGCTTGGACAAGCTACGGACTTGGCAGTGAGAACCAAAATCTGCCGGACTACCTGGTGCTGATTTCGAAGATGAAACGGCCAAGCGATCAGCCGCTGTATGATCACTACTGGGGCAGCGGCTTTCTGCCTTCGCGTTATCAGGGTGTCAAACTGAGGAACGCGAAAGAGCCGGTGTTGTATCTTCGGGACCGGGATGGCCTGCCGCGGAATGTGCGTCGCGGAATGCTGGAGGGTATCGGAGAACTGAATCAGATGCGTTTTGAGGAAACCGGGGATCCCGAAATTGAAACACGTATTCGTCAGTATGAAATGGCGTGGCGAATGCAGACCAGTATTCCTGAACTGAATGATCTAAGCGACGAACCAGAAGCGACCTTCGCCCTGTATGGCGAAGATTCGCGGCGGCCCGGAAGTTACGCGGCAAACTGCATCCTGGCTCGACGACTGGTCGAACGCGGCGTGCGTTTTGTGCAGCTGTTTCACCCGGACTGGGATCATCACAGCCGCCTGAGTTCATGGTGTACCGCCCGCTGCCGCGACACCGATCAGGCCAGCGCTGCTTTGGTGACGGATCTAAAGCAGAGAGGTCTGCTTGATGAAACACTGGTGTTGTGGGGCGGTGAGTTCGGTCGCGGCGTCGCTGGCCAGGGGAAATGGGACAGCCCGGAAGCAGGTCGCGATCATCATCCTCGCTGCTTCACCATGTGGCTGGCCGGAGGCGGTGTTCAGTCCGGTCAGACATACGGTGCCACAGACGATTTTAGTTACAATGTGGCTGAGAATCCGGTGCACGTCAGAGATCTGCATGCCACGATTCAGCACCTGCTGGGAATCGATCATCAGCGTTTCACTTACCGCTTTCAGGGACTCGACTTCCGACTTACGGGAGTCGAGGAATCGCGGGTTGTTCACGATATTATTGCGTAGCGAAGGCTGCGGCAATAACGATTGCGAATCGGTTCCATATTTGTCTGGATCGTACCCAGGGCAATCCCACGTCGATTGTGTGTCTAACGGTTTGAGTTTTGCGTGAATAGTCTTCTGGTCAGGTGGCAAAATTGTTTGGCCCGGTTTTCGTGAACCAGAAGGGAATCGCGGCGATGCAAACGCATGGCGACTTGGAATTTCTTACATACTTTGTCGATTTTGAAAGCCGACACGACGGTCAAAGACAACGTTCGAGGCAAACGACTCATCGCCGGATGGAACCTGGATAATCTCAACGGCATTTTGCTAGCCTTTCAAGCCGTTTGAACGTGCGATTGCCCTGGCCTTGGCTGCGAGTACTGGCTGCGAGTACTGGGGGCGAGTACTGGGGGCCGCGCCCGTTTTCGGAATCTGATCATTCGCGATGTCGTGGCGGGAGATCTGAATAGCGGAAATAGGCACGGCAGCAGGTCGCAGACTACGGCAGACGAGATATGGCCATCCGCGGTCACTTACACCAACCCCGTTCAGGCTGCGTGTGCTGATCCAGCAATTCTGAAGTACGATGGTGGGCAGTAGGAAAGTTGGCGTTGACCGTTTGATCTGTGACATGTGACATGTGACATGTGAAGATTCGATTTTGGGGAGTGATTTATTGCGCAAGATCTGACAGGGAGGTTGGAGATGGAAACAGGATTGGGCGACAAGGTGTATCGGCTATTGGAGACACGTCCTCGGGTGCTGGTAAATTCTTTGCTTGCGAGTCGGGACAAGTGGAAGGCAAAAAGTGGCGTGGCAAAAGTTGAGTTGCAGGCGTTTCGCGGCAAGGTGCGGGATTTGGAAGTGAGTCGTGAGAAGTGGCGAGCCCAGGCAGAGGAAGGCGAGAGCTTCTGACAGGATCTCGCGCAGCAACTGGAGTCAGCGAAAGCGCAGAACAAGCAGCTTGAAGAACGACTTGCCGCCCTTGAGGCGGAGCAAAAAAAGTCACCGCGTCGGTAATCGAATCCACGCCCGTTCCCGGTCAGCATTATTCGCTTGAGCAAATCAATTTTGTCATTCAGGAACTGATCTTAAACGCACGCACAGGGTTTCGGGCGACGTCTCGGGTGGTAAGTTCTGTGACCCGGACGTTTGGCCTCAACTGGGAAGTTCCACACTTCACGACGTGCCGCGCGTGGTTGCAGCGCATCGGGCTGTTCCAGTTGCTGCGACCGAAAGAGAGGGGCGTTGATTGGATCTGGATCGTGGACCACACGGTGCAAATCGGACCGGAGAAGTGCC
>Ga0209491_10001721_pt1 | contig 41246 bp, 39 predicted proteins | sample BON02_FD_187213 | JGI IMG/M metagenome (GOLD analysis project Ga0209491, IMG submission 187213) | Freshwater microbial communities from Lake Bonney liftoff mats and glacier meltwater in Antarctica - BON-02 (SPAdes) (version 2) | ecosystem: Environmental > Aquatic > Freshwater > Ice > Glacier... | reverse complement strand
AAGTAGCAGAAGGTAAAAATAAAATGTCTGTACTTAATGCTGTTAGAAACAAAATCATAGCACGAGTTTGCAGTGTTGTCAATAATAAAAAAATGTACGAAACTAATTTGGTTTTGTCATAGAAATCAGGTTAATAAATAACAAAGGGCAAACCAAACAATTAGACAAGCAAGCGTAAAGGTTACAAAAATCTGAGTGTATATTCTCATATTTCGCTTAGTCTAGTAGGCTTTAGTTCGCTTACGACCTTCGGCTATTTGGGTGGGAGTGAGATGAGTTATATAATTCTCATTAGAATCACTATTTGATCCTAGATACATACTACGCAAAGTCTTATACCTATTGGTAGAATGTCCACGCATTCTAGCATTATTACGGATAATATTATTTCCAGTGTCGGCAGAGGACATTTACCAAAGGTACTAAAAAATGCCCTCCACGTATGTGAAAGGCATTTTTTAGTATAATGTTTTTTAATCAGAGTAACCAACTATAAATCGTGACCCATCTTTTCCTTTTTAGTGGCTAGATAGTTTTTATTGTGCGGATTGGCTTCTACTTGTAGAGTTATGTTTTCTACTATCTCTAGCCCGTAACCTATGAGGCCACTACGTTTTTTTGGATTGTTACTCATAAGCTTCATTTTACTTACTCCTAAATCACGCAGTATTTGAGCACCTACACCGTAATCACGCTCGTCCATTTTGAAACCAAGCTCTAGATTTGCTTCAACTGTGTCTAAACCACTTTCTTGAAGCTTGTAAGCTTTTAGTTTATTTAGCAGGCCTATTCCCCTACCTTCTTGATTCATATATACGATGACTCCTTTGCCTTCTTTTTCTATAGTCTGCATCGCTTTTTGTAACTGCTCACCACAGTCGCATCTACAGCTTCCAAAAATATCTCCAGTTAAACAGCTAGAGTGTACCCTCACTAAAACGGGTTCGTCTTTATCCCATTCTCCTTTTACTAGTGCTAGGTGATCCATACCATTACTCACTTGCCTGTAAGCGTAGAGTTCAAAATCTCCATAATCTGTGGGCAAGTGCACATTTATCTGACGCTCTATAAGACTTTCATGTTTTAGTCTATACTCTATGAGGTCTGCTATGGAGACCATTTTTAAATTATGCTTGGCTGCTACTTTTACCAGATCTGGAACTCTAGCCATAGTGCCGTCCTCATTCATTATCTCCACTATACATCCTGCTGGCTCAAAACCGGCTAAGCGAGCTAAATCAATAGCTGCTTCGGTGTGTCCAGCTCTTCTCAATACTCCTTGTGTACGAGCTCTAAGAGGGAATATATGACCCGGTTTCCCTAGTTCCTTTGGATCTGTATTGGGATTTACGAGGGCCTGAATAGTCATAGCTCTATCATACGCTGAAATACCTGTACTCGTGCCATGACCTATGAGATCTACAGATACAGTAAAAGGAGTCTCATACTGAGCAGTGTTTTTACCCACCATCAAGTCCAGATTTAGCTCATCGCATCGCTCTTCTGTGAGTGGCACACAAATAAGACCACGACCTTCAGTGGCCATGAAATTGACCATTTCTGTAGTGACATTACGTGCGGCAGTGAGGAAGTCACCTTCATTCTCACGATCTTCATCATCTACCACTATAATCATTTTGCCATTTTTGATTTCTTCGATGGCTTCCTCTATGGTATTTAGCTTAAATTCACTCATATATGTGGTGCAAAGGTAGTATTTATACCTGCTTTAGAAACGCAAAGACAGAGATATGTGTTTTAGGTTAAGTAGCTTAATTTTTAATTACTTTTTGGCTCCAAACAATTCCGTTTTTCTCCATTCGCACATAGTATATTCCACTCGGATAAGATGATAGATCATACGTTAATGACTCTCCGTCATAGTTAAACGAAGGATTTATAGCTTGACCTTGACCATTGTATACCACATGTTTAGTTCCTTGCAGGTCACCACCTGTTATTGTAATCTTACCAGTACTAGGGTTAGGATATAGCTTGTAGCCTAAATCTAGTTTTAAGTTTGGTATATCTAGAGCGTGCACTACAGTGAAATTAACCCTAGTACTATTACCAAAATCAGGGTTTAATATTTTTAAATTACCACCACCAACTTTTCCTAGTCTGAAGAATCCTGCACCATCATTATTTGCAAAGAAACTTAGACCATCTCCACCTGCATCATTTATTACTAGCGTATAGCAACCTAAACCAAGTCTTAGCGTATCTCGGAATATTGAAGAGTTTGCTAACCCACTTCGCTCAAAAACGACAGTCTGCCATTCATCTAAAACCTGTAAGCTAGTCTCATCTGTGCCGTTATTAGTTCTGTAGAAAAGAGCAATCTCTTGAGGGTAAATATCTGGAAACGCGAAAGCACTGTGATATATATTATTTGCCTTGTACTCATCAGCTGTAGTATTTCCCTCAATAGCCATTATTTCAGCAGAGAAGGTACTATTACCCTCTATTCCTGAGGTATATATAGAATTGTCTATTGGGAAATAAACAGTTTCTATCTCACCAGATCCTAGATCACAAGGCCACGTAAAGCTACGTTTATTGCTCCGGTCATTTACCCAATACTCTACAGTCATACTATAAACTCTGTTTTTGCCATTGTTCTTCACCTTCATTTTAGGGCTCACACAAGTCGGATTATTCCTGGCATGCTCTACCTTGGTAGATGGCTCCATTATATCTTCTATTCCTAGGTCGTACCCGAAGTTATACTCCCCATAACTTACTATCTGATTGTTTACTATATACCTAGAGTCTCCAGATCCTGCATCTAAGCCATAATCTAAAGCTATAGATTCGCCTCCAGTTACAGTTCCGGTGATATCGTACTCTGCTAGGTCCGTTGCCATACCTGGGCACCATCCAGTTCTATCATATATCCAGGTGCCACCTTGTGGGTATATAGGGTTGTCACCGCATGTTTTCCATACAGACCTAGTAAAGGTTTGGTCATTTGCTTTTATGAAATGATTTCTTGGTATGAATTCTCCTTCTTGCCCGTGACCTGTAATAGCAGAACGAATTTTAAAACCCTTCGCAGTATCAATGGTTTTGTATGCGATAGGTGGGAAGTAAACATCATTAGCCAAAATTTGTGAGTAGTTTGCTGAGTATTGCTGTGTAGGCCATATCTGGTCTATAGCTAAGACTTCTCTCGCAGGGGTTCCTTTAATAAACAGAAATTTAATGTCCATTTCTTCTTGATTTTGACCGCCTCTACTTAAGAACATACGTTTCTCTCCTTTTAGAAGGGGAGTAAAATCAGTTACATCAAAAGTCCAAGTTTTACCTTCTTGTCCCAGGTCTAGGTTGATACCATATGGGGTTACAAAAGACATAATCTCTAAACGTGAAGGCCATCTTCTAATATAGTTCAGTTTATTAATCTCAATTGTGCCATCTGGGGTTGCCGTTATTCTGTCATATTCTACACTATAATCATCATAGTATATTTGATCCTCATCAGTATTCCATCTTTCTATAGATTCTGTTTCTACTATTTCGTCGTTTATGGTTGTGTTATATGCAGGTACTATGGCATACTTCTTTACCAAAGTAGAACTATGTGCTACTTCATCAAAAGTATAAGAGGTACTATTGGTTACATCGAAATCTCCTGTAATCCATCCTATATTAGGCCGATTAGACGAGTATACAAAATCCTTAAATAAAGTAGTAGCTCTATGAGTACCTGCTTGTTGTCCATAAAAATCTAAATCGGCCCCTGTATTGCTGTCGTCCTTACGCAAGCGACCAAATTCAAACCTGAAATATGCTTTGAGGTTGTTAAAATCAGCATCCGTACTCATAGAATGTTTTCTCATTAACTCTTGCAAGTCAGTTTGAGACAAGGCTATATCCCAAATACGTACATCATCTATGCTACCTACCAAGTACCTATCGTTTATTCCGCGACTTATTCTCAGTTTTATATCTGCTACCGTGTTTATGGCCAAGTCCGCAGTAGCACTAATTATCTCTAAATTTCCGTCTACATATAGCTTTATATTCGAAACATTACCTCCATCTAATACACAAGCTACGTGGTGCCATTTATCATCGTTTACTGGGGTGGTGGCATTTATAGCTCCTCCATTTACTTCTACTCGTAAAGAACCGTCTGTATTAGTTCTGAAAATCCATTTCTGTCCACTAACATCTTTACCCCAACCTACTATTTCTTGATTTGCTCCAGAAGTTTTAATCCAAGCCTCACATGTTCTATTTTGAGAACCCATTACGCCTTCATAAGATTTTGACTCTAGGTAGTTTGTGCCATCAAAAGTGGCATAGCCACCGTCATTAGAGGCTATACTTCTTATCTTATCTTGCAAAGTACTATTCACTGTTAATTCAAGAAATGTAATAGACAGTGAACTGGTGAATTCGATTAAAATATTGCTTATACCGTCCCATACCATTGGCGTATGAAATGGTATCTGGTTAGAGCCCGTTGTAAATTCATACATATTGCTGAATAGATTGTCAAAGCCGCCTAATTCTATGCTTTTTAGATTTAGAGAGTCTTGTGCAGAGTGTTTTAGGTTAATTCTCAAATCACTTACTTCCATTGTATTATTAGCATCCACAACTATCCCCCAAATATTTCCAGCTGAAAGTCCTGCAGCTGTAAGTTCTTGAGCTGTAAATAAGTGTTGATACCTACCTGCTAATCCTCCAACCGTTCCTGGTATTCCTTGATTAGTAGAAATAGTGCCAAAGCCTACTTGTGCTGTGTCTAGGTTACTAGAGCTATTTATTTGCGTTGTATTCTTCGTGTTCCTATAATAATCCATAATTGCAGTCTCTTTATAGTTGAAGGTAGAGCCACTGAACCTATCAATGGCGTATTCATCGGTCGTGGATAATAACGAATCTGCTTTTGTAGCATCTTCTATGTACGTATTACAGCTATAGTCCCACTCACCACAGCCCAAATTTCTATTAGACCCCGTGCTCACTCTTGCACCTTTGCATCGCATAGCGTATTGCATGAGTATTTTGGAGTAAGAATCTGTCCCATCTGGGAATTGTACCATAGTATCTCTCGTAGTTTTACTATAGTCTAAGGTTTGCACCACTATAGTGTCTTGGGCTAATGAAGACAAAGAGAAAAAGGATAAAAGCGTAAAGATTGAAACTTTTAAATTTGACATAGGCTTCGAAAATACGGATACTTTATATTATTTAGTGTAAGATAAAAAGGAAGATTGACTTTATATTTATGTTCTTTGTGGTGTTGAATATCTTATTCGTAGCAAATCGATTTCCGTATCCGCCTTTTAGAGGAGATAAACTTAAGATATATAATCTGACACGCAGGCTTGCCGCTAAGCACGATTTATACTTAGTTACTTTCTACGAAAAGAGGGAAGAGCTCCAATATCTTAAAGATATTCAGCCCTATTTTAAGGAGATAGAGTTAGTCTATTTGCCTAAATGGCGTTCAGTGTTGAATGGAATTCCAGCTCTCTTTTCTAGCACACCTTTACAGCTTGCTTATTTCAAAAGTGCTAAGATGAAACGTATGGTAAAGTTTGCTATAGGTAAGTATAATATAGACGTGATACACACCCAGCATTTGCGTATGAGTCAATATACTAGTAAGATAGCTATACCAAAGATATTGGATTTGCCAGATGCTTTTTCATTGTATTTTAAAAGAAGAAAAGAGACCGAAAGACCGCTAGTTAATCGTTTAATTGACGCTATAGAGACGGGCAGAATAACCAAAGCAGAGAAAATAATCGCCAATTATGATAAGACATTGGTCTGTTCAGTCGAGGATCAAAAGTATTTAGAAAAACTACACAAAACGGATAATGTAGACATACTTCTCAATGGAGTTGATCTAGAGACATTTGAAGTGGGAGAGGGACATGATTATTCCCATAATCATACGCTGCTATTTACAGGCAACATGGACTATGCACCTAATGTAGATGCGGTAAAGTATTTTGTAAAAGAAATGTGGCCAGCTATTGCACAAGCAAATCCTAATACCCAATTTATCATAGCTGGGCAGCGACCTGTAGAGGTCGTTAAACAACTGGCTAATGATAGGATAGCGGTCACCGGTTTTACCCCTGATCTTAAAGATATGTATGCTGAAGCAAGTGTAGTGATAGCCCCACTACGATTTGGTGCTGGCACTCAGAATAAGGTACTTGAAGCTATGGCTATGGGAGTTCCTACGGTATGTACTCACATTGGATTCGAAGGTTTACAGATAGAAAGCGGACAAGGTGTGATAATGGCTAAGGAAAAAGAAAAATTTATTCTAGAAGTGAATATACTGCTATCAGATACAGCCAAGAGGCAATCCGTTGGAGAACAGGGATTAGCAATAGCGAGGACCCGATTTAGCTGGGATAGGATAGCTCTACAACTGGAGAAGTATCTGGAAGAAGTAGCAAAGAAATAAAGCTAGTCTAGTATCCGTTTCTTGGAATAACCTGAGTTCGATTATTATTTTGGATTCAGAACATCTTTAAATATTGAGTTTGGAGTGAATGTGGTGAAGGAATAGCGAGCTATTCCAAGACAGTTTTAGGAAGAAAATGGCTGTTTAAATGTGTAATTGACCTATTTTGTCCATAAAATCTCGTGATCATCATTGTTTTATCTTGATATAGCTCGCTATATCAAGATAAAACATCTCGCCTACAAGGTTTTATGAAAATCTGCATCTCAAATGTCTATTAGGCCTCAAAATCAGGTCAATACTCACTGCACATAAAAAAAGCCCTAGACTTTTGTCTTGGGCTCTCAATTAGAATTAATTAATATGTTGTATTAATATCTTCTTTCGCCTCTTTCTGGTCTGTCTTCAGCTACTTTCACTACTAGGTCTCTTCCTTCGAAAGAAGACTCGTTTAGCTCAGATATTGCTTTTTGTGCATCAGCATCTTCAGCCATCTCTACAAAACCAAATCCTTTTGATCTGTTTCTGTCTCTGTCAAAAATTACTTTAGCCGAAGTTACTTCACCAAATGGTTCAAAAATCTCTCTAAGGTCTTGGTCGTCTGCACTAAACGGCAAACTTGCTATAAAAATGTTCATTGTGTATTATAAAAAAAGTATGTTGAAAATTAGAGAAAACGGCTATGGTTAAAGCCTGTAGAATTATATAAAAAAGCCATTTTATTTCTCTGTTTAGCTGCAAATTTATGCTATTTATGTGATATGTAACTTATTTATTTATTTTGAGGAGCCAAACTAAAGCTCCACCTGTCATATACATAAGTAGCCCATACACTGCTGGTGCTATGCCATATGCAGCATTACCAAGCAATGTTCCAGCCACTGCTAAGGCCATAGTAGCATTCTGAATTCCACTTTCTAGTGATATGGTAGTAGCTTGTTTTTTGTCGAGTTTTAACAACTTAGCTGTAGCAAATCCTGCAGTCATAGTGGATACATTGAGTAATAGGGCAAGTAACCCTGCATTTGCGAAGTAGTTTATAATATTCGTACGCTCCTGTATTATTATACCCACTATTATTAGTACAAGTAGTGCCACCGAGCATATTCTCACCGGACGATCCATTTTTTTAGCAAAATCTGAAGAGTACCTTCTTATTACCATACCTACTATCATAGGTATAATAACAATGATGAGCATAGTCCCAATAGTTTTAGGGACATTGAGCTGTACGACAGAACCGGCACCTGTAAATTGTTCTAATCCTATATTGACAATAAAAGGAATCGTAAATATAGTTACGACACTAGTAATGGCTGTGAGTGTCACAGATAAGGCTACATCCGCTTTGGCCAGCATACTCATAAGGTTAGAGGTGGGGCCTCCGGGACAGGCAGACAGTATCACTATACCAATAGCTATTTCTGGTGAAGCTGGTATTAAGTATAAAAGGCTGAAGGCCATAAGAGGTAGTAGAACTAATTGATTTAGCAGGCCTATCAATATTGCTTTAGGAAATTTGATGACACGTTTAAAATCGTCTATAACTAAGGCAAGTCCCATTCCCCACATGGTAAAAATGAGTGCTAATGCAAGTACTAGTGTTGCTGTGTTATTCATTGTTTTTTGATTAGATAATATTAGACGGTGCAAGGTAATATAACTTAGTCCCAACTTAAAGCCAAAAGATGGCTGTTTTTAGAAGATAAACCGCTAATATTGCAGCCTTTTTAGCAAGTAATGATTACAGTAAACGATTTATCTATTCGATTCGGGAAAAGAGTACTTTTTGACGAGGTTAACCTAAAATTTACCACTAACAATTGTTATGGAATAATAGGTGCAAATGGAGCAGGTAAATCAACATTTCTAAAAGTCCTGACAGGTGAGATGGAATCCACTTCTGGTCACGTGTCTGTAGAAAAAGGCAAGCGTATGGCCGTATTAAGCCAAGATCACTTTAAGTACGATGAATTTCCCGTATTAAATACTGTAATGCAAGGGCATAAGGAGATGTATGCCATTATGTTAGCAAAAGACGAGCTCTATGCTAAACACGATTTTAATGAGGAAGACGGAATTAAGGCTTCTGAACTAGAGGAAAAATTCGCCGAAATGAACGGATGGATGGCTGAGAGTGAGGGGGGAGAACTACTAGAAGGTCTTGGTATAGGTTCTGATAAGCATCATATGCTTATGAAAGATCTAAGTGGTAATGAGAAGGTTAGAGTGCTGATAGCACAAACCCTCTTTGGTAATCCAGATATATTAGTAATGGATGAGCCTACAAATGACTTAGATATAGAAACTGTAGCTTGGCTAGAAAATTTCATTGTAAACTTTCCCAACCTAGTAATTGTAGTATCTCACGATAGACATTTCTTAGATTCTGTTTGTACTCAAGTAGTGGATATAGACTTCAAAAAAATAAGTCAATTTGGCGGCAACTATACTTTCTGGTACGAGAGTTCTCAATTAGCATTAAGACAGCAGCAAAATCAAAACAAAAAATCTGAAGAGCGTAAGAAGGAACTTCAAGACTTTATAGCTAGGTTTAGTGCCAATGTAAAAAAATCTAAGCAGGCTACATCTCGTAAAAAGATGCTTGAAAACCTCAATATGGATGAAATTAAGCCATCAAGTAGAAAATATCCGGCCATTATATTTGTGCAAGAAAGAGACGCTGGTGACCAAATATTAAATGTGACAGGTTTAACGTTAGAGCCTTATTTTAGAGACATTAGCTTTAGTTTAAATAAAGGAGATAAGGTATTCTTATACTCCAAGCATAGTATCATTACTTCCAAATTTTACCAAGTAATGAATGGCGAACTAGAGCCCGATTCAGGTACGATAGAATGGGGAATTACTATAAATCAAGCCTATTTACCCAATCATAATGACGAGTATTTCCAATCTAAATTAAGTTTAGTTGATTGGCTGAGACAGTATTCTGAAGAAAAGGATGAAACATTTATCCGTGGCTTCTTAGGTAAAATGCTTTTTAGTGGCGATGAAGCATTAAAAGAGTGTAATGTTTTGAGTGGAGGTGAAAAAGTAAGATGTATGATTTCTAGGCTTATGCTTAGTAATCCAAATATGTTGATGCTCGATGAACCATTGAATCACTTAGACTTGGAGTCTATTACAGCGTTTAATAACAGTTTAAAAGACTACAAAGGCACTGTATTGTTTACTTCGCACGACCACCACTTTATCCAAAGTATAGCGGATAGAGTAGTAGAAATAGGACCTAATGGTATGGTAGATAAACCAACTGATTATGATTCTTACAGAGAAGATACAGAGATTACAGAAAGAAGAAATGAGCTGTATGCTGGGGTTTCTTTTGAATCTATATAAGTAAAAACTTAATACAAATACATGAAACAAATTTTAATTTTAGCTTCAATCGCATTTATTTTTAGTGCGTGTAGCCAGTCTGAAGTAACTGTAGATACTTCCAAAGCAACCGAACTTTCTACTGAGTTGGATTCTGTAAGTTACTTACTGGGTCACAGCTATGCCAAGGGTCTGAAAACTAAAGGCGGTGTAAGTGAACTAGACAATAAGTCTTTCTTAATGGGTATGCAGAGAGCGTTTGAAGATAAAGAAGCCGAAATAACCGATGAGGATGCAGGTGCATTTATGCAAGCATATTTCAGTAAAATAGATGAAGCGAAAGCTGCAGCTGCGAAAGCTGAAGAAGATGTATTCCTGAATAAAAATAAAGCAGAAAAAGGTGTTAGCGTCACTGAATCTGGATTACAATATAAAGTAATAACAGAAGGCAATGGCCCGAAACCACTAAAAGAAGATAAAGTAAAGGTGCACTACACAGGTAAACTTATTGATGGTACTGTTTTCGATAGTTCAGTAGAGCGAGGAGAGCCAACTGTTTTTGCCGCAAATCAGGTTATTCCGGGATGGACAGAAGCCCTTACTATGATGCCAGTAGGATCTAAGTGGGAACTTGTAATACCATCTAGTCTAGGATATGGTCCACGTGCACAAGGTCCTATACCTGCTAATGCTATATTAATATTCGAAGTAGAATTATTAGAAATAGTATCAGAGTAATATCACTTAAGTGAGCAATCTTCTTTTACTTAGCAATTCAACAAATTTTGGTGAACAGTATATGCAATGGTGCAAAGGCATCATTGCATCTGCTGTAGCTGAAAATTCTAAGCAAATTATCTTTATACCTTATGCTGGCGTAGGTTTCAGCTATGCGGAGTATACCGCTAAGGTAAACAACGCTTTGGCTTATGTAGGTTTACAGGTTACTAATATAGATGACTTTGAAAATGAAATAGAAGCCCTGCAGAATGCTTCTGCCATTTTCGTAGGTGGAGGAAATACTTTTCATCTATTAAAAACTTTGCAAGACAAAAAGTTAATAGAGCACATAAGAACTAAAGTTTATGAAGGTGTACCTTACGTAGGCTGGAGTGCTGGGTCTAATATAGCTAGCCCAACTATATGTACTACTAATGATATGCCAATAGTAGAGCCACAAAGCTTTGAGGCATTGAATCTTATTGAGGACCAAATCAACCCACACTATACAGATAAGACTATCGAAAATCACGGTGGTGAGTCTCGTCTGCAAAGGCTAAAAGAGTTTCTAGTTGCTAATCAAGATAAAAGAGTGGTTTGCTTACCAGAGAGCACTTATTTGGAGGCGTCAGAAGGTAAAATAATTTATCGGGGCAATAGCAATGGAATTCTATTGAATTATGCTTCCAGTGAAACTCTACTTCCCAATACAATTATTTAACAAGTCGTTTTAGCTTAATATCTTTAATAGCTATTATCATTTTTCCGAAAGCATTTGTATAATTGCATATAAATAATCTTAAATCATGAAAAAAATTGCAACAATCCTTTTAGCCCTTGTATCTCTGACTGCTATGTTTGGTAATACAGGATGCGGCTCTGATCCAATTACTAAACCATCTATCTTGGATACAGCAGGGACGGACACTATTGTACCAAGAACCATTTTTAATCAAATGAAAGTTGGTTTAAAACTCTATGACCTTGCTATTTCTGACGAGGCATCCTTTGCTGTTTATAATGTAGGTACCAATACGACGTTTATCTATGTGAGTGGAAATGATATTACAAATGGCGAAGCAGATTTTAATATTAAATTTCCTGGCAATATGACAGATACTTTTACAACGCATAATGAGGGAGGACTTGTTTTCGAATGCGGTACTGGAACCATAGGAGATATAAGACGTCAAGAGTATAGTGCAGATAACTCAGCTTTAACAGCTATAGTAAATGAGTATGGTGCAGTCGGTGAAAGAATAAAAGGAACTTTTTCTGGAGTAGTAAAAATTGGCACAAACTCTGTAAACTTGACAGGAGGTAAATTTGATGTCTTAAGACGTCCTAATGAATAAGAGTTGCTTCATCGTCTCATCTTAATAAGCGATACCGTTTAGTTTGGATTGTGAAATTATATTATAAAGACCCAGTAATAATAAGATTACTGGGTCTTTATGGTTTAGATCTCTTTTTCGTGAATCTACTTTAGGGATCCCTCTAGATTAGCTGCCTGGGACAGTTAGTAGTTCCAAACCTCTTTAGCTGCCTCTGTGAGGTCTAATGGAGCCTCGGGTAAGTTATTGTGTCTTACCCAGTCTAAGGCATTAATATCTGCTATTTCGTCTGAGTGCCTGCTGGGACGATAATATCCTTTCTGCTTGGCTATTGCTTTTGGTGTTCTTTTTATTCCTTCGTTCATTCTACTTTTCAAATTCTAGATTCTGCACGTATAAAATAATGCTTTCATACACGTATGTCAGTGTCTCACAACAATGTTTTAAAACCCTGTCCCCATGTTATTTCAGCAAGGTTCTGTAGTCGTTGTAAATAGGGTCTGAACTTTCCCTTCCCGTTGTTTGATTTCACTACATTCAGATGACTATCAATAAATAATAAGCAGTCATTCACAAAGAAGCACTCAATGATTTTTGTAGGTTGAATATTTTATTAAAAAAGGCCTTGATACAGTCGCATCAAGGCCTTTTTACTTCAGTCTTCTTTGCAGTTACTGCTTTATAATTCTAAAGTATTGAGTACTTTCCTTATTACTTATTTTTAAGATGTATGTGCCAGCTGCTTGAGTAGCTTCATTTAAGTCAATGGTATTAAAACCATTGTATAATTGCCAATTATTCAATAATTTACCATCTATGCTCACTAAACTAGCGTTGCATTGTGAGGAATTAAGTTCTAGGAATAAAAATCCATTGGTTGGATTTGGCCACACATTTACATTGAAATTAGCTACGTGGTTAGACACACTTCCTGTAATTCCTGCCACTTTAACACTTCTTTTACTGCTTGCAGAACATCCTTGGCCATTTGTTGTATTTAATGTTACATCAAAATTGCCATTGCTAGTGTATTTATATGTCAACGATTTGCCAATACCCGTATTTCCATCGCCAAAATTCCAATTGTAGCTCAAGCCTGGGCTGCTGGCCACAAAGGTGAAATTACCGGTGCTGTTCACTTGATAATTGAAATCAGCACTAGGTGCAGGTTTTACGGTTACTGTAATAGGTTCAGGGACGCTGATACATTTATAATTCTTAGTTGCAGCGTAAAACGTTGATGTTGCTTTAAGTGGTTGGGTTACATAGAGGTTACTTTGGGCCAAAATGGTATCCATTATAGCCGAACTAGACCAAATTATATAGCCCACATTGGTGTTTGCCGTAAGCGTTGCAGGATTATTGGCACAAACTGAAGATGCTTGCAGCTGAGTTAATTTACCAAATGGCAGCACTTCTATTTCCAATGGGTGTCTCATTGTATCTTTACAAGCGTTGCTATATGGCTCTAAGTAGAATGTTGTCGCTTTTGACAAATCATTAATTTTAAACTTATTGCTATCGTAAACTACGTTTCCGCCAGATGCTGCATCAAACCATTTAACAGCTCCAAACGTGTAAGAAAAGTCTAGATTGAGTGTATCACCAAGACAAAGTGTGTCTGTTTCCATAAAAGAATGTGAAGGGAAAGTCCACACGGCAATTTTTTTCTGCACTCGAGTACTTGCACATTGTCCGTCATATGCTTCTACATATATAAATTTATTTCCGAGGGTAGTAGGAGTGAAGGAGTAACTTCCACTAGTAGATACGGCGGTTCCACCCGTTGGGTTTGTGTACCATCGTAGGTCGTCTCCATCTGGCGATGCGGCTATTAAAATAGCGTTACCATCGTATAAACATATCAAACTATCTGTATTTGTAATAGGATCTGAAGGCGCGTTATTTGAATTTACATCTGCAACTACTTCTACGCGCTTGCTGCTCAGGCATCCAAAGTTATTAGTCTCTGCGTAGTATAACTTAGATGAAGTTAAGCTTGGGGTTACATACACATTTCCAGTATCCAAAGCCACCCCTTTTACAGAATCTGTCCACCAAATAATTTGACCTACATTGCTTGAAGCACTTAAGTTTGCTTTGGCATTTAAGCAAATGGAATCGTTAAATACAGTAGGTAAATCAGGTGTAGTAGCCACGGGAATTAAAATGGTTTTTTTCTGAGTTTCGCATTCGAAATTTTTGGCTTGTACTACGTAAATCATAGTAGAGTCTAAAACAGGAGTGGTGTAAGTACTGCTTTTAAGAAAGGCCGTAGTATCTGATACACTATTAAACCAACTTATGTTACCTGTACTAAATGCATTTATAACAGCGGCATTTCCGCTGCATACTGGTGTGTCAGCTAAATATGTTATTTCTGTCGGTTGATAGTGCAAATCGAAGTAGGCCGTGTCCCCGCACCCTATAGGCGATCGCCATCCATACATCGTTGTAATCAACCTAACTTGGTAGTTGTTATTCGTAAAGTACTTGTATTTTGGGGCTGGGTCGTATATAGAACCCGCTCCTAAACCGAAATACCAATAATAGGCATATTGACCTAAACCATAAGACATATATCGATTATACATGCGATGTCCAAGTATTTTTGAGCTTTTATTCGTAAATGCCACAGAATCAGTTATTCTAAAGCAGTTGTCAACCGAAAAATCTGCAAAGGTCTTATACTTCACGTGAGGTTCAATAAGCACATCACAATCCAATGGAGTTCCATTTATATTTAGGTTTAGGCAATTGTACCACGTTCCACTAACAGTTCCACACGCCAAATTTTCTGCATCACCGTCTTTGGCGGTATAACTATTAGTTACTATGGCTACTCGTAGACTGTCTGACGATTCAATAGTTATAATAAACGGCTCATTTGTTTTGTAACTCGTAGGAAACACAACACTTCTTCTTAACGCTGTTAAAACACCACCACCAAAAGCTGTATCTATTTTTATTGTGGTGGTGCGAAGGGCACTGCCTGTTGGTAATGTATCACTACCCGCTTTATACAGCTTTACCGTTAGCTCCACAGTGTCATTGCCGCTAGAAAGCCCCCAACAATAGAAAGTAGTTCCGGTTATTTCGACACTATCTGGCGTGTCGAAATATTGTCCTAATGCATATCCATTAAAAATACCGATACCCGTATACGCGGTTCCTTTGTATCTCGCATATTCCAATGTGTCTTCGTCGCAACTCTTTGGTGCTTGGGCACTTTTCATCTTTAAATTAGGATGGTATGCCTGATAAACAGGAAGGTCATTAATCAGTGTTTTGGATACACTTTGAAGTTGGGCAGTAGCCACAGAGTACAAAATAAGTAGAAAGCCTGAGAAAAACCATTTAATCATAAACCTAACATTTTAATGATATGCACACAAATATAACCGAATATGGAGTAGGTAGAAACAAAAAATCCTAACCTGTTGAAGGTTAGGATTATAAATTGAGGTCGGAACCGGATTCGAACCGGTGTAGCAGCTTTTGCAGAGCTGTGCCTAGCCACTCGGCCATCCGACCATTTTTTTTTAATCGATTGCAAATTTAAAATTAATAAATACTATTCCTAACAAATAATTAATCAACCGATAACCTTAATGCTTTATGCTTGGGTTCGATTATTATTTTGGATTCCGAACATCTTTAAATAGTGAGTTTCGAGTGAAAGTGGTGAAGGAATAGCGAGCTATTTCAAGACAGTTATGGGAATAAAATGGCTGTTTAAATATGTGATCGACCTGTTTTGTCCATAAAGCCCCGTAATCATCGTTGTTTTATCTTGATAGAGCTCGCTATATCTGCACTAAAACCTCTCGCCTACAAGGTTTTATGAAAATCTGCATCTCAGAAGAATAGTTGAACTCAGGTTTTAACTAAATTTGTCCTTCTATAACACTAATGGAGTTGAAGCACGTAGGATTCGAGACTATCTACAAAAAATACCATCCCTCGTTGGTTAAGTTTGCCACGTATCTTACGCATAGTGATTCTGATGCTAAAGAAATAGTAAACGATGTTTTTATCTCTGTATGGCAAAAAAGAGATGTACTAGAGCTAAGTGTGGACCTAAAGTCATATTTGTTTCAAGCTGTAAAAAACAAAAGCTATAATTATAACAAAAAAAGGAAACTAGTAACTGTAGATATATTACCTCACGATAAACCAAGTAAGTTTAGTGCAGATCATAATCTATTAGAAAAAGAGCAAGCATATATTCTAACGCAAATCATGAATACTTTGCCTCCTAAATGTCAACAAATATTTGCAATGAGTCGAATAGATCAGCTTAGTTATAAGGAAATAAGCATACTATTAGATATCTCTCAAAAGACTGTAGAGGCTCAAATGACCAAGGCTTTGAAAATTTTTAAAAAAAAATTGAACATAGACTAAGGGTAGTGATTGAAATAACTGTATACCTTAAAAATCAAGTAAAATTATGCTTTGGGAATCTAACATACTCATTAAATTTTTGGTAGGAAAGTGCACACCTCAAGAATCTGAAGAAATTAATACGTGGTTACTAGAAAGTGACTACAACAAAATGACTTTATCGTACCTTAAAACGACAGTAAGTGGACAAATTTAATGCAGAATAAACTAGAAGATAGCATTCATATTTACCTTTCTGGCAACTTGTCAGAAGAGGAAGAGTTGGATTTCGAAAACGAAATTCAGTCATCTCCTCAGCTATCTGAAAGTTTTGACGCTTACAAGAAGGTTTGGCAACTAACCAACCAATTAAATTATGACTCTGGTGCCTCAGAAACTGAGGTATCTTGGCATAATTTTGAAACTCAAATGAACGCACCTAAAAGAATTTTAGGCTTTGATTGGCTAAAAATAGCTGCAAGTATCACAATTCTTGTGGCTTTTTCTATTTCATTGTGGTTTTTTGGATCCACTAATATTTCATTTGCTAGTAAAGATGAGATTAGAAATTTACAGTTAGTAGATAATACTAATGTAGTGCTCGATAGAAACTCAGTAGTACAATATGCGAAAAATTTTGGTACGGAAAATAGAGAAGTAACTCTCAATGGTCAAGCATACTTTGACGTTGCAAAAGACAAATTGCCATTCATTGTACACACTTCTAATGGGGATATAAAAGTTTTAGGAACAAAATTTAATGTATTTTCTTACGAAAATATAGGCTTTTTGCTCATTGAGCTAGAAGAGGGTTCTATTGCATATACGAATAATTCTGAAAAATTAGTGCTAAAACCGGGTGATAGATTAGTCTCACACAATGGAGTTGTTAATTTGAGTACTTTCTCAAAAATCAGCACTTGGGATAACGACAGAATTTCTTGCTCCAATGTGCCAATGGCGTATATCTTAAACCAATTAGAGCTAGTATATAATGTAAAGTATAAGGTTACGAATAGATTGCTCAAAGAGCATTATACAGTAAGTCTGCCAAAAGACAACTTATCAGAATGTATTCGTATTTTAAACGATGTATCAGGTAAAAGTTTTGCATTAATTGACGGCACTATTGCATTGCAATAATCTATTGTAGTACTTTGCCGAGATTGAAACATCTCTTTGGTATACTATTTTTTGTTTTTCTTTTATTTGTCGATGAGTCTTCTTGTGCTCAAACGCCTTTCGACATAAAAATTCCTGAAATAAAGTGTGATGATGCTTTGAGAAATTGTTTAACTGCTATTTCAGATAAAAGTGGGGTTCATTTTAACTATAAAAATACGCTTGTAGATAACGCCAGATTTTTTATTTCGGCTCGCAATATTACACTTGGTCAGGTACTCACTATGCTAAAGGTACAGTGCGAAGTAGACTATAGTTTTGTAGACTCTACAACAGTAAATTTATTTAAAATAAAAGGTTATTATGTGTATGGTACTCTACTAGAATCAGGCTCAGCCGAGAGAATTGCAGAGGCTTCCATTTTAGTCAATAATAAGATTGTAAATGTTACAACAGATAAAAATGGTTTGTTTAGAATCTATACAACAGACAGCCTTCTCAATATCTTAGTTTATCACCCTAGTTATCAATTATACTCTGATAAAATAACAGTACTAGATAATACGCACGTAGTGATACACGTAAAGCCAATAGAGTCCTTACCCGAAGTAAGGATAGTCAAAATAGATAGTGCAATAGCTTTAAAAGCCTTTGACGAAGTGAAACCACAAGGTACAGACTTACCAACTATTGGAGGTGAGACTGACGCTTTAAGTAGTGTTAAGCTTCTGCCTGGTATACAAAATGTAACTTTTGGTGAGCAAGGACTCGTAGTGCGTGGTGGTAGTCCCGATCAAAATTACACCTTGTTGGATGGGATACCTGTTTATAATACTTTCCATATGTTAGGCTTGTTTTCTATTTTCAATGCTTCCACTATCAATAGTATTAAGGTATATAAAGATGCATTCCCGTCTAAGTATAGCAGTAGATTAAGTAGTGTAATAGATGTCAATTTAAATAACGGGAATAAGGAAAAGACTGAGTTCATCGCAGATATCGGTGTTTTGTCAAGTAGTCTTTCTGTAAATGGACCTATTATTAAAAATAAATTAAGTTATTCTGTATCGGCTAGACGAACCTATGCAGATATTTTCACACAACCACTCAATAGAATCATACGTAATAATCCGAATAAGGATGATATGACAGCCCTGTGGTCGTATGACTTATTTGCTAAGATTCATTATAGAATTAATGATGCACATCAAATTAGTATTTCTGCTTATAATGGTGGAGACCAACTGAACTTTATTACCAAGACCGTTTTCGAAGATTTAGATCAAACTACTGAAGAAACCAAAGGATCTATCGGATGGAGAAATGTATTAGGAGGTATACAATGGAATTATGCTACGAGTAGTCGTTTATTTCTTGCCGTGGAAGCCTCTTCTAGTAGTTATAATTTAACTTTTAGTGATTTATATGCAGTTACAAAGGTGAATAGTTTTAATAGTAATAAATCTAGCTACAAGAATGGACTGCAAGAACAAAGAGTGGCTGCAGACCTGGATTTTGTATGGAATAAGCAAAATATTCTTAAAGGAGGGGTAGGGCTAATAAATTACGTTTTCATTCCTTTTGAGCGGCACTACGTGACAGAAAATCTTCTCTATAGATTTGATTCTATACTAGTTAGTAGGCAATTGACGTCAAAAGAGTATTATGTATATGCTGAGAATAAATCTTATTTTGAAGGAGGTAATGTAGAGTATGGTTTTAAGCTATCCCAGTTTTCTACTCAACATAAGAAGTATGTTCGTTTGCAACCCAAGCTACTACTCATGCAAAATTTGAGCAGTAAGCAGCAGCTCAGATTGAGTCTCTCTGTTGCAAATCAGTTTGTACATTTAGTACCTAATAACAATTTAGGATTGCCACTCGATGTTTGGTTGCCTGTGACTTCAGCTCTAAAACCACTCAACGCAACACAGCTTAGTACTAAATACATTGTAAAATCTAATAATTGGGAAATAGAAGCTGGCATTTTTAGCAAATTCTATAGAAACATATTAGAACATCAGAATGGAGCACAGCTTCTTACAGATGATCAGTGGGAAGCAAACTTAAGCAGTGGATCAGGCAGGGCATATGGTCTGGAGCTTGCTACTAAAGCTGACTATAAGAAGTATAACCTCTACCTATCTTATACTTATAGTAGAAGTAAACGTACTGTAGAACTTATAAATGATGCTGTAGAATATTACTCTAAGTACGACAGACCCCATAGTCTTAGTGTATTGGCTCAGTATCGTTTGACTAAACAAGATAAATTTCTCATCAGTTTCAACTATGCCAGCGGGAATCCAATAACTATACCTACTGGTAGATACGTCACACTTTTGAATGGGGAAGAGGTGGTAGTAGATGAGTTTGATAAAGTAAATAACTTTAGGCTTCCTGCTAATCACCATCTGGATATTTCCTATCTACGTGAGCGGCAGCATAAGCGATATATTTCTAATCTTGTATTAGGAGTATACAATGTATATAATCAGCTAAATCCATTTATGGTATATTTAGGTCTAGATGATCAGGCTAATCCAACTCTTAAACTTAGATCCTATTTGCCCATACTACCAATGCTAAAATATTCAATTAAGATATGAAGTATTGGGTCTATATAGTGCTTTTCTTAACACTTTTTTCTTGTGAAAAAGAAATAGCATTGGACGATGTCTATTTTACTAAAAAACTAGTATTGAATACTTTTTTAGAAGCAGACTCTAGCTTCATTATTCTATTATCTACTTCCGTAAATACACTATCTAACCCTACGGAGGTCACCCTCAATGGCGAAGCTCACGTATTACTTATGAATGATGCAATACCCATATATAATAATAAAGCAGAGGTAATAAATGGTCGAATATCCTTACCCCTGCATTGCCTAAAGGGTGAAAAATATACACTTGAGCTTTCGTATGAAGACTACGCCACTGTGAGAGCTACTGATATGGTGCCTGCAGTCACTCCGTCTATAGCTATAGATACAGCTATAGACAATGGAGACAAAATTAAAATTAGGTTTACTCTCATCGACCCAGCTGGAACTAATAAGTATTTCTTACAACTTAAGTCGAAAGGAAAAGAAGTAAATGGATCTGATACCCTATCAACCGTCAAAGCATTAGATTTCAGTAGCTCAGATAAACTCTTTTTTAGTAATCTCCTTACTTATAATAGTACATCTAGCTATGCTCTATTCGACGATGAGTTGCTAAACGGTACTACTCGTCAATTTGAAATTGAGATTGCAAAATCTGCTTTATATAAGTCCAGATATATTCCTGAAGATATTTTACTCCAAGTAAATTGTGTCTCAGAAATTATGTATAGCTACTATGTCAGCTTACTTGAGAATACGCATATATACGGAGGACCACTATCTAGCGTTTCTCGGCAAAATGGAAATGTTGAACGAGGCTTAGGTGCATTCTGCTTTTATACAGCTGCAAGAGATTCTGTAACTATTCGCTAAATCTCTCTCTCGTCAAATTTAATTCCAAAATCGGCTAGTTCGCGTAGAATGGGAATATAGAAATCTGGAGTGGTAGGTAAAACGCATCCCACTTGCTTTATTTCACCATTAAGTATTAGCTTACAAGCGATAGCTAAAGGAAGGCCTACAGTTTTAGCCATAGCAGTATGTACTCTATCTTCTCCTTCACACACTAAACTACTTTGAATACAACCGGTTTCACCATTATTAGTATAGCTCACCTTGTGCCACATAACTATCATATCTCTATCCGTCTCCTTTAATGTCCATTTTTTCTCTAAAATATGTTGCAATATCTGAGCAGGTGTAGCGTCTTTTTTTAGTCCAATAGCCTCATCACTAAACATGTCAGTGCTTTCTAACTTTTCCCACAAGTAGATGTCATCTTGGTCTATACCCAAATAGGATTTTAATTTCAATTCTACACTGTCAGTAGGGTGGTAGGCGAGAAACGTATTGGTAAAGTCTCTGTGCGTCATAGACGCACTGTGAGGAAGTATATAACTATCGTCTGTGGCTCCTAGTTGAACGAAACAGTTCCAAGCCTTAGAGAATCCCGGCCTTCTGAATGTGCCTCTGTACATAGTTTTTACGTCACTCAGTCCATAGGTCTCTCTGTATTTTAAGCTATCTCGATTGGCATATCCTTCAAATTTTCCATAATCATGTATGGTCACTAACTCCGTACGTCTAAACACTCTGTGATATGGGATGAACTTGTACTGGCCGTTATGTATAAACTTTACAGCTCCTCCGCTTCCTGCTAATACGACATTTCGAGGATTCCAGGTAAACTTATACTTCCAAGGGTTGTCTTCGCACTCAGGTACTACAAGACCACCAGTGAAACTTTCAAATTCAGTGATTTTGTTTCCCTTAGCTCGTATCTCATTAAGTAATTTCATAGCTGATAAATGATCTATACCCGGATCTAAACCGCACTCATTTAGAAAGATCAGTCCTTTTTCAGAAACCTCAGTTTCCAGTTCCTCTATTTCGTCAGACAGATAAGATGCCGTGGCAAGATGTATACCTTGTGCAAGACATATTTTGGCGATGGTAATATGCAATGATGCTGGGAGCATACTAACTACAAGACTGCTGCCTGCTATTACTGAGGCAACTTTCTCATTGTCATTTATATCTAGTTCTATACAAACAGTATTTAGTAGGTTGCATTTGGACTTAGCTAATTCTATATCTCTATCTATTATGGTTAATTTCCATCCACCATCCTGAGCATTATCTTCCAAATATTTGATTAGATACGTGGCAGATAACCCAGCACCAAAAACTACGATCTTTTTCATTTTAACTATTGTGTCAAACGTACATTAATTTTACCCTTTACCTATTGGTAATCAAAATATGTGGATATTGCACGCCTTAGTCAATACGTATGGAGATAATTGTAAAAATAGCAGAATTAAAATTTAAGGAATTGCCGGCTGAGAAGCAAGTTTTTGTGGAGCAAGCTAAACTAGCAAGTGAGCAGAGCTATGCTCCTTATTCCGAATTCTATGTCGGATGTTCTGTGCTTCATGCTAATGGACATATTGGTTTAGGTAGCAACCAAGAAAATGCATCATTCCCATCCGGTCTTTGTGCAGAGCGAGTAGCCTTATTCGAAAGTGCTAAAACATTAGTGGCGAATCCTGTCAATGAAATAGCAGTATATGCAACCTCTACCAAATATGAGGTACCTAAGATGTTAGTACCCTGTGCTGGCTGCCTACAGGTAATAAGCGATATACAAACAAGGCAAAAAAGTCCAATTAGAATATGGATGTGGGATGGAGCCGAAAATGTTTACGTGGCAGAAGATGTAAGTCAGTTTCTACCTTTTCATTTTGAACTTAAAAAAGGGGATTCTTAGCCTACTTCATGTCTCCGAAACGCTCTACAAGTATCTTTTCACGATACTCAAAGATTCCTTTCAGCTTGTTTTTTACAAATAGACTGTGAGCTATTGTGCCTAATACTCCAAAAGGTAACTTATAATTAACTTCATCATTCATTTGTACTCCACCATCTATTTCTAGAAACGAATGACGATGATGCCACATGGCATACGGCCCAAATCGCTGTTCATCTACGAAGTATTTCCGCTCGTCCACAGTAGTTATTTCAGTCATCCAAGGCATTTTGATACCCAAAACGGGCTTTACCGTATAGGTTATTATCTGTCCTTGAAACATCTCTGAGTCGGGGTTATTTGTAATCTCAAAACCCATCTCTTTTGGGGTAATCTTACTCAGGTTTCTAGGAGATGAAAAAAAATCCCACGCCTCTTCTAAAGAAATAGGAAGCTTTTGAACGGTTTTGATGCAGTAAAAACTCATATGCAATAAACATTACTAGAGTCTAAATAGTTTTTAATAAATTTAGAATACTCATTCTATATATTATGCCAACATGCAATACCTTTGTAAGCAACCAAAAAACCAAGATGAAACTATTAGAAAATAAAACAGCAGTTATCACAGGTGCCAGCCGCGGGATAGGTAGAGGGATAGCAGAAAAATATGCTTCTGAAGGATGTAACATTGCATTTAGCTATGCAAGTTCTATAGAAAAAGCAACTGCTTTAGAAAAAGAGTTAACTGCTAAATATGATGTGAAAGTAAAAGGTTTTCAAAGTAACGCAGCTGATTTTGAGTCTTCTCAAAAATTTATAGATGAGGTGGTTGCAGAGTTTGGACAGATAGATGTACTTATAAATAATGCTGGAATAACTCGAGACAACCTGCTTATGAGAATGAGCGAGGAGCAGTGGGACGAGGTGATGAATATAAATCTTAAATCTGTATTTAATCTTACCAAGGCTAGTCTCCGTACTTTTCTAAAACAGAAAAGTGGCAGTATTATAAATATGAGTAGTGTAGTAGGAGTGATGGGTAATGCAGGGCAAAGCAACTACGCAGCTTCCAAGGCAGGGATAATTGGATTTTCCAAATCAATGGCTAAAGAGCTTGGTAGCAGAGGCATAAGGTGTAATGTAATAACTCCAGGTTTTATAGAAACTGAAATGACTGCTGAGCTAGGAGAGGATTCACTAAAGAAATGGACTGATGGTATCCCATTAAAACGAGGTGGAACTACAGAAGATGTAGCCAATGCTTGTGTTTTTTTAGGTGGTGATATGTCTACATATATAAGTGGCCAAGTGCTAAGCGTATGCGGTGGCATGCTAATGTAATACCATGGCACTAGATCAAATAGATGTAGATGAGTATGATGCACAAATGTCCTTTTTGGAACATTTAGAGGCACTTAGGTGGCATATAATTAGATCACTTATAGCTGTAGTTATAGGTGGAATAATCTCCTTTATTTACGGCACTTACATTTTTGATACTATACTGCTAGGTCCTACACGAACGGACTTTTGGAGTTTTAGAAAACTCTGCGATCTCAGTCAGAGTTTATACAGCGATTCGCGTCTGTGCATTGCAGATATGGATTTTGTAGTGAAGACTGTAAATATTGAAGAGCAGTTTTATCAGCATTTTATGATTGCTGCTATTGGGGGTCTCATATTCGCTATGCCGTATATACTATACGAAATCTCTCGATTTGTGAAGCCCGCTTTGAAGTCAAGAGAAAAGAAATTCAGTGGCTTCATTATAAGTTTTGCTTCCATGCTTTTCTTTACGGGAATCTTATTTGGATACTTTATTCTTACACCAATCTCAGTAAATTTTTTAGGTACGTATACGCTCAGTGTACATGTTGTAAAAGAGTTTACAGTATCCTCTGTAGTTAGCTTTATTAGCTTACTTACACTAGGTTCAGGCGTCATCTTCGAATTACCTATTGTTATCTACTTTTTAGCCAAGGCAGGTTTAATAACCGCAGAACTCATGCGTAAATACAGGAGAGTAGCTGTAATAGTGATTCTTATCCTTGCTGCTCTTATTACACCTCCAGACCTTACTAGTCAAATTATACTAAGTTTACCTATCTTTATACTTTATGAAATAGGAATATTAATAGCTAAAAGAGTAGCACCCAAAACACCAGTAGAACTGCCAGAAGAATGAGTAAAATAAAAGTATCTATAGGCAATGACCATGCAGGAACAGAGCTTAAAAACAGAATAGTAAAGGAGTATTCAGGACAGTTTGATTTTATAAACCACGGAACGGATGGTAGTGAGTCTGTAGACTATCCAGACTATGTGCACCCCGTAGCTAACGATGTAGAACAAGGAGTTTCAGCCTTTGGTATATTGATATGTGGAAGTGCTAATGGAGTATGTATGACTGCTAATAAACATCAAGGTATACGTGCTGGATTAGCTTGGAACAAGGAAGTAGCTACGCTTATAAAGCAGCATAATAATGCAAATATTATTTGTATTCCTGCTCGATTCTTATCAGAAGACGAAGCCCTAGAAGTACTCCAAACCTATATAGATCAAGATTTTGAAGGAGGTAGGCACCAGACTAGGGTAGATAAGATTCCTTGTTAAAGAATGTTATCATAGCAACTTTGGTGTTGGTTGCTATTTTTTTTACTTTTTCTGTTTTTAACTCTTATCAGGAGTATAGTGATTCTACACCTCCAAAAAGTGATGATTCAACTAGTTCTACTATTGTCGATTATTTAGGAAGTAAGGAGACTGTGATTGATATTGTAAGTACTGAATTTGATGATATTTATGATAAGTACGGTTATTTTGCTCAGAAGAAAAATCAGATCATTAAAGAATTTAGTAGAATCGACTCTTTACAACTATGGGATAAACAAGGTAAAATAATTGACCCAGATTCGACTTGGAGTACTCCAGAAGGAAGTGGATGGGACTATTACATTAATGATTCACTTGAGTATTATGTTTATGGTGAATTTGCAGAATCTCACTGTTGGCTTTATTATTATTACATAAGAAATGGAGAGCTATTGATGTTTAGAGATGTAAACACTAAGTATAATGCTCCGTTGGGTTATGAAAAAGAAGTGGCTTTTGCTAAAGGAGATTCAACAGAATATAGAGGGCAAGAAGATTTTGAAGAGTTGTCAATATTTAAAGATAACAAAATCATCTACCAACTTAGCCCGGATTGCGGTACACCAAATTCATCGGAGTATGTTCGATTGGTTCAAGATAAAATAGTGAAGGACTTAGAAATAATCAGGGAATTAGTTAAACAACAAGACTAATCTTGCCGTCCTTTAGCACACCAACGCTACTTATTACATTCACCTCACAGCAGTATTCTATGTCCTTAGTCACGCCTTTACTGGCTAGTCGTTGAAAATGGTTGGTGTTTTGTAAAGTTTCAAATAGATTTCCTTCAGCAACAGAATATGCATCTCTCGCCATTTGCGTAGCGTCGTCACAGTCTCTACGAGCAAATGAACTGGCAATAGCTCCTGCAAATAGACTATCTTCTAGATTTACTCTGTCTTGCCATCCAGCTGCAAATAGTACTACGTCTTTGTCTAGATGCTTGATATACTTTACTACAGATTCCAGATTTAAAAATGACCCTACCACAACTTGGTGAGCACTACTCGCCATCTCTATACACTTAGTGCCATTGGTGGTAGTCAGTACTACTTCTTGTCCAAATACTATTTCCTTTTTGTACTGAAACGGAGAATTACCAAAATCAAAACCTGCTATAGTTTCTCCTCCTCGTTCTCCACCCACTAAATATCCTTTGCTCTTATACTCTCGGGCTATGGATTCTTCTTTCACAGGAATTACTGCCGATGCTCCATTGGCTAAAATAGTAGTTATGGTAGAAGTGGCTCGTAGAATGTCGATTACTACAACTACCTTTTTATCAATGTCTTCTATTTGACTGAAAAGGGAAGGAGAAAGTATCGTTTCTATTTTCATTCGGGTATCGTTAATCGAAAAAGATTTCTGCCATCATGCACCTTGCACTTCCGCCACCTATCTTTTCTATCATGTGTATTGGTACAGCGATTATTTCATTGCTGTGCTTGTTTTGTATCTGATCTAGCTGTTCTGCTGTGAGGCATGAGTGTGCTTCTTTTGACATCACTAAAAACTTCTCACCCTTTTTGTTTTTCAGCTGTAGCATATTACCCGCAAAATGATTGTAAACCTGGTCATTGCTGAGGCTGATTACATCTTTACCCAGCTTTTCTAAGTGTGATATCACATCTGCTTTATCAGATTCTTTGATGGTATCTGCACCTAAGATAACGTACGTATCTGCCATGGTCATCATCACATTGGTATGATACATTAAGTTTTTATCAGGACCATGAGATTCAAAGCGTACAGTGGTAAATCCCGTTAATTCTTCGAATGCATCGAGAGCTTTAGAAGTAGTACGAGGAGATAGAGCAGCATAAGCGGTCTTACTTGTATAGTCGCACACGAGACTACCTGTACCCTCTAGTATTTCGTCAGCTTTTTCTAGTTTTGCTAGTTTATCGTTCACGGGTTTACGTAAATCATTTGATATTTTCTGAAAAACCGTTTTCTTTCTTTCCTTTCTCCTATTTGCTGAATACATTGGATAGAGAAGGATTTCATTGGTAAAGGTAGAAAACCAGTTGTTTGGAAATATAGAATCTGGAGTATCACTTCCGCTATCATTAAACACAACTACTTTTATCCCCTTGGCTTGAAGCATCAGAACCATAGTATTAAACTCAATTAGAGCTATGTCTTGAATCTGTTGAGGAGTAAAGTGTTCTAGCTTATTCTGAAAAGCATTGTTGCCTGCTGTCTCTATATTGAAAGCAAAGCTACTTGGCCTGATCATTGCCACACAATTTGAAATAGTATTTTTCATTATTCTCTTAGTAGTGGGAGAGTAGAGCATCTTAAAAGCCCTTCTTGTTTAGATATTTGATAGTATGGTATTTCTTCCACGGTATAGCCTAGCGAAGTTAACTTCTCATTCACACGTACAAATCCACGCTCGCTTATAATTGTATTCTTGTTAATGGAAAAAATATTGCAACACATGTCATACATTTCCATGCGAGATATTTTGATAAGATTCTCTTTCCCAAATATATCGTATATAATATCTAGGTCTTTTTGAAACTTAAATCCGTCTTCAAAAATAAGAGCGTGTCCTAAGCCTAGCGGTTGAAAGCAGCAGTCTAAGTGTAAAGCATTTTCTCTTGCTTCATAATCAGATTTTTTCAATTGTACCCCGATTACCTTTTTATTTGGGAAATTTTCTTTCAAATAGTTAAGACCATCCTCATTAGTACGAGCTGTTTTGTAATTATAAAAGTCTTTGGCATTTGAGTACCCAACAAAGAGATATTCATTATGCACAGCAATATCTCCACCCTCTATTCTTACGCCAAGAGGGGCGTCAAGTATCTGTGAAGGGTCTATTTTGTCTATATAATGTTGTATAGCGTCTTGTTCGTCTTCTCGCTCAGGTATTATTTCAGGTATGATATATTTATCATCAATAACAAAGCCTATATCCCTGGTGAAAATTTGATTTACTCCATTCAGATTTTTTGGTCTTAGTACTTCGACATTATATTTTTTTAAAACATCAGCAAAGGCTTCCATCTCTGGAACCATTTCACGTTCATTTGGCGATATCCCTTTACGTAAAAATTCTTTTGTTTTGGGATCATAAGACTCATCTAGATTTCGCTGTCCTCCTAAGTCATTTGCGATACCTAATATTACCGTTTTGAGTTGGGAATATTCGTTTTGTACTTTTAGTTTCATAAGTAGTCCTTATTTTAAATCTATAATTGGTCTACCAATGTAATCTTTTACGATAAACGCATCCGGGAAATGCAATCTTACTTGCTTTAGCATTTGCTGTGCGTCTATTTCTCTATAGTAATCACCTATTCTAACTTTCCAGCTAGGTTGTTGATACAATAGGGCAGTCCTAGAAGCGTATTCCGGAAATAGTCTCTTAAATTTCGCTTCGGCAGAGATGGCTATATTCCTATCTGTACTAAATTCTATTTGAATGCGAAACCCAGAAACCTTGGTGGAATCTATGCTAGCATTTTTTATACGTAACTTTTCATTTATTTTTTCGTCCACGTCTAGTGTCACTTGAGCACTAGCTGCTAGACCTACGATAAGCAGGACTAGAGTTATACTGAACTTAAGATTCTTTACCATGACATTTTTTGTATTTTTTACCACTACCACACGGGCAGTCGTCGTTTCTCCCTACTTTCTGCTCACTACGTACAGGTAATGCTGCAGGCTTCGGTTCTGCTACAGTTTGGCCATCACCTCCACCTACTAAAGCTTCTGCGGTCCTACTTGCTTGCATTTTACTCATATCAGCTCGCTTACGTTCTTTTGCCTCCTTCATGTCATCAGTAGAATCAATAGGTATATTCCCTTTGAACAAAAGAGAAATAATATCACTATTAAGCATATTTATCATGGTTTGGAAAAGATTGAAAGATTCTAACTTATAGATAAGTAACGGATCTTTCTGCTCATACGAAGCATTGTTTGCCGTTTGTTTTAAATCATCTAATTCACGTAAATGCTCTTTCCAATGATCATCTATACTTGCAAGAGTCACAAAACGTTCGAATGCATTTGTAATCTCACGACCTTCTGTTGCTATAGCTTTTTCTAAGTTAACAGATACATTCAATGATTTTTTGCCATCTGAAAAAGGAACTAGTATATTCTTTACGTTATCGCCTCTATCTTTATGTATATTAAGGAAAACCCCAAGGGCTTTCCCTCTAATATCCTTATTCTTTCGATCGTAAGAGTGAATGGCTTGCTCAAAGATAGTTTGTACTAAGCTATCTGCTTTTGTTCCTTCAAAGTCCGTTTGAGATACGTTGGGTTCAAAAGCTAGATGACGCATGGTCTCCATTCTCAATCCTTCGTAATCGTTAGATTCTTTATAAGAACTTACTACATCTTCTATCCAATCATATATAGCATTATTGATATCTACAGAAAGTCTTTCTCCAAATAAGGCGTTTTTTCTACGTGAGTAAATTACTACACGCTGCTTATTCATTACATCATCATACTCTAGTAAACGTTTTCGAACACCAAAGTTATTTTGCTCTACTTTTTTCTGAGAACGTTCTATGGTTTTAGAAATCATAGAGTGTTGTATCACTTCCCCCTCTTCATATCCAAATTTGTCCATCACCTTAGACACTCTGTCAGAGCCGAATAGTCTCATTAAGTTATCTTCTAACGAAACAAAGAATTGCGAGCTTCCTGGGTCTCCTTGTCTACCTGCTCTACCACGTAGCTGTCTATCTACACGTCTACTATCGTGTCTTTCTGTACCTACGATTGCTAGTCCTCCAGACTCTTTCACACCCTTACCTAGTTTTATATCCGTACCTCTACCAGCCATATTGGTAGCTATAGTGATACTTCCTGGTTGGCCAGCAGCAGCTACTATATCTGCTTCACGTTGATGTTGCTTAGCATTCAGCACATTATGCTTTATTTTTCGCATATTGAGCATTCTGCTTAGTAGTTCAGATATTTCTACTGACGTAGTACCCACTAACACAGGTCGTCCTTCTTCTTGTAGTCTTATTATTTCTTCTGCTACTGCGTTGAATTTTTCTCTGATCGTTTTGTATACCAGGTCGTCTCTATCATCTCTAGAGATTGGTCTATTGGTTGGAATTACTATTACATCTAGCTTATATATTTCCCATAGCTCGCCTGCTTCAGTTTCTGCTGTACCCGTCATGCCACTCAGTTTGTGGTACATTCTAAAGAAGTTTTGAAGGGTAATAGTAGCAAAGGTTTGTGTAGCTGCTTCTACTTTTACATTTTCCTTAGCTTCTATAGCTTGGTGTAATCCATCAGAGTATCTTCTTCCATCCATCACACGACCAGTCTGTTCGTCTACTATCTTTACCTTACCGTCTTGAAGGATATACTCTACATCTTTCTCAAACATAGCATAAGCCTTTAGTAGTTGATTAATACTGTGAATACGCTCAGATTTTACAGAGAAATCACGCATTAGCTCGTCTTTTTGTTTTTGTTTCTCTGCTGGCTCTAAGTTAGATTTCTCGAGGTCAGCAATGCTTCCGCCTACGTCTGGCAAAACGAAGAATTGAGCATCATCACTATTGTCAGTTATCAGGTCTATACCTTTATCAGTAAGCTCTATCTGATTATTTTTTTCGTCTATGGTAAAGAATAGCTCAGAATCTACTATGTGCATTTCCTTCTGCTGATCTTGTAAGTAATAGTTTTCCGCTTTAGTCATGAGAGCCTTCATTCCTTGCTCACCAAGAAATTTGATAAGCGGTTTACTCTTAGGTAATCCTCTATAACCCCTAAAAAGTAACAGCCCAGCTTCTTTTTCAGATGTTTTACCCTCTTTTATTAGCTTCTTAGCATCTGTAAGTGCTGTATTTAGATATCTTTTTTGAGCATCTACTACTTTTTGTATTTTTGGTTTAAGCTCATTAAACTCGTGTATATCTCCTTTTGGAGTAGGTCCACTAATAATAAGTGGCGTACGTGCGTCATCTATTAATACAGAGTCTACCTCATCTATCATAGCGTAGTGATGCTTTTGCTGTACTTGCTCATCTGGGCTGTGAGCCATATTGTCTCTTAGGTAGTCAAAACCAAACTCATTATTGGTACCATAGGTAATATCCGCAAGGTAAGCTTGCTTTCTCTCTGGCGAATGAGGTTTGTAGTAGTCTAGACAATCTACCTTCAGTCCATGAAACTGAAAGATAGGTGCATTCCACTCTGCATCTCTTCGTGCTAGATAATCATTCACTGTAACTATATGTACACCTCTCTGACCTAGGGAATTAAGGTAAGCAGGTAGGGTAGAAACCAAAGTTTTACCTTCTCCTGTTTGCATCTCGGCTATTTTACCTTGGTGCAATACCACACCACCTATAAGCTGGACATCATAGTGAATCATGTTCCAAGTTACTTCTTGACCTGCAGCATCCCAAGTTGTTTTATATACGACATCGTTTCCTACTATGCTTATATGTTCCTTAGCCGCGGCTAGATCTCTATCGTATTCTGTGGCAGTAGCAGAAAGCGAATCGTTTTCTTTAAATCTACGAGCGGTCTCTTTTACCACAGCAAACGCCTCTGGCAATAATTCTTCTAAAATATCTTCTAGTTTTTTATCACGCTCCTTTTCTAACTCGTCTATACGGTCATACGCATCTTCCTTTTTATCTATTTCTGTGATATCGGCTGCTTCTACCTCTTTTTTGAGCTCTACTACTTGCTCGTCTATTTCTGACAAATAGTCATTTACTCGCAGCTTAAATTCAGCCGTTTTGGCTCTAAGCTGGTCATTAGTGAGTCCCGCTAATTTATCAAATTCTGCATTTATTTTGGCGACGTAGGGTGTTATATCTTTTACATCCTTGTCTGCTTTATTGCCGAAAAGCCTAGATATTCCGCTTACTAGAGAATTAATCATTTTATTATTTTACTATCTATGGTCTAAAAGTATGCCAATTATAGACGTACTCATTGGTTTGTCATTACTACAGTGAGATACGTTGTAAAAAAGAACAATACAAAATCTCACATTAATTAACATCTTTTCGAAGTAACATGTTTATATATTTCTTCGTAAAAATGAGGTTCAAAAGTAACCCTATTTATCTTTGAACCATAGAAGAAACAATGCGAATATTAATACTTGGTTCGGGTGCTAGAGAGCACGCTATAGCTTGGAAACTAAGCAAAGAAATAGGGAAAGAAAATATCTTTATCGCACCTGGAAATGGGGGCACACAATTGTGCGGTACTAATGTAGATGCGAGCTATACAGATTTTGATAAGTTGAAGGAGTTTTGCCTTGCAAACAATATAGGTATTATTCTGCCAGGTAGCGAAGATGCTATTGCACAAGGTGTTCGCGACTATTTTGAAGGAAGCAAGGAAACAGAGCATATTTATGTGTTTTCGCCCGATCAATACGCAGGACAGTTAGAGAGTAGTAAGTCATTTGCCAAAGAGTTTATGGCAAAAGAGAATATACCGACTGCAGCTTATCAATCTTTTACAAAAGATAATGTGCAAGAGGGTTATGCTTTCTTAGATAAGCTTACAGCTCCTTATGTATTGAAGGCAGATGGATTAGCCGCTGGAAAAGGGGTATTAATACTCCATGATATTGATGAGGCCAAAACAGCACTGAAAGAAATGCTCGTAGATCAAAAATTTGGGGAGGCTTCTGCTACTGTGGTGATAGAAGAATTTTTGGACGGAATAGAGTTTAGTCTTTTTGCTCTCACAGATGGCGAAAATTACGTGATACTGCCGGAGGCCAAGGATTATAAAAGAATAGGGGAAGGGGATGTAGGGCTAAACACGGGTGGTATGGGAGCTATATCTCCAGTACCTTTTTACGATAAAGAACTAAGAGATAAAACTATAAGTCAAGTTGTGGAACCCACAATAAGAGGGCTTAAGAATCAAGGCCTAAATTTTAGAGGCTTTGTATTCTTTGGTTTAATAGTAGTGAATGGTAGCCCATTTGTAATAGAGTATAACGCACGTATGGGAGATCCTGAAACTGAGGTTGTTATTCCACGTTTAGACGAGTCTTTTAGTGAAATTATATTAGCTGCGAAAGAGGGTAGGCTTACCAATAGAAGTGCCAAAGCCAAAAGCGGATTTTGCACAACAGTTTTTGCTGTGAGCGGCGGATATCCAGAAAGCTACGAAAAAGGAAAGCAGATCACTTTTGATAAAAATTCTGAAATGCTTTTTCACGCAGGAACAAAAGTTGAATCTGATATGTTATACACTAGTGGAGGCCGCGTTTTAGCAGCCACTTGTTTTGGTAATAGTATGGAAGATGCTCTTAAAGCATCTTATGAACAAATAGATAATATTAATTTTGAAGATAAAAAGTATCGTACAGATATAGGAAATGACCTTAAAAAATACATATAAGAAATGGAAGTACTAAAAAAAATATGGGGATACCTCACGTTTAAGAAAGATACGGGAGAGGGTTCTTTCCTAAAGTCAATGCACGTTATCAATAAGATTTCGTTGCTCATGTTTATTGTAGCTATTATCCTAGTGATAGTGAAGGTGTCACGTTATTAGTGTTGGAACACTTTTTGTAATATCTTCACAAATTAAATAAGTAAAAACATGAATATGTACATCATTCTAATGGTGCTAGTGATGGGAGCTAGCTGGTTGGTTCAAAATAGACTCAAATCAAAATTTAAGAAATACTCAAATACACCCATCCGAAGTAATCTTTCGGGTAAGGAGGTAGCAGAAAAAATGCTATCTGATAATGGCATTTATGATGTGAAGGTTCTTTCTGTAGCAGGTCAACTTACAGACCATTATCACCCTGTTCACAAGACGGTAAACCTAAGTGAAGCAGTATATAATCAGCGAAATGCTGCCGCTGCAGCAGTAGCAGCACACGAGTGTGGGCACGCAGTGCAACACGCTAGAGCATATCCTTGGCTTACTATGCGAAGTAAATTAGTACCTATAGTATCTGTTAGTTCTAAGTATATGCAGTGGGTCTTAATCGGAGGTATGCTTATGATAGGTCAATTTCCGCAGCTGCTTATGGTGGGCATTGTGTTATTCGCAGTTACTACCTTATTTAGTTTTATCACACTACCGGTAGAATTTGATGCTAGCAGACGAGCACTTGCTTGGATGACAGAGTCTAATGTGGTGGCTCCAGAAGAACATAACGATAGTAGAGATGCACTTAAGTGGGCAGCTATGACCTACGTAGTGGCAGCTGTAAGTTCTTTAGCAACATTATTGTATTACGTTTCAATTCTAATGGGAAGAAGGAATTAAAAGAATGATACTAAAAAAAACTTTAGTATTACTTTCTTTTCTTTTATTTTCTACCCAAGGATTTACTCAAATCACAAAAATCACGACCACTAAAATGGTAAAAGACGATGCGTTTGACAAATCCCAAAGTATCTTACCTATATACAAATACATTAATGACAGCATAGAACCCTATTCTAAGTTTGGGATAGAGGTAGAGAATCCGAAGCAGTGGTATAAGATCAGTAAAATGGCCAATATGCAAGGGACTAGAGATACAGGATATACGTATATCTATTTCTCCGGGTCGGATAATGCTACCAGTCAAGGATATCTGCTCGCCTTGGTAGGAAACTATATAAGGTCTACAAGAACAGTTTATTTTTATATAGACCGAAATAATGATTTCGATTTCAGCAATGACGGTGGGCCAGATAGTGTAACGTATAGACAAGAGTTTTTTGATATAACCTTAGAAAATGCTCAAATAAAAGAAGCTAAATACGCTATTAAATTGACCAGATTTAAGTACGGCGAAAATGTAAGGTACAAAAATTTACTTACAGAACATTACAAGGCTCACAGCGGTAAGAAAATATTTACCGATATTAACTATTGCTTTAGAGAGCAACGATATAATAGTGTGACTGCGGATTACAACAATGGTATAGACTCTTTTACTATTGGGTTAAAAGATATGAATGTAAACGGCATTTACAATGAGAGCTGTACCGATAAGATATTTGTAGGTCAGTATAAAAAGCAGATTGCTAATGATCAGTTATTTAATCTCTCACCAGCACTAGACGAAACTGTTTTTGAGTGGGGTGGAAAAAAGTATCGCATAGTAAGTATTGAATCTACTGGAGCATTTGTGGAAATAAAAGAAGATGCCGATGCCACGCTCTCTAATAAGCTAGAGGTAGGCAGAAAGGCTCCTAAATTTGAATATTTTAATATTCTCAATAAAAAGCATTCGATTACAGAATATAAGGATCAAGAAGTGTATTTGTACTTCTGGGATAATGAATCTTTAAGTGCCGATACCGTTTATTTAAACAAAATAAATACGGAGTTCCCAGAGCTTAAGATTATAGCCTTAAACCACGGTGACGAGCCTAAGCAAGTACGTATCACGTTTTATTACGATAAATTGGAGTTCCCTGTTGGGTACAGTAACACAGATTTGGCTAATATGTACTTCTTAGAAGATGTAAGTAGGGGCTATTATATTGGGAAACGTCGAAAACTAAAAAATGACGAGATTAGCCCCGAACAGATGTATAATCTCTTAGTGGCTAATAAGAAATAACTACTTTTGTCTAGATGCAAATGTCTCTTACTGTTATAGTAGCTATAGTTGTAGTTCTTATCCTGCTGAAATATGCAAGAAAGTTCGCTACCAAAATATTAATTTCACTAATAGTAGCGGCCTTGGTAGTAGGGGTAATGTACTATAAGTCATGGGGCCCCTTTGAAACCAATATGGCAGACATAGCAACACTCGAATATAAATACTGTAATGATGATCCTGATATATGCGATTGTATAGTGCAACCCGCAAAAGAGGATATGGCAAAAAGATTTTCTGCTATTGAGCTAGATTCATTAGGAGAGATGCGTGTTAAATCCGCTTATATACTAAAAAGGAGTCTATCTGCTACTAAGGAGCAAGCAACCATATGCCTTGGTTTAAAAGGTGCAACAGACAAATATGCTTTGTTTTTAAAGGACTTTGTGCCAGTAGAAAACCAGTACATTGATATGGCCACAGATAAAATAAAAGTCCTTAGCGGTAAGCTAAAATCTGAAGTAGAAAACTTTAGGAATAATAAAGATGAAATAGACGGCCGATACTAGGCTAGTCCTAGTGCATGCTTGAGTTGAGTTACTTGACTATCCCATAACATCTCCATTTCTTCCACTTCGTCAGCATCTACATAATCCGTTATAAGTAGACCTATATCACCAGTGAGCTCATCTTTAGTTACTTCGAACTGAAAATATTCATCTGCTGCATTATCAAGCAGTTTAAACTTTACTAATTTACCGTTAATTTTTTTAACCAATTCCGCTTTATTTTCTTCGCCATCCCAAAAGAAAGTGTACTCTTTACTTCCTTTTATATTGACATCATCACAGAACCATTCTACCAACCCCGAAGGTGTAGAAAGGTACTGATACAGTATAGTTGGAGATGATTTTATTACGAATTCTAGATCTAGTCTTACTCTTTCCACTTGTACGTTTTTTTAAGATTTTTCAAATAAACATTTTTTTCTCTTATAAACTATATAAGACTCCTATTTTTGAACCGATTTGTTAGCATTATTTAGATCTTATCGAGTTTATTATTCCTTGGCGTTGAGTTACATACTCATTGGCCTATTCACTTTACTCTTTTTGAATAAAGGAGAACTGGTATTGCAACTAGATGAACTGCATACGCCGCTGGCAGATAAACTTTTTCTTGGGCTCACTAGCTTAGGTGAGTTGTTTGGAGGGGCATTGGTTTTACTCTGTATTATTGTTTTTGCAAAGAGACGCTACATCGCAATATTTCTTGCAGCGGCATCTTTATCTATGGTTACCTCGCAAGGCTTAAAACATCTCGTGTTCCAAAACGAAGGAAGACCATCTAGTGTATACGAGGATCTGGCTCCTGTAAAAAACCTCAAGCGTCATCAAAATAATTCTTTCCCTAGTGGGCATACTACGGGGGCATTTACTTTTTTTACGGTACTGGCCTTAGGACTTAAGAAAAAGTGGATTCAAGTTTTAGCTCCTACTTTGGCTGCGTTGGTAGGTATCTCTAGAGTATACCTTGGGCAACATTTTTTAAGTGATATAGTAGCAGGAGCCGTTATCGGATTATTTGTGGCTAGCATTACAGTTCTACTATTTAATAAGCTATTACCTCCCAAAGAGTATGTGGCAGAAAGTTAGGGAGCATCTAGGATTTATCTCTATCATTTGTTTTTATCTGGTGCTCTTTGTTCCATTTTTAGGGCAAGTACACTTGTTTGATTGGGATGAGATAAACTTCGCAGAAGCGGCCAGAGAGATGATAGTATCTGGAGACTGGCTCAATGTTCAGATTAATTACGAACCTTTTTGGGAAAAGCCCCCTTTGTTTATTTGGCTACAAGCTTACTCTATGTCCATTTTTGGGGTGAATGAGTATGCCGCTCGATTCCCAAATGTTGTCATAGGTTTAGTGACTCTATTTGTACTCTATCTCTCGGTATATAGAAGATACGGCAAGCAAGCTGGTGTTTTTACATTGCTAATGTACATAGGCTCTGTTACTCCGCATTTCTATTTCAAGTCGGGTATTATTGATCCGCTATTTAATTTATTTATCTTTTGTTCCACCCTATATTTAGTGAGGTCCACAGAAAATAAGCGAATAGCTAATTTCTTTTGGGCGGGACTTTTTCTGGGACTAGCAGTTATCACCAAAGGACCTGTTTGCTTACTCATAGTAGGTCTTACCGGCTTGGTATACCAACTATACTATAGGATTAACTTCTATACAACCAGAGGGCTTCTTTTCCTTTTAGGTGGACTCTTAGTATTCCCAGTATTATTCTTTGGCATACAAGTATATCAAAGTGGATGGTGGTTTTTACAAGAATTCATCATTTACCAAATAGATTTATTTAGATATCCTATCGCTTCTCACGGACAGCCATTTTATTATCACTTTATAGTCTTGCTAATTGGTTGCTTTCCTCTATTTGTGCTTGTACTAAAGCCTATAGTTAGTAAAACCGAAATAAGAGGGGATGCTAACTATGTAAGATGGATGAAGGTCTTGTTTTGGGTTGTATTAATTGTATTTTCATCTGTAACCACTAAGATAGTACACTATAGTAGTATGTGCTATATACCTCTAGCCGCAGTAGGAGGTGTTTGGCTGTCAAGATATACCGTATTAACTCGGTTTTCTAGAATACTTTTGGGTGCTGTAGGTGGAGTATGGGTCTTAATTTTAGCCGCGTGCGGTTCGTTCTACCTTATAGATATCAATAAGCTACTATCTAGGCATATATCAGATGAATTTGTGCTGGCACAGCTGCAAACAGAAGTGAGCTGGTCTTATGTTCCTATTGTTTTAGCCATGATACTGGCAGGAGTGTTATTTAAAACACTTATCAAACCGAGTAAAATTTCGATATCCTCCTTATTGGTCGCTAATTCTTTAGTCATCACGCTACTTATGTTAAGCTTCGTGTCGCAAGTAGAGCAGACTGTACAAGGGAACTGGATAACTCAACTAGAAAAATACAAGGGTAAGGAAATGGCACATTTCACCTTCGGTTTCAAAAGCTATGCTCACTTATTTTATGCTGAGCAAGCTAGTTTTGATGATTTGAAAGAGGCTAAAAAAACAATACTCAAAAGGCTTAAGCTAGGAGATTCGCATAATTTAAATGAAGAGGAGCGATTATCATTTCATGTCAACTTACGTGATTATGTTGTGAGGGAAACAAATATCCCAATCAGTATATCAGCTAAGGTTCAAAATTTTGGCGAAATACACGAGATATACCCTGAACTCTATAGGGTATACGAAGCAAATGGATATGGAGTGTATGAGCGAACTAAGGCAGTTGATAAATAACGAGCTGAAATCCGTCAGAGGTGGTAAAACTCTTTATTTTTTGAGCTCCTAGAGTATTTTCTATCATCGGCTTATCTACCTCCGCATCCGTAGGAGCAAAGGATGAATCCCATAAAATAAATGCTCCAGATTTTGGAGAGTGTGATGGGTTTTTTAGTAGTTCTAGCCTATGTATCTGCTTGTCATTATCTATCAATTTATTACTTGCAAGAGCATAATAAAAGAGGTTGGTATATATAGGTTTACTATTTATATTTTGGTGCTCTACGAGCCAGGTATTTGCATCCTGTATTAATTTTTGTTCTGTAGAGAGTTCAATGTCTTTTTTCCAGTCTATGGCCATTTTATTTTTTATAAAAGGGAAGCCTGATATAATTATTATAAATATGGAGTAGATATATTTTTTAGGGACAAAATAAAGGCTACAAACCAACCATTCTATACCCCTATATGCTACAAAACTCATAAGCGGGATAATGGCAATGAGCACACGACTAAGCCCAAAACTATGAAAGAGCCCATATCGCCAGAAGATACTGTGAGCGGCTATGTACCCTATAGTTATACCGTAGATAAGTATAAACTCTTTAATCTCCATTTTACCTTTGAAAAAACGAATTCCACCGTGTATTACTCCTAAAAAGAAGAGCATATAAATAGGCAGACCTACCACAAAAGGAAGCTGATTTACGAAATGTAAGATATCTCCACTGCCATACTTAAGCTCAATGCCTGCATAAGGATTTTCATGAAACATCCATAAAAAATCACCCAATGCAAATAAGCCGATAATTCCATAAATTAAATGACCGACTAGCAGATAAGGAATATATTTCACCTTCTTAGTAAAAAGTAGATATACAAGAAAAACCACGGCTATTATATATCCCTCTGATCTGATGAACGGGAGAAACGAGAGTAAGAGCAAGGCTATCACAGACCTGTTTTTTATCTCTAGATATACCATAGCCGTTAAGGATACTGCAAATAAAGGCTCAGTAAGACCAGAAGACTGCGATAGAAAGAATGTGTGTGCTGATAGCGATATAAATACGCCCCACCAACCGTTCAATTTATATTGTTCGAATATTTTCTTCATCAAAAAAGAGGAGAGCAATACACAAGCGATGTTGAATAACTTCATACCCCACCAACCCAGACTAGCGAAAGGGGAGGCCAAAAAAATAAAAATAGGTTTAGACCACATATCCAAGAAATAGTGTGGTGTGAGCCATGCCTGGTGAGCCTCTATGTAGTGTTTTATACTATCTCCATTATCAAAAGTATTTGGAATAAAGTAGACTAAAATAATATCCAGCAGAATTATTGCTGCCCAAATAATATAGTCCTTTTTCATAAGTCTAACGAGCCATTTATCCATTCACCATCTAAGTGAGCACCGTATAGTGTATAAAAGTCTAAAGCGGGCTGATTCCAGTCGAGTACTTGCCAGATCATTTTGTGACATCCGTTTTCTTTGCCAAAATCAATGCAATGAGTAAACAGTTGCTGTCCTGCACCTATACCTCTGTGCTTTTCTGTTACTATTAGGTCTTCTAGGTAAATGCACTTTCCTTTCCAGGTGCTATATCTATAGTAGGTTATAGCTAGTCCAATGATTTCACCATTAAGCTCTGCTACAAATGCATCGAAGAGCTTATTCACCCCAAAACCATCCTCGAGCATCTTTTCCTCTGTATTAATCGCTTCATTTGGGGATTTTTCGAAAACAGCAAGTTCTCTTACTAGCTTAAGAAGTTCCGGTACATCTTGTGCAGTTGCTTTTCTGATGGTGGATTTCAACATATGGGGTCAAATTTAAACACTCTAATGTTATCAAATATTTGTTAACATTAAGATATTGTTAACATTAAGATGATGTTGACTGTGCCACATTCAAGTTACAAACGCAACCCCTGGGTTAAATAATAATTGGTTCATTACAAATATAGGTGTTTCGTAATTGTAGCGTTTTCTAGGTCTATTGTTTAGTATAGTTTCTATCTCCTTTACAT
>Ga0209491_10001715_pt1 | contig 41350 bp, 46 predicted proteins | sample BON02_FD_187213 | JGI IMG/M metagenome (GOLD analysis project Ga0209491, IMG submission 187213) | Freshwater microbial communities from Lake Bonney liftoff mats and glacier meltwater in Antarctica - BON-02 (SPAdes) (version 2) | ecosystem: Environmental > Aquatic > Freshwater > Ice > Glacier... | reverse complement strand
GGAGCAGGAGCAGGAGCAGGCGCAGGAGCAGGAGCAGGAGCAGGAGCAGGAGCAGGAGCAGGAGCAGGAGCAGGAGCAGGAGCAGGAGCAGGAGCCATATTGTCTCCACATGAAGTCGGTCCTTCTTCCAAAGATTTTATTATTTCAGCCAATTTCTGAGCATCAAATACACCACCCGTTGGAAATCCATATTTGGAAATATATATTTTAACTTCTGGACGAATCTGAGCAAACACTGTCATTGTAGCAGTACCTTCTAGCAAAACTCCTGAGCCACCACCATTACATTGTGTTTCTAACAATTTGATTTTTGCTTTCAACATGTAAATTTCATCTCGCTGTGATTTTTCTAAAAGCGTGGTTTTATACAACCCATCCAAACAACTATTTATAACTTCCCAAACCTTTGTATATCCAAAAGAGTCTTTGTATGATTCGTTAAACAAAGCTACTGATAATTTACTGTAAACCTCATATGTTAATTCTTCATGTAACTGAGCAAAATTACCAGATGAATATAATTTCAACAAATGTTCCAAATCTTTACCTACACACGAATATAATTTGAATAAAACTAATTCTAAATCTTGGTGACATTTATCATTGTATATTAATGGAATAGATACTTCACGCAATGAAGCAACAAATAATTCCAATTCAGTTATATTATCATACGTTAGGTCAGGTAAAATTATATTATCAGCATGTACATCTTCAATATATTTTTTGTATATTTGTAGTAAAGAGTCAAATGTTGTAATAATATTATTAAGTATAACTTGATAGTTCGGACTAGAGGATAGTTTTAGTTTATTTAATTCAAATATTATGATATTATATTCACGTTTAAGTGTATTACAATCTATATTATAATCGAAATATACAATCCGATTCAATGTAAGTGAAATATATTTAATTTTCTGATTAAAATCAAACAACTCCTTACTAATTACAGCAGTACGTGACGTAGAACTATGTTTAATATAACATGTATCACTATCGTCATTATCAAAAAAAGTTCTCCTACCTTTATTGTTAGGTTTAGACTTAAACATATTAACCATCTAAAATTATTTATAGTATAACGAGACAATAATATTCAAATGTGTAAACGTCGCGTATAAAAGATGGGATTATTTATAAATTTATAATATAATTATATATGATTAAAAACACGTACGAGCTAGATGTAGAAAATTATAGCGAAGATGAGTTGTTTAAAATAATCAAATATACAGGGGACATAAATACCATAACGTCATCGGAATTAACCAGCCATATAACAAGAATGATAAATAATAGCAAGTATAAATACGACGACCAAGATACCATCAATACATTAATTGGATTTTTAAATAGTGTAAATGATAAGTTATTAAGTTATATTACCATACGGCAATCAGTACAATTTAAACCGACTAATTATGATATTATTCAAAGTCAAAACCAATTACAGGGTGGTAATAATAGCGTAACGACTGAAAAAATAATACCAGTATTAAATGTACATGAATATAAATACCCGACCGGAGTAATTAATCCATTGGAACGAAGAATGATTACTAAAATAATTTCTATAGATAGCGAATTTCGAGAGGATTATAACACATCTATGTCAAGTAATTTTATATGGTCTCTTCCAACTACTGAACACAAGGTAGTATCTATAAAATTAGTATCTCTAGAACTGCCTGTTATGTGGTATTCCATATCTGAAGCAAATAAATCAAACACGTTTATAATAAAAACGTATAATATTGTCGGACTCCCAGACAAAATTCATACGATAGTACTACCATCCGGTAATTATATGGCATCCGATTTTGCTGTAGCATTGACAAATTATATGTTCAATAAAGGAGAAGGATTACAATATTTAATATGTCAGATAAATCCGATTACTACAAAAACAATGATACGTACTCGCGAAAATATAGATGGTGGTGACAATATATATGATGTTACAGAACCATTTTATTCGCCTGACTTTTATTATGTTGTAGATTTTGGAGATAGTATTATAACCAGTTGCGGTGTAGAGAAAGATACCACCATAAAATATAATACTAATAACGACTCAAAACATAGACAATATTCATTAGGTAGTTTTTTAGGATTTACAAAAAGACACTACGAAGTTCGTCGAAGCGACACGTATGTTGATTATGTTTTCAATGGTAACAATGTAATAACATATGAAGCAGTATTACAAAGCGAATCGTCATATGGAAATAGTCATATGCATTATTTATTTATTTCTATTGACGATTTTAATAGAAATTTTATCGCCGAATCTATTATTGCGACAACTGGTACTAATTCTCTGGGACAAAATATATTAGGGCGCGTCTCAATTACCGAATCATTTAATTCAATTATGCTACATACGGCAAGTGATAAAATATTTAAACAACGTGATTATCTTGGACCAGTTAATTTAAATAAATTTCGAATTAAGATATTAGATAAATACGGAAACGTTATAGATTTGAACAATAATAATGTTTCAATGTCGTTGGAAATAACAGAATTATATAGCATTTAGGTCATATAAAAAATACAAATATATAATCTAATGTCTTTATTTAGTTTTTTTGTTAAGCATTTCCACAACAATTTACAGTCATCCAGACCTTATCTTTATTACTAATTAAGTTTTTAAATGTATCTACTGACTGGTCTAGTTTAATTTCATAATATTGGTCCTGGTCATTATCTGGCGAATAATCATGTATTTGTACTTCTACTTGTTCTAACTCTTCTGATTGTTCATAATTAGAAGAGTTATAAGAATCCGATTCGGAGTATGGAATAAGATTTGCTCTACTACGAGGTGGTGTATGTAGTTCGGTATCGTCGTAATTTTCTAAGTCAGCCATAGTTAGAGGCGACATACATTGTGGTGACATACATTGTGGTGACATACTATTATATTGAGACACATTCGTAGTTGTATACGCATTCAATGTAGAAATGTTTCCGGTTTCGATATCATTATCCAAATCGCACATAGTTCGATACTTCACTGGAATATATTCTCTCTGATAGAGTTCCTCATAAATACAATTCAACTCGTCTTCCAAGTTAGTAATACGTTCGTTCCACGTATTTATGCCATAAACCATATTATTTCTTTTCATTGGTTCATTGCTATACAAATCGGTAACAATCTGTGATTTGTTGGGGAGAACAATCCAATGCCACGGGTCGTCATATACTAACTTGGCTTCCACATTTGGATTTTCGACATTTTCTCTAAAAGTCTTAGCAGCTGAACTATTCATATTCCATTCACTAAAATGGATAAACACCATCTTAAACGAACTGCCATCTCTTCCAGTTTTCCAAACAATATCCATATTCTTCACCTTACCTAGTTTTAGGTTTTCGAAAGTACTAATTATTTTTTTATTGGGAATGTTATTAAAGACACGTGGAATACAAACGGAGAAGGCGGACATATTTTAAATACTGTATCGAGTATAAGTTGATATTGTTCAGATTTATAAGCATTTTAACTTCAATTTTTTAATAATAAATAAAAAATTGAATTACAGTTTTTTGAATATTTTATTACATCATTACTTTAGAAATGGATTTTCAATTCAAACAACGCAAGACTGGGAAGGACAAGGAACGTCGTACACGCGAACTATATGGAAAACATAGTGCCAAACATATTCGTATTCAAGAACATTGTCAAGAAAATCATTTGAAAAATTTACAAGAAGAACGAAATAAAAACAGTCACACTGTAAAATCGGGAAAAGATATCGGGAAAAAATAAATCTATGTAGACAAATAATTATATGAACGACGTGTACTACTACTACTACTACTGACACATTCATTCATATTTTTTTGTGCGAGTAATGAAATAGCATTACTAACCTCATATGACGCTTCATTACTTAATCGACATCTGTTCTCAAATCTCTTTGTCCTATCCATAGTTTGTTGTTCATTTTTTTTCTTCTGACATCTTTGTTCGTAACGAATTTCTCTTTCGGTTTGTAATGTAAGACTATTCGCCATATATATAAAGTATATGCGACCTGTATTTAAATAGTTTTGTTATAAGTATGTTGTTAGCACAATTGGTATAATAAAATAATTGAAGTAGAATAAAATTTATATAATATACATAAATTTTATTATGACAGATTACTTACATAGAGTTACTTATAAAGATGCTATACCCTATATACCACCCATTACATACGGAAAAGTCGTGAAAGTATATGATGGGGATACAATTACAATAGCCACCAAATTACCATATGATAGCTCTCCTATATATCGATTCTCCGTAAGAATCAATGGAATTGATTGTCCCGAAATGAAAACACATAATCATAATGAACAAATATGCGCAAATATGGCAAAAAAAACAATATACGACATTGCGTTTAACAAAATTGTCATATTAAAAAATGTATCACTAGAAAAATATGGCCGTATATTAGCAGATGTATTTGTAAACGATGTATCAATCGGTGATTTATTATGTCAATGTAGATTGGCCGTGAAATATAACGGTGGAACAAAAAATTCTCCGAAAGATTGGTTAGAATATTATAATACCCGCGAATCATTGCTTGATAAAAAACCAGACGAACGTATTTTGAATAAAACCTTATATGAAAAAAACATTTGGCATAAACTTAGGAAATGTATAACGTCTAGTATTTGTTGTAACATAAACAACAAATGAGTCTAAGAATACATACACTCAAACATAAGAGAGCATGACCAATCCATATTATTCAAGTTTATTATTCTACCGAATTCATCATATAATGTTATTCGCAATTTTTCTATATTCACTGGTCCGAAATAATTTCTACTTCGGTTAATTTGAGAAGAAATTCCGTCTGATTCGGATGTTTGATGAACCAATCCGGCGTTACCTCTATTAGATAAATTAATTCTGGCTAAGATATTTCGGTTATTTATAGAATCACTATATGCTGACACATAGTAATTATTTACATTATTATTATAATCATCTATGGCTACAAATATATACTGCGGACCTTTTATATAGAATAAACCTTCAGATACAACTGCCGCTGGTAATATGATATTACTTCCTATAACAGAACCAGGACCACTATCATATACGTTCATTCTATATCCTAATTCCCATCCTAAAAAAAACGGCAAGGGTTGATTCACTTCGGTACTTCCATTGACATCAACTGCAAATACAAGTTGATAGTCTAAATATCCAGAATTAATCAAACTGACCAATTCACTTTGCGTTATACCCGAAATATCCAATGCGAACACACTTTTACCACTTGTAGAATCAACGGTATATCGCAAATTAAATGACGCATCTGATTGAATCGTAACTCCATTATATATCGCATCTGGAGGCGTAAGGGCGATGGATGATAATAAAGCCGCGTTTAAAATCGATTCTATCTCAGAACCACCAGAACCATTGGGAATATTTATATTATATGTTTCATAGTTTCCGTCTGGAAGTTTGACTAGTGCGCTATTTTGAAATACTCCACCTACATTGTTCCAATTTACCACAAAAGAATTATTTCCAAGCGATTGGCTAATCGCATAATACGTGAGAGGTATTTCAATCGAAGCCAATCTCATATTTACAACCTTGTCGAATTTATATGGCAACGTTAATTTCTGGTCTGATGATGACGTCTGATAGTAATTTGGTCTAAATCTTGAATCAATGTTCACTGCTCGCTTAATTGTTCGATAATTGATGGGATTTATAATTCCAGGCGGTGCTCCACCAATACTACCTAGGTGTAATCCGTCACTAGGCTTGGAATTATAGGCAGCTTTAATATCTTCCTCGTTTTTTATTATAAAATGGTCATTGACTTCAACCACTGTATTTTTTAAATCATAAAACTTTTCGGACTTGATTGTACTTTGTTGAATCCCAATTGAAATTATCTTTGTTAATCGAATAGAAATTGTGTCTAGAAAATTTGTTATTTTTGTTTTCATGTCATTATTCACTGAATTATCGTTTACCAATTTCACATATAATTCGTCTCTTTTCATTTTTATATCCTGTGGTTGGTATGGATACGACAATGATAATATTTCTTCTAATTCTTTATCACTATAATCATTGATATTTAAAAGGAACGACTCCATATATAATCTTACAAGTTTTTTTTAAATAGGAATATACTAAAATATGTTACAATACGTTGCCTTTTTTGTAGGTTTTTGGTTTTGTCAATATGCGGTAGTTAATGCCGTCGACGAAGATGATGTAGGTGTGAACGATTCATTCAATGTTTTTATGTCATAACGGTCGACGAAATGGTCGTTAATTATTATTTTACTGATAAATGATGTAAATATTTCTTCTAAATGGGAATCTTACTTACAATAATTTTCCCGATAGGTCATACTATATTTAACAATAAATTCATTTAGTTTTACATTTTATCTAAATTCATTTAGTTTTACATTTTATCTATTCGGTTTATCATATCGTTTTTATTACCCAATAATAAAATTGGATGTGTATGTTTTACATATTTATTTATGTTCTTCGTTTCACAGCGCTTAGATTTCCGGCCCGACATGAAGCACCTACACGACCAGATGCTGTATGCGGTTTATAATACCAATCATTGCTTTTAATAAATGTCATCGGAATATTGGGGAGGAAAACAGGAGATAATCCATTCGGTTGGTAGCTTTTACCGCTCTTTCTACTAATAACAAACTGGCTCATAGATAGAGATATATATATCTAGTGTATTTTATTTTATTTATTTTATTTTATTTTATTTGTTTTATTTTATTTTATTATAAAGCATATATGTCAGAGTTTAACGCAAAGACACGTTAATATCGTCATTCCAAACAAAATATATTGTTTATTGCTTTGATGATAAATAAATTAAACCAGTAGATTGATTATCTCCTAGACCTTCCTCAGCCAGTTGATTTACCCCTTGCCACAAAAACGGCATTCATATTAAATCTAGATGCGGTATTTAAACGTGTCGTAGGTGTGTTAGTAGTCAAACTTTGTATGGGAGTAATTTGGATACTATTTGATGAATTTGTTATGAAATTCATAGGAATCTTTATAGGCATATATAATACATAAATATATTCCTTTTTGTATTATATACTAACTAATAATAATAATAATATTACATGTAGATATTATTTTACACAAAACACAAGCAAGCTCTCGTATTTGCGATACCATATGACCTCGTTTTATTTCCTTGAACAGGTGTTAATCCTGTTGGATTTTGCGTTCTTAATGGCCCTTTTCCTTTTAATCGAGCTAAATATCTGGCATAACTTCCATGTTTTATATCTACCCCTTCTCCACCTGGCGATTGTGAACCTGGTCTATCACGTGTTAATGAACTACGAGTAGAATTTCCACGTGAAGGAACAACGGTAATGCTTTGAATTTGCGAATTGGATGGCAATGCGCGATCACTCATTTGATTCCAATTCACACCGCTATATGTTAAGCTAGGTTGCTGGTACACTTCGAGTGAGGATACATTCATTACATATTCTGACGCGGGAATACGAACGGAATTCCATATACGCTTTTGTGTAATATCAGTTATATTTGCAGCAGAACATACGGACGGACCACAACCACTTGCGTCACATGTATACGTACAACCACAACTTCTACATTGGGATATATTATATATTATTCCTCCATCACAACTACAATTATTATCATATTTCATAATTATATACTATATTTATAATAAAATTGACGAGTATCAAATAATTGAAACGAATAGTATTCACTCTAAAAATGGCGTCTAAACATATAATTAATTGTCCGTGCTGTTTCAAAATTTTCAAACGACATGGCTGTTATGAAAAACATATTTTACTTTGTCGAAGAACAAACGAAGATAAACTACCCAATATAAGACAATTATATGATATGATTACTACTCTTACAGAAAAATATAATGCTGTCCATAGTGAATTGGATAGTTTGAAACGCCATATTTATACCAAAAATAAGAAATTAGATGTATTGAGTTGGTTAAATGAACAGGATAGACCAGTGGAACTAGGCCAAGACCAAGATACATATACTTTGGCAAATAGTTGGCATACATATATAGAAAACATACACATTACGGTTGACGATTTACATCTGATTTTTAAAAATGGATTTATCGACGGAGCATTTGAAATAGTAAACAACTATATTCATTCTGGTAAAAATCTAGAGTTAATAAAATGTTTTGAACAAAAGAACAATATCATATATGTGTTTGATAGTGAATGGAAAGAAATGAAACCAGATGAATTTAAAAGTATATTTGATGGTATTTACAAGAAAATGTTGGCTACGTTTAATATATATAAAACTAATAATGAAACTAAATTAGATGATGAACAGTTTCAATTGGAATATATGGACAACTTTATGAAATTAATATGTGTTAACATGACATTTCAACAGAAGTGTACTCGTATCAAAAATAAGATATATAACGAGTTGAAGGACAGTTTCAAAACGATTACTGAGATGAACATTTAGATTGTTAACGTAGATAGTCGCGACACGTTATATTGACTATATTTTTTATCAAAAACGATTAGTCAAAAAAAATTGAAGTTATTTTTTATAAATAAGCATTTGACATACTTTAACAAGTCAAGCAATTAGCTAAAACAAAACAATACAAGATGTTCTCCTATACGGTTTTCATTCCTCGCGTGTTCTCCAACATCAAGGTCTCTCGTATTAGTAACGTATTCCATAACCTCGATATTGGTAGTGTTCAACATGTGGATTTGGTATCCAAGACGGGTAAGAATGGCGATACCTACAATATGGCGTTTGTTCACTTTGCTATGGTCTACAATACTGTTGCTGGTGATAAATTTCGTAGTGATATTGAAGGTCCCGACAAGAAGGCCCATATTGCGTATGACGGACAATGGTTCTGGCACGTGCTTCCATTTGAACAGAAACAGTCTCCGACTAAGAAGCCAGAATATGAGTCCAATGAGCAGCAACAACAGCAACAGCATCAGCATCAGCAACAGCATCAAAATCCATCAGAACTTACGCTTCATCAGATGGATTTTGTAATGTCCCATATGATGCCTGTATGGATGATGACACCTTACGGTCCAACGTTAACGTTACAATTAGGATGTCCTCAGTTTATGCTCGAACAACCACAGCAACAACACCAGCAAGAGACCAAGCCCAACACTAAGCGTATGGTTCCTCGCCAAGTTGCGTATGGATCAATATATAACAGACAACACAAACAACCTCGTAAGAGACTGAACGCCCCACACCCGGAACGTCGCGAAGAGACATATGCGCGCGAGAGTGTCTCAATCGACGACATCATTGATTACGAAAAGGAAGATGGGGAATGTTAATTGTTGTAGTTAGTTATTATTTACTATAGGTATGGTCAAAATAAAATAAACTAAAATAAAAAAATAAAAAGGGGATATACGCCCTTTTTTATTTTTACATGTATTGTTTATTATTTATTGGTTGGTTATTATTGTGATTTATAGTGTTATTAGTTGTTTTTTTACATAATGTTGTTTTAGACTACTGGGTAAGATGGTTGCATAGCAATTCCGCATACTCCAGGGTCATTTGTGCTATCGCTACGCTCAATCTTAATATATCCTCCGTCTCCCCAAGAGGGTCCCCAACTGTTCTTGACTAACCAATATTCAGTTCCGGCATCCACCCCGTATCCAACAATAAGAACACCGTGATCCAAATTAGTTCCACACGCACTACCTGTCAATACACCACTAGTATACAACTGGAATGCCTTTGTATCTGCCTCAATAGCAATTGATACTGGACCACGAGATACCGCCTCCTTGAGATTAACTTGATTGTTCTTGGTAACATCAACACACCCCGAAATAGACACTACAGGGTCACACTTTTGGCAGTCACCGCCAACCGCATTATATGGATAAGCGGTCTCTAAACACATGCCATTATCCTTGGCATATTGGAACGCATCGTCCATTAGACCACCATTACACCCATGATTACCATAGGATTTGGAGCAGTCGACCAATTGTTGCTCAGAAAGACTGACTAAAGAACCCTTGGCGATGGCCCAAGCTCCCTCCATGGCCCCGGTTGCGCTAAATGACCAACAAGAACCACATTGTCCTTGGTTCTTGACAGGGGTTACCGCACTATGATCGCGCCAATCATAACTAGAAGGGACGGAATTGGTGTTAGAAGTAAACTTGTCACAACCAGTAGATAATGGACCTCCTACACGAATTCCATTGAAACGCGCAAACTCGGCCTCGGTCAAGTCCGCAAAAGGAGTAACACCCAAGGTATACTTGTGGTTTTGGGAATTGTGTTCTCTGATATATTCCATATTGGATGCGAATACCTCGAACTTAGTTTCAAGTTCCTTAAGAGTAGAATAAGATTTGTCGAAACGTGTAATAAATCGTTGGAAATTTGACCAATGATGCTCAGTCTCATTAAACGCAGTTGCCATAGTAGTTAGGCATAGAGTAGCTACAACAGTAAATAGGTTCATTATATACATAGACTGATATTTTGTTTTTAGATTGTTTTGGAAATTCCTTTATATCACCTACATAAGTTACTGGAATAATACAACAATGTATAATTTATTGCTTACATATATGAAACCGTTATAGTTATTTATACAATTATAATGACAACTATCCGCTAGTTTTGTATTCTCGTTTATTTTATTTATGGACGTATTTAGTAGCCGGTATGATTTGATGTTCTTCGTTGATGTTTGAATGGAAATATACATTTTCTCTCTTTATATTTTATTCTTTTCTATTTTTCCATTACTAAATATTATTTACAATATTTCATTATTCAAAAGATAAACAACTTTTTTTATTTTCATAATGTATATGAATATGGATATGGAAAATTTCATTCAAAATAAAGGGCAATACCAAACTAGTGTCAATGGCAATATTATTGATAATACACAGTGGAATATGGTATATGACGGCAATGAATTAGATTTAGAAGCTAACCGAAACAATGAAACCATTTATATTAATTTAAATAATGATGATATTATGAAACTACTCACGGTTCCATCTTACCATAAATCTATACACGAAAGATTAAATGACGATTTACATAGTAATCACATTAATGATATTCAACCTATTATTGTCGAAGAAACGGAAAAACACGATTCACATAAAAACACCATCCATCTTAATAATAAAACAAAAAAAACAAGTAAACATACTAGCAAGAGCAAGAGCAAGAGCAAGAGCAAGAGCAAAAGCAAAAGCAAGAGCAAGAGCAAGAGCAAGAGCAAGAGCAAGAGCAAGAGCAAGAGCAAGAGCGATAACAATAATAAACGCAAAATTATATGTCCGGATGTCAGTGACAGTAGCAGTGACAGTAGCAGTGACAGTAGCAGTGACAGTAGCAGTGACAGTAGCAGTGATAATTCAGTATCACATAAACAACCAAGAGAGGTAACCCCAGACTTTATGAAAACTATTTATTAGTGAGGTATGTTGATTGGTTTAGTTGTTTATCATTATTTTTATATAAAAATAAATAATTTATTAACTACATAAATTATATATTATGTCAAATACTTCTGATAGATGGAAATCACAAGGAGGTATAAATAGAAGACCTACTAATAATATTTTAAACAATTATAAACAATCGTCCAGTACATTGACCATTACTCAGCAGTTAGGTATTAGCAATAACACAATCGTAAATGGCGACTTGGAGTTAGATGCTGGTGGCGGTGGCTCTATTATCTTTCAAGACGGCACTATTCAAACTACAGCGGCAAGCGGTTCGGGTACTACAGCCACGTTGGGTGCTGTTCTGGCAGCAGGAAACAATGCTAATCAGTTTGGTATTACTAATTTAGCATTAATAAGCGTTGAAAATCCATTAGTAGGGACTACTCCTCAAAGTGCTGTTCTAAACGCAGACCAATTACAAATATCCTATGTTGATGCCTCTTATTCCAACTCTATTCTTGAAGTTGTCCCTACAAATAACGAATTTCCAAGCACTACTTGGTATGGTGAAGATAAAGCCACAGGGTTAATAAATACAACTGTGATTACGCCTAACCAAATCAAATATATAGGTGCTACTTCTTACTTGATTAATTCGTTGGTTAGTGGTCTTCAATTGAATGCGTCCTCCTCTGCTTGGGCGTTCTTAACTAATGGTTCAATTATATTTCCAGACGGCACTATTCAAACGACGGCTGGTGGAGGTGGAAATTTAACAGCATCTCCCTTTGTTTATCTAATAACTATTCCTGCCCCAACATATTCAATAAGACAAAATCTGGCTCAAATTACTTTTACTACTACCACAGACAGAATATCACAATTTAGATATACCTTGAATGTTTCAAACTCGCAACTTTCAGGTGGTGTTACTCCTTCTCCTGATGTTTTCACTTCCGCAGAAACAGGAAGTTTTTATATATCTTTTGCGAGGGCTAATAACGGTCAGCCTGGGACGTTTAATAGAAATAGCAATAATACGGCTGGTCTTTTCGGACCTTGGACTGGTTGCCTTTTTTACAACATCCAACGGACATCAGCAACAGCAGGAACAAGTACATATCCTAATATAACTAACGCATCACTTCTATACACGGAATACAACGGAACTAACATCGTTACTTTATACGCAGTTAGTAGCGACACCGACTGGGACACTGGCGGAGGGGGGAATATTGCTCCTGTTAATGTTAATTATTCTTTCAATATTGAGGTATTAAACGATGGCGGTATAGACGCCAGTATAGGTGTAAATACATCGGTTGTAAATCCTTTTACTTTTACCCCGGTTTAATGGTTTTAATGCCTAATTTAGGCAAACTAATAGTTGTATCCCACATTAGCCTTATCATTAACAGTCTGGCTCATATGGGGGTGTATTCTTATATCAATCACATCCATTTACAAAAAAATTGATTTCATTAATACCAAATGTACTATTAATAAACTCACAATGAACACAGTTCAACAAAAAATCGAAGAAATTCAAGAAGTACACAGCAGTCCTTCTTATTTGGCAAACTTGTATCCACATGAACGTGATGAACGGATCAAGTTTGATGAGGGTCCTCATATTTACACTATTGATGGCAGTAGCGCTGGCTACGTGTCTGTAACAACCTTTAATCATGCTAATTTTGATCATTTTGATGCGGATGCGATTATTAGTGGTATGATGTCCTCTAAGCGTTGGCCACAGAGCAAGTATTATGGTCAGACGGTTGATGAAATCAAGGCTGGTTGGGACAAGAACCGCGATGAAGCGGCCGACGCAGGAACCAAAATGCACTATGATATTGAGTGCTACTATAACCAAATGGATGTCGTCAATGAGTCTGTCGAATACGAATATTTCCAACGTTTCTTGGCCGATTTTCCTGACTTGAAACCCTATCGCACAGAATGGACCGTTTTCCACGAAGAACTGAAATTGGCTGGATCTATCGATATGGTGTTTGAAAAACCGGACGGAACACTACTGATTTATGATTGGAAGCGGTGTAAGGAAATAGTCAAGACGAATGCGTTTGGTAAATGGGGAAAAAAGGAATGTATCGATCATTTGCCAGATACAAATTATTGGCATTATTGCTTACAACTCAACACATACAAGGCTATTTTGGAGGAGAAATATGGTAAGGTGGTGGAAGACTTGTATTTGATCTGTTTACATCCAGACAATAAAAATAAAAGTTATCAACGAATTAAAGTGGTTGATTTACAAAAGGAAGTAAAGGCACTATTTGAACTCAGGCGACAAGAAGTTGTAGAAAAATATGGAAACATATAAAGTTAAAGTTAAACGAATCAATCATCCACATACTAATAAATAAAAGAAATATATAAAAAATTATCCATTCGTGTATATGTAATAAATAATCAAGGCTTAAAAATATATTGTATATATTATTATTGATACTTATGTTTCAACGTATGAATAATAGTAGACTATTTTCAAATATATCAGCAAGAATTGACCGCAATATGCTATATGTTACAAGTGGTGTAGCGGTTAGTTCTATGTTATTCTATTATTTTTGTTCGAATTTGTCACAACTAAATATGAGTATTTTTTCATTGTTTACTAACAATATGCTACTTACTGACAAGGCAACAGATAAATATAAGTTAAAAGACGTTTCATATGAAAATAAATATTATGACAAATTCCAAGAGATGGATAGTACTCAAGAATTGGAAGAAGATGATGTAAAATCATTAAAAAACAATGTATTGTATGAAATGACGCCAAAGGGACGTATTATAATGTATTATGATTTTGAAAAAGAGTCGTTTATATATCACTGTGATACAAAGGATGTACCGTATTTGTATTTGGAAACAGTCGCTAGAAAATACGCAATAACATATCATTGTAAAAAAATTGTAGTTGATATCAAAAAGGAATTGGAAGTGGCTAAGGAGGCATCTGTTGCGAATAATACAAAGTCAAACTTGTTGGTTGGGGTTAAAGCATCGGATAGTTTATTTGCTTCTTTTAAAAGTTATAATCGAAAGGGTACTGGTGGTAGTAAAACCATAAACAAGAAATTTATCTTGCGTCAAAACGCAAATCGTTATTCTTATGGCGGAAAGGTGAATGAGTTTCCGTTTATAAAAACAAATGAATACAGTGTAGAAAAACCGATGGAGAAGATGGATTACGAAACATTTAAGAAACTAATGGCGAAAAAAAATTAAAGGTAGAATATATATGATTGATTTATTAAATGTTCCTAATCCAGATGAAAAAATAAAAATGATAGTAACTGAAGCTATATTAAAAAAACGTGCTCTCGTTGACCAGACTAATAACGAATTGGAAGATTTAAAGCGACAAGAAGCGAGTGGAATATATTACAGTCCGAATGATGCGAAGTCTGATTCTAGTTCTGAATTGACTTATGTTACGATAGCCATTCTATCACTAATAAGTGATGTGTTACACGGATTTCAGGCTGCTGCCAAATATATGAAAAATACAGCGATTGCGGTTGAAGCGGACCGTAATGGACGCAATCGCATTCAGGCGGGGGGTGGGAAGGCTCCTGGTTATACCGATACCGAAAGTATAAAAAAACAGGCTGACATATTGAACAAATTAATTGGTGGCGCAAACGAACAAATTAAAAAACTTACTGCTTCAAACACTGCTGACAATATTTCTGTGTCGAATACGCCCATTGAGAATGTTTCAAAAGATTTGACTATATCAACTTTAGGAGATGAAAGCAAAGAATTGGCAATAAAAGTATTCACCGTAATCAAGGATATTAGTGAGGTTGGATTGAAAACTGGTATAAAGTGGAGTGGTGATGTTATGATTAAACTAGTAGATGCTGTGATGGATATGACAGGAGGAGCAAATATATTGGATACTCCTATAGATAAATTAAGCCCTGAACTAAACAAAAAGGTATTATTACTTGCCGGAGTTCTAAAAGAATTATCGACCAACCCCGCTACAAAAGAAGCGGTAAGAGAAATTGCGCAGGCAGTTGCCGTGACAATCATTGAAATATTGAAAGAAATCCGTCCACAATTAAATAAAGTCGCCGACCAAGGAACGGAAATGTTAGAGGAGGTTTCTGGAAAATTTGTATCTGGAGCAACTGGTACCGGTATTTCTATTATTCAAGCATTTTTAGCCGAAATACCTTGGGTCGGAGGAATTATTGATTTGTTTATTGCGATTGGTAAGGGATTTAACACGCTAACACAAACGTTTAAAGTGTTTATGGAAAAAAGTGGTCCTATGGTAATTACTAGCGCACAGACTATAAAAGATACAGAGGCTACTGCCGTAAAGGGTAAAGAACGTATATTAGGTGCGGTAGATAATGCCACAAATACGTTAAAAGATGTTAGTCGTCAAGACGTTGCCACCACTAATTCCACCACTAATCCTATGAAAGGCGGTAGTTATAATATGAAACATATTCATTCTAAAATACAAACTGGGGGGAAACGATTGAGAAAAACGATGAAAATGTTCCATACTACATTACCGAAACTCACTTTTACGTCTTCAAATAAACTACCTAAGGGTAATAGAACAAAAAAACGTAGATAATTATTTTTGTAGTGCCTTTATTAGTGCCTTTTTCTTAGTTCCTTTTTTTAAGCGATATTTGTAATTGCTTTTTACGGTTGTTGTGTCGCTTTCCAACTTAAAAACCCTATACTCTTCTTAATATTAAAGGATGTTCCTAAATGGGATTTTGCGATTTCAAGCGTTTGCTTTTCTTGGTCAGTAAGTGAGTTTATATAATTGGATATTTCTGGCTCGTTCTGATTCTCGTGGGACATTTTATTTTCCATCTTCATAGTTATAATTGAATTCATTTACTGTTTAAATAAATTCAATTTTTATTTATTTGTTTTTATCGGTTAATACTGAATCATACATATTAAGTTTCCATTCATTTTTATATTGCTTTTTTGTAGTACTTTAGTGACGGAATTATCTATCGTATAACCATTATTGATTAAAAATTCGAACAAATTGGGCAAATCGTCGATACACATAAGATGGCTCGGATTATTTATCTGTGTGATACCTATAACACAACTGGGCTTGGGACATATATTATTATACGTTTCAAATGGAGATAGTTTATTCATTCTCACTGTTTTTGTAATGGACTTTAGAGGTCCTTCTGGCGATTTATTTAAAGTTAAAATATTTATATATTCTTGTTGAATAGAATTATAATACGGAATACTTTCTAGAGAATATAACTTCATGTATTAGTATTAGTATTATTTATTATTTATTATTAGCAAAAAAAATTGAAACAATTTATTTATAACTAATGAAACTATCAATACTTATTGAAGTATCTAATTACTTACTCTTATCCGGACAATTAATTTATATTAACTTAACTATGACTACCGACAATGTCATATTCCGTTTTAAATTTTCGGATGATTTTGCTAACCAATTGTATCCATTTGCTAAACTCCATCAGTATGACGATAGACATACTTACAAGGAAGAATGGGCGCGATGGCTCACGAACAACGATGAACTCATTGACGCAGAAGTTACACGATTGAAAGGTCTCGGTTATGATGGGGATATTATAGGCAAAATGTATAAAAGCGGTAGATATTATTTTCGTAAGAAGACCAGTAGTAATGACATCAAAACACGCCGTAAGTATACTTCTCTATGTCATGATATGATTGATGCGATGGACGAGCATATTAATATCAATTATTATCTTCCGTGTTTTAAACCGTCTATTGCTTATGAACAATTTTGTATGGAGTATGAAACGTTGTTGAATGACGAAACAGAACGACTGTTACAAGAAGAACTTGTTCACAAAGATATATATTCAAAATTAAAGAAAACATATAAAAATAGATATTTCCTGTTCAAACAAAACCGACGTACTATGCGTGAAGACAATTGTGATGCTATTTATAGATAAGATACGGCTAATGCTAATGCTAATGCTAATGCTAATGCTAATGCTAATGCTAAGGCTAAGGCTAAGGCTAATGCTAAGGCTAATGCTAATGCTAATGCTAATGCTAATGCTAATGCTAATGCTAATGCTAATGCTAATGCTAATGCTAATGCTAATGCTAATGCTAATGCTAAGGCTAAGGCTAATGCTAAGGCTAATGCTAAGGCTAATGCTAAGGCTACGTATAAAAATGTTTGTCGTTCAAGCATTACGGAAAATTAACCAATATTAATTCACGATAGATACTAATATAATAGTAATGACTTTGTTCTTGGAAAATTCATTTCCTCTCAATAATTATATTTCTATTTCTAAAAAAATCAAACAAATTCCAATGTACTTTTTGTATTTTTTACCGATAGATACATTCAAAAATTTAGACAAACATTATAAAGTCTTACCATTGACTAATTCTAACTTGATTCAGAGAGAAATTAAATACAAACTTGTTTATTTTGATAAAAATATTGATTTATATAGTAATAATATATATTATAGCTTACCCTCTACGTTCGCAAAATCACTCTATCATCTTTTTTATTCTTGCTCCATTCTTCATACACACAATATCTCATTTACTTTGATCCAACATCCGTTTGTTTCGTATGACGAGAATCTACCACAACTAACCGACTTTTCATATTCGTTTTATTTCCCATTTATTCAAACTCATAATTTAAAGTTGTATTTCTCTCCTCTCCTATTACAAAATCCATATATATCCTTTGATGTATTTGTCATTACCTATCTCATTCATAACCCAATTGAATGTTTGTGTCAACAAGATACTGACCAGATTTTAGATTTATTTATGAAAGGTAGAGAGAAAATAGAAATAAATACATTCAAGAATATTATCTATTATTTTCATAATTATACTTCCGAACAAGTTATCCAATACCTTTTCCAGTTTAAATATTCTTGGACGTATTATTCTCTTTGTTATTTCTTTATTGTTCATTTTCCGGATTTATTGAATCATTTCTCTCTATATGATCTATTCTATACCTATATTCATTCTTCTTTTAAAGACAGACATACTGAGTTATTAAAAGATATTCGCACTAATGTGTTCGGATAGTGTTAATCCAATATCATTGAATTTAATCCTGTATAATTAAATTCAATAGAGTTAAACTACTTGTTAATAAATAAAACAATATGTTTAACGTTTTTTAGAAGACTTTCGTCGTTTGGCAGTCTTCTTCTTCTTCATAGTCTTTCCTGTGGAGGCAGCAGATTTGCCAGACTTCTTGTAAGTCTTGCCCGCTTGCTTCAAAACATCTCTTAACATAACGGTTTTACCGTGCGCCATAGCTTTCATCTCAGACATAGTCTTCTTAACGTGCTCTCTCCATGCGTTTGCCATAATATATATTTACTTTATATAATAAAAAATTGAAATTTAGTAATTCATTTATTTTAGTTTTAGTATAGTATTATTTTACCAATTATGTCTAAAGAAATTATTTTAACGCGATATTTATATTTATTTGATGAGGTTGGATTATCCTTTATTTCTAGTCTTCTCAAAGCAGAGTCAATCGACGAGTGTTACTTCTGGATGGCCGAACTGTATTTATCTGGACTTACAATTCAAAGCTGGGATTTAATTTGGTTTATTTATTATGATTTCTATTATATTCTCAATCCAGATTTTGAACAGTTTTTGTATAAAAAATCAGTTAACGGCGACTTTAAAAGCATATTAACTGTCACTAAAAATTTATTTAAAATGAAGGCGTATTCATCAACTGAAGTATTTATAACAAGACAGTATGATTATAATATCAAAGAAATTACTCATATTTTCAAAGGGAAAAAACCTAATTGGCTTTCTGTAATACCTAACAAATACCACGGACTATTTCGATTTCTTGACAAGAAGTTATACCATTTTGCGGTATCTTCCTTACCTGATATTGTCGAACATGATTTATTTCAAGCGATTCAAACATATTTTAAACTATCTGATGGACAACGCCTCCTCTTTCAAGAATGCTTTTATGAATTAGGTTGTGATACAACTAACAATGAGTCAGAACGTTCTGAACCACACGAAAATAAAGCCAAACACAACTATATATATAAAAATTACGTTCATAAAATATGGGCAATTATTTGTTTGTTGTCATTTTATCCTCAGCATATTCAATCTAATTCGACTAATAAAAAGAAAATTTATTTTGCATACAGTGATAGCGAATATGACGAACTTATGAAAAAACAGAATGAACTTGGTCCTTTAGATAAACACAACAATCCACTGATTTATAAAACATTGGAATATAAGCGTTTATATACGATTGACGCGCTTTGTTCATCGTTTCACCTTTTGAGAGACAATGTTTCAGATATGAACCGACGTTATTATCATCATTGGGAATATTATGCGTACTTCTGTCCTCTTTGGACGCAACGATTTAATCGATATGATATTACGATTGATAATGAAACGGAACAAATTGTATTTAATGATGAAACACAATTGGAGGAATTTTACACACAATATGGTTATGAACCAGATGAACAATCTAATGAAACGGATAGCAAACGTATTATTCATATGCCTACTCACAACTGGAAAAGCTGGTATGAATCCATCTTTACGCAAAAACCGATTTACGAATTTAATGACGATTTTCGATTTCGATATTGAATGGAACTGAAACAAACAATATGATACATTTATGATTAAAAATGAATAATAATAATTTAATAAGTTAATAATTTAATAATTTAATAAAAAATTGAAGAAAACAAAGAGTATATTTTTTATTATATAATATAGACAAAATGGTCAAGAATCTAACAGGTGGTAACAAATCTAAGCAAATGGGGCGCAAATTCGTTTCTGCTCCAGTTGATAGAAAAATACGGTTAATACAAGAAGAAGGCGAATCATATGCTGTAGTTACAAAGTTACTCGGCAATGGTATGTTTTATGCGAATGATACAGAAGGTAAAGAAAGGATATGCGTTATGAGAAACAAATTTAGAGGCAAGGGTAAGAGAGATAATACCGTCACTCTTGGAACTTGGGTTATGATTGGAAAAAGAGATTTTGATTCCTCTGATAAACCAAAATTTGATTTACTTGAAGTATATACAGATATCGAAAAACAAAAATTAAAGCGGTCAGGTGACCCTAAATTCTTATTACTTAAAAGCGAATATGATAACATAAAGGACTCTAACCAAGACCACGACGTGGCCTTTGAAAATGATGATACAGAAAAATACAAGGAATTAATGGAAACCATAGCTACTGTTCAAACGAGTAGTAGTAATCACGTGAATAAGGTTACGCTAAAACACGCCGTTGTAATGGACGATGGCGATTATGTCAATGTAGATGATATTTAATAATGTAAGTAAATATTCTTACACTTCATTATCATTATCATTATCATTATCATTATCATTATCATTATCATTATCATTATCATTATCATTACTAACATTTGACCTAGGGTGATACATATTTCGATACGATATATGAATGTGGAATGGTAGTTTACGATTACTAGGGTTTTCGTCTTCTTGTTTTGTTATGTAATAAATTAAATTTTACTCGTTTTGTATTTGCTACCATTTTTTTTCCTTCTATATTTTCCTCTGTAAAGATTATATATACATTGTTCAAATCTTGTAGACAATTCACAGATGACTGTAATTGATAGTCTTCAATGTTTCGTAAACTCGTTATAAAATCATATTTATCCGGGCTAGTCAAAAAATGCTTCATTTCCGGATGAGTCAACGTTATGTTATAAATCATAATACTTGTTAGTTTGTATTTTACTTTATCTATGCGATTGTTTTCTGTTAGTAGTTTTAGTAGGTCCTCTTTTCTTATTTCGTTTTCTCGAAATAAGTATAGCACTTTTTCTCTTATTTTTTCTAATTCGTTACTATTATTTATATATAATATATTCACCTTTATTTCGCTTGTGGGTTCAGGGTAAAATATTGTATAATATTTTTCTTCGTCTTCATAATCTTCTATCCAATCTACATTCATTATTTCAGTTTCTTCGTATTCTTCGTCTGCTACCATTATTTAAATTAAATATTTTTCCATTTTAAATTAAACTAATCATCTTCTAAATATTCTTCATTATTCTCTACCCACATTATATCGTCAGCCTCTTGAACCGTCTCTTCTTCTACATAATCAAATTGTTCAGTATATTTCTCATATGCCATACGTTCCAATTCTGCCATGGCATTTCCATCCAATTCACCAGTGTCAATGTAATATTTATACGATTCATTACGCGTTCTTTCATATTCTTCATCTAAAATATTTACTATTTCGTAGTAAGCCACATCATCTTCTTCGCAACGTATGTGATATAATTGTTCATCTGAAAATGTTTCATCCCAACTATTATACCAGTTCTTTCCGTCTCTACTGAATTCAATTTTGCCAGATGGAACTATGAAACTATTCGAATGTCCCCTCATAGCGGTTTCAATATATTCATACCAATCAGATGGATGTTGTGTATGACGCATTAACATCGGACCTACCCACATAGGTCCACGCCAATATTTGGGATTCAGTTGGTTAATTAAAAATTCTTGATTTCGTTCATCTTCCTCACGTTTCTTCATAGCATTTATCCAAATCGATTCAGTCGAAATAGGTTCAGATGATGGGAGTTCTTTTGTATTCTGCTTCGTCGATGTTATCATTTCAGGAAAGTCTTCTTCTTTTATAATCATAGCGGTAGGAGTAGAAGCCATAGAAGCAGTCTGTTTTCTTCTATTATCTGGTCTCATTGAACTAGTGTGTTTAGGCATATTAGTTTTTCTGCGATCAGTGTCTCTATTTCTTCTTCTCTCAAACTCCGTCTTTTCAGAGGCAACATCATCATTTGAAGAAAATGTGTTCTCTTTTAAACTATCAAAACGTCCCATATTGATTGTCTATCGTATGCTCGGTAATAATCTATTACGTATATATACAAAATAATACAATAATACTCTTAAATCGATTTTTTATATTATTAATTAGTTTTACACCTTTGGAAATTTACACATGTAAGATTTAATGCCTCAATGGTGTAAATATTCAATGGTGTAAATATTCAATGGTGTAAATATTCAATGGTGTAAATATTCAATGGTGTAAATATTCAATGGTGTAAATATTCAATGGTGTAAAATAATAATAATTATTTATATATACTACAGGACACAACATCCTACTATTTTTGATAACGATTATGATTCGGGATTATCTTCGTAAAAAATTGATTTTGATTATTCCATAATTAATATATTATCTTTATGTCAAACAATTTATCCGTTAATCCGGTTGATTCCGTTAATCCGGTTGATTCAACAACTCATTTCAAAGATGAGTGTCCATCTATTTGTATTCCACGTGTTTTCAAACATATTTCTGTCGCATTTATTATTGATATTTTTCAAAATAGACTTAAATTGGGATTTGTCAAAAAGGTAGATATCATACCAAACAATTCCGATAGGAATTTCAAAAAAGTATTTATACATTTTGATTTTTGGTATGATAACCCAAATGTTAATATTATAAAAAATAAGTTTCTTCAAGATATAACTCTTAAAATCGTATACGATACTCCGTGGTTTTGGAAATGTGCGCTATCTAGAATAAAACACAAATAAAAATTCAACTATTACAAAATATTACTCTTTATAAATATTTTTTAATTTAAACGGATTATGCTATATTTATCTATATTATCTATATTATCTATAATTATTCATTATGATTATTGGCTCTTTGGATATTCAAAAAGAAAATTCTATCTATACAATGTCCACTATTTCTACTATTAATGGGGGTAATGAACATCCGTTATTTTCTCTTATGCTTCAATCATTCGACTGTAATGATAAATTCAATTTATCTTATTCCAATTCTATATCATCGTTACACGATTTCATTCAATCGAAGCGGTTCACTATAAATACGGCTACTGTCCTAATACAATCTATGAATACTCAAATTCAATTCTTACTTGGAAAAAATATTGCTATTTCCTTTATTGATTTAATTGATATTATGGTTATTGATGAACAATTCTTTTATTTTTGTAATTGTAATAAACTATATTCAATACATCCTAATCGAATGATACATATTACGGATTTCTACGATTTAGATAATCATTTTTTGCCACCCGAATTCATTCATAATAATATGATTCCTTTTTCAACTCATTCCAATTCGGCATTTTATAGTTTAGCTATTATCACTCTTTTTTGTTTACAATATTCAAAACACGGAACGAATATTATGATTCATCCGCATACAAAACGATTACATATGTACCAAGACATTTTAAACGAATATCGACATACGAAAATATTTCTTACATTAAAAATGTGTATTACTGACGAACCACAACAAAGACGTATATTCACTCTATGACATTACTTTTCGAACGATAATTTCTCTTATTTTAATTTCTAATGTTAAATTATATGTCTATTGCTATTCTCAAAAAAAAATCACGCAGTAATAGAAGGTTTGCGCCTATATCTGGTCGAGGTGATGACGGATTCTCATTAAATGGTGGTTACAGAAATATTGGTGCCGTAGGTCAGTTTAGAATGATTTCTAACACTACAAGAACACCTTTTCGAGGTACCCATCCTATGGGTAATGGGGGTAGTGGTGGTAAATATTATGACGTTCCGTTAAATTCTGGTAGTTGTTGTACTAACGACAATCAAATCATCAAAAAATCTTCCCTTAATACGGCCGGTATGATTGATACGAAATATAAATGGACTAAAGGTACGTATCCAAATTATTGGGTTCAGGAGGATGATAATAGTTATATTGTCACTCGTGACCAAGCCACTTATATTCGTAATTTGACGCAAAAATGTGGGGGTATTGTATTTTCAAATATTCAGAACAATGGCAATTGCGGAACTGTATATGACCCTTCTGGGTCTCTTGTTTACTCTTGTTCTGGTAATAAGAATGCTTGTTCTTATTATATTGGAACTAAAAAGTATATTCGTATGCCATATGCCAAGAATTTCAATCAACTTCCAGTGAGTCAAGGACAATATATTAATACTGGAGGATTATATAAAAAAGAATGTCTTCCTACACCTGCTAATAAACAACCTTTTCCGATGAAATTAAATCACAATAATATGACCAGACATCTTGGTACGAAATCAACTTCAAATATTGGTATTGGTTGTCAAACAAATTATTTAACGTGGCAAGAAGCAATGGCCGATGGAATGTTGCCTGCTGACTGGACTCCCGGATATACTAGTGAACCTGCTGATTTTACGTCATTAGTTCAGCGAAGTTCCAATTACCCTAATCCCAATGTTGGGGGAGTTACTCCTAATACGTAAATATAATATCCTATAAAATATATTTTAGTTTATTTGACTCAAATATATTTTAGTTTATTTGACTCAAATATATTTTAGTTTATTTGACTCAAATATATTTTTATGTTCTATATTCTCTATCTGTCATACAGTGTTCTATATAATGTTCACCTTGGCTTATATAGGTCGTTTCATAGTCTCTAACACGACATTTTGTGAGTGTTCCGTCAGCATTACTATAGATGATATTCTTTATGTTTAATGATTTCATAAACCGAGTACATCTCGCACATGGGGCAGAGTCTTTATATTTATTACCGTACTTATCTTTTCTCACTACATAAATACTTATCCTTCCCATAAAACAGTTTCGCATATTTCGTTTTGACATATATACTTGTTTTTTTAGTAATATTTTTTCTAGTTTCCTCATTACATCTATTTCCGCATGGCAACTACATGTATTATCGCAATATTCATCGTTCGGTTGACACCCATATGTATTCCAACCACGAGCAACTATACTTCCACAAATTACTGCTACGCAACCATGTTGATGATATTTCATATTCGAATTTTGGGCAGCGGTTAATGCGACTGAAGCAAACTTTTCATCACGTGTATTACATCTCGAAAACGATGATGAATTTGATGATATTATATCAGTTTCAATATTAAGGTTAGTATTGTTATTGTTCATTCAAATATGTTAGTTCTTATATTTCTTACATTTATTACATTTATTGTGTTTATTACATTTATTGTGTTTATTACATTTATTGTGTTTATTACATTTATTGTGTTTATTACATTTATTTTAGTTGTTTTAATTGTTTTAGTTGTTTTGTAAATAAAATTGAATGGATATAAAGCGGTGTTAGCAGTTTATATATTATAATAATGTCCCCTTCTTCAGAAATATATTTAAAAATATTTGTTCATACAGAGTATGAAACACTTCGAGTATTCTATAGACAGCGCATTCAAGACCACAATGACAACATTTACAAACCATTTGCGGATTCCGGGTTTGATTTAGGACTTCCCGGTAATTTTCAAATTACAAAGACTTGTAGCAACAAAATCCCACTTGGTATTCATTGTGCTATGTATTCTGGAGATGGAATACCGCAAGCTTATTATCTATATCCTCGCTCCAGCATTGTTAAGACACCTATTCGCCTATCTAATTCAGTTGGTATTATTGACCGCGGATATCGTGGCGAAATTACAGCTGTCGTAGATAATATTGATAGGAATTCAGAGTCATTTGATATGAATGCGTTAGATAGATATTTCCAGATTTGTCATCCTACACTTACATCGTTCAAGGTTATTATGGTCTCCACGAAAGAAGAACTTGGAATGACCCCACGAGGAGATGATGGTTTTGGCTCAACTGGGCGTTAGAAGTTATATTATTTAGAATCTTTTACATAACTTAATTTATCCGTAATTATTTAGAATCTTTTACATAACTTAATTTATCTGTAATTATTTATAATCTGTAATTATTTATAATCTGTAATTATTTATAATCTGTAATTATTTATAATCTGTATATACTTTATAATGGTACAAACAAGAGCTATGCGTAAAAGAAATCTGTCCAGAAGACATTCTTATACCCGTCGATTAAGACAATCTCCTTGCCGTGGAAAAGGTCGTGCTACGTGCCGTAGAACATCTGGATGTAAATATTCCAGTGGTAATAAGAGATCTTTCTGTCGCAAAAATAAAAACACAAAAATAATGAAGGGTGGAACCAGCAAGTATATGGGTAATACCAGTCTTAATGGAACACCGTTAGATAGAGCGCTTGGTGCGTCTATGTAAATATTTTTTATTTCATTTTAGGTTATTTCATTTTAGGTTATATTATATTTAAAAAATTTATTATATATAATATGAGTCATATTGATTATACCGATTATATAGATATTGAACATGGTGGTCGAGATTTTTCTATCAGTTTATCTAGTCCAAAATCAAAACGTAGTCAATTAACGAATGTGAATTGTTCTGACAGTGAAAGTGAAGGTGAAAGTGAAAGTGAAAGTAAAAGTGAACGTGAAAGTGAAAGTGATGCTGACACACAATTAAGCCATAAAAATATAGATGTCAAACTTGGAACACGTGTTACGTTGAATGAACGCAATAATATAGAATTAGATAAGAAAAGTGATGCTGGAAGTATTCAGTTAAACGAATACAATTTACGTTTGTCCGAAAATTATTTTCCAAACGAAAATAATATTAAATTAAAATATTTATTTCCTACATTGAATTACAAAAAAATCAAAATGGACCGTATTATGCGTATTATAGACGAACAATTTGAAAAGAACATTGTAACTATATTATCAAATCATTTGGATATTATTGCCTCATATTTAAGTTGTCAAAAAATTTTATATATGGAAGCAAGTCATTATACGTCGTCTTGGTTAAATTTATTAATGATACCTACCATTATTATTACATCATCCTGCTCCGTTCTTAGTGGAACTGATATGTATAACTATTCGATTTTGATATCTAGTTTAACTGCGTTTAGTTCGTTACTATTGGCTATTATAAATTACTTAAAACTTGATGCCGCATCAGAAGCTCATAAAACTTCGTCACATCAATACGACAAACTACAAAGTCAAACAGAATTTTTGTCCGGAAATACATTGTTATTCAGCACATCTTCTTTTAATGGACATACCATTACCAATCGAAAGAAACAGAATATAGCCAAGAACCTGACTTTCGTTAGAGATAAACAACACATTATGTTTGTTGAACTTGACGAAGAATATGATAAGAAAATGCGCGATGATAATTTAAATATTATGGTCAATAAGAAGATGGAAGAAATTAAAACATTAATTAGTAATGAAACGAAACGTGAAAGTATACTCGTTGACATGCCAACTAGACACAGTGTGGAAGAAGAGATTAAACGGGATATGTTATTCGATAAAAAAAACAAGAAAGATGAAATTACGAATAAGTTGAGAAATGAACTTAAAAATTTAAATGGGGAATATGATTATAGTTTTGCGGATGAAGAGATGAATAATCATAATGAAATTATTGTAAAAATACGAAGTGAAATGGAAAATATAAAGAATAAAATTAAGGATATTAAAGAGACAAACCAATTTATCCTCCCTAGATATATTCGGTATCGTTTTCCAATCGTATATAATACCAACGTCTTTACATGGATAAAAACGATTGAAGAATATAAAATGTATCTAGCAAATCAATTGTTAGACATTAAAAATAATTTAAATTATTCAAACCGATGCATTAATTTTTCCATCGAACAATACAACTATGAAATGTCGAAACGCGGTAAGAATGGCACCACATCCATTAATATAGAAAATATAAATGGAATATTACAAAAATTGCGAAAAAAAAGACGTTATTTTAAAGGTTTAAAACGAACAGTTAATTCAAAACTAATTAATTTGGGGACAGCATTTAAAGATGTCGATAATATGTTTAAACAGGAGATATTAAATGCTGAAAATAAAATCAAGTTTCGAATTAGATTATTTATTATAAATAGCCTTATTAATATGTTATATATATTTTTCTATATTTGTTGTTGTTGTTGTACTAGTATTATTTGGAATGTGAACGAATTCCCTTCTATTTTATATCTCAAACATTGTAAAGAAAAGTATATTAAGGATGGTATCGAATCTGATAGTGTTTTGTATGAAATATTGAAAAGTCGTGATGGAAATACACACGATATGTTTAATCAAAAAAATACAATACATGAAGAGGTTTTACAAATGAGATCTATATTTGGAATAGGTAGGTTGTGTGGAACATGTGAAATGCCAACCGAGTTAATGACGTGTAAACCGAATTATGACTCGGATGATTCAGATGCGAAACTAAGTGATTGGGATTGTTAGGATACGATATGATATGATATGATATGATATGATATGATATGATAATATTAAAATATTTTAATATTATCTTTTCTCGGTTACCGGATTTGAACCGGTGACATTTCGATAACAACGGCGCGTTACGTATAAACAACTACTACTACAGTCAAATGCTCTACCCCTGAGCTAAACCGAGATAAAATGAATAGAACACCGCGGTCCTATTATATTTTATATAATTATTCTTTTAAGTATTTAATTTCGTTAAATATAATTCACTCTCTTTATATTGGATATATTCAAGGTATCGAATAAAAAAGTTTATTAGTTTATTATTTTATTAGTTTATTATTTTATTAGTTTATTATTTTATTAGTTTATTATTTTATTAGTTTATTAGTTTATTAGTTTATTAGTTTACACTTATAATAAATCATTTAGATTAGGTTGATTGTCGACTTCTCTATTTAACAACTCATTGTTTTTTGTTCTATTTCTCTCTTGTCCTTTTGAACTGATTCAGAGTACATCTCTATATTTACTGTCCTATCTTCTTCGTCGAAACATTCCATTACAAAACGAAACACGTGAACTTCTTTGACTTGACCTAATCGATGACACCTAGCAATAGCCTGTTCCTCGACTTGTGGATTCCAATCTGGTGTCACAAAGTAAATCTCATTGTACTGTTGGAGATTTAGACCTTCGTTTCCCGTCTTAATTTGAAGAATTAAAACGTCGATGTCTTGTTTTAGTATTTCCTGGCGCCTCCTTTTGCTCGTGACACGTCCGTCAATATATTCGACAGATAAACCGTTACTCGTCAATGTTTTTTTAAGATGGTCAATTTCACCACAGAAATTCGTAAATATGATTTTGCGATTTCCGTTATCTTTTCTGGAAACGAGGGTGTTGACGACCGTGTCCATCTTGCTGCTATGATTAATACCTTCGAAATTGTCGCCAGTTAGATGACCCATATTCTTGATTTTATGGAGATGCGTCGATGCTAGTTTTGGATAGATACAAAGCATCCTAGCAAACAACATCATTGACAGGCGCATATTTCTAGGCACTGGTTTTTGTTTCAACAAACTGAACCCTAACTTGTCGTGGATATCCTCGGTTAACTTTTGCTCATGGATATTCGTCCATTCTGTTTTGATACGATTCATATGAAGTGATGGCAATTGAATACCTACACTCTTTTTGGTTCTCTTAAGCACAATCTTACTCATAATATTCTTTATTTTGTCTATATCCATATACGCGGTTTTGGGAATTTTGAGAATATCAAACAACGAATATAGATCATTGATGTGGTTTTGGATAGGTGTTCCGCTAATGAGCCACATAATTTTCGTGCTAAGGTTGCCAACCGCTTTGGCTACTTTGGTGCGACGATTTTTCAAATGATGTGCCTCGTCACATATCACTCTACCCCAGTTGATTTGTTGAAGTTTTTTATCCTTACGCGCGTCTGCTAAAACTGTGCCATAACTTGTAAGTATAATGGGAATATGTTGAAGTTGACCGGCCGTCAGGATTTTTTTAGAGGCACCATGATAAACGAGTGGATTATGACCGGTTGTGCGTTGAAATTGCTCTTTCCATTGCTCGATAAGAACGTTTGGAAGAATAATTAAAGTTGGCATTTTAAAATTACCGACAATAGTACCAATCATCATAATTGTTTTGCCAAGACCCATCTCGTCTGCGATGATACCACCACGGCAGTAGTTGTCTTGGTCTTTGTCTTGGTCTTGGTCTTGGTCTTGGTCTTGGTCTTGGTCTTGGTCTTTGTCTTGGTCTTGGTCTTTGTCTTGGTCTTTGTCTTGGTCTTTGTCTGCTATTGGCTCTTGTTCGCGAGATATACACCAAGCTACCCCCTCTTCCTGGTATGGTTTGCTCTCCAGACCGGATTGTTGTAAAAATTTCTTAAAGTCCATAGTTGGAAGTTTATTAGAATGATGAGTTGTATAAATTCTGTAAAAAAGCTTCAATTTTTTTGACCCTTTGACTTTTTGACTTTTCGATATTTAGTACCATAAAAATTTGTTGGCGTATATATGAAAAATAACCGGATAAATAAAGTATCATCACATTATAACAATGTGTTGGAATGAACATGTATCTTTGAATACCTTTTTATTCAGTAGCTTTGTATTATTGCTTATATTATACAATAATACCTATACGAACTATAAAATCAAATATTTTAATAGTCCATGGATTTACTTGTTTTTCGTTTCGTTTATTTCTATGCAACTTATAGAATTTTTTATTTGGCGCAACATTAATAATACTTTTTACAATCATATTTTTTCTACGATGGCAGCAACATTGATATTTATTCAGCCACTTATTACTCTGATGATGGTATCGAATATATCATTGAGAAATAATTTACTATTAGCATATTTACTATTTTTTATTCCATATTTTACATATAAATTTATTACTAATAATATGAAATCTCAAATAAGTAATAGAGGACATTTAGTATGGTTATTTTTTGATACAAATATGCTATTATTCTTCGGATGGTTATTTTTCTTTTTATTTAGTTTTATTTATACACAAAACTTTTACGGATTCTTATTTGGTATTGTTTTATTTCTTATTTCTTATTATAATTATTATAAAGATAAGACAATTGGTTCAATGTGGTGTTGGGTTGTAAATTCAAGTATGATTTATTTTGCGTTTTATTTACTAATGTATTTACCATTTTGTGAGAACGAAGTTTGTTAGGTATAAAACGGCAATTACAGTACGCGTCACTTTAAATACCTTTACAATTAATACTTTCTTTAAAATATCATTTAAAGAAACAGTATGTATATATTATGTAATTAAGTGAAATTGTAACAACATTGTTACATATTCATTGATTATCGCGTGCTCACAGTAATTTCATACCGCATACTTAAATATCGTATTTTTACATTGTTATCTATCATATAAAAATCACATATTTACTAGCACGTAGCAGTTATGATGTTGCTCCTTTAGCTCAGTGGTAGAGCGCTACCCTTGTAAGGTAGTGGTCGCGTGTTCAATTCACGCAGGGAGCTACCACGCAATAGTAATGGACCTTCATAAGTCTATAAACTATTTTTTTTGCTCTTATAGTGTAGCGGTTATCACTCAGGACTTTGAATCCTGAAACCCGAGTTCGAATCTCGGTAGGAGCTTGGGGTTAGGAACGGGTTAGGAACGGGTTAGGAACGGGTTAGGAACGGGTTAGGAACGGGTTAGGAACGGGTTAGCCTCATAAAGTTACCCATATGCTTTCATAGCTCAGTTGGTAGAGCGTACGACTGTTAATCGTTAGGTCTTCGGTTCGAACCCGAATGAGAGCGTTTATAATTTATTGTTAATTATTAAAATACTTATTTGTATTTGATTAGTTATACTTGGAACAATTGGAACAAATGTAACAAACGGAACAAATGTAACAAACGGAACAAACGGAACAAATGTAACAAATGTAACAAATGTAACAAATGGCCCAACTGGCTCAATTGGATAGAGCATCAGACTTCTAATCTGGGGGTTGCAGGTTCAAGTCCTGCGTTGGGTGTGTAGTTGGACCGTTGACCAACTCTTCCAATTTATATTATCATTTAATTATAATACTTTATAACAGTATTATAATTAATAAATTCATTTAAAGTTAATATTTTCTTTTATATAGTATCCGAGTTCAATGAATAAAGTTATTACTACAAAATTTGAAAATATTATGGAACCATTCAAAAATATTATGGAACCACTAAAACATAACGAATGGTATTTTATAACTTCTCATCCAAACCACATTATTATGAACCAAAAATATCAGGAATTGAATGAAATTAATATTGAATATAAAAATTCGTTTTATCATTTCTCGTTACCAATTAATAATTCGCCATTTAGTTATTACAAAAAAATTGCGGACCAACAACAAGCTATCCACTTTTTTAAAATATATATTGATGACATTATTCAATGACATTATTCAATGACATTATTCAATGACATTATTCAATGACATTATTCATTATATTTAGTTCTATATAACAAAAATTAATAACCTAATAATTTAGTCATATATGTTTCCAATGTGTTCAAAAACAACCATCAAACATATTTTAAAAACTGCCACACAATCATTAAAAATATTTTCAGATAACAATCATTTAAACGGATTTTTTGTTTTTTTAGTTCATTTATTAATCCAAATAACTAGTGGCTGTTTATTGGTATTTTATCCTATTGGACACTTATTCTATTCTATTATTGTTATATGGATTGGTATTTTATTAAGCAATATATATTTTAGAGGGTGTATTCTAACCAAACTCGAACGTCATTTATGGCAAACTAATGATTGGTATGGTCCTTTTTTCTTCTATTGTCATTGCTTTCAGTTAAATCCGTGTATGTTAAATAACTTATTCATCTGTAAAATTATTCTTATTAGTACTATTATTTTCTTACGTATTTTATTTCAATATTAAAGTAATGTATAATTATTTATTCCATATTCGTGTAATATAATAATATGTTCAACTTGTTTACACTAGATGGTCTAGAGTTTTTAATTCAATGAATTTAGAATTAAATCTTTCAACTACATATACGCTTTTGATAAATTATATATAGTTTGAATTATCATATATAATTTTCTATTAAGGAAATAACAACTAATAGTATTAATTGTTATCTAACATGGTATTATTTTTATTTTATTTTATTTTATTTATTAAAAACTATATTTGTTTTTAGTTATAATAACTTATGCCCTGGCAGCAGCCGCCGCCGCACCAGCACCAGCAGCAGCAGCCTTACCAGCAGCAGCCGCACGGCTAGCAGCACGACCAGCCGCAGCAGCAGCACCAGCCGCTCTGGAGGCACTAGCACCACGGGCAGCACCAGCCGCCTTGGAGGCAGCCTTGGAGGCAGCCTTGGCAGCAGACGCGGCGGCTTTGGCAGCTCTGGCAGCACCCTTAGCCGCAGCCTTCTTCATAGATCTTGCTCTGGCGGCAGATTTGCCGGCAGCGCGGGATGCAGAACGTCTTCTAGACGCAGATGCACTTCTTGCTCTTCTTGCTCTCATTGACTTAGCCATTTTATATATATTATTAACAAAAAAATTTAAACTCAATTAAATTCAATTAAAATTCAATTAAAATTCAATTAAAATTCAATTAAAATTCAATTAAAATGTATGTGATTATTCTTACTTTTATTTTACATCTTTTTTCATAAATATTCCTAAACTACCAGATAATATCCATATTATGCCAATACATACCATCTCCTGGCTTTACTTGATATAATTCTCTAAATAAAGATAGTCGAGACAACGGACAATTACAACGATATTTTTCTAAAGGATGTGGATTCTGTTTTAATTGTGCCGGAATTGCTTTGTCAAATATTTTTTGTCTTGACTGAATCGCACTATAGATATAAAATGCTTCTAAAGATATGTTCTTTATCAATGGAATATCATCATGTACTAATTGAAAATAATACAAATATTCCTCTGCTAAAGCCAATCCTGATATGTCTGCTAAATCTTCTCCTACACCTATCTCAGCATCAAATTTTATTCCGTCTCGTTTGGCCACAGCTTCATATTGTTTTACTACATCCTTGATTTTGGCATTGAATATCTTTCTATCGTTATCTGTCCACCAATTATTTAGATTTCCATCCGCATCAAATTTACTGCCCATATCGTCTAAACTATGACTCAATTCGTGACCCATTGTGTATCCAATATAGGCTAAATTATACTCAATTCCTCGTTGCTCCATATCAATAAATGGTTTCTGTAAATAGGCTAGAGGACAATATATCGAATTGCTTGTCGGTCTATAATACGCATTCACCATATACGCTTGGGTTCCAACTAATTTAAACTCGTTCCAATCTATATCCGGAATATCTATCACGTCTTTTCCTTCCAACCCGATGAATTCCGTTCTTTTCCAACCTGACAATAGAGCCATATTGTACCACGGGTCGTCTGTCATGTAATCTAATATTGGATCTTGTCTTAATTTTTTTGGGGTTCCTATCACTATTTCTAATTTTTCTAGTTTATGTAATGCGGCTTTTTTCGTCGACGGGGAAAGCCATGTATTTTTTTCTAGACGTTTTACAAATAGATATTTTAAATCATCTACCATATTTTTTACATATACTTCCAATAATATGTTATTGTTATGGGATACATATTGCTCGGTTAAAAATGTATTATAACAAAACGACAGTGGGAATATTGAATAAATGTCCTTGGGAAATCTTACTGGTTGTCCTGCTACGAATTTTCCATAGAATTCATAGTATATATCTGTCCAATCCCAATCAAATCGTAACATCTGTTTGTAGTAGATAAATAACCAATACGTTTTCCATTCTTTTGTTGACCAGTTTTTTTTCAGTAATTCTACTGTACATTTCAAGGCATTTAAACTTGACACAATCACTTTCTTTGGTGGCGTTTTATATCCTGATTTTCTACTCCAATATTCACCTGGGAAAGGGGTCGTTTTACCTAAATTTTCGGTAAATAACGTCCAGTTAAAGCCATAATCCTCTTCCAACTCTTCCTTGGTTAATACATTATAATAGTTTGGGTCCTCCTTCTTTATTTTCTCACAACCCATTGCGTCTAACATTTGGAGTTCTACATCCCATACGTCCTGTGCGCTGAAATTTTTGTAGTCATTTGGCAACATCGTTTTAAATGTCTTGTCTATAAATTCGAAATACTTTTCTCTAAATTCGTTTTTGAACTTTTTTGTTTTTATATCGTCATTTGGGTCGTCAATATAAATAAAATAGTCATATAATCCTAATTGAGGAGGACTTAAATGGCTTATATATTTCTTCACATTTTTTTCATCCGGTCTCACTGACCAAACAATCGGTGCTTGCCAAGAAAAGATTTCGTCTTGATTCGAGTAGGCTAAGAGTCCGTACAAATCTTCGTTCTCTATAAATTGACTCACTTCTTTTAGTATCTCTTGACAATGGTGTAACCCTTTCGTTTTACTTGCCTTTTGAATACAATTGGTTACTGCCTCTATGGATTTTGCCTTTTTTGAACCTGGATTTTCCTTAATATATGTATTCGTATAATCTATTAATTCTCTATACACCTTGTCTTGAATAATCCGGAAATCATCTACCTCTACGTAGTATTTTGGGAGTTTTTTCAACTTTTCGGTTTGGTCTTGTATCCATTGGTAATTTACGTAGTCGTAAAAATCATTATTCGGTTGTTTTGGTACTGTTTTTTTCAAATCACGAAATTCCTTTTTTATTTGAGATGAATACATAGTGACATCTGTTATTTCTTTGGGCATTGACTCTAACTTTTTAATATTTATGGGCCTAAATAGACGTTTCATTAAAGGATGCAATGGATTGTTTTTAATTTCCAACATTTTTTTATATTGTGCTGTCGATTTCTTAATAATTCCCAATGTTGTTGGCTTTGTTGATAACTTGTATTTGCTCTTTAAAGTAGAATTTTTTCTTTTCTCCTTTTTAGTGGTCGATTTTACCATTCTATTCTATATATAAAATCATATACATTTTATTTTAAAAAAAATAATTATTTATACTTATTATCATTATTAAATTTCTAGCTAATTTTACTTATTTGAGTTAGACATTGCTACTGCTATTTATTTGCTACTGCTATTTATTTGCTACTGCTATTTATTTGCTACTGCTATTTATTTGCTACTGCTATTAATAGTTGCCATCTTCACCGGATGCCTCTTCATCTTCTGCCTCTTCATCGTCCTCTTCCTCTTCATAAATATTCTCGTTTTCTAGTTCTTGATTTTGGAAATTAATGATGCTCTTTGCCAGACCTACTCCGAATACCCGTAGCATACTCTTGAGACTCGATGTCGGATTGTCAAACATTGTTATCGCGTCCAAATGGTCTTTGTATGGAAACATATCCATTTCTTCCTTGATCAGTTCTACGCAATCATCCAATCCTATAGCAGTCGTATTCTTTGGCTTCTCTTCTTCAATATTCGCCCTACACATTGGGCAAGTATTGTTGTTCTTGAGTGCTCGCACTAAACAACTTAGACAAAAACTGTGGCCACAATTTGTCTTTGCGATATTTTTACCATTATCTAGTTCCTCCATACAAATGGAGCATTCTTCTCCTGATTGTTGTTGATGTTGATGCTTATGCTCCTTTTTCACCTCCCTGGTTGTTGTACCACTTGTTGCTCCGGAGCCTGCTGCTTGTGCTTGGCCTTGTGATAATCGACCTGAACAATCATTTACACATAATTCTGAACGCATTGACGTGATATTAAATGGATTGAAAGAACTCATGTTACCTTACGTATAGTTTAGTTTTTAAAACACTAAGTTTTTGATTTTACACATATCTCTTTTGGATAAAAACTTCAATTTTTTATTTATGGTGTTTTTTTTAAAAATACATTATATATGAATCCACTGCTAAAATATATTCTCGCCGGCGTTATTGGAACTATTGTTGGATTTCTTGGTGGATTTCAGGGTATTGCTGGGGGTTTTTATATTACTATGTTGTTACTCTTTACAGGCATAGCTAACACACAACGGTTGGCAGCAGGTACTACGTTATTGGCTGTGGTATTTCCACTTTCTATTGGGGCTGTCTATGAATACTGGAAATCAGGAGATGTTGACGTATATACCGCACTTATTATCACCTTTTTTTATATGATTTTTTCTTGGGTTGGCGCGAAAGTCAATGTTCTTGTTGATGAAAAATATCCTATTTTAAGTTTAGCAGTATTATTGATGTTTACTTCCTTTTATTTTTTTTCAAAATATATCGGTCTTTTGCGAACTAAAAAATAGATTGATTGATAGATTGATTCATTGATATAGATTACCGTATACAGTGATTGTTGTTATTGTTGTTGTTGTTTTCATTTATATTTAGAAATACAAATGAAAACGAAAACGTAGAGAGAAATTCATATAATAATGGTAATCGAGTTGTTATTTTAAGCCATATTTGTTTTTACGCACAATTGCTTCCATCTTCATAACATGGTACGTTTTGTATTGTCCATGTTTTGGGGATAGCATACGCACATGATTTCTCAATGCCTAATTGATTTTCGCCGGCTACTAGACGCATAAAACCCAATTCACCCCAATAACTTCCCCATGAATTACGAATTATCCAATATTGTTTGTCCACAGATTGTTCGTAACCCCAACCCACTACAGATATGATATGATTTATCATCTTTAATTTGTGAGGTAGGTCGAGAACACCACCTTGGTAATTGACGATTTCATCTGCGTTTATTCCACAAGCAATCGGTCCATTTTTGTAAATCTCCATCTTCATATCATCTGCTCCTCTTACTGCTCCAAATTCGGATATTGTCGCGTTCGGATAATGAGTGATTGGGTAACAAGACCCACCTCTCGATGTAAATGTATCACATGTTTTACATATGTTTAGGGCTGTACATTCGAAATCTTTTTTATTTTCTTGACATTGGGACTCTTTGGAATCGGAACTACAAGCTTGATATATCATACAGTCATCAAATGGTATTGACCCATATTCCTCTATAGATTTGTATGTTGCTAAATGGTCCCCTCCGTTACAGGTCCCTCCCATTTGGCAGTTCAATAAAAACTGAATACTTAGATTGATATCAGGCCATTGTGCTTTGCGGGCGATTTTTATTCTGTCTGCTAGCGCGCTTATTGACCCATGTGCCCAGCAACCTCCACAATATACAGGTATATGTTGATTGAGATTTTTTGTTAAATAGTTGATTCCATTAACATTTGACCATGTGAAGGATTGAGGAATAGCTTGAACAATTGGTCCTCTTAGTGAAGTAATACGTGTTGTTTTGGTTGCTGTTAATGTTGTATTGTCATAGGTTATTAAATAATCTTCGATATCAACTATTGGAATGTATTCATTCATTCGAGTGAATACACAATTGAAGGTTGTCATAGTTATAAGTATGGTTAACGTAGAGAGAAATCTAAACATTTATATATCCCGTTATTTTATATTGGATTTATATTTATATTTTTTTTATATATTTATATTTTTAAGTTCCCATAAAATATAACAAACATATATAAATATTTTATTATTGTATAATCGTCAGGACTTTTGTGGTTCATAATATAATAATTTTTATTATATTATTGTCTCTTCTGTCCTGCTGTTCTGTCCTACTCTTCTGTCCTGCTGTTCTGTCCTGCTGTTCTGTCCTGCTCTTCTGTCCTGCTGTTCTGTCCTGCTCTTCTGTCCTGCTCTTCTGTCCCAGTTAAATATTCAAGGGTGTAAAAATACTAACGGTGTGTATGTGCGTGTGGATTACTGCGCCTTTTTACTTTTCAGTTTCTTATGTAATTTACGTTTACGTTTGGATTTATTTTTGTGATTTATGGTTTTACGTCGTCTACCACCTATTTTATCTTGTTTTACTAATAATCCCTTCTCTACACAATGTTTTTGTAAAGTTTCATTATCAATGTATGATATATTGCCAATTCTGATAGGAACCGCTTCTCTACAATGGTCTGCGCCCACTAAATCGCCCCCAAGTATGGCCTTTAAGGATGCGATTGGTGTTTGTTGCCTTTTACTGTTAGAATCAGATTGTATAACAAATATTTGTTTGTCTCTAACGATAACTTCCGTTATTTGGTTTAATGGTATCATTACGCCGGATAATCCAATACTTCTCATATTTAGGTGTGGACCCTCAATAATATTCTCCTGTCGAGGTGTAAGTGTGGTATCAACATTTTTACATTGAAATACAATTTGCTCGTCATATTCATTTACCGTCTTTCTTAACTGTGCCTTGTCAATCAACGCTTTCTGTCCTTCGTACATAAATAAAACGTTATTAGGGTCAGATTCAATATAGGAACATAAATCAATGTCCGCCCCTTCAATCAAGTCGTATCCGGTTAAATCAGACTTTATAAAAGGATCTATGTCTGATTTCTGTAAGGTAACATTATCAGTCGTAAGTAATCGTTCGCGTAGTAGAGCAGTTTCCTCGTCATATTCATCTTCTAAATCCATATTTGATAAATCATTGTCATTTAATGTCGCGCCATTAAAATCCGCAAGAGTTAAACCGGTATTAGTAAAATTAGATTTACTAATGGTTGCTCCCTTCATATTAACACGTAGTAGAGTGGACTTGCTAAAATCGGTGTTAGTAATTGTAGCATTATTAAAAACACAATCAACTAAAGTTGCCTCGATAAAATCTGTGTTACTAATTGAAGCGTTATTAAATACAGACTCAATTATGTCAGATGTGGTTAGTTTCGTATTTTCCATACGTGCTTCTGTAAAATCACATTGATCCATGTTTGCATTGGTAAGGTTGGTATTTTCCATACGTGCTTGTGTAAAGTTACATTCAGCCAAGGTAGCGTTGGTTAGGATAGTATTTACAAAAATCGCCTCTTTAAATGAACTATTACGAATCTGTATATAATGTAAATTCGTATCTGAAAAATCGAAATTATCAAAGTTTAAATCGTCTGCATTCGCCCCTTTTTGTAATAACAATATTACTATTTCTGCGTGTCCTTCCTCCATCGCAAATGGCAAGGGACGATATCCATCATTGTTGGGTCTATCCACATCAATATCATATTTTTGTAGTAATATTTTTACAAGTTCTACATTATTTTTCATAATCGCAAACATAAGTGCCATATATCTCTCATCTGTTGTAAGGTTCGATTCGGTTAACATATTGTTAATTTGTTCTAAATCAACGTTTCCATCTATAATTGCTCGTTGCAATTTATAATATGTGCCCCCGCGTTGCGTATATTTACGTGTAGATTTCTTCGTTGTACCCTTTCTAGATTTTTTTGAAACCATATAGCCCATATATACATTATACTAATATATTTATCCAATGTGTATTGCGATTGGTTATATGTATATTCATTGCTTTGAAAGATACAGTTGTATGGTATATGGTATATGGTATATGGTATATGGTATATGGTATATGGTATATATTAGAGTAACATATTGACTGCTCACTGCGAAACTGTGTTATTGTTGATTGGTGTAGATGATTGATTGGTATATGGGGGGAGGGGTTTTATAGTGCGATTTGCCCTTGGATTTAACGGGACAAAGTCCCGTTTTAAATATTCAAGGGTGTATAAATATTAGACAATAACAAACAATAACGATACTGTGACACCAGCCCTCGCCCCTCAACGGAACTGTTTAACGGACCTCCTCCCCCATCCGGTTCCCTATTATAGCACCCTATACTCGATACCCCCACTAACCCAGAAATCGGTTACATAACGAGATATCGGTTACAATTTTTATTTACGCAACCGTGGAAAGAAACTGCCAAAAAAAATTGAAGTTTTTCAGCTATTTATGATTATAGTATCATTCAAAAACTTATACAGTTTAAAAATTTCATTCAAATCTTTATTCCAATTATGTCAGCAATCCATTCT
>Ga0209491_10001713_pt1 | contig 41376 bp, 39 predicted proteins | sample BON02_FD_187213 | JGI IMG/M metagenome (GOLD analysis project Ga0209491, IMG submission 187213) | Freshwater microbial communities from Lake Bonney liftoff mats and glacier meltwater in Antarctica - BON-02 (SPAdes) (version 2) | ecosystem: Environmental > Aquatic > Freshwater > Ice > Glacier... | reverse complement strand
GCGGGCCGAGTGCATCGAGAGTTGCGGTACGCCGACGTCGACGGTGGCGATGCCGAGTCGGGTTGCCGTGATCGGGCCGATCGTCGATCCGCACGGCATGTTGTTGCGCGACACGAACACCTGCCACGGAACTCCTGCACGCTCGCATGCGAGCTGGAACATCGCGGCTGTTTCGCTCGACGTCGCATATCGCTGGTTCGAGTTGACCTTGATCGCCGGACCGGCATTCACGAGCGGCCGGTGACCGGGCTCGTGGCGTTCGGGGTAGTTCGGGTGGATCGCATGTGCGTTGTCGGCCGACACGCAGGCCGACGTCGCCATCGATCGGGCGAGATCTTCCGACGAGCCACCTCGGGCTGCCACGATGCGCGACAGCACCGATTCGAGGAACGGGCCAGCGGCACCGGAATTGCTCGACGAACCCACCTCCTCGTGGTCGGTGAGCACGGCGACGGCGATGTGGTCGGTCGGCGTCGCCGCCGAGAGCGCGATGGCAGCAGCCCAGCACGACAGCTGATTGTCGAGTCGTCCCGATGCCAACATCGAGTGATCGGCGCCCAGCACGGCTGCGCCCTGCACGTCGTACAGGCACAGTTCCCACCACGCCGGCTCACTCGACATGTCGCCCACCTCGCGCACCCATGACGCGAACTCTCCGCTCGACGACATGCCCACGCCCCATACCGGAGTGAGGTGCTGCTGGGTGTCGAGGGTGAGCCCGCCGCCGTTGACATCACGGTCGAGATGGACGGCCAACTGCGGTACCCGGGCAATCGGTTCGGCCACGTTCAGCAGCGACACCGATCCGTCGGCACCGACGACCCGTCCGGCGATGCCGAGGTCACGGTCGAGCCAGCTGTTGTTCAAGATCCCGCCGTACACCTCGACGGCGAGTTGCTTCCAGCCGTGACCGCCGGTGTCGGGCCGTGGCTTCACCCGCAGGCACGGCGAGTCGGTGTGTGCGCCGACCAGACGGAACGGAGCGTGGGTCGGCACCGGACCGGGAGGGAGGCGCCAAGCGATGACGGCACCGGAACGCACCACGTAGCCGGCGTCGGGGATGTCGATCCAGGCCTCGGTCTCGTCGAGGCGGACGAACCCGTCGAGTCGGTCGATGGTCGACTGCACGGCGTGCCAAGGCGACGGGGACGCATCGAGGAAGTCGATCAGGTCGGCCACGCCGACGGCGCGGTCGATGCGGTCGATGCGGTCGTTCGTATCGGTGCGATCGTTGCTCATCGTCATCCCTGTTGGAACAGGCCCATCGGGAGGCCGGTGCCGCGTAAGTGGCTGGTCTCGTTGACCGTGACGATCGAGCGTTCGCCGCTGGACGCAGCCGCCACCCGGTTGATCGAGGTGTAGTTGGGGTAGAAGAAGCCTCGTGCGAAGTCGCCGAGGCCCAAGACGTGCGAGAGGTAGCCGTTGATGATCCCGCCGTGGCACACCACAGCAACCTTGTGGCCCCGGTGGTCGTTGATGATCGTCTCGATCGAGTCGAGCACCCGGGCCCGGAAGTCGTCCTCCGATTCGTCGGACGACCACTCGCCGGCCAGCATTGCCTGCCACCGGGGGTCGTTGGCCGCCTTGAGTTCCTCGACCGGCACGTACTCGGAGCTGTTCTGATCCCACTCCGCGACACCCGGCGAGATCCGGATCTCCATCCCCAGCAGCTCGGCAAGTGGAGCAGCGGTCTCCCTCGCTCGGGCCAACGGGCTCGCGTAGACGGCATCGATGTGCTCGGACGCGAGGTAGCGGGCGAGGTGGTCGGCCTGCTCTCGACCCTGCGGCGCGAGCTCGGGATCCGCCGCACCTTCGGTGAGTTCACGTCGTATCGGCAGCCCGTGGCGGATGATCAACAGTTCCATTGTGAGATAGACAAGCAGATATGACCGGACGAACGAAGATCGTGGCAACCATCGGACCGGCGAGCGACTCGGCCCATGTCATCGGAGAACTCATCGATGCCGGCACCGATGTGATGCGGTTGAACCTCAGCCATGGCGACCTCGAACATCACCTGGCCGTGCTCGACCGGATCCGATCGGTTGCCGCCGAACGGGGGCGCCAGGTCGCCGTGCTCGCCGATCTGCCCGGACCCAAGATCCGTGCCGGCACGTTTCCCGAGGGTGGCATTCGTCTGGTCGCCGGCGACACGGTGCAGCTCGCCCCCGGCGCTGGTACCAGCGACGAGCACCGCATCACCGTGGCGTACCCGACACTGCTCGAAGACCTCGTTGTCGGTGCCCGAGTTCAACTGGGCGACGGTGCAATCGCCATGCGCGTGCTGGAGATCGGCGACGAGTACGCAACGGCCCAGTTGGAGACCAGCGGAGAAGCGAATGGGCGCCCCGGCGTGCACCTGTCGTCCGACACCCTTCGGCTGCCGTCGCCGACCGACGATGATCTGGTGCTCGCCGAGGCGGTTGCCGCAGCCGGGGTCGAGTTCATCGCGGTGTCGTTCGTCCGATCGTCCGGCGACATCGAGCAGGTGCGCGCCGTGGTCGGTGAGCGAGCGCAGCTCGTGGCCAAGATGGAAACACGCGCCTCGGTCGAACATCTCCACGAGATCGTCGTCGCCGCCGACGTGGTGATGGTCGCCCGCGGCGACCTGGGGATCGACTGCCCGATCGAGGACGTGCCGCACCTCCAGAAGCGCATCGTTCGTCACTGCGTCGAAGCGGGTGTGCCGGTGATCACTGCCACGCAGATGCTGGAATCGATGATCACGGCCCCGTCGCCCACGCGTGCGGAAGTCAGCGACGTGGCCAACGCCGTGTTCGACGGCACCGACGCCGTCATGCTCTCGGGTGAGACGGCGATCGGCCACGACCCGGCGTTGGTGGTCCGCACCATGACCACCGTTGCCGAGCGAGCCGAATCCGAAGCCTCGTACCGGCAGTGGGCCGACCGCCTCGGCCGCGTGCAACGATTGGCGCACCACGAGGAGATGTCGAACATCGACCCCATCACCGCGGCGCTCACCCATGCCGCATCGCAGGCGGCCATCGATGCCGAGGTGTCGGCGATCCTGTGCTGCACCCGCAGTGGCCGCACCGCTCGGGCGATGGCCCGGTTTCGTCCGGCGGCAGCGATGATCGGTCTGTCACCGCACCCAGAGGTCGTCCGCGCGATGTCGTTGAGCTGGGGCGTCACCCCGATCCAGGTCGACCTCTACGGCACCACCGACGAGATGGTGTGGTTCGCCGTGGAGACCGCGCTGCAGGCCGGCCTGATCCGGTCGGGTGACCGGGTGCTCGTACTCGCTGGTGCGCCCGACCCGAATCGGGAGCGTCCCGTCGATGCCGCCACCGATGTGCTCCGAATCGTCAGCGTCCAGTGACGGCGCAGGTCTGGACGGAAACCGCTGGCGATCCGACCTCGCCCCTCGCCGTGGTGGTGCACGGTTCGATGGACCGTTCGGCGGGGCTCTTGCGGCTGAGCCGCCGCCTCGACGCCGATCACCGGGTGATCCGGTACGACCGTCGCGGATACGGCCGCTCGGCCGACGTCGGTCCTCCGTGGACCCTCGAGGCCAACATCGACGACCTCGAAACCTTGTTGGACGCAGTGTCGGCTCCTGCTGTCGTGTTCGGCCACAGCTTCGGCGGCAATGTCGCCCTCGGCCTAGCGGCTCGACGACCGGAACTGGTGAGCGCCGTGGTGGTCTACGAGACACCGCTGTCGTGGCTCGATTCGTGGCCCGGCAACTCGGCCGGCGCTGCGGCGATGGCGGTCGACGATCCTGGCGATGCCGCCGAGGCGTTCATGCGACGGCTCGTCGGTGATGCGGTGTGGGAACGCCTGCCGGAATCGACACGCGTCGAGCGTCGCTCCGAAGGCGCAGCCATGGTGGGCGAGCTCGCCGACCTGCGTCGACGAGCGCCATGGGATGGTGCCCGAATCGACGTCCCAGTTCTCGCGCTCTACGGCGAACACGCCCGCCCGCACCACCGAACAGCAATGGAGGGTCTGGGCGACCTGATCGCCGGCTGCCGGTCCACGATGGTTCCCGATGCCGGCCATGGCGGTCCGCACACGCACGCCCGCGCCGTCGCCGCAGCGATGGCGCCGTTGCTGACATCGCTCAGCGACGACTCGACGGTAATCGTCGGCTGACTATCAGCGATCCCACGGCCACCAGCGCGGCCGTCGCGGACAAGCCAGCGGTGCCTCCGATTCCGTGGATGCCGTAGAGCCAACCACTGAGCACCGCACCGCTCGCACGAGCGACCGTACCGACCGCGTTGCTGACCGCGAGGGCGGATCCGCGCGAACCTGGCATCGACTCGCTCACCAGCGACAGCGACACCACGAAGGCCAGTTCGAAGCCGAGGAGGAACACGACGAGTCCACCGATGCCCAGCCACAGACGGTCGCCCGCACTGACGATCACGAGGAGTCCGAGCATCAATCCGACGAGACCACTCAGTGTGGTGCGCAGTTTCCCGAGTCGATCTGCGAAGGCGGCGCTGCCCAGGCTCGACACCAGTTCCGAGGCGCCGAACAGCATTGCGATCACGCCGATCCCGCCGGTGGACACACCGAACGCGTCGCTCAGCCAGCTCCCGGAGATCACGAACACTGCCAGCCCGGCCATCGCCGTGGTGGCGGATCCGATCATCACGAGCCACGCTTGCGGCGTGATCGCCGCTTGTGCCGGCGGGTGAGCGCCGTCGACGGCGGTTGCATCGACCCGTTCCACGCGTATCTCGGGAGCGTGCGGCGGCAGCGTCGCTGCGACGAGCACGGCGGCGAGCACACTGGCGATGGCGATCGCCACGAACGGCCCGCGCCACCCGAACACGTTGATCAGCAGTGCCACGATGGGTGCTCCAGCCAACAGTGCAATCGCCCACGAGGTCTCGTACAGCCCCAACGACCTGGCGCGCCACTGGTAGTCGACGCGATGGCTGATCCATGCCTGGCCAGCCACGGTGAGGTTCGCCACGCCGAGCACCAGGAGCACGAACGACATCGCGAAGGTCACGATCGTGCCGCCCAAGGCCATCACCGCCGAGGCAGCCACGAGGCCGAGTGACGCAATCATCACTGCGCGCTCTCGCCCGCGGTCGAGGTGACGACCGACGAAGATGGTCGAGAGACCAGCGACCTCACCGGCGCCGAGCACCGTGGTGAGCTGGATGGTGGTGGCACCGAAGGCGCGTTCGAGGGTCGGCAGGAACAGTGGTATCCACCGCAACGCCACGTTGGTAACGGCCTTGGCGCCGGTCAGCTGCGCCAGCGTCCGGCCATCGACCCGGGATTTCGTATCGGCGGCGTCGACGGCGTCGACCGCGTCAGCCGCCATCAGGTGATCCGGGCGAGCGCGGATCGGACACGGTGATCGTGATGCCGAAGAACGAGCACTCGGTGTCGGTGACGCTCACGTCGGCGCCAGCGCGCTCGAAGTTGTCCTGCACCTTGTCGGCACAGTCCTGCAGCGACACCCGTTGCGTCCACACCGCGAATGCCAACACGCCGAGAAGCGCAGCGACCGCGAGCTTCTGCACGATCGACTTCATGATCCAGAACGACACGACGGCACCGACGGCGAGAACGGTGGCAACGACGATCGCGATCGTCTTGGCGTCATCGAGAGTCAGGGCGAGCACCTGCGCAACTGTACGCCGATGCTGCCACCACGCCGTACGATCCAGCGAGTGAGCGACCAATCGATCAATTTCTCGTCGGGTCTCCCGACCACCGTCATCCCCGCTGCCGATCCCGTATTGGCGCAGCGCCTCGCCGAGGCCATCGCTCAGCCGGCCGAACAACGACGGGCCGCCGTGGCCGAGGTCGTGGCGTCGGCGCCGAGGTCGCTCGACGGTTGGGCCGAACTCGGCGATCTGGGACGCGACGACATGGAGCGCTACGCCGCTTACCGAGTCGGCTACCACCGGGGCCTCGACACGCTGCGGGCCAATGGATGGCGGGGGAGCGGCTACGTCAGGTGGTCCGAGCCGACGAATCAGGGCTTCCTGCGTTCGCTGCGAGGGCTCGGCGACATCGCCGCCTCGATCGGCGAAACCGACGAGGCCGAACGCTGCCACATCTTCCTGCTCCAGCTCGATCCCACAGGGATCCCCGCTGACTGAGTCATCGCTGCACGTTCCGCCGCCGTTGTTGCCGCCGTTGTTGCCGCCGTTGTTGCCGCCGTTGTTGGTGGGAGCGGTACTCACCGGTGGCGCGAGCCGACGCATGGGCGCGACCAAGGCGTTGATCGAGATCGACGGGGTGCCGATGGCGTCGCTGGTTGCAGCAGCGTTGAGCGTCGCTGGATGCTCCAGCATCATCGCCTACGGCGGGAATCCCGACGAACTCGCACCGCTCGGGATTCCCGTGCTCCCCGACCGGTATCCGGGATCGGGGCCACTCGGAGGCGTGCTCGGTGTGCTCGAACTCTTCGGAGCCCATGAGCCCCGGCCCGACGGCGTGTTCGTCGTTGCGTGCGACCTCCCGGCGCTGACCGGCGCCGACCTCGACGCCTTGGTGAAGGGCGCCGGAGATCAGCCCCGCGTCGATGTGGTCGTGGCTCGGACGTCGTCGATCGAGCCGACGTGCGCGATCTGGCGGCTGTCGGCCATCGAGCGGATCCGTCGATGCTTCGACGACGGTGATCGTGCGCTGCACGCGATGATCGAACGTCTCGACTCGCACGAGGTCGACATCGACCCCGCCGCGTTGCGTAACATCAACACCCCCGAGGAGCTGGGTCGATACCCTTGACGCCGTGACATCAGCGGAAATCTCTGTTCAGGACCTGGCGGCGCTCGGATCGGCCGCACGCATCGTCGATGTTCGTGAGCCCGACGAGTGGGCGCAGGGCCACATCGGTCACGCCTCGCTCGTACCGCTCGCCACGGTGCCGGGCCACATCGCCACCTTCGATGGCGACCCGACGTATGTCGTGTGTCGCTCGGGTGGTCGATCCGGCCAAGCGTGTGACTTCCTGCGCAATGGAGGCCACAGCACGGTGAACGTCACCGGCGGCATGCTCGCGTGGATGGCCGCTGGCTTCGATGTCGTCACCGGCGCCGGACCCGGTGCCACCGGTGAGTGACCCGAAGATCTCCTATCGCTGGATCGACCATCGAGACGGCCTCGACGAACTGGTCGCAACGCTGCTCGAACAGCCCCGCTACGCCCTCGACACCGAGTTCCATCGCGAGCGCACCTACTTCCCCAAGTTGGCGCTGATGCAGGTCGCCTGGCGCGGCGCCGACGGTCAGGAACTGGCGCTCATCGATCCGCTCGCCGTCGACGTCACGCCGTTCGGCCAACTGTTGCGGTCCGACTCGTTGTGTGTCATCCACGCCGCCCAGCAAGACCTCGACGTGCTCACCCATGCGGTTGGTTCGGTGCCCGAGAAGATGTTCGACACGCAGCTCGCCGCCGGGTTCGTCGGCTACGGCACGCCGTCGCTCGTGTCGTTGCTGCAGGGTGAGATCGGTGTCTCGCCGGCAAAGGGCGACCGCTTGACCGACTGGCTGCGGCGTCCGTTGACCGACAGCCAGTGCCAATATGCCGCCGCCGACGTCGAATACCTGCTCGAAGTACACGAGCGACTCGTCGCGCAGCTCGCCGAGGTCGGGCGACTGGGATGGGCAGAAGACGCGTGTGAAGAGCTTCGCACGCGTCCCACGAGTGGGTCGATGCCCGAGGACGCCTGGCTTCGCCTGAAGGACGCTCGATCGCTGCGACCCAAAGCCCGGGCGGTTGCCCAGAGCCTTGCGGCATGGCGTGAGCGCCGGGCGATGCGCACCGATGTGCCCGTGCGTCAGGTGCTGCCCGACCTCGCGATCCTCGGGATCTCGCAGCGCGCCCCGACATCCACGAAAGAGCTGTCACAGGCGCGCGGTGTCGACGATCGCCACTCACGTGGTGGGATCGCCGACGAGATCCTCGATGCGGTTCGTGCCGCTCAGGGGGCACCGGCACCGTCGCTGCCGCCATCGGCTGACGATCTCGATCGCAACATGCGTCCGGCGGTCACGTTGGTGTCGGCGTGGGTGGGGCAGTTGGCCCGCGACGAGCGGCTCGACCCGTCACTGCTCGCGACGCGCGCCGACATCGTGGCGTTCCTGCGCGGCGACGACGATGCCCGATTGGGTACCGGCTGGCGCAACGACCTCGTGGGTGACGGGATTCGACGGCTGGTCGGTGGCGAAGCAGGACTCACCTTCGACCCCGAAGGACGCCTCCGGCTGCACGCCGTGTCCGACTGAACGATTCTTCGGCGGACATTTACGCGCATCCCGAGCAATCCCTGGTCGCGCCGCTAGCCTTCGCAGCCATTGTCAGCTTTCTAGAGTGTGGGAGCCCTGTCGTGAAGAAGGGTCGTCATCGCCGGTTCGAAGAGGCGAGAAAACTGAAACAGTCCGGCCCCGGTGCCTTTGACCTCGGCTTTGGCGACCGTTCGGCTCCGGCGGAGTCCAATGGAGACAGCGCCGACGACGACGACTACGCCGAACTCGCAGAGAAGTACGGCGTCACCTTCGACGACGACGACGACCCAGACGACTGACTGTCACTTCCGGCGGACTGCCGGGTGGGGGAGCGGGACCCAGTTCGGTCGTTCGAGTTGCGCGACCATCATGTCGTAGATGGCCGCACCGACGAGTTCCACGATCTCCTCCTTGCCCGACGCGTACAGCGGCTCGCTCCCGACGAAGGCGTCGGGTTCTTCGGTGCACCACCAACCGAACTCGTCGCCACCTTCACCCCAATCGCGACGCTTCCACTCACGTAGCCGCGACGTCACGTGGCCGGACTCGTCGGTGGAGTGTTCGAGGCGGATCGGCACCTGCCAGCACACCGACGGCTTCCAGTCCATCGGCCGCTCGCCTGCCTCGAGGGCGGCGATGTGGAGCGAACACCCCACGCCGCCTTCGAAGCCGACCCGGTTGAGGAAGATGCAGGCGTCGTCGACCAGCCGGGTCATCGTGGTGGGGCCGCCGTCGCTGTCGGGCTCGCCGTCACGCAGGTAGCCCTTCTTCTTCATCTTGGCGTGGAACTGCATGTGGCGGGGTTCGAGCCGCTCGACGTACTGCTCGATGTGCTCCACGTCGTCGGCATCGGCGAAATGGGCGCCGTAGCTGCAACACCCCATCTGCAATTCGGGTGCCGGCTCGTCGAGGATGCCCTTGCAGCCGCAGCCGTAGATACACATGTAGTTCGAACGGAGATAGGTGGCGTCGAACACCCACGTGCGGTGTTCGTCGGGATCCTCGAAGCTGATCCACTCGTGCAGGTCGTCAGGCGCGGTACTCACTCGGGAGCAAGCTACCGGCGTCGATAGGCTCGCCCGGGATATGACCGTCTCGATGAACGCTGACCAACTGCGCGACTCCTTCCGCGACTTCTTCGCCGCGAAGGACCACACCGTCGTGCCGTCGGCGAGCCTCATTCCGCACGATCCCACCGTGTTGTTCAACGTGGCCGGCATGTTGCCGTTCAAGCCGTACTTCGTCGGCGACGAACAGCCGCCGTTCCTGCGCGCCGTCAGCGCGCAGAAGTGTGCTCGCGCCGGCGGCAAGCACAACGACCTCGACGACGTCGGGCGCACCAAGCGCCACCTCGTGTTCTTCGAGATGCTCGGCAACTTCAGCTTCGGCGACTACTTCAAGGAGTCGGCCATCCCGTGGAGCTGGGACCTCGTCACCGGCGATCCGGCCAACGGTGGTTGGGGTTTCGACGGCGACCGGCTGTGGATCACCGTGCACGAGTCCGACGACGAGGCCGAGGCGATCTGGCACGAGATGGTCGGTGTGCCGATGGATCGCATCCAACGCCTCGGCGACAAGGACAACTTCTGGCAGGCCGGCGACACCGGTCCGTGCGGGCCGTGCAGCGAGATCCACATCGACCGCGGGCCGTCGTTCGGCCCCGAGGGTGGTCCGCTCGGCGATCCCGGCGGCGACCGGTTCATGGAGTTCTGGAACCTCGTTTTCATGCAGTTCGACCAGGCCCCCGACGGGTCGCGTTCGGCGCTGCCGAAGCCGTCGATCGACACCGGCGCGGGCCTCGAACGCATCCTCGCGCTCGTCCAGGGCGTCGACTCGGTCTGGGAGACCGACCTGATGCAGCCGCTGATCGATGAGGCGTGCTCGATCACCGGCAAGTCCTACCGGGTCGGCGACTACGACGACCGCGACAGCTTCGCCATGCGTGTGCTCGCCGAACACGCCCGCTCGGGCGCCATGCTCGTCAACGACGGCGTCTTCCCCTCGAACGAAGCCCGCGGCTACGTGCTGCGCCGCATCATCCGCCGTGCCGTTCGCTATGCCTATCTCCTCGGTACCGAGTCGCTCGTGATGCCTCGTCTCACCGAGGTGGCCATCGAGGTGATGGGCAACGCGTATCCCGACATCGTGAAGAACCGCGACTTCGTGGTCAGCGTGATGACCAAGGAGGAGGAGCGGTTCCGTCAAACACTCAAGCACGGTCTCGGCATCCTCGACGGCGAACTCGAATCGAACCCGACCGAACTGTCCGGCTCCACCGCGTTTTTACTGCACGACACCTACGGCTTCCCGTTGGAACTCACCCAGGAGATCACCAGCGAACGCAACGTCGCGGTCGATCTGGCTGGATTCACCACCGAGATGGCCGCCCAGCGCGATCGCGCCAAGGCCGCCCAGAAGGGCGCCGGCGACGGAGTCGACCTCGACGCCTATCGCAACGTCGTCGAGCAGTTCGGCATCACCGAATTCGTCGGCTACAGCGACGAGACCTCCGAGAGCCGGGTGCTCGCCGTGGTGCCGGTCGAGGTTGCCGACGGTGAGTCCGGTCTCGTCGACGTGTTCCTCGATCGCACGCCGTTCTACGCCGAGTCCGGCGGTCAGGTCGGCGACACCGGCACCATCGTGACCGACACCGGTACCGCAACGGTGCTCGACACCACGTTCGCCTTGCCGAACCTGCGCCGACACCGTGCCCGCATCGATGGCCAGATCTGCACCGGCCAAACTGCAACGGCAGCCATCGACAGCATTCGCCGCGCCGCCATCCGCCGCAACCACACCGCCACGCACCTACTGCACCACGCATTGCGCGAGGTGCTGGGTGATCACGTCAAGCAGGCCGGCTCGATGGTGGGACCCGAACGTCTCCGGTTCGACTTCAGCCACTACGAGGCGGTCACCGACGATCAGATCACCGAGATCGAACAACTGGCCAACGCCGAGACGCTCGACAACACGCCGACTCGCATCTTCGAGACCACCAAGGACGAAGCCGAAGCGCTCGGTGCGATCGCCTTCTTCGGCGACAAGTACGGCGACATCGTCCGTGTGCTCGAAGCGGGTTCGTCGATCGAGCTCTGCGGTGGCACCCACGTGCGAGCCACCGGCGACATCGGCACCGTCAAGGTGGTCAGCGAGTCGTCGATCGGCTCGAACCTGCGCCGCATCGAAGCCGTCACCGGGGCGAACAGCGTCGCACTGCTGCAGCGCGACGAACAGCTCATTGCCGACACCGCCCGCCTGGTCGGTTCGTCGGCCACCGACCTGTTGGCCGGCGTGCAGCGCAAGCTCGACGAGACCAGAGCGCTCCAGGACGAGATCAAGTCGCTCCGTGGTCAGCTCGCGATGGGCCGCGCCGGAGAGTTGGCCGCCATTGCCCACGATGGCGTGCTGGTCACACAGGTCGACGGCCTCGACCCCGGCGATCTCCGCGAACTCGCCATCGCCGTGCGCCAGCACCCCGGAATGCGTCTCGTGGTGCTGATCGGCGAAACCACCAGCGGAGGCGTCGGCCTGGTCGCGGCGGTCGAGGCCAGCAGCGGATGGAATGCGTCCGAGCTGCTCAAGGATGCCGCCAAGGCGGTCGGTGGCGGCGGCGGCGGCAAGGGCGACATCGCAACCGCCGGTGGCAAGGACGTCACCGGGATCCCAACAGCGCTCGAGCTGGCCTCTCAGGCAGCGGCGAGCCTGGTCGCCGCTGCCACGTGAGCCGTCCGCCGGGTGTGCGGGCACTCGGTATCGACCTCGGATCGAAGCGCATCGGCATCGCGGTCAGCGACATCTCGGGCACGATTGCTTCAGCGCTCACCACGGTGTACCGCTCGTCGTCGCGACGCCACGACCATGCGGCCATCGCGAAGCTGGTCCGTGACGAAGAGGCCGAGCTGGTCGTGGTCGGGCTCCCGTTGTCGCTCGACGGCAGCAGCGGCCCGGCGGCGCGGTCTGCCGTGACGGAGGCCGAGCAGCTGGCTAGCGTGGTCGGGGTGCCGGTGACGATGTACGACGAGCGATTCACCACGGTCACGGCCGAACGCGGCATGCTCGAAGCGGGCCTCGACGCCCGCCAGCGGCGCAAGGTGGTCGACAAGGTCGCTGCCGCGGTGATGCTGCAAGCGTGGCTCGACCATCGACGCGGCACCTGGAAATCGGAGAATGACGGCGAGGCCGGCTCATGACGCAGCTCGATCCGCTCCTGCCCGAAGCTCAGATCGATCCCGATTCGCGTCCGGCCGTCGACTGGTCGAGCGATCCGTGGGACGCCACCGATCAGACCGGTTCGGTCGAGCGGCTGCGGGGCCAGCGTCGGCCGCTGAAATGGCTCATCTGGGCGTCGATGGCGATCGCTGTGGTCGTCATCCTCGTCGCAGGTGCCGTCGGCTGGTGGTACCTGGGCAAGATCAATCCCGAGGGCGAACCCGGTGACGTCGTGAGCTTCACCATCAACGCCGCCGACGACCTCGAGAGCATCGCCCTGCGGCTCGCCGACGAGGGGCTGGTATCCGACCCAGGCATCTTCGAGTGGTACGTGGAACGAGAAGGTGGCCTCGAGCTCACACCCGGTTACTACGAGATCCGCCCCCGCGACCACATGGGCAACGTGCTCGGTCGCCTGCGTACGCCGCCAGGGCAGACCTACACCAAGGTCACGTTTCCCGAGGGCTTCACCCTCTCGAAGATGGCCGAGCGGCTCGACACCTCCGTCGACCGCCTCGCGGCTGATCGGTTCCTCACCGCCGCCACCGACGGGCCGATCCGCGCCTCGTGGCAACCGCTCACCGTCACTTCCTTGGAGGGGCTGCTGTTCCCCGACACGTATCAGGTGTCGAACGCCGAGAGCGAAGGTCAGGTCATCGAGCGGATGATCGCGATGATGGAACGTGTCGGCGACCAAGAGGACATCGTCAACAAGTCGGCCGCGCTCGGCCGTAAACCGTACGAGACGTTGATCATCGCCTCGATGATCGAACGCGAGGCTCGCGTGCCCGAAGACCGGGCGAAGATCTCGCGTGTGATCCACAACCGGCTCTTCTTCTCCGTGATCGACCCGAACAATCCCTTCCCGCTGCAGATCGACGCCACGGTGCTGTACGGACGTGATCAGGCAGGGATCGATCCCGAGACGCCGTTCCGCGAGCTCCGTCAAATCGACGGGCCCTACAACACCTACTTGCGGCCGGGCCTGCCCCCCACACCGATCGCCGCGCCGGGGCGGGCCTCGATCGAGGCGGCGCTGAACCCGGCGCCGAACCCACCCGCCGGTGACCCGATCTGCGCCGAACTCGCCAACCCGACGGAGTGCTTCTACTTCTACTACGTGCTCGCCGACGAGAACGGCGGTCACGTGTTCGCGTCCGAGCTGTGGCAGCACGAACGCAACGTCGAGCTGGCCCGCCAGGCCGGCCTGCTGTGATCCAACGCCGACTCGCGGCCCTGATCGGAACGCCGGTCGAACACAGCTTGTCGCCGGTGATCCACCAGGCCGCGTTCGATGAGGCCGGCACCGACTGGAGCTACGCGGCGTTCGACGTGGCCGTGGGGCGAGCTGCCGATGCCATCGCCGCCATGCGGGTGCTCGGCATCGCCGGGCTCTCGGTGACGATGCCACACAAATACGATGTAGCCGCGGCGGTCGACCGGCTCGACCCGGCTGCAACAGCGCTGAGCTCGGTGAACACCGTCAGCTGGGACGGCGACGAACTGGTCGGATCGAGCACCGATGGTGCCGGATTCGTCGCTGCGCTCGCCGACGACGGCATCGAAGTGTCGGGCGCGCACGTCGTGGTGCTCGGCGCCGGCGGCGCTGCCCGCTCGGTGATCGATGCGCTCGGTCGGTCAGGCGCGGCGTCGATCTCGGTGATCAACCGTACGCCGGATCATGCCGAGTCGGCGGCCGCACTGGCCCCGATGGCATCGGTGGGTCGTCTCGAGGACATCGAGCGCGCCGACGTGGTGGTCAACGCATCCAGCGTCGGCATGGGCGTCGATCCCGCGTCGGCAACCACCGACGATCTGCCCTGTGATCCGGCGCTCCTCAACCCGTCGCAGGTCGTGGTCGACCTCGTGTACCACCCGCTGCACACAGCGTGGCTGATCGAGGCCGGGCGCGGCGGCGCACGTACCGTCGACGGTCTCGGCATGTTGATCCACCAGGCCGCTCTCCAGCAGTTGGCCTGGCTCGGCAGGCCGGGCGATGTCGGTGCCATGCGTCGTGCCGCCGAGGATGCGCTTCGCCAGCCCCGACCCGCTGGTGGCGGGCGATAGGCCTCGACCCGATGTCGTCGGGCGATAGCCTCGACTCCATGTTGCGGTATCTCACGGCGGGCGAATCTCATGGGCAGGCGCTGGTCGTCATCATGGAGGGCCTCCCGGCCGGCCTCCCGATCACCGTCGAGCAGATCCAAGCCGAGATGGGACGACGACGCCTGGGCTACGGCCGCGGTCCGCGTCAACGCTTCGAGGCCGACGAGCTCACGCTGATCGGTGGCGTGCGCCACGGTCGCACGCTGGGGTCGCCGATCGCGATCGAGATCAAGAACTCGGAATGGTTCCGCAGCGACAAGTGGCACGAGGAAATGAGCCCGGCGCCGGGTGCCACCAAGGCACCGCTCACCCAGGTGCGCCCCGGCCATGCCGACCTCGCCGGCATGCAGAAGTACGGGTTCACCGACGCCCGCGACGTGCTCGAACGTGCCAGCGCCCGCGAGACCGCCGCTCGCGTCGCCGCCGGCGCGGTGGCCAAGGCGCTGCTGTCGCACATCGGTGTCGAGATCATCTCCCACGTGATCCAGATGGGTGCCGCCCGGGTGCCCGCTGGTGCCGCTCGCCCCACTCCCGATCAACTCGATCGTGTCGACGACAACCAGGTCCGCTGCTTCGACCTCGATGCCAGCGAGGCCATGATCACCGAGATCAAGGCCGCAGCGAAGGACGGCGACTCGCTCGGCGGCATCGTCGAGGTGCTGGGTTTCGGCGTCCCGGTCGGGCTCGGCAGCCACGTCCACTGGGATCGCAAGCTCGATTCGATGTTGGCGCAGGCCATCATGAGCATCCAAGCGGTCAAGGGAGTCGAGATCGGCGACGGGTTCGACGTCGCCGGCCGCCGCGGCAGCGTGGCCCACGATCCGATCTCGTGGGATGCCGATGCCGGCGCATACCGGCGTGGCAGCACACTGGCCGGTGGCACCGAAGGCGGCATCTCCACCGGAGAACTGCTGGTCGTGCGCGCAGCGATGAAGCCGCTGGCCACGCTGAACGTGCCCACCCTCGAAACGGTCGACACCGTCACCAAGGAGTCAACGGTGTCGTTCAAGGAGCGCACCGACGTCACCGCCGTGCCAGCAATGGGTGTGGTCGCAGAAACGATGGTGGCGCTGGTGTTGGCCGCCGAGGCGCAGCGCAAGTACGGCGGCGACTCCCTCGACGAGTTCGTCCGCAACGCCGAAGCGTTCGCGGCCACGCTGCCGTGACGCACCTGGTCCTCGTCGGCATGATGGGCGTGGGCAAGTCGACGGTGGGGCGAATGGTCGCTGCGCAACTTGATCGTCCGCTGTTCGACTCCGACGAGATGATCGAAGAGCGCACGGGGCGCACCGTGCGTGAGATCTGGTCGACCGACGGTGAGGAAGCGTTCCGGGCGCTCGAAACCGACACGCTCATCGAAGCGTTGGCCGAACCGGAACAGTCGGTGATCGCCGCCGCCGGTGGCGTGGTGCTCAGCGAACGCAACCGTGAGGCCCTGCAAGGCGCCGACGCCCATGTGGTGTGGCTGATGGCCGACGTCGACGTGCTCGTCGACCGGGTACGCAACGGCGTGCACCGGCCGCTGCTCGACGACGATCCCGAGGGCACACTGCGACGTATGTTCGTCGACCGGGCGCCGCTGTACCAGGAGGTCGCCGACGCCATCGTGTCGGTCGACAACCGCACCGCCCACGACGTTGCGAAGGCGGTGCTGCGGTGCTGCGCGTGACCGTGCCGCTCGCCGACCGCTCGTACGACGTGGTCGTCGGAGCGGGTGCGATCAGTGAACTCGACGCGCTGTTGCCGGCGTCGGCCCGGCGTGTTGCGGTGGTCACCCAGGAAGCGATCCCGCTGTCGGTGTCACTTCCCGATCGTGAGGTCGAGACGTTCGTGATCGGCGCCGGCGAAGGGGCGAAGTCGCTCGCGACCATCGAGACGCTGATGCGTGGATTCGCCCGCCAGGGCCTCACTCGGCGTGACGTGGTCGTCGGTGTCGGCGGTGGCATGGTCACCGACGTCGCGGGTTTTGCTGCGGCCTCGTGGCATCGCGGCACGTCGGTGGTGCACGTCTCGACCACGCTGCTCGGCATGGTCGACGCAGCGATCGGCGGGAAGACCGGTGTCAATCTTCCCGAGGGTAAGAACCTGGTCGGCGCGTTCTGGCAGCCATCGGGTGTGATCTGCGATCTCGACGCCCTCGCCACGCTGCCCGAACGCGAGACCCGCTGTGGCTTGGGCGAGATGTCGAAGTACCACTTCCTCACCGGCCATGATCTGCTCGCCATGCCACTCGATCAGCGCATCGCCCGCTGTGTCGAGATCAAGGCCGAGGTGGTGGCCTCCGACGAGCGCGAGGGCGGGCGACGAGCACTGCTGAACTACGGCCACACGCTGGCGCACGCCATCGAGACCGCCACCGACCACGACATCGCTCATGGCGAAGCGGTGGCCATCGGGTTGATCTTCGCCGCCGAACTCGCCCACGAACTCGGCCGCATCGACGGGGCGCGTGTCGACGAGCATCGTCGGATCGTGGCGGGGGAGTACGGGCTGCGCATCACGCCGCCCGAACGCCTCGACGTCGGCGACCTGATGGTGCTGATGGCCCGCGACAAGAAGGCGCTCGACGGATTGACGTTCGTGCTCGACGGACCCGGCGGCGTCGAAGTGGTCGAGCACGTCCCCGAACCTGCGGTGCGTGCGGCCCTCGAACGTTTCGTGACTCGTGGTGACTGACACCACGAGTCGGGGTTTCGCACCGATCGACCATGCTCGGCGGGTCGCGATGATCCAGCCTCGGCTGCCTCTGGGCAACGGCTGTGACGCGTTGTTGTTCACCGATCTCGTCGACGTGCGGTGGCTCACCGGGTTCACCGGCTCGAACGGGTGGGCGGTCGTGCGGCGCGACGAGGTGATCGTGGGTACCGACGGCCGCTATGGCGAACGGGCCCGCGCCGAGACCGCCTCCGCCGGCGCCACCGTGTACGCCGAGACGACACGACTCGGTCTGCGCGAGCGATTGATCGCTTCGCTGGCCGGGGCGACGAGCGTGGGGCTCGATCCGACGACGACCAGTCAGGCCGAATGGAACCGTCTCGCTGCCGATGTGACTCTCGAAACGACGTCATCACTAGTGGGACTGCGACGCCAGATCAAGGACGACGCCGAGATCGAACGGATGACGGCTGCCGCAGCGGCGGCCGATGCGGCGTTGGCCGAGGTCGAACCGATGCTGTTCGACACGGTCGACAGCCCGGTGACCGAGGCCGACATCCGTGACGAGCTGGAATACCGGATGCGCCGCCACGGCGCCGACGACCGCAGCTACGAAACGATCGTGGCCTCCGGGCCCGACCACGCAGCACGCCCACACCACGATGCCACCCGCCGCACGATCGTCGATGGCGACACGGTGATCATCGACGTCGGTGCGCTGGTCGACGGCTACCACTCGGACATGACCCGGTCGTATGTGATCGGCGAGCCGACCCACCAGCAGCGAGAGATCTACGCCTTGGTCGAGGCGGCCCAGCGCGCCGGCATCCAGGCACTCGGCTCCGGCGTGGAAGCGAAAGCCGTCGACAGCGCCTGCCGCGACCTGTTCACCGAGGCCGGGTACGCCGACTGGTACCTGCACGGCACCGGTCACGGTGTCGGCCTCGTGATCCACGAATCGCCGTTCCATTCCCAGGCCTCCGAGGAGGTGTTGGTGACCGGGAACGTGGTGACGGTCGAGCCGGGGCTCTATCGTGTCGGCTTCGGTGGTTTCCGCGTCGAGGATCTCCTCGCCGTCACCGAAACCGGCTCGCGGCCACTCACGCACACCCCGCCGCGACCATTCCCGGGCTGAACCCGGATCACGAACGACCCACCGAAGGACACCACGACCATGCCGCAGATCTCCGTGAACGACCTGAAGAACGGAATCACCCTCGAACTCGACAACGGACTGTTCCAGGTCATCGAGTTCCAACACGTCAAGCCCGGCAAGGGCGGTGCATTTGTGCGCACCAAGATCCGCAACCTCCGCTCCGGCGCCGTGATCGACAAGACCTTCAACGCCGGCATCAAGGTCGAGCAGGCCATCGTCGACCGCCAGGACATGCAGTTCCTGTACAAGGACGGCGACGAGTACGTGTTCATGAACACCTCCACCTATGACCAGATGAACGTGTCGAACGCCGCTCTCGGCGAGGCCGCCGATTATCTCATCGAGCAGATGATCGCCCAGATCGCGATGTACCAGGGCGAGATCATCGGCGTCGAGATCGCAGCGTCGGTCGAGCTCACGATCGCCGAAACCGAGCCCGGCGTGCAGGGTGACCGGGTGTCCGGTGCTCGCAAGCCGGCCACGTTGGAGACCGGCAAGGTGCTCCAGGTGCCGTTGTTCGTCGGCCCGGGCGACAAGATCAAGGTCGACACCCGCACCGGCGACTACCTCACCCGCGTCTGACCGGGAGCCAACGACACCTCATGGCTGCCATGCCGCGCCCCGACGACCGCTCCGATGCGCGCGAACGCGCGCTCTACCTCCTGTACGAGGCCTACTCGAAGGGGATAGCCCCCACTGATGCGCTCGCCCTGCAGGTGCTCGAACCCGATCAGCTCACGGTGCTGCTCGTCACCGGTGTCTGCGACAACGTCGAACAACTCGATGCCGCCATCGCCGCCCGAGCCAGAGGGTGGACGCTCGTACGCATGCCGGTGCTCGACCTGAACGTGTTGCGCCTCGGCGCCTTCGAACTCGCCCATCGCCCCGATGTCCCGGTGGCCGTGGTGATCGACGAAGCGGTCGAGCTGGCCAAACGGTTCTCCACCGACGACAGCGGCAAGTTCGTCAACGGTGTGCTGTCGGCCCTGGTGGCCGACCTACGCACCTGAGCGCCGACAGACCAGTGCCCGCTTCGGCGGGTGTCGAGCTGCGAAAGTGTTGGGGTGAGCGACACGACGGTGGACACACTCGTCGCCGAGACGACGGACGAGCCCTCCGACGAGCCGCGCCGGTGGCGGCGGATCACCCCGCCGTCGGAACCGCAGGTCTACCTGGCCGGTGCCGTGCTCATCTGGACCTGGTACTTCAGTGTGCGGTCGCTGAACATCCACCACGCCCTCGGCACCGCCACCTACGACTCGGCCCTCTACGACCAGGGCATGTGGTTGGTGTCGCGGTTCGATGCACCATTCGTGACCCTGATGGGACGCAACATGTTCGGCGATCACACGTCGTTCGTCCTGCTGTTGCTGGTGCCGCTGTATTGGATCGCGCCCGGCGCGTGGATCATGTTCACCGCACAGTCAGCGGCGATCGCAGCCGGGGCGATACCGGTGTTCCTGTACGCCCGTCGACGATTCGGTTCGGAATGGTGGGCGCTGATCGCCGCCGGCACCTACCTACTGCATCCCGCCGTGGGGTGGACCAACCTCGAGAACTTCCATCCCGACGCGTTCCTCGGTGTGTTCGTCGGATTCGCCATCTACGCGGCGCTGGAACGCAAGTGGCGGATGTACGCGGTGTTCGTCGTGCTCTCGCTGCTGGTGAAGGAGGACGTGTCGCTGGTGATCGTTCCGCTGGGCATCTGGGTGGCAATTCGCCGTGATCGACGCATCGGCCTGCTGACGGTGTTCGGCAGCGTGGCGTTCATGGCTGTTGCCATGTTCGTGGTGATGCGCAGCCTCATCGGCGTTCCCACCCTCAACACGTGGCGGATCCCGTTCGGCGGTGTTCGTGGGCTCATCGACACCACGATCACCAATCCGACACAGCTGGTCGAGCACCTTCGTAGCGACGGCCGGCCCTGGTACCTCGTACAGATGACCGCGCCGTTCGCCTGGCTGTTCGCACGGCTACCCGACGTGGCGCTGATCAGCGCACTGGTGATGTTCACCAACATCTTGAGCACCTTCTGGTACCAGTACCAGATCGACTACCACTACAGCCTCATCGCCGTGCCGGCATTGGCGATCGGCACGGTGTATGCAATCGGGGCCCTCCGTGACCGGGTCGTGCAGATTCGTGGCCGGTCGCTCGGGGTGAGGACCAGACCGCTCGCACTCGGCGGACTCGCGGCGGCGACGCTGCTGACGGCGTACCTGTGGGCGCCGATGCCATGGGGACGAACCCCGATGTTCTACGGCGACACCGACAACGTCTACGCGACCACGGCGCGCGAGCTGTTCGAGCTGATCCCCGACGACGCGGTGGTGTCGGCGAACTATCGGCTCACGCCGCACTTGACGTATCGGCACGAGATCTACCAGTTCCCGGTGCCTTTCCGGGTGCTGCTCTACGGGCCGGACGCCTCGATGGAAGGGCAACAGCTCGCCGACCGCTCCGAACGGGTCGAGTTCGTGATGCTGCCCGTGCAACTCGACGACTCGCTCGTCGACGACTGGCGGGCGGTCGAGGATGCGTTCACCGTGGTCGCCCGTAACGAGGTCTGGGTGCTCCACGAACGCAACCGAAGCGTCCCGCTCCCAGGCTGATGTGATCAGCGGGGACCGCGGATGAGTTTTCCCGGGAGTTCGCCGGTGAACTCGTCGTGGTCGACGATCTGCACGCCGGCGACGAACGTGGCGTCGTAGCCCTTGGCCTTCTGTACCAGGCGTCGAGCGCCGGCGGGGAGATCGTGGGCCATCCGGGCGGGACCGAACGTCAGGTGCTCGTAATCGATCACGTTGATGTCGGCGCGCAGGCCGGGCATCAGTGCGCCTCGGTCGCCGAGGCCGTAGAGCTCGGCGGTCTCCTGGGTCTGGCGCCGCACGACGTGTTCGAGCGCCAGCTTGGGGCCGCGGGTCCGGTCGCGGGTCCAGTGGGTGAGCATGAACGTGGGCGTGCCGCCATCGCAGACGACACCGCAGTGGGCGCCGGCGTCGGCGAGACCCATCCGGGTCCCCGGGTGCTGGTGCACCTCGTAGCTGAACGACAGGTCGCCGTAGGCATAGTTGAAGAACGGCGTGAGCACGATGCCGTTGCCATCGCTCGACGCGAGCTGATCGATCATCAGGTCGGTCGCCCGCACGCCGTCGCGTTCGGCGACCGCTGCGAGTGATTCCGCAGGCGGCGGTTCGTAGTCGATGTTGCCGTCCTCGACCGCCCAGAAGTGGCCGAGGCGGTCGAGCACCAGCTTCTGGTAGAGCCCACCGCCATCAGCGGGGGCGATTGCGAACTCGTCGCGCAGCGCAAGGTCGGCCAACGCGGCGGCCCGCTCGGCGAGTGGCAGGTCGGCGAGCGCCCTGTACGCGGGATGGAACGCGAGCGGGTTGAAGCTGCCTTCGAGGCACATCAGCAGACCGACCACTCGACCTGCCACCTGGGCCACGATCGGGATGCCTTCGTCACGGGCCTCGTCGAGCAGCGCCAGCACGTCCTTCCACAGATCCGGCGCGTCGTCGGGTTGGTTCAGGTTCACGCTGATCGTGCGACCGGTGCGGCGGGCGAGTTCCTTCATCCACGGCCACTCGTCGATCGGCAGATGGGCATGGTCGGGGGCGAACTGGAACACGCCGTGCCCGGCTCGGGCCAAGGCGTCGGCGATGCCGAACAACTCGTCGGGTTCGGCATGGGTGCCGGGCACCAGTTCGCCCGACTTCGAACGGTGGATCGGTGTGCGCGACGTCGAGAACCCGAGCGCACCGGCGCGAAGGCCCCGCTCGACGATGTCGGCCATGGCGGCGATGTCGTCGTCGGTCGGTGCTTCGTTGGCAGCACCGCGTTCGCCCATCACGTAGCCGCGGACCGGACCGTGCGCGACCTGGGTGCCGATGTCGATCACGAACTGGCGCCGGTCGAGCGCATCGAGATACTCCTCGAACGACTCCCAGTCCCATGTGAGTCCCTCGGTGAGCGCGGTGCCGGGAATGTCCTCGACGCCTTCCATCAGCTCGATCAGCCACTCGTGACGGTCGGGTGCCGCCGGCGCGAACCCGACGCCGCAGTTGCCCATCACCACCGTGGTCACCCCGTGCCATGACGAAGGTGTGAGATATGGATCCCACGACGCCTGGCCGTCGTAGTGCGTGTGGATGTCGACCCAGCCGGGGGTGACGAGCTTGCCGGTGGCGTCGACCACACGTGTCGCCTCGCCCACATCGTCGACCGAGTCGGCGCCGATCACCGCAGTGATCACCCCGTCGTTCACGATCACGTCGGCGATGCGGCCGGGCCGCCCGGTGCCGTCCACGACGAATCCCCCACGGATCACGAGATCATGCATGGCCAGAACCTACTCGGGGTCGTCGTCCCGTTCGATTGCGAACGTTGGCAAGCCGATGCCGAAGCGCAGCGAGACGTAACGCAGGGTCAAGATGATGATGATCGGGATCCACAGCACGTAGACCGCCGCGATCTCGAACTGCAGGAGGCCGAGATACACGATGGCGCCGGCGAGCGCAGCGGTGAGATAGAGTCTGCCGCCGACCATCACGGTCGGGATCTCTGCGGCGAGGACATCTCGGATGATGCCGCCGCCGATGCCCGAGATCACACCGATCGCTGCAGCGGCCACCTGGTTGGCACCTGCATCGATGGCGATGTTGGTACCTGCCACGACGAAGAGCGCCATCCCGAACGCGTCGAATGCTTGCACGAGCCAGTAGACGCGTTTCAGCCGTACCGACGCGATGTGGAACGCCGGGATACTGAGCAACGCCGTGATCACGCCGACGGCGAGGAATGCCGGATCGACCACCCAGAAGACCTCGCGATCGAGCAAGACGTCGCGAATCGTGCCGCCGCCAACGGCGACGATGGCGCCGAGCACCACGACACCGCTGATGTCCATCCGCTTGCGCCCGGCGACGAGCGCGCCGGAGATGGCGAACGCGATCGTTCCGAGATATTCGAGGGTGGGCTGCACGGTGTCGAGTACGCCAGTGATCATGTCTTCGCTGGGGGCGTCGATGCCGAGTGCGGCGTCGAGGGCGTTGGCGATCATGGGGGCGATCAACACGCTGGTACGTCGCTCATGGGTGCCCAGTATCGGTGACACGAGACATCGGAACCGAAACGACGCGCAACACGCCCGAGCTGCTACGTTCATCTGCACCGTGAAGCGAGTCCTGTGAGGCTCGCACGGAGGAGAAACGATGGCTGCTGACAACCCAGCTGCGAGCACCAAACAGGTGCTCGGGCCCGATGACGTGCGACGTGCCGTCACCCGTATGGCCCACGAGATCATCGAGCGCAACGGCGGTGTCGATGGCGTGGTCGTGGTCGGTATCGCGGCCGGGGGCGTTTGGTTGGCCGAGAGTTTGGGCGCCGAGATCGAGCGCATCATCGCCACCAGTGACGAACCGGGCGCGCCCGTACGAGTCGGTTCGGTCGACGCCAGCCTCTACCGCGACGACATCGGGCTGCGCCCGGTGAGCCCCGGCGCGGCGAGCGATCTCCCCGGTGACATCGACGGCGCCACGGTCGTGCTGGTCGACGACGTGCTCTACACGGGGCGAACCGTTCGAGCGGCGCTCGACGCCATCTCCGACTATGGGCGTCCCAAGGCGGTGCAACTGGCCGTACTGGTCGACCGGGGCCACCGCGAACTCCCGATCCGGCCGGATTTCATCGGCAAGAACCTGCCGACGAGCGCCGACGAGCAGGTCATCGCCAACGCCGACGGGGTGACCATTTCATGACTCCCGCCCTCAAGAACCCGTCACGTTCGCTGCTCGACATCGAGGATCTCGGCGCCGATGGCATCATCCGCATCCTCGACCTCGCCGATCACATGGCCGAGGTCAACCGTCGGCCCAACCCGAAGGTACCGGCGCTGCGCGGCAAGACGGTGTGCAGCGTGTTCTTCGAGGACTCCACTCGCACCCGCCTGAGCTTCGAGACGGCGGCCAAGCGCCTCTCTGCCGACACGATGACGTTTGCGGTGTCGCAGTCGAGCCTCAACAAGGGTGAGAGCCTGCGCGACACCATCGAGACCATCGCCGCGATGGGCGTCGACGCGTTCGTGGTCCGTCACGGATCGAGCGGCGCCCCGCATCTGATCGACGCCTGGACCCAGGCCAGCGTGATCAACGCAGGCGACGGATGGCACGCCCATCCCACCCAGGCGCTGCTCGACGCCTACACGGTGCGCAGCGCGCTCGGCCGCACCGGCGGACTCGACGGGCTGCGCATGGCCATCGTCGGCGACGTCAAGCACAGCCGCGTCGCCCGGAGCACGGCGGCGGCGATGCGCATGTTGGGCGTGCACGTCACCGTGGTCGCACCGCGCACGCTGTTGCCGCCCGATGCCAGCGACGCGTTCGCTGACGCGGTCACCGATCGCCTCGACGATGTGCTCGCCGACCTCGACGTGCTGTACCTGCTGCGAATGCAGCAGGAGCGGATGAACGAAGCGTTGGTGCCCAGCCTGCGCGAGTACACGACCCGCTTCGGCCTCACCACACAACGCGCGGCGGTTCTATCGCCCCAGACGCTGATCATGCACCCGGGGCCGATGAACCGCGGCGTCGAGATCGCCGTCGACCCGGCCGAACTGCCCGGCGCGGTCATCACCCAGCAGGTCACCAACGGCATCGCGGTCCGAATGGCCGTGCTGTTCGACCTCCTCGGATCCGGTAACACGGCGCCCGGCGCCGAGACCGCAGACACCAACTCCGACACCAGCAGGGAAGGAGGCTCGCAGTGAGCCTGTTGATCACCGGCGCCCGAGTCATCGACCCCAACGGAGAACGACGCGTCGACGTGCGCGTCGACGGCGTCATCGTCAGCGACGTCGCCGACCGACTCGATCCCGTCGACGCCGACGATGTGATTGATGCCGCTGGCCTCGTACTCGCTCCTGGATTCGTCGACCTGCACGTGCACCTGCGTGAACCGGGCCGCGAGGAGGCCGAGACGATCGAGACCGGCAGCCGGGCCGCCGCACTCGGCGGTTTCACGGCCGTCGTCGCGATGCCGAACACCGACCCGACCCAGGACAGCGTCGAGGTGGTCGACTTCGTGCGACGCCAAGGTGAACGCGCCGGGCTGTGCGAGGTGCTGCCGTCGGGCTCGATCACCATCGGTCGGGCAGGTGAACGCCTCACACCGTTCGCCGAACTGGCCGGCGCCGGTGTGAAGATCTTCACCGACGACGGCAACGGCGTCCAGGATCCGCTGTTGATGCGTCGAGCGCTCGAGTACGCCGACGGGCTCGGTATCACGCTGGCCCAGCACTGCGAGGTCGAGCGCCTCACCGCTGGTGCCGTGATGCACGAGGGCGCGTGCTGCAGCCGACTCGGTCTGCCGGGATGGCCCTCGATCGCCGAAGAATTGATGCTCCACCGAGACATCGAGCTGGTGCGCCTCACCGGGGTGGGCATGCACTTCTTGCACCTCTCGACCGCGAAGAGCGTCGAGTTGGTCCGTGCCGCGAAGGCCGACGGACTCCCCATCACCGCCGAGGCGACCCCGCACCACTTCAGCCTCACCGACGAACGCCTCGCCACGTACGACGCCCTCTACAAGGTGAACCCGCCGCTGCGCACTCGCGATGATCTCGCTGCGATTCGCGCCGGGCTCGCCGACGGAACGATCGATGCGATCGCCACCGATCATGCGCCTCATGCCCCCGAGACCAAGGAGCAACCGCTCGACCAGGCGCCGCCCGGCATGCTCGGCCTCGAAACGGCGTTGGGTGTATCGCTTGCCAGCCTCGACATGGAACTCGTCGACGTGATCGCCGCGCTGTCGTGGAAGCCGGCAGCGATCGCTGGTGTCGCCGACCGTCACGGCCGACCGATCGAGCCAGGTGGGCCGGCGAACCTCACCATCTTCGATCCCGACCAGGTGTGGGAAGTGGTGCCGGCCCGGCTGGCCAGCAAGAGCCGCAACACCCCATACATTGGGATGCCACTTCGCGGTCGTGTCCTGCACACCATTTTCCAGGGTGACCCGGTCGTTCGAGACGGCGCGGCGTTACGGTGATGAATGAACATGCAGAAGGGTGAATGAACATGCAGCCAACGACCACGCCGACGAAGGCGAACTGGAGAGCAACGACATGACGGTGCGCGACGGAGCCCTGGTGCTCGCTGATGGAAGCGTGTTCGAGGGAGAACTGATCGGTGCCACAGTGCCGATCGCGACTGGCGAGGTGGTGTTCAACACCGTGCTCAGTGGCTATCAGGAAGTGATCACCGACCCGAGCTATGCCGGCCAGATCATCACCTTCACCACACCGCACATCGGCAACTACGGCGTGAACACAGCCGACTTCGAATCGCGAGGCACGTTCTGCCGCGGCATCGTGGTGCGCGAACTCGCTCGGCGCCACAGCAACCAGCGAGCCGAGAGCAGCCTTGTCGCCATGTTGCAGCAGCATGGCGTGCCTGGTATCGGTGGCATCGACACCCGCCGATTGACGCGGATCCTGCGTGACACCGGCGCCATGCCCGGAGCGTTCGGTTCGGCGAGCGAAGACGAACTGCGTACCGCCGCCGCGGCCGAGCCGGGAACCGACGGCGTCGACCTGGTTCGTCAGGTGACGATCGACGAGGGATACACAGTGGCGGCGATCGATCCCGACAACCGCACCCGCATCGTGGCCATCGACTACGGCATGAAGCGCAACATCGCTGTCAACCTGTCTCGCTACGGCACCGTCGAGGTCGTGCCCGCAACCGCCAGCGCAGCCGACATCCTCGCCCGTGGTGCTGATGGGGTGTTCCTCAGCAACGGCCCCGGCGATCCGGCGATGGCGCCCTACGGGGTCGAGACGATCCAGGGGTTGCTCGGCAACGTGCCGATCTTCGGCATCTGCCTCGGCCACCAGCTGCTCGGCCGGGCCATCGGTGCCGGCACGGTGAAACTGCCGTTCGGCCACCACGGCGGCAACCATCCGGTGCGCAACATCGCCACTGGCAAGGTCGAGATCACCAGCCAGAACCACAACTTCGCCGTCGACCCCGACTCGATGGCGGGTAAGGCGACCATGACCCATGTCAACCTCAACGACGGGGTGTGTGAAGGCCTGCGCGTCGATGGCGAACTCGCCTTCAGCGTGCAGCACCACCCCGAGTCCAACCCAGGACCACACGATTCGCACTATCTCTTCGACGAGTTCGCCGACATGATGAAACAGGCGAGCATCGGAACGAACTCGGGAGCAACACGCTGATGCCCAAGCGCACCGACATCCATTCGATCCTGATCATCGGTTCCGGCCCGATCGTGATCGGCCAGGCCTGCGAGTTCGACTACTCCGGTACCCAGGCGTGCCGGGTGCTGCGCGAGGAGGGTTACCGCGTCATCCTCGCCAACTCGAATCCGGCCACCATCATGACCGACCCCGATTTCGCCGACGCCACCTACCTCGAGCCGCTCACCTGGGAGGTCGTCTCGGCGATCATCGACCGTGAACAGCCCGATGCGGTGCTGCCCACGCTGGGCGGCCAGACCGGCCTGAACATCGCCATGGAGCTCTTCGAGCGTGGCCTGATCGGGGTTCCCGGCAAGCCCGAGATGATCGGCGCCAACGCCGAAGCGATCGCCACGGCGGAGGATCGTGAGATCTTCAAGCAAGCGATGCTCGGCATCGGCCTCGACTGCCTCCGCTCGGGCACGGCCCACACGATGGAGGAAGCCCGAGCGGTCATCGCCGACCTCGGGCTGCCCGCCGTCATCCGCCCGGCGTACATCCTCGGCGGCCGCGGCACCGGCATCGCCTTCACCCCCGAGCAGTTCGAGAAGTTCGCGGCGAACGGACTCGCGGCCAGCCCGATCAGCGAGATCCTGATCGAGGAATCGGTGTACGGCTGGAAGGAGTACGAGCTCGAGGTCATGCGCGACCACGCCGACAACTGCGTGATCATCTGCGGCATCGAGAACGTCGATCCGATGGGTGTGCACACCGGCGACTCGATCACGGTGGCCCCGATCCAGACGCTCACCGACGTCGAGTACCAGGAGATGCGCAACTCTGCGCTCGCCTGTATCCGCCGTGTCGGTGTGGAGACCGGCGGATCGAACGTGCAGTTCGCCGTCGAGCCGACCACCGGCCGCCAGGTCGTCATCGAGATGAACCCACGTGTGTCGCGCTCCTCCGCGCTCGCTTCGAAGGCGACTGGGTTTCCCATCGCCAAGATCGCTGCCCGTCTGGCCGTCGGCTACACGCTCGACGAGATCCCCAACGACATCACGCGGGCAACTCCGGCGAGTTTCGAGCCCGTGATGGACTACGTCGTCACCAAGATCCCGCGGTGGGCCTTCGAGAAGCTGCCCGGCGCATCCGGCGTGCTCGGAACGCAGATGCAGTCGGTCGGCGAGGTGATGGCGATCGGCCGCACGTTCCCCGAGAGCCTCCAGAAGGCGCTGCGCTCGTTGGAGCAGGGTCGCCTCGGGCTGGGTTGCGACCCGGCCGAGGAACAGCTGGCAGCGTTGTCCGACGACGAGCTGCTCGCTCAGGCGTCGATTCCCACCGCGGATCGCATCCAACAGGTCGGAGCACTGCTGCACCGCGGGGTGTCGATCGATGCCGTGTACGAGGCGACATCGATCGACCCGTGGTTCCTCGACCAGATGTCGATGATCTCCGAGGAACGGGCGGTGTTGCTCGATTCCAGTATCGACACGATGACCAAGCGAGCATGGCGACGCGCCAAGCGGCTCGGATACTCCGACGCGCAGCTGGCTCACCTCTGGTCGGTGCATGAAGACGATGTGCGCGCTGCGCGTGAGGCTGCAGGAGTGCTGCCCACGTACAAGACGGTCGACACGTGTTCGGCCGAGTTCCCTGCCGAGACGCCGTACCACTACTCGACCTACGAGGACGAGAGCGAAGTGCGTCCCTCCGACGCCCGCAAGGTCGTCATCCTCGGCTCCGGCCCCAATCGGATCGGTCAGGGCATCGAGTTCGACTACTGCTGCGTCCACGCCTCGTTCGCGCTGCGCGAAGCCGGCTTCGAGACGATCATGGTCAACTGCAACCCCGAGACGGTGTCGACCGATTACGACACGTCGAGTCGCCTCTACTTCGAGCCGCTCACGAAAGAAGACGTGCTCAACGTGATCGCGGTCGAGCAGCCCGAGGCAGTCATCGTGTCGCTCGGTGGACAAACCCCGCTGAAGCTGGCCGGCCTGATTCCGCCGGAGCTGGTGGCGGGTACCTCACCCGACTCGATCGACGCCGCTGAAGACCGCCAGCGTTGGAACACGATCTGCGACGAACTGCGGATCCCCCAGCCGCCGGGCGGCACGGCGATCGACCTCGAACAGGCGCTGGCGATCACCGACGGCATCGGGTTTCCCGTGCTCGTCCGTCCGAGCTATGTGCTCGGTGGCCGAGCGATGCAGATCGTCTACGACCGCAACCATCTCGCCCGTGCAATGGACGAACTCGCCGGTTTCGGCAGTCTCGGAAAGGAAGGTGGGCTCTCGGCAGAACGTCCGGTGCTGATCGACCGCTTCCTCGCCGATGCCACCGAGGTCGACGTCGACGCGATCCGCGACCACACCGGCGAGGTGCTGATCGGCGGCGTGATGGAACACGTCGAGGAAGCCGGTGTGCACTCCGGCGACTCGGCCTGTGCGCTGCCGCCGCCGACGCTGCCGTCGTGGGTGGTCGAGGTCATCGAGTCGTACACCGCGGCGATCGCGAAATACCTCGACGTGCGCGGCCTGATCAACGTCCAGTACGCGGTGGTCGGCACCACGGTGTACGTGATCGAGGCCAACCCGCGTGCCAGTCGCACGGTGCCGTTCGTCGCCAAGGCGACCGGGGTGTCGCTGGCCAAGGTGGCGACTCGCGTGATGCTCGGCGCCACCTTGGCAGAGCTTCGTATCGAAGGCGTCCTGCGCGAGCCGGTCGGCGGGCACGTGGCGGTGAAAGAAGCGGTGATGCCGTTCAACCGGTTCCCCGAGGTCGACCCGGCGCTCGGACCGGAGATGCGTTCCACCGGCGAGGTGATGGGCATCGCCGACACGTTCGGCCGGGCGTTCTACAAGGCCGAGCTCGCTGCGGGCAACCCGCTGCCGACCACGGGCACCGTGTTCCTGTCGCTCGCCGATCTCGACAAACCTGCCGGGCTCGTGGTCGCACAGCGATGCCGTGCGCTGGGCCTCGGCATCGCAGCAACCGAGGGAACCGCTGCGTATCTCGCTGCGTTCGACTCGCCGGTCGACCAGGTGGTCGCAAAGGTGCAGGAGATCGGTGATGACGCCGAGGCCGCGGTCACCGCGGTCACCGCTGTCGACCTGATCGCCGACGGCAAGATCAGCTTCGTGGTCAACACACCGCGCGGGGCCCTCGGTCGCAGCGACGGCGAGCAGATCCGCAAGGCCGCCAGCCTGCACGGCGTGAGCTGTGTCACCACGATCAACGCCGCCCTGGCGGCCGTGGAGGGGCTGTCCGAACGCGAGGGCGAGGTCCTCACGGTGAAGACGCTGCAGGAGTATCACGCGGTGCCCGGCGCCGTGATGCCTGATCCAGCGATGTCTGATCCCGCGATGTCTGATCCCGCGATGTCTGATCCAGCGATGTCTGATCCCGCGATGTCTGATCCCGCGATGTCTGATCCCGCGATGTCTGATCCCGCGGCGCCGTGATCGACACCCGTGTCATGGTCGGCAGCGTCGAGCTTGCTGCGCCGGTGATGACGGCGTCGGGAACCGCTGGATACGGCACCGAACTCGGCAGCTATCTCGATCTGGCGTCGCTCGGGGCCGTCGTCACGAAGTCGCTCGCTGCGTACGAATGGCCCGGCAACCCGGCGCCTCGGCTGCATCCCACTCCGCAGGGGATGATGAATGCCGTTGGGCTCCAGGGGCCAGGCGTGCGGTACTGGCTCGACCACGTGGTCGGCGATCTCGTGGCGTCCGGTGCCAGCATCGTGGTCAGCATCTGGGGTCGCAGCGTCGACGACTACGCGCAGGCGGCCGAACTGCTGGCCGCCGCGCCGCCCGAGGTCGTTGCGGTCGAGGTGAACCTCTCGTGTCCGAATCTCGAGGGTCGGGGTTCGATCTTCGCGCACGACGCTGCACTCTCGGCGAAGGTGATCGCCGCAACCGCAGCCTGTGGTCGTCCCCGTTGGGCGAAACTCAGCGCGAACACCGATCGGATCATCGACGTCGCCGAGTCGGTGATGGCCGCCGGGGCCGAGGCGGTGACCTGTATCAACACGCTGCTCGGCCTCGCTTACGATCCACAGACTCTCGCACCGACGCTCGGTGCCGGTGGGGGAGGGCTCTCGGGTCGGGCGATCCACCCAGTCGCCGTGCGCGCTGTCCATGACGTCCATCGGGCACTTCCGGAGGCACCGATCGTGGGCGTCGGTGGCGTCGCCTCGGCGTGGGACGCCGTCGAACTCCTCCTGGCCGGTGCGTCGGCTGTGCAGGTGGGCACCGCGTCGTTCGCCGACCCCGGCGCGGCAGCAGCGGTCCAGAGCGGTCTCATCGAGTGGGCATCCGAACGTGGATTGACCCGCCTCGCCGACCTCGCTGCGATAGCCTGATCCCATGGCAACACCCCCACAGCTGACCCCCGAGCAGCGCGCTGCGGCGCTCGTCAAGGCAGCCGAAGCTCGCGCCGCTCGCGCCGAGATCAAGGCCCGTCTCAAGATGGGATCGATGTCGCTCGCCGATGCGTTGTCGTCCACCGACGGCAACGTCGGCAAGTTGAAGGTCGTATCCCTGCTCGAATCGCTCCCTGGTCTCGGAAAGGTCAAGGCCCGTCGCGTCATGAGCGACATCGAGATCGCCGACAACCGTCGTGTGCAGGGGTTGGGCGCACAGCAGAAGCTGAAGCTCCTCGAACTCCTCGGCTGACCGGGCCGGTTGCGTTGATCATCGTCGTCTCAGGCCCCGGAGGGGTCGGCAAGGGAACCATCGTCGGCGCGCTCGTGCAGCGTGACGACCGCCTGTTCCTGAACAGATCGTGGACCACCCGTGAGCGCCGGCCGTCCGAAGCCATCGATGCCTACGTGTTCACCGACAGCGCCACCTTCGAGCAGCACATCGCCGCTGGTGGTTTCGTCGAATGGACCGAGTTCCTCGGCAACTACTACGGCAGCCCCTTGCCCGAGCCGGGTAGCGAACAAGACGTGGTGCTCGAGATCGAAGTCGACGGAGCTCAGCAGGTGAAACGCATCTTCCCCGATGCGTTGCTGCTGTTCGTACTCCCACCGTCGCGAGACGAGCAGGAGCGTCGCTTGCGCGGACGCGGTGATCCCGGCGACAAGGTGTTGGCCCGCTTGAAGAAGGCCGAGGTCGAAGAACCGATCGGCCGGGCGCTCGCCGATCACATCGTGATCAACGACGACCTCGACGACACCATCTTGGAGATGCTGCAGATCATCGAATCCGCTCGCGCCCGCTAGGGTGTAGCCCCTATGGCGCTCGACCACAATACGATGATCAATCCGCCCATCGAGCAGCTGCTCGATACGGTCGACTCGAAGTTCACCCTGGTCACGCTGGCAGCGCGTCGGGCTCGCAACATCAACTCGTACTTCAACCAGTTGGGTGACGGCCTCGGCCACATGATCCCGCCGCAGGTGTCGTCGGTTGCTCGCAAGCCGCTGTCGATCGCGTTCGAGGAGATTGCCCAGGACAAGATCGTCTGGACCGAGCCGCTTGTGGCGTCCGACGAGTCCGATGCCGACGCGCCAGCTGACGCCGAGGCCGCCGACGACTGATCTGCGTTCGGGTCCTCACCGACCCGCCGCACGAGACCTGGAGGGGACACCGTTGCTCGCAGGCAAGCGCATCGTGCTGGGGGTCACCGGCGGCATTGCTGCATACAAGGCTGTCGAGGTCTGTCGTCGTCTCGTCGATGCCGGCGCCCACGTGGTGCCGATCATGACCGAGGGCGCTGAGCACTTCATCGGCCGCACCACGTTGAGCGCGCTGGCGTCCGAGCCGGTGCAAATCGAGCTGTGGGACAACCCGACGACCCCCATCCCGCACACCAAGATCGGTCAGGGGGCTGATCTCATCCTGGTCGCACCGGCGACGGCCCGGCTGCTCGCTGCCTACCGGATGGGGCTGTCGACCGATCTGCTCACCAACACCCTCATCGCCACCCGGGCGCCGGTGATCGTGTGCCCGGCCATGCACACCGAGATGTGGGAGCACCCGAGCGTCCTCGAGAACGTCGCGGTGCTGCGTTCGCGTGGGGTCCATGTCGTCGAGCCCGAGTCAGGCCGACTCGCCGGGGGCGATGTCGGTGCAGGGCGTCTCGCCGACCCGGGTTCCATCTTCGCTGCGGTCGAACGGGTGCTCGGTCCTCGTGATCTCGACGGCGTGTCGGTCGTGGTGTCCGCCGGCGGCACTCGTGAGCCGATCGACGCGGTTCGCGTCATCGCCAACCGGAGCTCGGGCAAGCAGGGCTATGCGGTCGCTGCCGAAGCGGCGTCACGGGGGGCTCGGGTCACCCTCGTGTCGACGGTGAGCCTGCCGGTCCCGCCTGGCTGTCAGATGGTCGAGGTCGAGACCGCCGAGCAGATGCGCGTAGCAATGAACGAGGCATCGGGCGACCACGACGTGATCGTGATGAGCGCAGCGGTGGCCGACTTCCGGCCGAAAGCAGCCGCCGAAGGAAAGCTCAAGAAACGCGACGGGACACCCGAGATCGTGCTCGAGCCGACACCTGACATCCTCGCCGAACTCGGCGCCACCAAGCGCTCCGGCCAGGTGCTGGTCGGATTCGCGGCCGAAACCGACGACCTCGTGGCCAACGCCACGGCAAAGCTGCGCGCCAAGCATCTCGACCTGATCGTCGCGAACGACGTCGCAGCACCTTCTGTCGGCTTCGCTCACGACACGAATGCGGTTACGCTGCTGCGGCCCGACGCGGAGCCTGTCGAGATCGACCTCGCATCGAAGCGAGATGTCGCTCGGGCCGTCATCGACACCATTGTCTCCATCCGCTCGACACATCGACAGGACTTTGCATGAGCACGTATACTTTCACCTCCGAAAGCGTCACCGAGGGCCATCCCGACAAGATGGCCGACCAGGTCTCCGACGCCGTTCTCGACGCCATCCTCACCGAGGATCCCGACGGCCGCGTGGCCTGTGAGACCCTCTTGACCACTGGTCTGTGCGTCATCGCCGGCGAGATCACCACGTCGGCGTATGTCGACATTCCCAAGATCGCTCGCGAAACCATCAACGGCATCGGGTACGACAACGCCAGCTATGGCTTCGACGGGAACACCTGTGGCGTGATCGTGTCGATCGACGAGCAGAGCCCCGACATCGCCCAGGGCGTCGACACTTCAGAAGAGGTGCGTGGCGGCAAGTCCGGCGAGGACATCCTCAACCTGCAGGGTGCAGGCGACCAGGGCATGATGTTCGGCTACGCCTGCAACGAGACCGACGACCTGATGCCGCTGCCGATCTGGACGGCGCATCGCCTGGCCGAGCGCCTCGCCGAGGTTCGCAAATCCGGCCAGGTGCCCTACCTGCGCCCCGACGGCAAGACCCAGGTCACCTACGAGTACCACAACGGCTGGCCCGTGGCGCTCAAGGCCGTGCTGATCAGCACCCAGCACCAAGAAGGCGTCGATCGTGACACCGTGATCCGCCCCGACCTGATCGATCAGGTCATCCGGCCGATCATCCCCGAGCAGTTCGCGGACGACGACTTCGAGATCTACGTGAACCCGACGGGGCAGTTCGTACGTGGCGGCCCGTTCGCCGATGCCGGCCTCACGGGCCGCAAGATCATCGTCGACACCTACGGTGGCATGGGCCGCCATGGTGGCGGAGCGTTCTCGGGCAAGGACCCGAGCAAGGTCGACCGTTCGGCTGCCTACGCCGGCCGTTGGGTCGCCAAGCACGTGGTCGCTTCGGGCGCCGCCGATCGTTGCGAGGTGCAGTTGGCCTATGCCATCGGCATGGCGCAGCCGATGAGCATCCTCGTCGAGACCTTCGGAACGTCGCATATCGACCCTGCAGCCATCGAGGCCGCGGTGCGGTCCACGTTCGACCTGCGCCCCGGCGCGATCGTTCGCGATCTCGACCTCAAGCGCCCGATCTACAAACGCTCGGCCGCCTACGGTCACTTCGGCCGTGCAGGCTTCCCGTGGGAAGAACTCGGCCGTCTCGACGACTTCAAGAGCGCCGTCGGCGTCTGACCGACGGTCGTGACGCGTGGTGTCAGACACCACTGTCACATTTCGCGTTGCCCGGGTCGTCCCTGACGTCACCGGGCTCGACAAGGAGTTCGACTACCTGATCCCTGCCTACCTCGACTCCACCGTCGAGGTCGGCACGACCGTTCGTGTCGAGTTGCACGGCCGTCGGATCGGCGGCTGGGTGCGGTCGATCTCCGCAACGAGTGCGGGCACGACTGCAGAAGGTCGCCCTGTCGACCAGCTCAAGCCCATCGCCAAGGTGACCGGCCGCGGCCCCGCCGCCGAGATCTTCGAACTCGCGGAATGGGCGTCGGTGCGTTGGGCCGCCGGGCGCATTCGGCCGTTCCTCGTGACGGCGGGTCCTGATCGGTCGGTGCGGACGTTGCCGCTCGATCGGCGCACCGGCATGGCGCCGGCTCCGCAGTCGCCGGCGACACGCGTCCTGCTGGCCAGCGGCGGCGGGGTCCTGCGACTGCCGCCACGGGCCGACGTGATGCCAGCGGTGCTGTCGGTCGCAGCGCTGGGCCCAGCGCTGGTGATCGTGCCCGAGCACTCGACGGCGTCGCTGCTCGCCACTCGCCTGCGAAGCGCCGGGCTGTCGGTGGCGTCGATGCCGGGGGAGTGGGCCGCTGCGGCTGCGGGTGTCGACGTGGTGGTCGGGACCCGGTCGGCTGCATGGGCGCCGTGCCCCGGACTGGCGGCGGCGATCGTGCTCGACGAACACGACGAGGCGCTCCAGGAGGAACGGTCGCCCACCTGGCATGCACGAGATGTCGTGGTCGAGCGGTGCCGACGCGCCGGAGTGCCGTACGTGCTGGTCTCGCCCGCGCCCACGCTGGTGTCGGTCGAGCAGTACGCCAGCGCTGTTGGCGTCGTGCACCCGCCGCTGACTCGCGAGCGTGCCGGCTGGCCGATGGTCACCGTCGTTGACCGCTCCGACGAGGATCCGTGGAAGCGGTCGCTCGTCACGTCGGCGCTGATCGAGAAGATCCGCAATCCCGACCTGACGGTCGTGTGTGTCAGCAACATCACCGGTCGGGCGCGAGTGTTGGCCTGCCGTTCGTGTCGTTCGTTGATCCGGTGCGAGCAGTGTGACGCCGCGGTCGGCTTGGACGACAACGGCCGACTTGCTTGCCGACGCTGTGGAGCTGTCCGGCCACCGGTGTGCCAGGAGTGTGGCGCGAGTCGGTTCGCCAATCTGCGGCCCGGTGTCACGCGTCTCCGTGAGGAGATCGAGGCAGCTGCGGCGCGTGCGGTCGTTGCGGTCACGGGCTCCGACGATGACCTTCCGCCGACTGCAGGCATCTACATCGGCACCGAGGCGGTACTCCATCGTGTGCGTTCAGCCGACGTCGTCGCGTTCCTCGAGTTCGACTCGGAGATGCTGGCACCCAGGTTCCGTGCCGCCGAACAGGCGTTGGCGTTGATCGTGCGGGCGGGAAGGATCGCGCCCGAGGTGCTCGTCCAGACGTTCACTCCCGATCATGACGTCCTCGTTGCCGCGTCGGCTGGCGATCCGGCGGGAATCCTCGACGGGGAGCGCTCCCAGCGGGAATTGCTCGGGCTGCCACCGTTCGGAGCGTTGGCAGTCGTCTCGGGTGGCGGTGCCGACGACGTCGTCGCGCAGCTCCCGTCGGACGTCCAGGTCGGCGGGGACGGCGCGGACCGCTTCCTCGTGCGGGCGTCGGAGTGGACGGTGCTCGGCACGGCCCTCAACGCCGCCGTGCGCCCCGCCGGCTCCCGCATCCGCATCGAAGTCGATCCCGCCCGCGTCTGACGCCCGTTCCGGCGAGTTTCGCCGCATCCTGTCGGCGCTGGAACTCACCGGACGGTCGCTTCGATCAGGATGCGGCGAGCTTCTCCCGGATGTGTTCGATGACGGGGGTGTGCTCCGACTGGCACATGTCGCCGTGGAGTCCGACGAGTCGTGGCGCCAGGTCGGCACCCTTCGCCATGGTGAAGTACTCGGCGCCCAGGACGCCGAAGGCGGCGCCGAAGTCGGTCTGTTGCCGGGCAATCGCGCCGGGAGCGTCGATCTTGACCGGAACGTCGTCCTTGGTGATGTGCATGGTGGTCTCCTCGTGATCCGTGTTCCGTCCCCCATTGGTTCGGACACGGTGAGGGCGTGACAATTGGCGTCACAATGCGACATGGCGACTGTCCTACTCGTGGAGCGTGTCGAGGCCGCACGCAACGCAACCCGACTCGGTGAGTGGAAGCAGGCGCTCGAACTGTTGGACGTCGACGGGGCGAGCGACTCGACCGAGTGCCTCGAGGTGCGCGCCGAAGCCTCCTACGGTGCCGGCGACTTCGAGGGATGTGTGGGATCGTGGGAGGACCTGCATTCGCTGCTCATGAATCGCGGCGAGCATGTCGAGGCCGGCCGGGTCGCAGCGTTGATCGCGATGTACCTCATGATGGACACCGGGTTGATGGCTCCGGTGCGGGGGTGGTTGCGGACCGCCGAGCGCCATCTCGAGGGAACCGGCGATACCCCGGTGTGGGCGATCATCGCGATGGTGCGGGCCTACGAACGCTTCATGTGCGGGTCGATGAACGATGCACGTGTCCACGCCACAGCGGCGGTGGAACTGGGGGAACGCTTCGGAGTGATGCCTGCGGTCGTGATCGGGAGAACATGCCTTGCCCGATTGACGATCTTCGACGGCGACGGCGACGTCGAACTCGGCCTCGGACTGCTCGACGAGGTCGGCGCACTGCTGATGTCGGGGGCTGCCGACCCACTCACGACCGGCATGATGTACTGCGAGATCATCTGTGCCGCCCAAGGCTTGCTGATGCCCGATCTCGCTGCTCAGTGGACCGACGTGATGGAGCACTGGCGTCACGGCGCGGCCTTCGGTGGTATCAACGGAAGATGCAGGGTGCATCGTGCCGAGGTGCTGCGGGTCAGCGGGACCTGCGACCTCGCCGAGGTCGAGGCGATTGCTGCGTGCGAGGAACTACGACCGTGGATGAGGCGCGAGTTCGGTTGGCCGCTCGTGGAACTCGGCAACATCCGTCTCCGCGCCGGCGACCTCGACGGCGCCGAGCAGGCGTATTCCGAGGCGAGCAGGCTTGCATGGTCACCTCTCAGCCTGGCCTGGCTCTCGTGTACCTCGCCCGCGGTGAAGCAGACCAGGCTGCGGCGATGGTTGCTCACGCGATCGAGCATCCGATCGACATCCCGTCCAAGGAGCGGCCTCCGTTCGGTCCGCTGCGCCTGACGCCGCTCCTCGACGCGCAAGCGGAGATCGCATACGCGAGAGGTGACCGCACCACGCTCGAACGAGCAGCCGAGGCGTTGGCCGAGACCTCGATGCAGTACCCGTCGCCGATGCTGCGCGCTCAAGCGCTCCTCGCACGCGGCCGCCTGTCGGTTCTCGACAATGAGCCAGAGCGCGCTGTCGGCGACGCGAGCCGATCGGTGGCAGAGTTCAACGGCATTGGTGTGCCGTTCGAGGCGGCGCTCGCACGGCTGGTGGTTGCCGATGGGTGCGCCTTGGGCGGGCGTGGGGACGAGGCGACCTTCGAACGCCGGACAGCGCGTGACGCACTGGCGTCGTTCGGTACGGAGTGGTGGGCCGAGCGCGTCGACGAACTCATCGCGTCGGCTCCACCCGGATCCTTCGACGTTCCGTCACCGATCCCGCACGGAGTGTTTCGCTCCGACGGGGACATGCGGACGATCTCGTGGGGTTCGTTGTCCGTGGTGGTGCGGGATCTGAAGGGCCATCGCCACATCGAGCGGCTGCTCGCCGAACCCGGTCGGGAGTTCCACGCCGCCGACCTCGTGCGATTCGAGGCAGGGTCCGATCCCGGGCTGCGCATCGATCGAGGCATTCCCGTGCTCGACGACAGCGCGAAGGCCGCATACCGGAGACGTCTCGACGAGATCGACGACGACTTTGCCGACGCTCACGCCGACAACGACATCGGGCGTGCCGAGCTGGCCGAGTGGGATCGGGACTACCTCATCGCAGAGTTGAAACGTGCAACCGGACTGGGGGGTCGGGACCGGGTCGTGCTCGACGACGCCGAACGGGCCCGTGTCAGCGTCACCCGGTCGATCCGCTACTCGCTCGCCCGGCTCGCCGAGTCGTGTCCTGCGCTTGCGCAACACCTCCAGCAACATGTTCAGACAGGAACGTTCTGCCGCTACGAGCGCGATGCGCTCCACCCGGTCGACTGGACGGTGTGAGCGTCCGACATCGACATGCGTCAGGCGCCACCGGTCAGGGCGTCGAAACGTTGATCGTCGATGTTGCCGCCCGACAGGACGATCCCGACGCGGCGGTCGACGAATCGACCGGGGTCGTCGAGGACGGCAGCCAGACCTGCCGCACCGCTCGGTTCCAGACGTCGATCGAGCAGATTGAGCGCTACGCGCATCGCGTCGACCAGTTGGCCGTCGCTGACGGTGACGACGTCACTCACCAACTGGCGGTTGATGGTGAAGGTCGTGGCGCCCGGAGACGTGACCGCCAGGCCGTCGGCGATGGTGTCGGGCTGCGCGATCCGAACGACCTCTCCGGCCTCGAACGAACGTCGGGTGTCGTCGGCGTTGGCCGGCTCGACGCCGATCAGCTCGCAACTCGGGTCGAGCTGGCGCATCGCGGAAGCACAACCCGCCATCAGTCCGCCGCCGGACATCGGGACAAGCAGCACGTCGAGTGGCCCGATCTGCTCGTGGAGTTCCAGTGCCGCGGTCCCCTGGCCGCGCATCACGAGGTGATCCTCGAACGGGTGCACGAACGTGGCACCGGTGTCGGAGACCTGCTGGCGAGCACCCGACTCGCGGTCGGGCGTCGAGCGCTCGAAGGTGACGATCTGGGCTCCGAACTGTTCGATCAACGCCCGTTTCGCCGCAGCGACGTCGTCCGGGATGTGCACTGTTGCGTTGATGCCGAGGATCTGGGCGGCGCACGCGACCGCGGCACCGTGATTGCCGGACGACACCGTGACCACGCCGAGGGATCGCTCGCCGAGTGGGATGGCCGATACGCGGTTGAAGGCCCCCCGGAACTTGAACGAGCCAGCTCGCTGTCGTGACTCGTCCTTGCCGTACACGGCGGCGCCGACGAGCGCGTCGAGTTCGTCGGATCTGACGACCGGGGTCCGAACTGCTTCAGGGGCGATCGCTCTCGCCGCTGCCCGGATCTCATCGAGGGGAATCACGCCGGTCCGCCCGGGCGTACGGTGAACAGCCGGAAGCCGGCCTTCGAACCGACGCGATCGCAGCGGTATCCGAGCCCGGTCAGCCAGCGCTGTAGCGAGTCGGCGCCGAGGTGCTTTTGCACGACCAACGACGCGCTGGCGTCGGCGTCGAGTCGTGCCAGCCACAACTGCAGGAGTTCGTGCAGCGCTGATTTGCCGATGCGGATCGGCGGATTGGACCAGATCGTGGCGAATCGCAGATCGTCGGGCACGGCGTCGGGCGCGACCACCCGGATGTTCGTGAAACCGTTGCGTTCGGCGTTGCGTGCGCACAGGGCCCTGGCGCGCCGGTTCACGTCGACCGCCCACACCGTCGCGGCGGGTGAGCGGCGGGCCATGGTGAGCGCGATCGGTCCGGCGCCGCAGCCGAGGTCGAGCAGATTTCCCGACGACGCAATGGGGAGCTCGGCACGCAGCAGCATCGACGTGGCCGTGTCGAGGTGGCCGCGGGAGAACACGCCGCGATCTGTTTCCATCACGAATGCGGTGTCGGGCAATGTGACGTCGACGAATACGGGGTCCGACGGCACGTCGGGCTGATCGTCGAAGTAGTGGCCAGCGTTGGGCTGCGGGTCGGGCTGCGGGTCGGGCTGCGGGTCGGGCTGGGGGT
>Ga0209491_10001709_pt1 | contig 41418 bp, 42 predicted proteins | sample BON02_FD_187213 | JGI IMG/M metagenome (GOLD analysis project Ga0209491, IMG submission 187213) | Freshwater microbial communities from Lake Bonney liftoff mats and glacier meltwater in Antarctica - BON-02 (SPAdes) (version 2) | ecosystem: Environmental > Aquatic > Freshwater > Ice > Glacier... | reverse complement strand
TGGTATGAATTAGAACCTGAAATTTTTAAAGAAAAACCAATCGATTTTGAAAATAAATTAATAAATTTACAAAAATAACACAAGGAATTAAACAACAACCTTGTGAAACTTAACAATTAAGTATTCATTTGCTCCAGCATTAACCATAAAAACACAAGTGCTATCTTTTTCTATTAATGCTGTAATATCCTTTTTTAATTGACTTATTGCTGGATGAGAGTCAGTCTCCTCAATATAACTATTATTGATTACCATATTAAGTTGATTTTCTTCTAGAAAAGAAACAGGACTAAATACTTCATTAGAAATGTAATTGGCTTGAAGAATATCTGCAATTGCCATACTAAAATGGCCAAAATAAGGTTGAATACTGGGATATAAATTTATTATTGTTAAATTTGAGTTTCTGTTAATACATTGACCATAGGTTCTATTTATGTTAACATATTCTAGTCCCGCTATTGAAACACCTTCTAATTTTACATTTCGAAGTCTAAAAAACTTAGAAAATTGACACACTTTTAGAATGGAACTTTCAGAAATAAACATTTTATATTTTATATCTTCAAGACTTAGCCATTTTCTAGGTAAATGTGGTAAATTCAAACTTTTTTTCTTGTTTTTTACGGGTACAAAATACTCTATAAAAAAAGCGTATTTAATTTCAGATTCTTGTTTTACTAATTCTTTAAGTTGTTTTTTGTTTTCAATTTCTTCAATAAAACCAGATGCAACAATACCAGCGGGTAATGCAAACATTCCTACACCAAGTATTGCTATTAAACCTCCTAAGAATTTACCAGCGGGTGTTATTGGATTAACATCTTCAACTCCAATAGTTGTTAAGTATTTATCAACTCCCCACCAAAGTGAATCATATATGCTTGTAAATGATTTGGGTTGCGCATTGTGTTCTAATAAATACATTATTATTGATGCACCCATTAGTAAAACTAAAACCATACCCAGTGATACTATCAATTCTGTTTGTTTATTTTTAATTGCTTTTAACACTCTTCTTATTTTATTGGATATTTTTAATATATTTATAACTTTGTTTTATATAACTTTTATTTTTTCTACAAAATTTTTAGGATCGCCACTTTCTATATAAAACACGTTTATATTACTTTCTTTATATCGAGATAAAAGATAATCGACTCTATTTGAAATTTGAAATTCTACCGGAATTGAAGACTTGTATTTTATATCAATAAAAGCAGCTTCCTCTTTTGTTACAATAACAGCATGTAATAATTTATCTAAAACAGTAAATATTCTCTCTTTACTTTTATCTTTATTATCTAAAATTTCTTGTTCAATTAACTTTCTTGGAATTACGTGTTCATGTCGCAAGCCCTTAATTCCATTTTTTATAAAATGGTTTATTGCTTTTTCTGTCCAAAGTTGTTGTCCTTTGTATTTAATCAATTTGAAAGCATCACTTCTTTCTGAAATATAAAGCGCATATTTTACAGCAATAGTTTTGAAAACTTCATCTACAGGACTTCCTTCTCTATATTTATCTGCAATTGCAATTGCTTGTTTTCTTTTTAACTCGGTATTGTGCGATAGTATTAATTTCATAGCTTTATTTATCTTCCAAAAATAAAACTTTAACATATTGCTTTTTACTCCAAGTTACTCCAAGTTTTATATTTTAATTTTAAACGAAATAAAATTTTACTTTTGTGCACACAGATAGCAATCCAATGAAAAATGATATTCATATTCTAAAAATTTGCAAACAAATAGAGCAAAGTGTTGGTAGAAAAATTAGCAATTTTTCAGACATTAATTGGTTGGTAAATGAATTTCATAAAAGAGGCATTTACATTGGATCCAATACTTTAGCGCGCGTTTTTAGTTTAATAGCAAGGCCTAATAAAACCTATACATCAACTTTAGATAGTTTAGCGCTTTTTTTAGAATACACTAACTGGGATAATTATGTAAGTCATCAACAAAAAAACAATGTAACACACAATTTTTTTTTAACCGAAAATGCAGAAGGTTTTTCAGAAAACATTTTAGAGATTGCTTTACTTACTAAAAATTATAAAAAAGTTGCAGAATGTTTAAAAAAGTATGAAAATATTGAACTATCAACATTACATTATTCAGCATCAAATTTATTAGGTGCTTATGTTATAAAATCAAATTATGACGAGCAACTCTTAAGGGTTTTAGCAAAATCTGCTTCTGGGAGACAATTGTTTTATGAAACTTTTGTGGATGAGAATAATGAAAATAATTATTTTTCTAATGCTTTAACCAATTATTATTTGCCAGAAGTAAGCTGCGCGGAATTAAAATTTTATGTATGTTGTTTTAACTTAGCCCAAAACCTTTATCAAAATATTCCTTCCAACGCATTTATTAGTGAATTTTATTTTTTAGCCGATAAAGTAAACTTTAAAGAAGCCCATTTACATGTGGTTTCTAGATGGTTTGAAATTAGGTTTTTATTACTTTTTTCTGCTAACCTAAAACCCACCACAGAGTTTCAAAATTTAGTGAAAGAATGGTTGTTTTTTATAGTTGAATCCAAAAAAAATGAATGGATAATTGCTAGAAGTTTAAAAGCTATTTTATCTATTGGTTTGAAACAAGCACTTATTGAAAACAATGAATTTAACGCATTAATTCATCAAGTTTTATTTAAAAAAAGAAATCCTAACTTGTCTGCAGCTTTGTTTATTATTCAATTGTATTGGTTACATTCAAACAAAATGTTTAAGTCTAATTATGAACCTATTTATTTGCAATCCTTTTATGTTCAGGGTAATAGGAAAGAATTTTTTATAATTGAAACGGCTATTACTTATTTGTATGCTGGTACACATGAAAAAAAATATTTACAAAAATATTTACAAAATATTACAGCCATGAAACAATCTTGGATTTTAAAACTTTTATTTGATTAGCTGTTATTAATACGGTTTAGCATTTTGTAAGAAACAAAGAAGAAGAGAACATAAACAGCTAACAAACAGGCACAAATAAAAAACTGTAATTGCACAAAATTCCATAAAACAGCAATAGTTATTAAGCTATTACTAGCTAATAAAACCCATATAAATAACCTTTTTGTTAAGTGTAGTTTTCCGCTATTTTTAATGTCTTTCCAGTAACCACCAGGTTGTACTGTTTCTGCAAAACTTTTAACTTTTGATTGTTCAGTAGGTTTTGTTAGAAATGTAATGGTAATCCAAATTAAAGAAACAAATAGTGTTAAAAATATTATTTTTATAGGATATTGATCTATTTTAAAACCATTTTCTAAAGCAATTATCATTTTAAAAAACCAACTATTGTTTTCAAAAAGAAGATCATAAGCCAATGGCATTAGCATTGCAGACACCATTGCAGACAATTGCGACCAAGCATTTATTCGCCACCAATACCAACGCAAAATAAAAACTGGACCCACACCAGCAGTTATAGTAAATAAAAGTTTTACCATATACATAATAGAATTCGAATAAAAAGCAATAATTCCTGCTAAAGCAATAACATAAAGCATGCAATAAATGCCTATTCTATTAGACTTTTTGGCACTTATTTTAGAATTAATGTACGTTTTATAAAAATTTTCAGCCAATAATGAACCGGACCAATTTTGATGATTTTGTACAATTGCTAGAAACGAAATTCCAAAGAATACAAGTACCAATGGCAATGCCCAATTAGGTAATGAGGTTAAGAAAACATTAGCAAAAGCAAATTCTGAAGCTACAGTATTTGACAGCGTGTTATTTATAACTAAAAACGTAAAGGATAATAAAACTATTTTGAATACAATTAAAACTAAAGAAGGCACTAAAATAGTTTTGGTAATATCTCTCATAGATTTACTAGCGAGAAGTTTTTGACCATTCATATCTGGATAATCCAAAATAGAAGCAGACCACCATTGTACGCAAATAAAAACTAAAAAATTTGTAAAGGAAACAGTGTTAGTTTTTGGTATTATTGTTAAGCTTTTTGCAGTAGCATTTATAGTATTTAAAAAGTTAGAAATACCGTGCGAGTTGTAAATGATAAGGATAGTTAGTGCCAAAAAAAATAGGATAAAAACTATTAAAAGGTAAAAATCTATTTTTATTCGCAAGTAAAATTTGTTAAAAAAAGTACCTATTATAAGCAATATAAGTAATAGAGTAATTACACTTTCTTTACTATTTGAAGTGTATAGCACAATAATTTTTGAAAAAGCAAGAATATGAAAAGCAATTAAAAAAGGAATAATTAATCCGCCAAGATACAAGCTTCTAAAACCATGCAATATTTTTGCTCCTTTACCTGAAAAGCGAAATAAAATAAGTTCATTTTCTGTCTTAATTGGAATTTTACCCCATAAATGGGCAAAAAACGGAATACTAAACCCCACACCAATTAACCCGCTCCAGTACAACCACATTTCAGAAAGGTCATTTTTTTGTATTGCTGCCGCTAATAATTGGGGTTCTATTAAAATTCCACTAGAAAGAAAGATAGAAAAACTAATAAACCACCAAGACTCTTTTTTTGAGTAAAAATAATTTTTAAACTTGTTCATAAAAATAAAAAACCCCAAAAATTAATTTTGAGGTTATAAGATATTAAATTTTCAGAATAATTACTCCTTAGTAGTAGTCTCGTCTTCTTTCTTTGTTATTTTACTCTCTTCTTCTTTCGCAGCGTTTTTAAATTCTTTAATTCCACTACCAAGCCCTTTCATTAATTCAGGAATTTTTTTACCACCAAAAAGCAACAAAAGAACCACTACAATTAATATAACCTGAGGTACTCCAATAACCCCTAAAAATATAGCTAATGCATTCATAATTTTATAAATTGATCATACAAAGATAAAAAGAAAAAAACAATCCTTTATTTTTTAATGAATTATTATACACTAAATTACAAAAAGACTTAGTTATTCTTATATTTGTAGAAACAATATTTTAGCTTAAATGGCAACAAAAAATCTAAAAAGAAAACTATTTTTCATAAAAACTTCCCGAAAACTCTTTAACAAGAGAAGATTGGTTATTTTAAACGAAGATACTTTTGAAGAAACATTTTCTTTAAAACTAAATTTAATAAATGTTTTTGTCGCAGTTACACTTTCTTCTATTTTTTTAATAACGTTAACAACCTATATCATTGCATTCACGTCTTTACGAGAATACATTCCAGGTTATGCTTCTACAACCTTAAAAAAAGAAGCATTTAATTTAGCTATAAAATCAGATTCCTTAGAAAATGCAGTTAAAATTAACAATATTTATATTTCTTCCATAAAAAAAGTATTAGAAGGTAATTTAGACTATGCAGTTTTAAATAAAGATTCCTTAATTGCTTTAGATAAACAAGAAATAGAGGAAAGTAGCTTAATTGTTTCAGAAGACGAAAAAAAATTAAGAGAACAAATTCAAGATGAAGATAAATACAATGTTTTTGAAAGCGCAAAACCAAAAGTAAATTTTGTTTTGTTTGCTCCAGTTCAAGGCTCCATTATTAAAAAATATAATGTAAAAAACAAACACCTTGCAGTAAATATTGCAGTTGTAAAAAACACACCCATAAAATCAGTTGCAAACGGAACCATCGTTTTTGCAGATTGGACTCCTTCCAACGGTTATGTTATTATTATTAGACACCAAGACGATATATTATCAGTATATAAAAATGCAGCATCACTTACTAAAAGTCAAGGCAATGTTGTTCGTTCTGGAGAAGTAATTGCACTCGCAGGAAACTCTACGACTAACAATGCAGGGGTAAACTTATATTTCGAACTTTGGAAAGATGGGTTTCCAATTAACCCAACCCAATTCATAAATTTTGAATAAAATATGACTATAAAAGCTTTTGCAGCAAAATTATTTGCAAAAAGAATACACGATTCCACACAAAAATGGTCTGCAAATCCAATTGTAACGCAAGAAAAAGTTTTTCATGAATTATTGGCTACAGCCAAAGAAACGCAATTTGGTAAAGACCATAATTTTCATACTATAAAAACTTTTCAAGAATTTGCAAAACAAGTTCCTGTACGCGATTATGAACAACTAAAACCGTATGTAGATAAAGTTGTAAAAGGCGAAGAAAATGTGCTTTGGATAGGAAAACCACTTTACTTTGCTAAAACTTCAGGTACAACATCAGGCGCAAAATATATTCCGCTTACCAAAGAATCTATGCCTTTTCATATTCAGGCAGCTCGCAATGCTATTTTGAGTTATATACACGCAACAGGAAAAGCAGATTTTGTTAACGGTAAAATGATATTCTTACAAGGAAGTCCTGTTTTAGAAGAGAAAAATGGAATTCAGCTAGGAAGACTTTCAGGCATTGTAGCGCATTTTATTCCAAAATACCTTCAAAAAAATAGAATGCCAAGTTGGGAAACCAATTGTATTGAAGATTGGGAAACTAAAGTAAATGCAATTGTGGAAGAAACCATAAAGGAGGATATGGCAGTTATTTCTGGAATTCCTTCTTGGGTGCAAATGTATTTTGAGAAGTTAAAAGAAAAAGCAAATAAGCCTGTTGGCGAAATTTTTAAAAAATTTACTTTATTTATTTACGGAGGTGTTAATTTTGAACCTTACAGAGCCAAATTTGAAAATTTATTAGGGCGAAAAGTAGATTCTATTGAATTATTTCCAGCTTCAGAAGGATTTTTTGCATACCAATCGCATAATTTTAATACCATAAACAAAGAAGGAATGTTGTTATTATTAAATTCGGGAATTTTTTACGAATTTATAAAAGCTGAGGATTTTCATTTAGAAAGCGCGAAACGATATACCATTGGCGAAGTAGAATTAGGCGTAAACTACGTTTTAATAATTTCTACCAATGCGGGACTTTGGGCTTATAATATTGGCGATACCGTTCAGTTTACTTCTTTAAAACCATATAGAATTATAGTTTCTGGAAGAATAAAACATTTCATATCTGCTTTTGGCGAACATGTTATTGCAAAAGAAGTAGAAAGTGCTTTGCAAGAAGCAATTGAAAACACAGAAGTTAGCGTTAACGAATTTACAGTTGCCCCACAAATCAACCCAACTTCAGGTTCACCTTATCACGAGTGGTTTATAGAATTTGAAAACGAACCCAATAATTTAGTAGATTTTGCGTTACAATTGGATAATGCTATGCGCAAACAAAACATTTATTACGACGATTTAATTGTGGGTAAGGTTTTAAGAACACTTGTAATTACTAAAGTCACTAAAAATGGATTTCAGGATTACATGAAATCTATTGGAAAACTAGGCGGACAAAATAAATTACCTAGACTAAGTGATAATAGAGATATTGCAGATAAATTAAAAAGGATTTAAAAATCCTACAAGGTTTTCAAAACATTGTAGGTGTAAAAAAAAGTTACTGTTTGTCATCCTGAGCTTGTTTCAGAATCTTACAAACTTGAATATAACAAAAGAAGCGGAAAGCTTGTGCAGCTTGACAAAAACTATTTATGAAACATCTTTTACTTTTATTAATTACTACCTTTTCCCTTTCCGCACAAATACGCGTTGTTGTCAAAGACAGTATTTCTGGTCAACCAATTTCTTATGTGAATATTTGGGTAGAAAATGAAAATATTGGAACTACCTCAGAAGAAAATGGAGTGTTTTCACTAGATATTAAAGAAGAAAAAGTATTGGTTTTTTCTGCTTTGGGATATGAAACCAAGAAAGTTTCATCCAAAAAGCAAACTATTTTTTTGAAGCCAATTGCTTATGAATTGAATGAAGTGGTTGTGGAAAATAAAAAAGGGACAAACGAAATAAAAATTGGTAAGTATAAAAAAAACAAAATAAATCTTTATTATGGAGCAGGAATCCAACCAACTATTTTAGCTAAAAAAATTGAATTTACACATGAAATAGCAAACTATCCTTATATAAAAGAAATTAATTTTCTTACCCGGTGTGATATTAAAAAAGCAAAGATAATTTTAAGATTCTTTGAACTTGATTTAGATGAAAAACCAGGAAAGGACTATTTAGATGAAGTTATAATTATTGAAGTAAAAAAAGGGAAGCAAATAAATATAGTAGAACTGGAAAAATTTAATATAAAAATTCCTAAAGAAGGTATTTACATAGCTTTTGAATGGATGATTGTTGAGGAAAATAAATATACTTATGAATATACTTTAAATGAGGAAAACAATAAAATTAAATATAAAGACGGAGTAAATTATCAACCAATTATAGGTACAATTCCTTCAGATAAAGCTACTTCTTGGAATTTTTCAAAAGGGAGTTGGTTTGCTAGAAATAAACACACAAATGGCAATTTGACGGCAACTAATTATATTGGTAAATTCGGTGAATTAGCCATTCAGATAACACTTACAAACTAAAATGAAATCAATACTATTTCTATTTTTCATAACAATTTCACTTTCCGCACAAATACGCGGTGTGGTAAAAGATAGTTTTTCAGGCGAAGCTATTCCGTATGTGAATATTTGGGTAGAAAACGAAAATATTGGCACTACTACTGAAATGGATGGAAACTTTTCTATTTCGGTTAACGGAAAAGACAAAAACTTAATATTTTCTGCTTTAGGATATGAAACTAGGGTTTTAAAACAATCTGACCACATGAATGTTGCGCTTTCGCCTAAACTTTATGAACTAAATGATGTAGATGTTTTAATGAAAAAACAATCAAAATATTTAGAAATAGGAAACGTAGACCACACTATTTTGCAAGCATTTGATAACGGCCCAAAAGTAGAGGCAAAGTACTTTCCTTATAACTCAAAATATAAGAAACTAAAATTTATTAAAAAGGTAACCATTTTTACAGATTGTAGAATAGATAGTGCTTCTATAAAAATCCGTTTTTTTACTGTCGATTCATTAGGGAACCCGGGAAACGAATTATTAAATAAAGATTTTATTGTTACTGTAAAAAAAGGTGTTGTAAAATATAAATTTGATGTTTCAGAGTTTAACTTAATAATGCCAACAAATGGAATATTTGTAGCTTATGAAAAGTTACTAATTGCAGAGAATAAAACCTCAAAAGGCTATCAACCTTATGTTTTATATAATAATATTGCTCGTGATTTTTATTTCGTTTTTTCAGGAGGAAAATGGAGTAAGCTTACAAATAAAGAGAATCCGTTAGAAAAATTAAGCATTAATGAACCTGCCATAAATTTAATTTTAACAAACTAATTAATAATAAAAAATAGTACCTTTGCTGGTTAGATAAACAAAAATAGAATTAAAAACACAGGTACATTACGGCATAAAAAGAATGAATTAGTTGATAAGGCGAATTTCATATATACGAAAAGGAAGATAAAAATATATAAATGAAAGAAATAAAAAACACTTCCCGTTCTAGAGCTCAAGAATCTTCGGCAGCTATTGAACGACTTTATATTACCATGAGACACTTATTCAATAGAGGTTTTTATAAACCTATGGGTGTTTCTGGAGAAACCTTAAGAGAAGCATTACTATCACTTCGACCAGAAATTTACGGAAGTATTGCAGATGAAAAAGTGGAGCTAAGTGGTTTATTGTATGTAATTGAACGTTTACCAATTGGTATTGAGCAATGCAGATACGTTAATTTAACGTCTGATGAAGGCTATTCTAATTCGCATTTCAAAGTAATTGTTCCACCAAAAAGAAGAAGAAATTGTTATCGTATCGACGACGAACAAATGAATATTGAAATTACTCGTGGCCGTTCTGATATTTATGACATTTTAACGCATCTTACCTTTATTTTTATAGAATCTCATAAAATAAAAGACCGTGTTTTAATTGACGACGAAGGTAAAGTTTCTCGCGATTGGCAAAAACTAGAAGAAACGGTTTTAAATATTAAAAAGTTAAGTTTAATAGAAAGAGAAATAGCTATTTCTCACGCTGCTAATATATTAGGAAGAACTTTTGCAGAAGTACAAAGTATTTATAAAGACTTTGCAACCATTGAAGCGCCAGAACGCTTTTTACATATTGTATATTGGCTAGGAAAACTTGCAATTGAAGAAGTTGTGGACAGTAATAAACGAACCATTACTTTTAGTCCAATTCTTAGAGAGCGCTTAGGGCATCACATTTACGGTGAAATTTGGGCAAACAATATCAAAGAAGCCTTATTAAAAAACAATTTATTAGAAAGACCTATTCATGTTATCAGTGCAAACATGCACAGTGTAATGAATTCTATTTTCGCAAAGTATGTTTTAGAATCTAAATACAAAGGAAAATCAGATTATGCAATTTATGAAGATTTAAGTAGCTCTTTAAATAACGATTTGCGCAGTAAAGTGGAAACATTTGCCATCCAAAACGGAATGCTTTCTCTACCAGACACGTCAGGAACTAACATTGATGTGCAAATTTTTGACACAGCAAAAATTGATTTAAAAAAATCGGCATTTCCAACAGCACAATTAGAAAAAGACAAACCAGTTTTAATTGTTATGGATTATGCTTTTGGGGAACAAGCTTATGAAACCATTGACGAATTGTTAAAACCATATAAAATAGGAAAAGATAAAATATTTGTAAATATTGAATCTGTTTCTATTATGGGAAAAGCAGGAATTTTACAAGGAGCAAAAGGCGACATAATGATTCCTTGTGCACACGTGAATGAAGGTACTGCAGACAATTATCCTTTTGAAAACGAGTTAACAACAGAAATGTTTAAAGGAAATGACATTGCAATATATGAAGGCCCTATGGTTACTGTTTTAGGAACTTCATTGCAAAACAGAGATCTATTAACGTTCTTCCACGAATCTACTTGGAATGCCATAGGCTTAGAAATGGAAGGAGCACATTATCAAAAAGCGATACAATCTGCTTCCAAAATCAGAAAAAGTATTAATCCAAAAGTAAAAGTTCGTTACGCATATTATGCTTCAGATAATCCTTTAGAAACGGGAAGCACATTGGCTTCAGGCGGATTAGGAACAACTGGTGTAAAACCAACCTATTTAATAACAATTAAAATATTAGAACAAATTTTTAATATAAATTAACAAGTATGAATTCAAATTCTCAAGACCAAGAAATAGATTTAGGTCATGTATTTAGTAAAATTGGAGCTTTATTTCAAAAAGGAATAGACTCTATTTTTGATTTAATATTTTTTATAAAAAAGAAAATAATTATTATCAGTATTTTATTTATAATTGGAGTTGGTTTAGCTTTTTTATCAGACAAAAAAGCATATGATCACGAAGTTTCTGTTATTCCTAATTTTGGAAGTAACGAGTATTTGTATAAAAAAATTGAACAGATTGACACTAAGTTAAGAGAAAAAGACGAAGCTTTTTTTAAAGAATTAGGAATTACAAAGTATAAAAGTGTAATTAGTGTTGGAATTGAAGCTTATCCGGCGATTTTTAATTTTGTAAACAATAAAGAACAAGGCAATAATTTCGAGTTAATTAAGTTGATGGCGGAAGATGGAGATATAGATAAAATAATGAGAAGTAGGATAACCAGTAAAAACTATTATCATCATAAAGTTTGTATTCAGACTAAAGGAATGCTAGAAAAAAAAGAATTTATAACCCCATTATTAAATTATCTTAATTCTAATACTTATTATCAAAAACAACAAGAAATTCATCAAAAGAATTTATCAGAAAAAATAATTTCAAATGATTCTTTAATAAGTCAAATTGATAAATTAATATTCTTATTATCGTCTAATAATTCATCAGGAACCATTTCAATATCTGAAAAAAACAGTATTCCTCAATTAGTTGAAAAGAAAGATGGACTTATAACCCAAAATCAATATTTGTTTACAAATAAAATAATTTCTGACAAAATAATAAAAGAAGAAAGCAGTATAATAAATATTCGTAATTATAAACCTCTTTTTCTAAACAACAAGATTTTATTTCCAGTACTTTTAATATTAATTTATCTAGTAATGAATTCATTAATAAAAGTTTATAAAAAACAACTTGTGAGAATTAATAAATAATGAAAAATATTTTAGTAACTGGCGGTGCAGGTTTTATTGGTGCAAACTTTATACCTTATTTTATAGAAAATAATCCAGAATATAATTTAATTAATTTAGACCTTCTAACTTATGCGGGAGATCTAAATAATTTAAAAGAAATTGAAAATCACGAAAGATATACATTTGTGAAAGGGGACATTTGTGACAGAACTTTTATAGAAGAGTTGTTTATAAAATACCAATTTCATGATGTAATTCATTTTGCTGCAGAAAGTCATGTAGATAACTCTATTTCAGGTCCTGAAGCATTTATTAAAACGAATATTTTAGGTACGTTTAATTTATTAGATACGGCGAGAAAACTTTGGATGAATGTTCCAAATCAATATAATGAAGGTTTTGAAAAAGCACGTTTTCACCATGTTTCTACCGATGAGGTTTATGGAACATTAGGGGAAACAGGTTTGTTTGAAGAAACAACACCTTATGCGCCAAACAGTCCGTATTCTGCTTCAAAAGCAGGTTCAGATATGATTGTTCGCAGCTATTTCCATACATACGGAATGCATGTAGTAACTACAAATTGTTCTAATAATTATGGACCAAAACAACATAATGAGAAGTTGATTCCAACGATTATTCGAAAAGCAATTTTAGGAGAAAGTATTCCAATCTACGGCGATGGAAAAAACATTCGAGATTGGTTATATGTTTTAGATCACTGTAAGGGAGTTGAATTAGCTTTTCATAAAGGAAGAGCCGGCGAAACTTATAATATTGGTGGAAGAAACGAAAGAAATAATTTGCAGATAGTGCATACAATTTGTGAGATCTTAAATTCTGAAGTTCCATTAAAAGAAGGGAAATACCAGGATTTAATTACTTTTGTAAAAGATAGACCAGGGCATGATATGCGTTATGCTATTGATGCTACAAAAATTGAAACAGAACTTGGTTGGAAAGCAGATGAAAATTTTGAAACGGGTATTCGTAAAACAATTGCGTGGTATTTAGAAAAATTTCAAGCTTAACACTTTTAAATTATAAAGAAAATGAAAGGAATCATATTAGCTGGAGGTTCAGGAACACGTTTACATCCTTTAACATTAGCAGTAAGTAAGCAATTAATGCCTATTTATGACAAACCAATGATTTACTACCCGTTATCTACTTTAATGTGGGCTGGAATCAGTGAAATTTTAATTATTTCAACACCACACGATTTACCATTATTTGAGAAATTATTGGGAGATGGAAGCAACCTAGGTTGTCGCTTTGAATTTGCTGTGCAAGAAGAACCAAACGGATTAGCAGAAGCTTTTATTATTGGTAAAGAATTTATAGGGAACAACAAAGTAGCTTTAGTTCTTGGGGATAATATTTTTTATGGAACAGGATTAGCCGAGTTGCTACAAGAAAATAATAATCCAGATGGTGGAATAATTTATGCATACCACGTGCAAGATCCAGAAAGATATGGAGTAGTTGATTTTGATAAAGAAGGAAATGTTCTTTCCATTGAAGAAAAGCCAGAAAAGCCAAAATCAAATTATGCCGTTCCAGGTATTTATTTCTATGACAATTCTGTTGTTGAAATAGCTGCAAATATAAAACCAAGTCCTAGAGGAGAACTAGAAATTACAGATATAAATAAAGAATATCTTAAAGAAGGTAAACTAAAGGTTTCCATTTTAGATAGAGGAACTGCTTGGTTAGACACGGGAACTTTTCAATCCTTAATGCAAGCTGGACAGTTTGTACAGGTCATCGAACAGCGTCAAGGTTTAAAAATTGGCGCGATTGAAGAAGCTGCTTTTAGAATGGGATTCATAAATGCAGCCCAATTGGAAAAATTAGCAGAACCATTGTTAAAAAGTGGTTATGGAACTCATTTAATGAGTTTATTAGAAAAATAACAAAAGCAAAGAGGTAATATTCTATTTTTTGAAATAAAGTATTTAAAAATTGACTTTTGCAATTGATATTGTATATGAAGTTTATAGAAACAAAATTAAAAGGATGTTTTATCCTTGAACCAAATATAATTAACGACGAAAGAGGTTATTTTATGGAAAGTTTTAATGTAAAAGCTTTTCAAGAAGGAATAGGGCAAGAAATAACTTTTGTACAGGATAACCAATCTTTTTCTTCAAAAGGAGTTTTACGCGGTTTGCACTATCAATGTGGGGAACACGCACAAGCAAAGTTAGTAAGAGTTCTACAAGGCGAAGTTTTAGATGTTGCGGTAGATTTACGGCCTAATTCTCCAACCTTTGGACAATATGAAGCAGCATTTCTTTCGGGTGAAAACCAGAAACAATTTTTTGTTCCAAGAGGTTTTGCACATGGGTTTTTAGTATTAAGCGAAACGGCTACTTTTTTCTATAAATGCGATAATTTTTATAACAAAGAAAGCGAAGGCGGACTTATGTATAATGATGAAAAGGTAAACATAGACTGGGGTTTTCCACTTGATAAATTAATTATTTCAGAAAAAGACCAGGTTTTACCAATATTAGAAAACGTAAAAAAAGTATGGTAGTTTTAGTAACTGGAGCTAACGGACAACTAGGGCAAGCCATTCAATCGATTGCAGGAAATTATTCTTCAATTGATTTTGTGTTTTGCACATCTACCCATTTAGACATTACATCTTTAGAAAATTGTACCACCATTTTTGAACAATATCGTCCTAATTATTGTATTAATGCTGCAGCTTATACCGCAGTTGATAAAGCAGAAAAAGAACCAGAAAAAGCACAATTAATTAACGTTAATGGTGCTAAGAATTTAGCGGAAGTTTGTAAAAAAAACAATACTATTTTATTACATGTTTCTACTGATTTTGTTTTTGATGGCACTTCAAAAAAGCCCTACACTGAGTTAGATATTCCAAACCCAACGGGAGTTTATGGACAAACTAAGTTAGAGGGCGAAATTGCAATACAAAACACTTGGGAGCAACATTTTATTATTAGAACATCTTGGGTATATTCTGCATTTGGGAATAATTTCATGAAAACGATGTTGCGTTTAGCTAACGAAAGAAAGGAATTATCAGTCGTAAATGACCAAATTGGAACACCAACAAACGCAGTTGATTTAGCGGAGTTTTTAGTTAAGATTATTTGTCATTCTCAACTTGTTGCAGAATCTAATTTTGGGGTTTACAATTTCAGCAACGAAGGTCAATGTTCTTGGTATGATTTTGCTAAAGAGATATTTAATCAAAAAGGAATTATTATGGATTTAAAAGGAATCCCAACAAGCGCTTATCCAACACTTGCAAAAAGACCAGAATACAGCGTTTTGGATAAAACAAAGAGTGCAATTACCTTTGAAATTTCAATAAAAAATTGGGAACAAAGTCTTAAAGAGTGTGCCTTATTGCTATAAAATTAAAATGAAAAAAAGCTGTTTATTCCTTTTACTCTTTATAACTATTTCTGTTTTTGCTCAAGAAAAAGGGAATACGTCTTATTTTGATGTACAGTTTTTTAGAGGAAATGTTTATAAGCATACAAATGATATTGGACATTTAATAACAGGACATCCAGAAGGTTTTATGTTAAGTTATAACTGGAAAACTTATGGAAAAAAGGAATGGGAACAAATTTACAACTATCCAGATTATGGGGTTTCTTACCATTATTTAGATTTTAAAAATAAGTATTTAGGAGTGAATCATGCTATTGGTATTCATTATAACTTTTATTTTTTTAATCGGAACTTAATGTTTCGAATTTCACAAGGCATTGGAATGACTTCTAATCCTTATGATAAAGAAACCAATAATAAGAATAATGCTTTTGGAACCAAAATAATGAACAATACTTATTTTTTATTGCAATATAAAAAAGAGAACATTATAGATAGAGTTGGGTTACAGGCTGGTTTTATGCTTACACATTTTTCAAACGGAAGGTTTAAAGCACCAAATAGTGGCATAAATACCATTGCATTAAATGTTGGTTTAAATTATAATTTGGATGAAAAACAAGAATTTATAAGAGATTCATTACCTCCAAAACAAGCTTATAAAGAGAGAATTAAATATAACCTTGCATTTAGAACAGGTATTTCTGAAGGACCCGTTCCAGGTTTAGGACAGCGTCAGTTTTATCATATTGGTTTATTTGCAGATAAAAGAATAGGAAGAAAAAGTGCTTTGCAATTAGGTACAGATGTCTTCTTTTCAAGATATTTACGCGATTATATTCAATTTTCATCAGTTGCATTTCCAACAGATCATAAAAGCTATACAGACCCAAATGTTGATTATAGAAAAATAGGTCTATTTATAGGACATGAGTTGTTTATTAATAAACTTTCTATTGAAACACAAATAGGTTATTATGTTTACAAACCATTTGATTATGAGATTGATATTTACCAAAGAGTTGGAGCAAAATACTATATTTACAAAAATATTTTTACAGGAGTTGGTTTAAAAACACACGGAGGAAGGGCAGAAGCAATTGAAGCAACCCTAGGAATTAGATTATAATGAAAAACCATAATTACATATTAATAATAAGCTTAGTATTTTTACTAACAAGTTGTGGTATTTCAGAAGATTGTTTTAAAGGCAATGGCAATAGGATAACACAGGTATTTCCGTTGGATAATTTTACTAAAATAAAGGTCCATAATGGCGTAGGATTGGTTATTAAAGAAGGCTCTAATTATGAAGTAAAAATAGAAACATCAGATAATATTATGGATGCGTTAGAGGTTCGAATGGATGGCGATATGTTGGTAGTAAAAGATAATTCTACTTGTAATATAGTTAGAGATTACGGGCAAACGGTTGTTTATGTTACATTACCAGATGGAATCAATTTGCCATTAATTCAAGAATTAGAATTATACAGTAAAACCGAACAAAAAATACAATCAGAAGGAACACTTCATTCAACTATTGTCCGTTTATTTTCCATAGATTTGTACGATGGTGCTGGAACAGGAGATTTTCATATCAACGTAGCAAATAGTCAGGTGGTGATTGAAGGAAACAATGTTTCAAACTATTACGTGAGTGGAACTTGTGGTGAATTGCTAGTCAATTTCTATTTTGGAAATGGTCGGTTTTATGGGGCTAATTTATATGCCCAAAACGTGAAGGTTTACCACAGAGGTTCAAATGATATGTTTGTATATCCTGTAGAAAAAATTGAGGGAACTATTGCAGCCACGGGTAATGTTGTTTTAGAAAATGTGCCACCCATTATTAATGTAGAAGAGGTTTTTAGAGGACAATTAATTTATTAAAGACTAACAAATATGGGTTCCTATTTATATATTTTTGGCACTATTATTTTTACGGTTTACGGTCAAATAATACTGAAGTGGAGATTGACAAATTTGCAAATTAATTTACCAGAAGGATTAGTCCAAAAAGGATTTTATTTAACAAAATTAATTTTAGATCCTTATATTTTTTCGGGATTTGCTTCCGCTTTTGTTGCATCCTTATTTTGGATGGTAGCGATGACGAAATTTGAAATTACAACCGCTTATCCTTTTATGAGTTTAGCACCCGCACTAGTATTTATAATAGGTGTGTTTTTTTTAGGTGAAACATTTACTTTGGGAAAAATAATTGGTTTAGCATTCATAATTATTGGAACAATCGTTACGGTTAAATATTAGGAAAATGAAAAGAATAGCGATTATAGGCGCCAGTTATTTACAATTACCTCTTGTTTTAAAAGCAAGAGAATTGGGAATTGAAACGCATTGTTTTGCTTGGCCAGATGGTGCTGTTTGCAAAGACTTGGCAGATTTTTTCTATCCGATTTCTATCCTTGAAAAAGAACAAATACTAGCAAAATGCAAAGAAATAGGTGTTGATGGTATTACAACTATTGCCACAGATATGGCTGTTCCTACAATTTGTTATGTTGCCGAACAATTAAATTTGAATTCAAATCGTTTTTCTTCTTCAGTTGCAACTACAAATAAAGCGGCAATGCGAATTGCGTTTGTTAATGGAAATTGCAATGTTCCTAAGTTCATAAAAGTTGCTCTTTCATCAGAAAAAATAGGTGAATTTGAATTCCCTGTAATTGTAAAACCAAGTGATCGATCTGGCAGCAGAGGCGTTACCAAAGTAGATAAAAAAGAAGATTTAGAACTAGCGATAACAAAAGCTTTAGAAGAATCATTTGAAAAGACAGCGCTTGTAGAACAATTTATTGAAGGCGTTGAGGTGAGTGTAGAAGCAATTTCTTGGAATGGTAAACACACACTACTTGCCATAACAGATAAAATTACAACAAATGCGCCACATTTTGTAGAATTAGCACATCATCAGCCAAGTCAATTATCTGAAGAAATTCTGATTAAAATAGAAGAAGAAACTCTAAAATGTCTAAGAGCTTTAGATATAAATTACGGAGCAAGTCATTCCGAATTTAAAATTACCAGTGAAGGTGTTGTTTATGTTATTGAGGTTGGTGCAAGAATGGGCGGTGACTTTATCGGTTCACATTTGGTGCCGCTTTCAACGGGTTATGATTTTCTAAAAGGCGTAATTGATGTTGCGTTAAATCAGTTTGAAGAACCGAAAATAACCAAAAAAAATTATTCGGGAGTTTACTTTTTATCAAAAGAAACTGAAAAAATAATGCCTTTCTTAAGAAAGAATAATACATTTGATATACAAAAAGAAATATTTTCAACAGATTTAAAAAACAGCGCTAACAGCAACGATCGTTCGGGCTATTTGATTTATCAATCCAATGAAAGAATAGAATTATTATGAAATTATCTGTAGTAACCACTTTATATAAATCAAGGCCTTTTTTAGATACCTTTCTAAAAGAGATTCTGGCTTCTATTCAAGAAATTAAAATTGAAGATTATGAATTGATTTTTGTAAACGATGGTTCTCCTGATGATTCTGTGCGTTTTTTATTAGAGCAAAAAAAGCAAAGTCCCCGAATAAAAGTTATTGACTTATCTCGCAATTTTGGACACCATTATGCCATTCAGGCTGGTTTAGGTTATGCCTCTGGCGATTTTGTTTTTTTAATTGATAACGATTTAGAAACGCCACCAAGTGTTTTAGTACAATATTATAAAGAAATCCAAAACGATATAACATTAGATGTTGTTTATGGTTATCAAGAAGTAAGAAAAGGAAATTTTATAGAAAAAAAAGCTGGAAGTATATTTTGGATTTTAATTAATAAATTGTCTGACACCAAAATTCCACATAACATCCTTACAGAAAGGTTAATGACAAAGCAATATGTTCTGGAATTATTACGTTTACAAGATGCTAATTTATTTATTGGAGGAATGATGTATTGGGTAGGTTTCAACCAAAAAGGCATTCCTATTCAAAAAGGACAAAGAGAAGGTGCAAGTACTTATTCAATTAAAAGAAGAGCAGAATTAATGTTACAAGCAATTACTTCTTTTTCAGGCAAACCTTTAGAGTGGTTATTTTATTTTGGGTTATTAATATCTGTATTTAGTGTTTTATTCTTATTATATATTGCAATTCAAAAAATAATTCATCAGGACGATGTACAATTAGGATGGACGTCAATTGTAGCAATAAATGTATTAATATTAGGGGTAATTTCTACTTTTTTAGGATTAATAGGGATTTATATTTATAAAATTTTTAGGCAAGTGCAAGGAAGACCAAATGCTATAATAAAAAAGATATATGAGTAAGGTCTTAGCAATATTAGGTGCTGGTCATTTGGGTCAACAAATAGCCAACTTTGCGGTAAAAGATAACCATTACAGTAAAGTCGTTTTTTTTGATGATTTTTCTAATGAAGAAAGCAGTAACGGTTATGCTATTTTAGGAACTTCTAAAGCAATAGTTAACGCATTTGAAAATAAAAAATTTGACGAACTTTTAATCGGTATTGGCTATAAACATATAGAAAAGAGAAGGTTTTTCTATGATTATTTTAAAACCAAAATACCTTTCGGGCAAATAATACATTCCAGTTGTTGGGTAGATTCAAGTGCAAAAATAGCAGTTGGTTCGGTCATTTATCCATCGTGTTGTATCGACGCCAACGCGCTAATAGAGCAGAATACAATTGTAAATCTTTCTTGTACAATTTCTCATGACACAAAAGTAGGCAAACATTGCTTTTTAGCACCTAGTGTGGCCTTAGCGGGATTTGTAACTATAGAAGATGCGTGTGTATTAGGCATTAACACAACGGTTATTGACAGTATCAGAATTACAAAACATACGCAAACAGGAGCTTCCACCGTTGTTATAAAAGACATCAAAGAAGCTGGAATTTATGTTGGCAATCCACAAAGATTAATACGAAAATAATGATTCCATTTAACAAACCTTACCTAACGGGTAAAGAAACACAGTATATTGAAGATGCTGTAAAATCTGGAAAAATTTCCGGCAATGGGAAATATACCCAAATGTGTCAAGCTTTTTTTGAGAAAAATCTTGGCGTAAAAAAAAGTTTACTTACCACATCATGTACTGATGCACTTGAAATGGCGGCTATACTTATCAACATTAAAGAAGGTGATGAAGTAATTATGCCCTCCTATACTTTTGTGAGCACTTCCAACGCATTTGTGCTTCGTGGTGCGAAAATTGTATTTGCAGATTCCTATGCGAATAATCCCAACATTGACGCAGACAAAATAGAAGCATTAATCACATCAAAAACCAAAGCCATCGTTCCTGTTCATTATGCGGGTATTGCTTGCGATATGGACAAAATAATGGAATTGGCAAACAAATACAATTTATTTGTGGTTGAAGATGCGGCTCAAGCAATTGATAGTTTTTACACAGGTAAAGATGGTGTTAAAAAAGCAGTAGGATCTATAGGACATTTGGCAGCATTTTCATTTCATGAAACTAAAAACATTATTTCAGGTGAAGGTGGAATGTTAGCCATCAACGACGAACAATTTATAGAAAGAGCCGAAATTATTTGGGAAAAAGGAACCAATCGTTCTGCGTTTTTCCGCGGTGAAGTTGATAAATATGGTTGGGTTGATATTGGAAGTTCTTTTTTGCCATCTGAAATAATTGCCGCGTTTTTATGGGCACAATTAGAAAATTTAGAAGCAATTCAAAAAGTAAGAAAACAACATTGGGAAGCTTATTATAACCAATTGACAACGTGGGCAAAAAACAATGAAATTGAATTGCCAAGTATTCCAAGTTATGCCACTAATAATGCGCACATGTTTTTTATCAAATGCAAAGATATAGACCAACGAACAGCTTTTATAAATAGTCTGAAAGAGGAAAACATCCATCCTGTTTTTCACTATATCAGTTTGCATAACAGCCCTTTTTATAAAGAAAAACACGATGGTAGAGAATTAGTACAATCCGATAATTTTACAAATACACTTGTTCGTTTACCTTTGTTTTACGAGTTAGATGTGCAAACGGTAATTAATCAAATTTTAAAGTAATGCAAAAAATAATAAGCAACATTAAAAGCAATAAATGGCTTTTAATTATTTTGGTATTTGCAGCTGTATTAAGGTTTTATAAAATAAATTTCCAAAGTTTGTGGATGGATGAAATCTACACACTTATTATTACGAATCCAGAAAACAGCTTTGGAACTGTTATTACGGAAGTAAATAATAGAGAGGGGTTTCCATATTTATATTTTTTACTCCTAAAAATAGCTCATACCGTATTTGGCTATTCGCCAATTGTTGCGAGAGTTTTTTCGGCTATGTTAGGTGTTTTAGGTGTTTATGCAATTAGTGTTTTAGGAAGGAAATTATATAATAAAAAAGCGGGGATTATAGCAGCTTTACTTTTATGTTTCAGCGAGTATGCTATTTATATTTCACAAGATGCCAGACCTTATTCACTTTATCTCTTTGCTGTTATAATATCTTTTATTGGCTTAATCGATTTTTTAAAAGAACCCAATAAAAAAAATGCCATTACATATGGATTGTTTGCCGGTTTATTATTGAATATTAACTTTTTTGGACTAGTTAATTTATTGGCTCAATTTTTTATAGTGCTGTTGTTTTTTGTTTTTACAGAGAAAAAAGAAAAGCTAGAATTTATAAAAAAATCATTCCTTGCCGGAGGTATTGCTATACTCTTATTTCTGCCCAATATTTACAAATTAACCACCCTATTTGGTATCAATTCAACATGGATTCCAGCACCAACAAGCGATTCTTTCACTATTCTACTAAAAGAGTTTTTAGGAAATTTTGAAATTACAATTTTCTTTTTCACTCCCGTTTTTCTTTATTTCTTAATAAAGATTTTTAGCACCAAAGAAATGGAGTTTAAAAAAACAATTAGAGACAAAAAAGCCTTCCCTTTTATAATACTTTTTTCTTGGTGTTTTATAGTTGTTACCTTTCTTTTTTTAAAATCTTACTTAAGTCTTTCGCTTTTAATACCTAGATATTTTACAAGTTTATTACCCGCCTTATTTTTAATTTTAGGAATAGGAGTGGCCTTTGTAAAAAATTCTTTGGTAAGTATTTTTTATGTCTCTGGATTGGTTCTGTTTATGTTTTTTAACCTAACAATAGTTAGAGGACATTATAAAGCGCCTTATAAAACCCAATTTAGGGAAGCAGCGGCGTTAATAATTAATAAAAATAAAAACCAAGAGCCCGTCTATACTAGTTTAAAGTATTGGTTTGATTATTATTTAAAAGATAAATTTAATGTGGAAGAAAAACCATCATTAGAAGTAATTATTAACGAAATGATGCAAGATCCAACAAAAACAAAGGCTTTCTGGTATACCGATGCCCATGGAAGACCATTTGTATTGTCAGAAAACGCACAACAATTTGTTGCTGAAAACTTTTATATTGATGAAAGTTTTGACGGCCTTGATGCATGGACAAAACACTACATTTTACTAAAAGACGCAAAAAAAATTATAGATGTTTCTCAGTTTTTACCCTTTAAAACCTACAACGGAACACCTTTTGCTTATAGTGTTGAATCAGTTGAAAATGACTCAAACATGGTTAACATTAAGGGATGGGCCTATTTTGACCAACAAGACGCAGCAGAATCAACAATTGCTGTTATGTTAGTTAAAGATGAAACGGCAAAAAGCATCCTAACACAAAAAGTAAGTAGACCAGATGTAACATCCTATTTTAAAAGTAAATTTGATTTGTCAAACGCAGGCTTTTCATCAACAGTTAACTTGTCTGAACTTGAACCGGGTACATATTCAATCGCTATTTATTTAGAAAATAAAACAAGTAAAAAAATAGGTTTAAACATCAGTGATAAAATAATTATTAAAAAGGACTAATATTAAATTTTTTTATAAATTTGCAACTAATAAAATGAAAAATAAATGAAAAATAGAATTGTTTTAGTGATGATAGTAATGATGTCATTCTTCTCTTGTAAAAATGAAGGTGATTCAAAAGATGTTGAACAGAATGCCGCAAACCCTAAGGAGGAAAAAGCAGATGAAAACTTATTAAAAGTATCTTTCGATTTAATTGTAAAAGAAGATGACAACATGCATCTTTATTATACTGAAGACGGAACTATTGATTTTGATGAAAAAAAGTCTATTTGGATGTCTGTAACAGGAAATGATCAAGTTCAAGAAGTGACTTTTAAATTACCAGAAAATGTATTGCCTACCCATTTAAGAGTAGATTTTGGTCATGGTAAAAATGAAACGCAATCTGACGTAGATTTAAAATCATTCCGTTTACAATACTATGATAAAGCATTTGAAGCTAAAGACACAATGATTTTCAATTATTTTTATCCAAATCTAGAAAATACAGTTGTGCCAAGTAAAACGGCTATTCTAAAAAGAAAAGCAAAAGATCAACCAGGTGGACCAATATTATATCCACACGAACCGCTTACGATAGAATTACAAAAGCTTGTGAAATAATTAAAAGTGAACGAAAGTTCACTTTTTTTATAGGCATTTTTGCTCACTCATACATAATTTTACCATCATGAAAAACACGTTTTATTTTTTTTGTTTACTACCTCTATTCTTTAGTTGTACGGAAACTAGTCAAGCAAATAAGTTGCTTATGGACATCGACTTATTAGTTAGGAAAAATGATTCTATTCAAGTTTTTTATACAACAGACCACACAATAAAATTTACCGAAAAGCAATCTTTTTGGACAAAAGTAGAGGGCAATAATAAAAATCAAACAATACAATTTGTTTTTCCAATTACGATCCAACCAAAACAAATAAGAATCGATTTAGGAAGAAACACAAATAACAGTGAAATTGTGTTGAATAAAATTTCGTTTTCTTATTTTAAAGCTAATTTAGAAGCTAAAGGAGAAGAAATTTATTGGTACTTTAGACCAGACGAAAACAACACTCTTTTAGATAAAAAAAGCGGAATCTTAAAAAGAATAGATTCAACCCAAATAAATGGCCCATCTCTATATCCAAAAGGAAATAAATTAAAAGAACAGCTCAATTTACTTTATAAAAAAGAAGCTGATGTTAAATAAAATTACATCAATTTTATTTAAAAATAAACAATTTCATAAACTATCCGTTTATGGTTTTGGCCAGTTATTTAATTTAGTAACGCCCTTATTGATTGTTCCCTATATTGTAGAAGTTTGTGGTGAAGAAAACTTTGGAAAATCTGCTGTGGGGATGGCAATTGTTTTTTTCTTAATTGTATTTGTAGATTATGGATCTGATATTATTGGCGTAAGAGAAATCTCCATAAATAGAGACAACCACACAAAAAGAGAAAAAATATTCCTTACAACCTATGTAGTAAAGTTTCTCATTTTGATTTTAGTAATGATTATCGCAACGCTTCTTTTTATCTATGTTCCTTATTTTAGGAAAGAAAAAACCCTTTTTATTTTTAGCTTATCTGTCCTTCTTGGCCAATTCTTAAATCCAACTTGGTTTTTACAAGGCGTTGAAAACGTAAAGTGGATAACGATGTTAAATATAATTTCTAAAAGCATTTACTTAGCCGGAATTTTTTTAACAATTAAAACGGTTGATGATTATATTTACATTAATCTTTGGTGGGGTTTAGGGATGATTATAGCTAATTTATTCACACTGCTTTTGGTGTTTAAAAAGTATAATTTCAAGTTAAGTTATATTCCGTTATTTGAAATAAAAAATCACCTAAGAAAAGATTTTTCAATGTTTTCTTCTCAAATTTTTGTTTCTCTACAACTATACGCTCCAGTAATTATGCTTAGTTATTTTGGAAACAATTTAATGGCGGGTCAATATAAAATAATAGAGCAAATTATCGTAGTTTTTAAAACCTATATTTTTTTATTCTTTAATTTTATTTTTCCAAAAGTGTGCTATGAAGTTGAATTTAATCCGGCTAAAGCTTTCAGAAATTGGAAAATACATAATGGTTTAAACTTTGTATTTGTGTTGTTTGGAATGGTTTCACTCTATATTTATGCTTATGAAATAGTGTCTTATTTTAATCCAACAAACAGGTACTTCTTGAGCCAATTACTCGAAGTAGCCGTTTTTATCCCTTTCTTATTAGCAATTAGCATCCCATTAAAGCAATTAGTTTTAGCATTTAATCATAAAAGATTTTATATACAATTAACTGCTATAATAGTCCTTTTTAATTTATTATTAATTAGAATTCTAATCCCAATTTATGAAGTATATGGAGTGCTGTATTCTCTAATATTTACAGAGTTTATAATGATTTTATTTTATTTATCTTGCGTTAGAAAAAATGTCTTAAAAATAAGTAGTAAATAACAAATGATTAAGTTAATAGTTCAAAGATTAATAAGTAAAACCGGAAAATCTTATACAATAGATAAAGACATTCCTGTAGCTCTTATTTATAGTACCATTTTTAATAGATTTATAATGGTTTTAAGAGGATATTTATATTTACAAAGGAAAGTATTTGTTGGCAAAAACTGTACAATCTTAAATAAAAGTAATATTGTTTTTGGTAAGAACGTAACCATAGAAAAATACACTAGACTTGACGGTTATGCCAAAGAAAAAATAGAATTAGGAAACAACGTAAAAATTGGTGCTTATTCTAATTTATTATCTACTAGTCATTTTTCTAAATATGGAAAAGGATTAAAAGTAGGAAATAATTCTGCTTTTGGAAGTTTTACAGAATTTGGAGCCGCAGGAGGCATTGACATTGGAGACAACGTTATTGGTGGTTCGTATATTAGTTTTCATTCAGAAAACCACAATTATGCGGACACGTCAAAACTTATAAGAGAACAAGGAGTAACATCAAAAGGTATAAAAATTGGGAATAACGTTTGGATTGGTGCAAAAGTTACTTTTTTAGACGGCTCATTTGTTGACGACAATTCAGTTGTAGCTGCTGGAGCTGTTGTAAATGGTATTTATCCAAAAAACGCAATCATTGGAGGTATTCCCGCAAAGGTTATAAAAATAATCGAATGAAAATAAAGTTTAATAAAACATTAATTAACCAAATACTCTTCATTATTTGTGTTGTGGTTCCTTTTTTTAACAATTATGAGTTTTCATTTATTGTTTGGTCTTTAGTTCTATTAAGTACTATTAAAAACAACTATTCTATTGAATTTATTAAATATGTTTCGATATTTATTGTCGTTCTTTTAATTTCAATTATTGTTGGTTTATTCTTTAATCACGAAATATATTATATTATTAGAGATGTTACCTATTTATTAAAACCTATAACAGGTTTAATATTGGGTTATCAGTTATTTAGCAATAAAATAAAAAATCCTTTTCAATTTATAGTTTTTGCCGGAGTCGCAATTGCTTGTTACCATCTTTTTTTGGTGTTTTATGGGATTATAATTGAGGGAGCAAGAACCGTTAGAGGCATTAGAGAACATGGAGGTTATTTTAATGATTTTGAAGTTTATACTTTAATAATTTTATTGTTTAACAAAAAGCTTGAATTAGGCTTTTCAAAAAAAAAGAATTCAATCTTTATTTTGATATTAGCTGTATCGAGTTTTTTCTATTTAGCAAGAACAAATTTTATACAGTTTATCATTTTGTTTATTGCAATGAAAGAGTTAATGGTTTTAAACTTAAAAACATTAAAGTATTTTGGGGCAGCATTATTCTTAGTTATTATTGGTTTTACAGCAATTTTTTCATACAATCCAGTTAGAAATGGTAAAGGTTTTGATGAGTTTCTTTATAAAATAAAAATTATACCAACAGAAGCATTTAGTACAAAAATCAATAGAGATGATTGGAAAGATTTTCATGATAATTACAGATCTTATGAAAACATTAGAACAATAGAACAACTCTCTTATAACAATACTTATATTTTTGGAGAAGGTTCAGGCTCAAAAGTAGATTTAAAACAAAAAGTATATCTTGGCGATATGTTCTTGAGGTATATTTCCATTTTACATAATGGATACATGACTGTTTTATTAAAATCTGGAATAGTTGGTTTAATAATTTATTTGTTAAGTATATTTTACTTTTTTTTCTTAAAGAAACCAAAAGACCCTACACTAAAAAACATCTATTATTTGTTTATTGGAACGGCTGTTTTTTTAATAATTTCTAACTGGGTTTTTATGGGCTTTTATAATCTATTAGACACAAAATCTTTATTAATAGGTTTTTTATTTGCGTATAGAAACAATATTATTAAAAACTTAAAAAATGATTAATATTCTTTTTATACACCAATCTGCAGAATTATATGGGTCAGATAAAACGTTACTTCTATTGCTAAAAAATTTAGATAAATCAAAATTTTATCCTGTTGTAATTTTACCTTTTAATGGACCATTAGTAAATGAATTTGAGAAAGAAGGAATACAAGTAGAAATTGCACCAGTATTAAAATTACACAGAAATTTATTTAAGCCAAAAAACGCATTAAACTTCCTTTTAGACTTAAAAAAATCGTTCAAAGCTGCTAATGAATTAAATAACAAGTACCACTTTGATTTTATATATTCAAATACTTTAGCAGTTTTATTAGGAATAGCATTTGCGTGGAATAAAAATATAAAACACATATGGCATGTGCATGAAATAATAGAATCGCCTATAATTTTTAAGAATATTTTCAACAAACTTCTTTCTTTAAAAAACAACACACATGTTGTTTATAATTCTATTGCAACACAACAATTTTGGAACTTTAATCCTCCAATTCTTGAAAACAACACGGTCATTTGGAATGGAATTGAATTAGAATACTCAAAACTTAATAATGTTGAAATTCAAAAAACAAGAAATGAAAAATTCAATGCCGTCGAGAATGATATTATAATTGCTTTAGTAGGTAGAATTAGCAGATGGAAAGGACAAATGATTTTATTAGACGCTTTCAATAAAATTGCATGTAATTTCTCTAATGTAAAATTAGCCATCATTGGTTCGCCACCACCAAATCAAGAAATTTTCTTAGATAATCTTAAAAGTAAAATTTCCGAATATAAATTAATCGATAAAGTTATACTCATACCTTTCCAAGATAATATTAATGAAATTTGGCAGTCTATTGATATTGCAGTAGTGCCTTCAACAGAACCCGAACCTTTTGGAATGGTAGCCATTGAGGCAATGTTGGCCAAAAAGCCAGTTATTGGATCAAATCATGGCGGTCTTACTGAAATCATAGTGAATAATGAAACAGGCTTCTTAATCACTCCTAATAATGTTGAAGAATTGAAGGAAAAGTTAATTCTATTAATTTCTAATGAATCCTTAAGGCTAGAAATGGGCGAAAAAGGTTTAATTAGAGTGGAAGAAAATTTTTCAGTTCAAAATTATGTTAATGAATTTCAACAACTTTTTAATAAATTATAACTTTTTGTGTTAAAATATAAAGTTTTAATTTATTTCGAAAATATTATTAAAAGTGTTACTTTTGAAAAAATTATTTTTTTTAGATGAAGATTGCTATTTTAGGAACACGAGGTGTACCCAATTATTACGGAGGTTTTGAACAATTTGCAGAATTTTTTTCTGTATATTTAGTTGAGAAAGGACACGATGTTTATTGCTATAATTCTCATAATCACCCTTTTCAAGAAAAAACGTTTCATGGAGTAAATATCTTGCACCAGCACGATCCAGAATATAAATATGGCACTTTTGGTCAATTCATTTATGATTATAATTGCATAATGGATGCACGCAAAAGAGATTTTGACATCATTTTACAATTAGGCTACACAAGTAATTCTATTTGGTTTTTTTTGTTGCCCAAAAAACCCATCATAATAACAAACATGGATGGAATTGAGTGGAAACGCTCTAAATATTCAAAACCGGTACAACAATTTCTTCGTTTTGCAGAAAGATTAGCAGCAATCAGTAGTGATTATTTAATTTCAGATTCTTTAGGGATTCAAAAATTCTTAAAAGAACGCTACCAAAAAGAATCAACTTATATCGCTTACGGCGCGCACTTATTTGATACTCCAGAAGAAGAAATATTAAATCAATATGCTGTTGAAAAAGAGAATTACAACATGATAATGGCGCGTTTTGAACCTGAGAACAACTTAGAAATGGTTCTCCAAGGAGTTGCATTGAACAAGGAAAGCAATACACCTATTTTAGTGATAGGAAAACACGAAACAAAATATGGAACTTATCTAAAAAATAAATTTAAAGATTTTCCACAAATTCGTTTTCTCGGTGCAATTTATAACTTAGAACATTTGAATAATTTAAGATACTATAGCAATTTGTATTTTCATGGTCATAGCGTAGGTGGAACAAATCCTTCTTTACTGGAAGCAATGGCATCACAAGCACTTGTTATTGCTCACAATAATGATTTCAATAAAGGCGTTTTAAAAGACAATGCCTATTATTTTTCTAACCCAGAGGAGGTTAAAAAAATCTTAAATACTGTAAAAAAAAGTAATAACTTGTACTTCATAAAAAACAATTATCAAGCAATTGCAAACGATTTTAATTGGGAAAAAATAAATGGCGATTATTTACAACTTTTTGAACAATGTATGGCGAAGTCTTCTAAGCGAAAGTAAATCTAATAGTTCCTTTTTACCGTTAGTTTTATTGCTGGTAAGCATTCCTTTAAAATTAGGAATTAACAATGTATTTTTAGCTGTATTTATTGTATCCGTTTTTATCAGCAAACCAAAATTGCAAAGGGGAATCAGTTTAACTGTATTGCTACCTTTGCTGTTGTTTTTATGGATGTGTTTGTCTTACTTTTGGACTGTGGATGCTGCCGGAACTACAAGTGCTATTCCTAAAGAAATAGTATTACTACTACTGCCAATAGCTTTTTTGTTCTTATCAATTACTGCATCACAAAAATTAAAAGCATTTCAATTCTATAGTTATTTTATTGTTCTTTTTGCAACCTACTATTTAGGGAGAGCTTTCGTTCGTTATTTAATTACACAAGACATACAAGCGTTTTTCTATCATGGAGAAAATGACGAAGATTCTGGTTTAGTTCCAAAATTTTTAAACGCCATACACGTATCTGTGTTTGTAGCAATTGCATTTTTTTACTTTTTTACAAACGAAACAAAATCAAAATTCAACACTATCTTTTCTTTATTTTTGTTTGCTTTCCTTATTTTATTGTCGTCTAAAAATATTATTTCAACGGTAGTGCTACTTACTGTTATTTATCTGGTCTTTTATTCTAAAATTGCTAATAAAATGCGCCTTCGAAATCTAACTATTTTGGCCACTATTTTGGTGTTATTATTCTCAGTTGGCAAAATAAAGAATCGATTTCAATTGGAGTTTCAAACAAATTCTGAAAAAAGCCTTAGTAGCAACGTAATAAAGGGTTTGCCTGAAGGTGTTAAAAATATAAGTATTATGGAAGCATGGAATAATGAAAATTTCACCGCAAATGATTTTTTTCCAGGTACCGCATTTAGAGTCTATCAGGCTCGTTTGTTTTTTGAATTTTTAAAGGAAGAACCAATTTTTTGGACAGGTTTTGGGCTAAACGCATCTTATCAAAAATTAGAAGAAAAAGGAATAAAATATAATATTTTTCTTGGAGATGACAAAAATGAAGGCTATCAAAAAAAGAATTTTCACAACCAATACATTCAAGTTTTTGCAGAGCTAGGAGTTATAGGATTTGTATTATTTCTTCTAATATTAATTATAAACACAAAAAATGCTTTTCAAAGTAAAGATTTTATGCATATTGCTTTTGCAATTCTAATGATAAGCTTATTTTTGACCGAGTCTTTTTTATGGAGACAAAGAGGAGTTGTGTTTTTTACACTATTTTATTGTTTATTTAATACCAATAATTACCTACCGTTAAGAAAAAATTAAAATGAAAAGAATATTAATAACAGGTGCAGCAGGTTTTTTAGGCTCACACTTATGTGATCGTTTTTTAGCAGAAGGATATTTTGTTATGGGTATGGACAATCTAATTACGGGTGATTTAAAAAATATTGAACATTTATTCAAAGAAAAAAACTTTGAATTTTACCACCACGATATTACTAAATTTGTTCACGTTCCAGGAGAGTTAGATTATATTTTACATTTTGCATCTCCGGCAAGTCCAATAGATTATTTAAAAATTCCTATCCAAACTTTAAAAGTAGGTTCGTTAGGCACTCATAATTTATTAGGATTAGCTCGTGTAAAAGGAGCAAGGATTTTAATAGCATCGACTTCTGAAGTTTATGGAGATCCATTAGTTCATCCACAAACAGAAGAATATTATGGTAATGTAAACACTATTGGGCCAAGAGGCGTTTACGACGAAGCGAAACGTTTTCAAGAATCCATAACAATGGCATACCACACTTTTCATGGCGTAGAAACACGTATTGTTCGTATTTTTAACACCTATGGACCACGCATGCGTTTAAATGACGGACGTGTAATTCCTGCATTTATTGGACAAGCACTTAGAGGAGAAGATTTAACCATTTTTGGTAACGGAATGCAAACTCGCTCTTTTTGTTATGTAGACGATCAAGTAGAAGGTATTTTCAGGTTGCTACATTCAGATTATGTATATCCAGTAAACATTGGAAACCCAGATGAAATCACAATAAAAGATTTTGCAGAGGAAATTATAAAACTTACAGGAACTAATCAAAAGATAGTATATTTCGATTTACCAAAAGATGATCCAATGCAAAGACAACCTAATATAACTAAAGCGAAAGAAATATTAGGATGGGAAGCGAAGGTTTCACGTAGTGAGGGAATGAAAATTACGTACGATTATTTCAGATCATTATCAGCAGAAGAATTAGCAAAAGAAGAACATAAAGATTTTACTAAATATATTTATTAATATTTAATGCAAAAGAGATATTCTAAGTATTTAAGATCGATAAGTTACTTTTCTGACATTGTAACTGTTTTATTATTGTTTCCTTATTTTTTTAAAGAACTTGACATTTCTTTTCTAATTTTTGGATTCTACCTTTTTTCAACATGGACTATTATATCCTTTTTTACAAAAATATATGTAGTTTATAGATTTACGACCCCAGTTGAAATTCTAACTAACTTAGCGAAGCAGTTTGTTTTGTTTTGTTTGTTTTTAGTTTCATTTTTTCCGTTTTACAAAACAGCAATCTTTAGCGGCTCAGTAATTGCTTTATATTTAGTGGTTTTATCATTTATTGTATTAGTTTTTAAAACTTTATTTTTCTTTTACATAAAAAAATATAGACTAATTACAGGAAATAACTACAGAAATACAATTATTATTGGTTATTCAAAAGAGGCTCTAAATTTGAAAGATATTTTTGAAAAAAGACCTGATTATGGGTATCATTTCAAAGGCTTTTTTTCTGACAAAAAAGAAAACGAAAACATTACTGGAAAAATAGAAAAGATTAAAGAATTTTGTATTTCAGAAAAAATAGATCAAATTTATTGCTCCCTAAATGAAATATCCAACGACAAGTTAAAAGATTTATTTTTTTTTACAGATCAAAATAAAATAGAATTAAAATTTATTCCAGATACTAACGCTATTTTTTCAAAAAATCTTAAAGTAGATTATTATGAGTTGTTTCCTGTTCTTTCTTTACAAAAAACACCTTTAGATGATCCATTAATTAAAAACTTAAAAAGATTTTTTGATATTGCTTTCTCTTTTACTGTCATTTTATTAATATTATCGTGGCTTGTTCCATTAATGGGCTTGCTAATAAAAATTGAATCTAAAGGAACAATTTTTTTTAAACAAAATAGACCAGGTCTAAATGAATCGGACTTTACATGCTATAAGTTTCGATCAATGGAAATTAATCAAATTACGGAGAAAGAAGCGTCAAGAAACGATCCTAGAGTAACAAAAATTGGAAAATTCATCAGAAAAACAAGTATAGATGAGTTGCCTCAATTTTTTAATGTACTGTTAGGAGATATGTCAATTGTTGGACCACGACCTCATTTATGGTCGCAAAACAAAACATATTCGTCAAAAATCCAAAAATATATGGTAAGGCATTACGTTAAGCCTGGTATTACTGGTTTAGCTCAAGTTAAAGGATATAGAGGCGAAATTGAAACAGATGAAGATATGATCAATAGGATAAAATATGATGTTTTTTATATTGAAAATTGGTCGTTATTTATGGACATTAAAATAATTTTTCAAACTGTTTTTAATATTTTTAAAGGAGAAGAAAAGGCATATTAATGAGCGGACTAGTTTCTATTGTAACGCCAACTTATAATTCTGCAAAATATATTGTAGAAACTATTACTTCAGTACAAAAGCAGACATACACCAATTGGGAAATGATTATTGTGGACGATGCTTCTTCAGACGACACTGAAAAAATTATTAAAGAAATTCAAAAAACGGAATCTAGGATTCAATTTTTTAAGTTAGCTCAAAATTCAGGAAGCGGTGTTGCGCGAAATAAAGGAATTGAAAAGGCCACTGGAAACTACTTGACTTTTATTGATGCAGATGATATTTGGTTTCCAACCTTTGTAGAAAAAAGTATTACAACAATAAAAAACACAAAAACACCTTTTGTCTTTTCCTCTTATAAACGCTCAAATGAAGATTTAAAATTTATTTATTCTGATTTTATTGTGCCAAAAAAAGTAACCTATACGGATATTTTAAAAACAAATTCCATTAGCTGTTTAACGGCTTTCTTAGATGTTAAAATTTTAGGCAAGAAGTTTATGCCTAAAATTAGAAAGCGGCAAGATATGGGCTTGTGGTTGCAATATTTAAAAGACATTCCTTATGCTTACGGTATTCAAGAGCCTCAAGCTGTATATAGAATCCGAGAAAACTCTTTATCGCGAAAAAAAGCAGATTTATTAAAGTACCAATGGGAATTTTACAGAGAAGTAGAAAGATTATCGATTTCTCAATCCGTTTACTATATGTTTCAGTGGATGTGTCGCGGTTTCATGAAATATAGAAATTAAGCTTTAACGCAAGAATTAATTAGTAAAATTCGTATTTATAAATTAACGCAATGACTGAAATTGTTTTAATTTTCCTCTTTTAGTTCGTTCTAAAACCTCTTTCCTGTTGTATGTAAAATGTAAACCAGGTTCTAAATATTTAGTTATTGCTTTTTCAATTTCTAAAATTTGTTTGGGTTCTAATTTTAGTTCACTTACATAATCTATTTCAAAAGTATCTAATTTCGTTTGTCTAATGATAAACTCTTTAACATTCCCGTCATCTTCAATAATGCTTTTAGTTACGTAATAGAACGTTAAACCTGGCGATTTTTTTCCACTTGGCAAAAGTGCAATATCATTTGTTCTGCCAATTAATTTTTTTAAAATTGGTTTTTTCCAAGTACTATTTTCGTCTAAAATTCCCATGTCTCCAATTTCGTATCTAATAAATGGATGTGCTTTATTAAATAGAGATGTAATAACAATTTTCCCTTCTTTTCCATTTGGAACAGGTTGGTTATTTTCATCTAAAACTTCTACAAATAAAGTTTCACTATTTACTTGCCATTCGTTATCAAGATTTTGGAACGCAATTAAATCCAATTCCGAAGCGCCATATTCATTCACAACAGGAATACCAAGATATTTTTCGAGTAACTTTTTATCTTCCTCAAATAACATTTCAGAGGTAACCATACATACTTTTAAAGTTGGGCAAATACTGGTTAAAATAATATTTCTTTTTTTTAAATATTTTCCAAAAAGCACAATCGAACTGGTATATCCATTTATGTAATCAAATTTTTTAGATTTAAAATGTTGTAAAACACCTTCTAAAACTTTATCAGATAAATCAAATATTGGAAAACGAAATCTATTTCCTAAAAAATCTTTTAAACGTTCTTTTCTATAGCCAATAAAATCCAATGGAATACCATAAAAACGAGCTTGATAAGAGGTATTAAAATCAATGCCATAACTCCCAAAACGGTAAATTATAGAAGCCCAAGTGATGGCGTGTGCTTCCTTGTCTTTTGCAAACACAAATGGAGCACCACTAGAACCAGATGTTTTGTTTGCAAATACTGATTTTTCTGTGTAACCATTTGAAAGGCGTTCTTTAAGCGGTTGTTGTAAATCTTTTTTAGTTAAAACAGGTAAATCTTTCCATTCTTTATAGTCCAATTTTGAAACGGTATTTCTATAGAAAGAATTGTTTTTAAGATGAAAAGCTACTATTTCTGTTCTTTTATTTTCAACGTGTTTTTGAAAGTTATCTTCAGAAATTTCTAAAATTTTTTCAAACTCAACCTGCGCTTCTTTTATAGGAAAACCATTTAATTTTAGAGAAAGGTTAAATAATTTAAACATGGAAATTAATTTAAATCAAAAATAATTAAACGAGTTTCTATAAACTAATTAGTGGAAACTTTTTTTTAAAAATAAAACAAAGTATTTTTGCGCCAACAAACAACACAATACAAATGAATATATTATTATTAGGTTCTGGCGGAAGAGAACATGCATTAGCATGGAAAATGCTTCAAAGTAAGCAATGTTCCAAACTTTTTGTAGCTCCTGGAAATGCAGGAACTGCTGCAATAGCGCAAAATATTGATATAAATCCAAATGATTTTGGAGCTGTTAAAAAGTTAGTTTTAACAGAAAACATTCAAATGGTTGTGGTGGGCCCTGAAGATCCGTTAGTAAACGGAATTTATGACTTTTTCAAAAACGATTCTGAATTAAAAAACATTCCATTAATTGGACCATCAAAAATAGGTGCACAATTAGAAGGAAGTAAAGAGTTTGCTAAAGAATTTTTAGTGAGACATAATATACCAACGGCTGCTTACGATAGTTTTACAAAAGACACGGTGGAAGAAGGTTGTAAGTTTTTAGAAACGCTACAAGCGCCTTATGTTTTAAAAGCAGATGGTTTAGCTGCTGGAAAAGGCGTTTTAATACTTAATAATCTAGAGGAAGCTAAAACAGAATTACGCAGTATGTTAGTAGATGCTAAATTTGGTACTGCAAGTTCTAAAGTAGTGATAGAAGAGTTTTTAGACGGTATTGAATTGAGTTGTTTTGTTTTAACAGACGGGAAAAATTATAAAATACTTCCAACAGCCAAAGACTATAAAAGAATTGGCGAAGGGGATACAGGTTTAAATACAGGTGGAATGGGAGCCGTTTCTCCAGTTCCTTTTGCAGATGCTGTGTTATTAGAAAAAATAGAAACAAGAATTGTAAAACCTACAATTGACGGTTTACAAAAAGATGGAATTGAATATAAAGGCTTTGTTTTTATAGGATTAATAAATGTCAAAGGAGAACCAATTGTTATTGAATACAACGTAAGAATGGGCGATCCAGAAACGGAAGTAGTAATGCCTAGGTTAAAATCAGATTTGGTTGCAATTTTTGATGCAATGGCTAAACAGGAGTTAGACAAAATTATTTTAGAAATAGACCAAAGAAGCGCAACTACAATAATGGTAGTTTCAGGCGGATATCCTGAAGCCTATGAAAAAGGGAAAGTTATTTCGGGATTAGAGACAATTGATGATTCACTAGTTTTTCATGCAGGAACAAAATTAGTAAATAACGAAGTAGTTTCTAATGGCGGTAGAGTTTTGGCAATTACTTCTTTTGGAAACACCTTTGATGAGGCCATAAAAAAATCTTATCAAAACATAAATAAATTACATTTTGATAAGATGAATTATCGAAAAGATATTGGTTTCGATTTATAATTTATAAACCACTTAAAGTGGGTATTATTTATTTAAATACGAGTGTGCAGTTGTATCTTGCTCGTCTTCGTTGTTTGTTTTGAAAATGTTTAATTGCTTAATCCAATAACCCAATGCCCCGCAACAAATTAATATAAAAATCCAAGTAATAGTGTTTGCTGCCCACCAATTTGATAATTCAAGTTCTCTTAATGCACGAAAGGGTACAAATAAAAAGTCTGTAAAAAGACTACCTATAGCTTCAAAAAATGATTTCATTTTATAAAATGTTATATTTACACCACAAAAGTATAAAATATCTTTATGATAGCAAGTGTTTTTAGTAAAACAAAACCAATAAATTATTTAATAATAGGTTTTTTTATAATTCTTTCATTTGTTTTGTACATCACAAATCAAACAGATTTTATATTTACATGGGTTGAAGTCTTAAAAAAAGCTTTTTATTTAGGGGTAATTTTAACGTCAATTACTCTTGTTAATTTTATTTCCTTAAAAAATAATTTAACGCAAAACAATAATTACGCAGCATTACTTTTCTTTATATTTTTGCTTTTTTTTCCAGAAGTATTCACGCATGAAAACATATTAATTGCTAATTTATTTTTATTATTAGCCCTTAGAAGATTAATTTCTTTAAGGTCTATGAAATCTATTCAAGAAAAATTATTTGATGCTTCTTTTTGGATATTTTTAGCTGCTTTATTTCATTTTTGGAGTATATTTTATATTATTTTAGTTTTTATATCCATTATTCTTCACGTTTCAAAAGAAGTTAAGAATTGGCTTATCCCTTTCATAGCATTATTATCTGTAACAATTATCTTTTTTGTTTTTAACGAGTTTTTTGAGAACCAACTAATGTTTTTTCTGCTAAACAAGTCTTACGTAAGTTTCGATTTTTTTTATTTTAAAAATACTTACCAAAATATAGCACTTGCGCTTTTTGCACCTGTAGCTTTATTGTTTTTTATTAGTCATGTTTTTACAATTAGTCAAAAACCATTGAACTTACAATCATCCTATAAAAAAGTGTTGTTTTCGTTTGTATTAGGAATTGGAATATTCATTCTATCTGCAAATAAAAACAATAGTTATTTAGCATTTAGTTTAGCGCCATTAGCAATTATTGGGGCAAATTTTATAGAAGATTTGAAGATAAATTGGATGAAAGAAGTAACCGTTTATTTGTTGCTTTTTTTAAGTGTTTTTTTATTTATTATGCAACTATAGTTTTATTCCATAAGATAAGTCGCCAGCATCGCCTAAACCGGGAATAATGTAATTTTTTTCATTTAATTTTTCATCTAAAGCAGCAACCCATAAATGGCAGTTTTCAGGCGCATTTTTTTCTAAATAAGCAATTCCTTCTGGTGTAGCAATTACAACAGCAATATGAATTTCTTTAGGCTTTTGTTCTAAATGTAATTTGTTTAAAACAGCTACTAACGATTGTCCGGTTGCTAACATTGGATCAATTAGAATTAAAGTTTTACCCTGAAAAGAAGGAGCTGCTTGATATTCTACAAGTATTTCAAAAGCATCGTCCTTATTATAATGATGGCGATATGCCGAAACAAAACCGTTTTCAGCAGCATCCAAAAAGCTCATAAAACCTTGGTGCAGGGCTAATCCAGCTCTTAAAATAGAACATACAACTATGGGATCAGCAACTGTTGTAGTTTGTTTTACACCAAGTGGTGTTTGTACAGAAATAGCTTTGTAATCTAAAGTTTTACTTAGTTCATAAGCCATTATTTCTCCTATGCGCTCCATGTTTTTTCTAAAACGCATACTATCTTTTTGAATAGTAATATCTCGCAATTCTGTTATAAAATGATTTAAAATGCTGTTTTCTTCTGATATATAGTGTGTTTGCATGAAAAATTTATTTTTAATTCTGGTTAAAAGTACAAAAAAACCTTATTTTTGTAAAAATAAAAATGTAATAATCATGTTTGCAGAATTTGCTTTTCCTGTTTTTGAACAAAGTATTAAAGTATATCATATTATTGATGATGCTTACCAAGCTACACAAAACCCTTATGAAAACGGTTCTATTGAGCACCTTTTATTTGCAAAAAATTGGGTAGATACAGTGCAATGGCATTATGAGGATATTATTCGTGATCCAAATATTGACCCAGTAGCTGCATTAGTTTTAAAACGTAAAATTGACGCGTCTAACCAAGTTCGTACAGACATGGTAGAGTACATAGACAGTTATTTTTTAGATAAATATAAAACTATAGTGATTAAACCTACTGCAAGAATTAATACAGAAAGTCCTGCCTGGGCAATGGACAGATTATCTATTCTAGCTTTAAAAGTTTACCACATGCGCGAAGAGGCTAATAGAGTGGAAGCTACTGCAGAACATAGAGCTAAATGCCAACAAAAATTAGACGTTTTATTAGACCAAAAAAACGATATGTTTATATCAATTAGCCAATTAATTGAAGATATTGAAAATGGTGATAAATACATGAAAGCGTATAAGCAAATGAAAATGTATAACGATGAGGAGTTAAACCCTGTTTTGTATCAAAACAAAAAATAGACATCATTTAAAAGATGCCTAAAAAAAAACATATATTAGTAATAAGGCTCTCTGCCATGGGTGATGTCGCAATGACTGTTCCTATTTTGAGAGCCTTACTTTTACAACATCCTGAAGTAAAAATTACGGTTCTTTCAAGACTTTTTTTTGAACCTTTTTTTGAAGATATTCCAAACCTAAACTTTTTCTCGATTGATTTAAAGAAGAGACACAAAGGTTTTTTAGGATTGCTGCGTCTTTTTTCAGACTTGCGAAAACTAAATATTGACAAAGTTGCCGATTTGCATAATGTTTTACGTTCTAAAGTTATTAGAAGTCTTTTCGCTTTAAGCTTAAAAAACGTTGCTGCAACAAATAAAGGAAGAGCGGATAAAAAAGCATTAACACGTGCAGAAAATAAAATTTTTGAACCAGTTATTTCTATGTTTGAAAGACATGCAACTACTTTCTCAAAACTTGGTTTTAACTTAGATTTATCTCATCCTGTTTTTCCAAAAAAAGCCGTTTTATCTCCTGTTATTTTAACTGTTATTGGAAACGAATACAAGAAGCTAATAGGAATTGCTCCTTTTGCACAATATGAAAGCAAAGTGTATCCTTTAGATTTAATGCAAGAAGTTATAGACAATTTAGCAAAAGAAGAAAGTTGTAAAATTTTACTTTTTGGCGGCGGTGCACAAGAAATTAAGAAGCTAGAAAAGCTTTGCAACAGCCATAAAAATGTAATTGTGGTTGCTGGGAAAATAAAATTTAAAGAAGAGTTAAACTTAATTTCAAATCTAGACATCATGTTGTCTATGGATAGCGGGAATGCACATATTGCAGCTAAGTTAGGAGTTAAAGTAATTACACTTTGGGGAGCAACACATCCTTTTGCAGGTTTTAAACCCTTTAACCAACCGTTTGAAAATTGTATTACTGCAAACAGAGTGAAATATCCATTATTACCAACATCTGTTTACGGAAATAAAGAAGTAGTTGGTTATAAAGAGGTTATGAGAACCATTTTACCTGAAACTGTCGCGACTATAATAAAAAACATACTTAGAACTTAAATAGTTATATTCTACCAATTCTTAAACGGAATTTTACTTAAATAAGAATTATAGTACTTAACATCGCCAGTAACTTCTTCGCCTAACCAAATTGGTTTTTCAAAACTTTCATTTTCATTGCTTAATTCTACTTCGGCAATAGTTAAACCTTCGTTTTCATTGGTAAAAACATCTACTTCATAAACGTGTGAGCCTACAATTACTTCATATCTTGTTTTGTCTATTACCCCTTTTTCGCAAAGTTTTAATAACTGTTCTGCCTCTTCAATAGGTATTTCTTGTTCCCATTCAAACCTACTTAAACCACTTTCATTACTTTTCCCTTTTATGGTTAAATATCCTTTGCTTCCTTTTATGCGAATTCTAACGGTTCTTTCTGAAACAGAAGATAAATAACCTTGCACAATACGACTATGTCTTGTGGCATCTTTTAAAAATACATTTGAAGTAACTAAAAATTTTCGTTCTATTTCAATCATTTGTGTGTTTATATTTTATAATTTCGTTCAAAATTAGAAATGATTTTTCAAAATAACTAATTCATTATTCAAATGAAATTAAGGCATCAATTTCAAACACAGTTAACAGTTCAAATGTTGTTTGAAAATCATTATGAAGACTGGACTTGCTAACTTTACCCGCAGAATGAGTTAAGAATAAAAATCTTAATTTTAACTTATGAAACAGACGCGCAAGATTTACGACCGAGCTTTTAAA